>Ga0172367_10001041_pt1 | contig 41754 bp, 29 predicted proteins | sample Lak10m_FD_114542 | JGI IMG/M metagenome (GOLD analysis project Ga0172367, IMG submission 114542) | Freshwater microbial communities from Kabuno Bay, South-Kivu, Congo - kab_022012_10m | ecosystem: Environmental > Aquatic > Freshwater > Lake | place: Democratic Republic of the Congo: South-Kivu... | reverse complement strand
TGGACAGAACTATCCAAACCCGTTCAACCCGACAACAAAGATCAAATTCGCAGTACCGGTTGACGCAAAGGTAGTAGTAAAAGTATATAACACAATCGGACAGGAAGTAGCTGAAGCGGTAAATGGCACATTCTCAGCCGGATTGTATGAAGTAAGCTTCAACGCATCAGATCTTACAAGCGGTGTATATTTCTATACAATCGATGCCAAAGGCATTGACGGAACCACATACAGCACCGTTAAGAAAATGATGCTGATGAAATAATTAATGTTAAGCGGGGAAAGATATTAATCTGTCCCTGCTGAATCATTAACAGATTTCGAGGGGACTTCGGTCCCCTTTTTTATTTTAAAAATTGCAGTCTCAGCGTAGCGAAAAGGGAAGAGGAGAGAGACGAGGTGTACGTTCCGCAGGTTGTTTCGATACGTCCCCATTCAGGCTTACCGGGCAATGCAAGGCAGAAATACGGGGACTACTCAACAACCGCGTTATCGAAAGCGCCAGAGCGCTGAGTGATCCGCACTTCAGGATAGGTTTACTCAGGAGAGTTTCAGCGGATCGTATCGAAGCGCCCGTGAGAGGAGAGACAAGGTGTTCATTTCGCTGGTTGTTTCGATACGTCCCCGTTCAGACTGACAGGGCAATGCAGGGCAGAACCGCGGGGACTACTCAACAACCGGGTTATCGAAAGAGCCAAGGTGCTGAGTGATCCGCACGTCAGGATAGGTTTAATCAGGAGAGTAACAGCGGATCGTATCGAAGCGCCCGCCGATAGAGGACAGAGACGAGGTGTTCATTCCGGAGGTTGTTTCGATATGTCCCCGTTCAGACTTACCGGGCAATTCAGGGCATATACGCGGGGACTACTCAACAACCGGGGTATCGAAAGTGCCCGCAGAGTATTAGGATTTCCTTTTGTATTGGTTTTAGTTTGATAGTCTGATTTTTTGACACTTAAATATTTCAGAGGATGATTCAGAATTATAATAGTTATTGAATATTTATAGTGTAAAGGTTGCACCGGTTACTTTTGTAAAATTATTATTAATAATCGAGAGTTTGTTAAAATATTTTATGTTTTTAAAGATATTTAAATAAAAAAGACTTAATTTTGTTCATTAATGAAATTTTATCAAACAAACCAGGAGTATAAATGAGAAAAATATTTTACATGATTTTGATCCTCTTAATTACTGCGGTATATAGTTATTCCCAGGTAAATCTGGTGGAGGAATTTAATTATCCTGCCGGCGATACTCTTACGCAGCATGGATGGGTTAATCATTCCGGTACTGGCTCGTTTATTGTCCTTTCAAGCGGCAGTCTTTCCTATCCCGGATATGTTTCATCAAATATCGGAAACATGGTGGAAGTTAACGGAGGCTCAGGTTCAAGAGAAGATGTTACAAAAACATTTACTCCTGATTCAACTGCCGGTGCGGTTTATGCTTCTTTTTAGTCAGAGTTGATTCAGCAACTGCAACAGGCGATTATATCTTCCATTTCAAAGAAGGTCTTATCACCAGCACAAATTTTCGTGGCAGGGTTTTTGTAAAGGATGATGGCACAGGACTTAACTTTGTTCTGGGATTAAGCAAAGCTTCAACTTCCACAGTCACTTATTCAGCAGTTGCTCACCCGTATCAAACTACTCTTCTTGTTGTTCTTAAAGCTACTTTTACAGAGGGTGCAAGCAATGATTTATTTGAATTGTTCATTAATCCAGACCCAAATGCTGCTGAACCGGCTGCCGATTTAACTTCAACAGACGTTAACTCGGATTTCGTTCTGTCAGGGGTTGCATTAAGACAAGGCACTCAGGCTTATCAGACTAACATTGACGGAATTCGCGTTGCTTACAGTTGGAGAGAACTTTTTGAATTGCCGATGTCAGGAAACTACTATGTTGGTTCAGCCGGAACCGGACCGAACGGAAGCGATCCTTATTATCCGACACTAGGTGATGCTTTTAATGCATTGAACAGCCGTCTAGTCGGCGGTGATTGTATGTTCTACATAACCAGCAATATCAATGAGCCAAATACCGGCGGTAAAGGTATCGGACTTGCAGTTGATGCGGCTCCTTATACAGTTACATTCAAACCGTATATGGGAACCCAGCCTGTTATCACACTTAATTATCCAAGCGATGGAAACTCAGGCCCTTCAGGAGCCATGCTTCTTGGTATTCCCACTGCCGGCGGACTTTCATGGGATAGTTTGCGTACAACCACAAATATCGTGTTCGATGGCTCAAATACTACAGGCGGATCTACCCGTGATCTTACTATTGAATCTGCCCCTACTGCCGTCAGAAATGCTATTCCGATGCTGCTTGTCGGCGATGTTTCAAATGTTGAAGTTAAAAACTGTAATATATATTACAAGGTTCAAACCGTCAGTACTTCAGGTAATCTTTTCCTTGGATCAATCGTATTCAGAAGTCGTAATTACTTAAGCCAGGATTGGGTGCCTCATAACATATTAGTTGAAAACAACCACCTGAAAGCCAATTTTGATGGAAATCCGCAGAACGCTGCCGGAATTGGTTCATATCAGACGGGTACACCCCTACCGGCATCTTATCCTTATAACATTACAGTTAAAAATAACGTAATCGAAGGAAAGAGAAGGGGAATGGCTTGGTATCGTATGGGAAGCGCTGATTTCTATAATAATGAGATTATTCTTAACCAGAATATTGCTTCAGCTGTAACGAACGAAGCAGTGGTATTTGTTGATTTCCTGCCAGGTTCCGTTTTCAATTTTTACGGCAACAAGATTACACAGTTATCATCAATAACCAATGCAGCTTCCAGTGGTGCAACCGCAATAAGTGTTGAAGCTGAAGGAACATTTAATATTTATAATAATATGATATATGGTTTTGCTCTCTCTGCAGCTAATCCTACTGCCTATTTAAGAGGCATAAGGGTATCGCATGCTGCGGCAACTGCAAACATATACTTCAACTCAATCTATATGGTAAACCTTCCCGACATAGGCACCGGCGCAGTAACCTATCAGGGATTGTACTTTACCGATGGAATTGCAACTATTAAAAATAACAGCATTTCATGCGAAGAAGCAGATTTTGCGGCTTATCCGGTTTACAGAAGTGCAGCCCTTGGTACATTCGTATCGGATTATAATAACTATAACAATCCTTCCGGAAATGTTGGTTTCTTTGATGCTGCATCTGCCCTTACTCTCGCTGACTGGCAGACGCTTTCAGGGCAGGACGTAAATAGTATCAGCGCTGATCCTGACTATGTATCAGCATCAGATCTTCATCTTCAGGGTACCTTCTCAGCACTTATGGGCAAAGGTATTGCAATCGATGGAATTACGACTGATATTGACAATCAGTTAAGAGATACACCTCCTGAAATCGGAGCAGATGAGATTCCTGGCGTTATACCTGTTGAACTTGTGTCTTTTGGTGCATCAGTTTCAAATAACAATGTATCTTTAACATGGAAGACAGCTACAGAGACAAATAGTGCATCTTTTGTGATCGAAAGAAAAAATAATGTTACAGATTGGACTTCTGTCGGTACAATTTCAGCAGCGGGATATTCAACCGAACCGGTTAGTTATTCATTCAGCGATGAAAATGTTGCATCAGGTCTCTATAATTACAGACTAAAACAAATTGATTTCGATGGCTCATTTGCATATTCCAGTATCATCGAGGTTAACGTTGGAAGCCCGACTTCATTTTCATTAAGTCAAAATTATCCTAATCCGTTTAACCCAACAACAACTATCGATTTTGTATTAGCAGCAGATGCTAAGACAAGACTCGAGATATTCAATGCTTTGGGTGAATCTGTTAGTGTTATTGTTAATGAATTCCGCTCTGCAGGAACCTACAGCGAGTATTTTGATGCTTCGAATCTCGCAAGTGGTACTTACATTTACAGATTGACTGCAGGACAAAATGTAATGACAAAGAAAATGCTGCTTATCAAATAACATTTTGATTCTTTTAGGGATGCACTAATCAGCGTTCCTGTCCGAAAAATCTTCAGATTCATTTTAAGAAGGGGACTGATAAACAGTCCCCTTTTTTTATGCTGCCGTCAACTTCCAGAGGCTCAGGATGTGCAATTTTATTATCTTTGCTCAAGGATGATGCATTCTGTATCACCCAGGGAAACAGAATTATACTGAATGAAATTGTATATGGTCAGAATTTAAAGAGCAATCTTGTCATCATTTGTTCAAAATAATTGTTAACATTCTTTATAGGATTTATTTTCCTTGTTGAGATTTGAGGGATTGTCTTACCACCTGAAACTTGTCATCGATCAGAATCTGACATGCAATTCCAGAATATTTGCATGATAAACTTGCCGATTGATCAAGCTTTTAAGAAAAATGCAGATGTGTTGAAGGAGCAAAATTAGAGATTACAGTAACAAACCAAGTGTTCAGAATAATATCTCACGCAGGCAAAATAATTCTGAATATTGTTCCTGTGTTTTCATCTGAAACAAAAGTTACTCTGCCACCGAGGTATTTAGTTGTGAGGAGGTTAATACTATAGGTTCCGAGTCCTCTTCCGCTTCCTTTTGTTGAGAAAGAACGCTGGAAAATCTGCAACTGGATATTTCGCGGTATAAATGCCGGATTGTGAACCCAGTAAGTTATTTCACCTTTTACCTTCAATGCACCAAGTGTAACGACATCTCCTGTTTTTGATGCTTCCAGAGCATTTTTAACAAGATTACCAAGAACTCTTTTTAACAATGTCTTATCGGATTGTATATTAATACTGACTGTATGAGGATCAAGTTTTAACGATTTGTTCCTGCTAACAGGATGTTTTGAATAAACTTCATAAACCTGCTGTAAAAGCTCAAGCGAATCAATTTCGGTCTTTGAGACACTCAATTCATTATTTTCAGCAGCTGAGAGATCTTTCTGAGCAAGAATTTCATCAAGCAGCGTCTCTGAGATACCTGCACCCATTTTGAGTAATTCGTCCTTTTCTTCGGGTGTGGTAAAACTTAAAACATCAAATACTCCTTTTAATCCGCCCGCCGTATTCAGAATGTCATGAAAAAAGATTCTGTCCAGTGCGCTGCGTCGTTTTTTATCACTGACATCTTTCACGAAAAACAGAACCATCTGTGATCCATTTCCGTTCATTGGTGAGGCTTTTACTTCAAGATCAAGGCTCGTCACACCATCAGCGAGAATAATCCGACATTCCTGCTGATTTTCAGTCCCTTTAAGTCCGGTTAGGATTGCATTCACAGCACCGCAGGTTGCACAATACTCGCTTGTTCCACACCCGGCTTCCATAACTTTTGCGCGTAAACATCCGACTGCTTCCCCAACGCGCAAACCCTGAATAAGTTCCGGAGATTCAAGGTTAAGCAGATTCAGAAAAGCTCTATTCGCAAATACTATTTGACGGTGTTTATCGAGTAATACAAATGGTTCCGGCATTTTCTCAGCGATCAGAAGAAAATCCGGGTGGGATGTAATAGAGGACGTAAATTTTTGAATATCCTGAATTGCAGTTCTTTCTGGAGGAGCAAAATATGTTTCTTGCATAAAGCGAGGCACCGATCTGTGAATTATATGTTAATTAAACTAAGGATAATTTGCGTTGAATTCAATTGCGGATAAAAAAAAAGCCTCCTTATGAAGTTTGCTCTTTTAATTTTAGGAGAACCTGAGAAATTATCGCAGTAATACCATTTTTTTAGTTTCTGAATAATTTCCAGCGGTTACCTTATAAAGGTATGCTCCGCTTGAAACCTTTGAACCCGCATCATTATCACCGTTCCAAACCAATGAATGATAACCTCTCGTCAGATCAGAGTTAAGAAGAGTCTTAACTTCCTGACCAAGAGAATTGTATATTTTTACAGAAACACGAGCATCAGATGGTATGGCAAATCTGATATTTGTGGTTGGGTTAAACGGGTTTGGATAATTTTGCTGAACACTGAATTCTTCAGGTAAAATTTCCTCTTCCACTCCTGTGACACCAGCAATTCTGAATGAACCCATTGGTGAATAAAAGGAGTAAACACCGGAAGTACTATAGGAACGAACTCTCCAATAATATTTCTGGCCGTTTGAAAGGTTCGGGATAGCATTGGATTTACCGGAAATATTATTTATTACCATTGAATTCGACATATCGGGAGAATTTGATAACTCAAGTTCATATAAAAGGTTTCCACCGGTACTGATTGGTAGTAGCCATGACATTGCAGGAGAATTTGACTGAATTTCAACACCTGCAACCGGGCTGCCTGGAAGTGGAACAACAGGACCATTGGAGGCATTTATTGAAAAATCTTCGACTGATGAATAAGCAGAGACATCACCCGGATTAGCTGCGACGCGTGATCTTACCTGCCAGTAATAAGTGGCACCAGGTACCAGAGCGGGCAATTCAATATAGCGATTGCTTATCCAGGCTGTGGACACTGTTCCATTAGTCAATACACCGCCGCTTGTTCCCGGATCGGTTGCATAAAGCACCTGATATTCAAGTCCTGCTGCAGCTTCATTAAGATACCATGAAAGTTGCGGTGTTGTGTCGAAAACTTCCTCTCCGTCTATTGGCCAGGATGGTACAGGAACAACCGGACCGACAACCTGACCCGGATCGACATAGAAACTCTCAACGACAGACCAGGATGAATATGTTGTCCCGCCATCATTTGTTGATCTTACCTGCCAGTAGTAAGTGGCATCGGTTGAGAGACCATTTAACTGGATATAACCATCAGTAGTAAGGGCAAGACTTAATCCTGCAGTAAGTTTTCCATTTCCGTCAGTTACATCTGTGGAAGAATATCTTACTTCGTATTCAAGATTTGCCATCCATTCATCGATATAATAATAAAGATATGGTGAATTAGAATAGACCGTTTCTGCTCCGATTGGATATGATGGATTCGGTGTTGGAGGTGTCGTATTAACAGAATAAACCGTGAATTCTTCAACAGTTGACCAATCTGAGGTTGCAGAAGAGTTTCTTGAACGAACCTGCCAGTAATAATCGGAACCGTTAGTTAAATTGTTGAGTGCAAGATATGAATCAGCTATATCTTCAACATATACGGGATTATTATTCAATACGCCGTTTACGTCAACGTCTGGATTGCTGGAATAATTAATATCGTAAGTTAGACCGAATGAAGGACCGTCAACGTACCAATAAAGTGTTGGAGCTGTATTATATACAATATCTCCGAGTGAAGGGTAAGATGGAACCGGCACATAAAGAAATCCTTCTCCCTCTGTCAGAAAACCTTCAGCTGCTGACCAAGCTGAGAAAGTCACGCCATTATCATTTGTTGATCTTACCTGCCAGTAATATGTCTGTCCGGGATCTAAATCTAATAACTGTACATTAAATCCATTTATTAACGATGGATAATTCTGAGCGGATAAATCATCAAGTTGGCCGTCAACATCTGTAGAAGGATCTTCTGCGTAACGTACCTGATATTTTAAAAGATAACCAGGACCATTCAGATACCAATTCAGATACGGATCATTCGTATATACTGTATTCATGTCATCAGGCCAGGTGAGAACAGGAACAAGCAGTGTACCTGGTGTGATAAATGATTCGACGCTTGAATAACCTGCGATAGCGCCGGATGCTGTTTTCGATCTTACCTGCCAGTAATAAGTCGTTCCCGCAGTGAGTGCTGGCATTGTGTAACTCTTATCTGTCAGACCAGTAACTACCGGAGTAGTCCCGGCATAGGTACCAACGGGTGTCGTTCCGTAAAAAACATCATAAGTTTCATTTCCGGCTGCCTGATTCAGGTACCAAGAAAGTTGAACCGGGTTTGAGAAAAGCTGATCTCCACCGATCGGAGAACTGAGGACCGGTGTAATAGCGGAAGTTACCCAGAATTTGTATGCAGACTGAAAATCACTTTCGTTCAGAGTTGTTGTGTTTCTTGCATTAACTCTCCAATAATATGCTGCGCCATTAGTTAGCAAGTTATTGATCGTTTCGAAATCAAACTCAGTATCAGATAACGTAGCTGAGTAAATTATTGTTAAGAAAGCAACATCGCTGGCAACTTCAAGATCGTATTCGTCAGCATCTGCAACTGCATCCCAATCTAATAACGGCTGAATAGAATTGCCTGCAGAAAAATTGGCAGGAGCAACCAGAGAAGCTGTTGCAAGCCTGACGCGAAAACTCCATGTTGCTGAAGAGCCCAAATTGTAGGTCAGACCATTATCATCAGAAGCTTCAACGCTCCAGTCATATACGGTATTAAGTGTCAATCCGCCAATCCCGTAAGCAGTCATTGCAGTTGTATATTGATTGGGAGTAATACCATCCGTAACGGTTATTCGGTATAAATTGGCTCCGGCAACCGGATCCCAGTCCAAAGTAACGCCTGTCGGCTGGGTAAGTGCATCATCTGCCGGACTTAACAGGTTTACCTGACCGAATATTGTTACAGAAAATGTTAACAGTAAAATGAAAAAAAGTTTTTTCATCAATACTCCTTATATGTTTATAAAATATTTTACTTAGCTCACCAATTGCTGATTTTTAATATACTTAAAATCGGTCAACATGTCAATTTATCGCTCAGAATTAGTATTTTTTTAATGAAATTTGCCTGAGTGAAAAAAGTCTGTAAAGTATTATCTCATAATGAAAATTTTCCAATAATCAAAAAGTTCCCGAAAAAATATTGGAAATGGTGTAGAAGTGTGCTCTGTATCACAAAAGATTAATCTTTGAAGTGAGTATAACTCGATTTTTAACTTATGATTCTAAGATTTTCAGGAATTATTCATAGTTAATCGCAAAATTATCCCGCTTTAAAGGTTCCTATCCGACAAATTTTCAATTTTCGGTAGTCAGTGTTTTAACAAGACCGGAGTATTTTCTTTCAATTTTAAAACCGAACCTGTAGAAATATTCAGGACGGAAAAAACCTGTTGTAACAAAGGTAACTCCTGCACCAGGTAATCTGTTGAAGAGTTCATTCATCAGCTTATCGCTGATGCCTTTTTTCCTGTACCTTCCTGCGACAACTATTTTATCCATAAATACAGTTTGAGCGTCAGTGAACGAGTAGAAAAGTCCGCCAATGATAAAACCCCTCTCAGAAACAGCTACAAGGAATTCGTGTTCAGGTTTAAAGCTGATATCCAAGTTCACTTCCTGAAATAATTGATGCAATTTAGAGATTTCTTTTGGAGATATCGGCTGCCTTATATAAAATGTTTCGCCCTCATAATCTTCATATTTTACAACAAGATTAGTCTTATTAAATCCCTCGCTGCTGGCGGCAAGCAATGCCGCTGTATCACCCGGGCGCAGGTGCGGGTAACTCAACCTTGTAATAAAGTATTTTTCTCTGTCGCTGAGTTCAAATTCGTTTTCGAGTGCACTCAGATGCACACGAAATTCATCCTGCTGAATAGTATTTGTTCGGTACTTCTTAAATATTTCTTTCATTGAATTTATCAGGCTTTGAGAAGACTGAGTAAATATTGTGTCGAGGAAAAATCTCAGTCTTGATCCAGGATAGGATTCATCAAGTTTGGTAAGTTGGTATGTAGAGTAAAGATCATTGAGCATTTCTGCCTGAGCTTCAAAAGAGGCTTCAGAATTGAGTTTGAACCATCTGTGGAAACGCTTTATTGAAAAATATAATTGCTTGGGAATAAAACCATCGGTTGTAACTTTATCCAGATAGGAATCGAGATCGGGCATAATTTCAGAGGATAACTCAGACGTATTTTTTATCAGATGCTGTTTCAGATGAGAGAGTATTTCCAAACCCTTTCGTTCTCCTTCAGTATTGATAAGTCCGGAGAAAACATAATTGGTTATATGCCGGTTGATAATAGAGGGATAATTTCTTTCGACTGCAGAAACAAAATTTTTCATAAAATACTGGAATAATTCGGCAATGTTTGAATAGGCTTCACGCTCCGAAAAAGATACCACTTTTGTTCCTGACTGATAGTCATGAGGAGCAATAATAAAATTGCCAGGAGAGCAGTCGCCAAGTTTCAATCTGTAGCCGGTCAGTTTCCAAAAATTAAAAAAAGCCGCTGAAGCATTCCAGACGAAGAAAGGCCATAGATGGGCAATTTTTTCAGTACTCGATTCATCCTGTCTTTTAAGCTCCCTCTGCAAATATCTATCAACTGTATCACCGGCAACAAATTTGCCGCTCCAGAGGTCAAAATCCTCCCAATAACCGCCAAAATCTTCAACCAATTCATGCATAAAATGTCTTGACCCGGCAAGAATCAGCCAGTTTACCTCTTCCCTGACCTTTGCAACACTAAGTTTTTTATTAAGATTTAATACAAATTCAAATGATCCCTGCATCCTTGTCTGCACAGAAACTCTGTAAACAACCTTGTCGTGATAAGTGCGCAAATGACTAACCCACACACCACCGGGAGGAATGTTTGCGAGCATAATTATTTTGGCATCACTTAAAAGAAAAATCGCTTCACGTAAAACTGCAGTTTTTGTAATAACACCTGTAATACGATCTTTATCATCAGGATCAATATCCTGTTCAAAGATCATAACATCTCTCCATCGGTACTCTTCGCCGGTTTCAATATCCACTGCAATATCATGGTTTTCACCCAGCCAGCCACGGAATCCTTCACGCATTCTTGTCCTTTCGTTTCCTGCAATCACTGAAATATGCGGGAATTCAGTAAGGAGCTGATATTTAACAAAAACCTGTCTGATCAGCTCATAGGATGTCGGGTGGAGTATTCCATAAGCGCCAAGCAAATGTATCAGTGATGACATTATTTTATTTTGATGATTATCAAATTCACTGTCATGCAGAATTAAATCGATAGTTTCTTCAATCGAACGTACAAAGTTACGGTCATTAAACTCTTCCACGAGAAATTGCGTAAGATTTTCATCTAAAAGATCTGCGTTAAAACCGAAGTAAAGTCTGAAAAGATTGTTAATACTTTCAGCTTTATTTACGACTGCCAGTTTGAACATCTCTCTTCTGATCAGGACACTATCATTGATATATGGGCGAAGGGTAATATTTAATGCTGGTTTATAAGCTTGTAAGTTTTTATGCTGTAAGACCTTTTTCAGATAACGCACAGCCAGAAAATTTGAATTTATATCATGCATCTGAAGAATTAGAGTCGCATTATGCAAGCCCCATAGAGATATCTCTTCAGATTCAATAAATTCATTCATGTTCTCTATAAGGTGCGGGTTGGCGGTCATTTTCCCGACTGTATCAACAACACGAAGATTTTTGTCCGGATTAGAATTTCTGTACCATTGAACAATACTCTCACCGCAGAAATCTACCAGTTCCTTATTACCAATCCAGTATAACGGATTGATAAGGAGATTCTGCAGGTCAACAGTCTTATAATCAGTTTCATATAAGTAACTTCCAATTTTGATTATTTTTTTATCCTTATGCCTGGAACGTTTAACAAGCAGTGAAATCCCTGATTTCGGGATGGCTATTTCACCAGGAATGGAAATTACATCAGTACTAAGACAGCCTTTTTCACGTAGAAACCAGTTAGGCAGACGTACAGGAATATTATCCGGATACAGCTCAGTGAATGGCTTAAGGTACATTTGCTCAATAGTATCTTTAAAATTAGCTTCAATTACTTTACGTTTATAAGTTCCTTTTGGTGTGAGCTCTCCCTTTTCGGCAGAAAAAGTTCTGTCTGCTATCCGAAAATCAACAATACGCTCGAACGGAGCAAGGAACTGATTAACTCCGACAACCATCGAAGAATAGTAGTCTCTGATTTTGTCTAAATTATCGAGATCAGGATTCAGATTTTCCATCTCAGGCACAATGAGTATCGTATTAAAAGGACGGTGATCACCGACGAGAAAAACTTGTTTTACTGAATCAAAATCTCTGAAAAAGTTCTCAATTTTTTGAGGGGCGATAGTTTCCCCTTTAATATTTTTGTAAATCTCTTTTTTTCGGTCAATGATTTCAATATATCCGTTCTTATCCATCCGCATAATATCGCCGGTGGGAAACCAACCATCATTATCAAAGGTTTCTGAAGGAGCTTCACCAAAATAACCCTTCATTACATAACCACCTTTCACCAGTAATTCTCCGTCTTCCCCCAATTTGATATTTATACCCGGCAGGGGTTTGCCGATCGAGTTTCGAACATATTCACCCGGAGGTGTCATTGTGATCCCTCCGGTTGCTTCGGTCATTCCAAATCCGCTAAGTAGTTCCACGCCATTATTCTGCATGAATAAGAAAACTTCAGGATCGAGATAACCTGCTGCGGATAATCCCCATCTTAGATTCCCGCCGGTTGCATTTTCAAGTGCCAATCTGATTTCAGCCGGACTTGCAGTTTCCAGATCAGTTTTGGAAGAAATATATTCGTAAATCTGTGACCATTTTTTGGGGATACTGATAAAAACAGAGGGTTTTACGAATTTCATGTTTGCAATCAGAGTTTCAACAGCAGGGTTTTCCATAAAAACATATTCTGCACCAAGAAAAACCGAACCGGTCATCTCGAGGTATCTGCCAAAAGTATGAAAAAGCGGAAGGTATGCAAGAAAGATATCGTTATCTCCAATTTTTGGTATTGCCAAAGCTCTGCAAAATCGTTTATAGACTATATTTTTATCAGTAAAAATAATTCCTTTCGGATCACCTGTTGTTCCTGATGTAAACATCACCGTCGCCGTATCACTCGTTTGCCGGATAGTGCTTTTAGGGTTCGCTGATATTTCAGTTTTTCGCAAGAATTTTTGAAAATTAATTACCCATTCTTCTGTGCTGTTTCCCTGCAAAAGGACAACCAAAGGTGAATGTTTTAAATTTTTTCTTATCGATTTGATTTTGGACAGTTGTTGTTCATCGTGGACGAAAATCAGGTTCGAGGCAGTCTTATTCAAAATAAACTCGATATGCGCAGGTACGGAATTTGCCGGTATCATAACATTTACAATGCCGCTTGTTAAACAGGCAAGGTCGAGAAAAGCCATTTCAGGAGAATTTTCAAGTAAAAAAGCAACCGGGGAATTCTTATTATTCAGATTATTGCTAAGCGATTGAGAGTAATTTGCAACAATTTTCGAAACTTCATTCCAGGAATAATTCACTTTATTCTTTCCATTCAGAACACAGAACAAAGTTTTATTTTTATATCTTGAAACTCTTCTGGAGAATAATTTGCCAAATGTGTAATTGCTCTTTTGAATCAATAATTCAATCTTTTGATCCCACCCTGAAATGCCATAAATTTTTACAAGAAATTCCGAAAAACGGAATATATCAAGGAAGGCGAGGATAACTTTTTCAGTATCAGTAGTATTATCGGAAATTAATAATTTATCAAAAATTCCAGCTACAGTTTCAGGACTAAGAGCTTCACAAAATTCCCTTTCCATCTCTCCCTCAATCAGAGGTTCGAGGATATTAAGTAAATCGGTGATCTCCTCCGCGGTGAAAGGAGCAATTTTTGATGTTAAGTCAAGGAGAAAAGGTTGAATTTCAGCCATCAACTTATTTAAATCTAAGGGCGAATAGGCGGATTTTCCTGCTTTGAGATTTTCACTGATTGTTGAAAAGTTATTAGTCATTTTGAAACCTTTCCTGATAATAATAATTGCTTCTGACAATAAATAAAACATGATTCATATTTCGGACAAATTTACGATTATCTTCGCACATAAAATAAAAAAGGCTTCGGATCGATGAATCCGAAGCCTTTTAAAATGATCAATAAACAGAAATGATCCTTAAATCAAACTATACCTGCTGCTTTCTCAAGCATTTCAGTTGTTAATGATTTAGGTCTTTCGAGCGGATAACCGAGAGCGCGACCCCAGATAATATTCGCAGTAACACCAAGAGCTCTTCCAACTGCAAACATCACTGTATAGAAATCGTATTCTCTAACGCCATAGTACCACTGAATAACTCCCGACTGTGCATCCACATTCGGCCATGGATTTTTAGCTTTGCCCTGTTCGAGAAGTATCGGAGGCACAACTTTATAAAGCAGGTCAACAAATTTGAAGATTGGATCGCCCTGCAGATATTTGAGACAGAATTCTCTCTGTGCAGTGTATCTTGGATCTGTTTTTCTTAAAACTGCATGTCCGAAACCAGGTATAACCTTTCCTGATTTAAGAGTATTCCAAACGAAAGTTTTCATCTCTTCTTCGTTGGGAATTTTTCCGTCCATTGAATGTATCACATCCTGAATCCAGGCAAGCACTTCCTGATTGGCGAGACCGTGTAAAGGACCTGCCAATCCGTTGATCATCCCAGAAGTTGCATAATAAATATCAGAAAGAGCGCTTGCAATAAGGTGGCCGGTATGGGCGCTTACGTTTCCGCTTTCATGGTCGCTGTGCAGAATAAAATACAGTCTCGAGATATCATCGTATGGTGTATCGATTCCCATCATATGAGCAAAATTTCCACCCATATCAAGTTCCTTGTCAGGATAGATAATTGTATCGCCTTTGTATTTCATACGATAAATATATGCAGCAATCTGCGGAAGTTTTGCTAAAAGATTTAAAGAATCCTCATATGTCGCATCCCAGTAATCCATTTTATTGAGTTTATGATAATCTCTTGCAAAAATAGATTCTCTCTGCATTGCAACAACAGCCGCTGAAAGCATTGTCATCGGATGAGTATCTCTGGGCATTGTTCTAAGGATATCAATTACATAAAGAGGAACATCCTGACGTTTTCTGAATTCGCCTGCAACTTCTTTAATATCCTCATCAGTTGGTAAATCACCAGTAAGGAGAAGGTAATAAAATCCTTCAACGTAAGGCATTTCACTGCCGGGAACTTTGGGCAGTTTTTCCAAAACTTCCGGGATTGTGAATCCGCGAAATCTAATACCTTCCATAGGATCCAAATAAGAAATATCAGTAGTTAGGCATTTAATATCTCTCATTCCTCCGATTATCTGCGAAATTGTCACATCGTCAACTTTGACGTCGCCATACTCTTTCAAGAGTCGGGTGGTTCTTGGTCTCCATTCCTGAATTTTTGAATATAACTTATCTTTGAGTCCTGCCATTAATCCTCCAAATGATTGGTTATAGAATATTTTAAATTATCTATATATTCGGATAATATCAACTGAAAATATGAAATAATCAATATTTTTTTATACTGTCAAGTATTTTCGCTGCTGCAAGGTTACCACTTATCACCGCACTCTCAATAGTACAAGGAAAATCAGGATATGTCCAGTCTCCTGCGAATATCAAATTATTGTAAAGCTCGAACTTTTGTTTTCTTGCGGATATGCTTTCCGGAGTAATTTTTAATGTTGCACGTTTTTCTTTTATAACGCGGTACGAGTTCACAAGCCCGCGGTCAAAAAAAGTAAAGTAAAGTTCCAATTCATCACAAAGTATTGAAAATATTGCCTCTACTGGTTCTGAAGACAATTTGGAACAAGAACTCGATACAACAGATATATGATTATTATGACAGAATAACCAATGGAAAGTGGGCCCGATCAATCCGTAAATCTTTTCAGTAAATGGATTATTTTCGAGTGAAATATGAACAGTAATGATTGGTGAATATTCCGGCAAATATCCTCGGATAAATTTCAAGTCAAATAATTTTGCGGCATCACCCATATTTCCAGTGAAGATTACATAGTCAAAATCTTTTATAATTCCCGAATCGAGGACCAGTTCTGTAATATTGTTTTCTGCAGACTTAAAACTTTTTAGTCGATCTGATAAAAAGATATTATGTCTATTTTTATTTAGAAAATTTAATACGGGTTCACCAAGAATTTGCGACAGACCTGCCTTAGTGAATACCAATTTTGTGTTTTCATTTCCTTTGAGAAAAATTACTTTTAGCACATTGATAAATGAATAGGCTGAAGCATCAATAATTTCTGTGTTCATGATGGAGATACAGAGAGGTTCCCAGAATGCTCTTATTGCCTCATCCGTTTGTTTGAACCTATGCAGCAGGCTTCTAACATTTTTATTTACGTTTCTTCCAGCATTGATAAAGGGAAGAATAGACATTAGAAAAAGTATTCCAATTCGTGATCTTAGTTTTACGGCATCAAATCTGAGAACTGCAGATATGAGATTAAATGGATAAAGATTAGAACGGACATGAAGTCTTGAATATTTAACTTTGCTTACATAAGAAATATTAAGTTTATCCTGAAATTCCAGTAAACCGATACTCTCAATGGTGTCAAGAAAGTCAATTGTGTTTGTGTAGCAACTCATTAACAGATGCTGACCATTGTCAATCTCAGCACCAAATTTATGATCAAAAAAAGAAGATGCACGACCGCCAACTCTTGAAGAGCCCTCGAGCAAAGTTACTTTTACACCGTTTGAGACTAGTCTGACAGCCGCCGCCGATCCGGCGAATCCGCTGCCAATAATAACTGCATGTTTCATGGAGGAATTAGTAAACCAGGCTGTACTTTGCCCAGACACCAACTGCTATCGATGTCTTTTCCAGTGGGGACACACTGATTTTTTTTCCGAAAACATTAAAATTTTCATTTTCCAATCTTAATAGAAGTCTGTAATAGATATGCTGCATTGCCCGGGCAGCAAACATTGAAGGCTTATCCTCAAAGTCCAGGGACGAATTGGCTTTTTCGAAAAAATGATGAGCCCGAATTGCTTCAAAGTTCATAAGTTCTGTGAAGTTTTTATTATATACCGCATCACGAAGATCCGATTCTTTGTAGCCGAATTTTATCATGTCGCTTTCCGGAATATAAATCCTGTCATTATCTATGTCAGTTTTAACATCCCTTATAATATTAGTCAACTGCATTGCCAGACCAAGATTGATTGCATAATCTTTGGCTGATTTATTTTTATAACCGAAGATTTCAATACACATCAACCCAACGGTAGAAGCTACCATATAACAATATTCCACAAGATCTTCGAATGAGACGTATCTTTTTTTCTGCAAATCCATCTCCATTCCTTTGATTAATTCAAAGAAAGGTTCGACAGGAATATTGAATTGAATTATAATATTTGTCAATTTATTGAGGAGGGGGTATTCGGAGTTTCCCTTGAAGGCTTTTTCAAATTCTACTCTCCATTTGTGGAGTCTTGCATATTTAAGATCATCAGACTCATCATTCTGATCAACAATGTCATCTGTTTTCCGGCAGAAAGCATAAACCGTATTCATGGCATCTCTTTTGAGAGCCGGCAATAAAGAAAAAGCATAATAAAAACTGCTTTTACTTTCACGAGCGATTTGTTTAGCCTGATCGGTCATAATTAAATAACTTTTATTAGAATTCTAATATAATCAACTTTTGTTAATTTTGGCCGTGATCTGAACGACTCATAATCTATGTTTCGGATTGAATTAAGAATTGTCTCTCCTCCTGAAATTATTGCTGAAATTTGAAGCCGAAACAAACCTTTCAGCATAGGAAGAATTTGTCTGCCTTCGGCAAACATTTCAAAAGCTCTTTCAACCTGAAATTTAATTAGTTCTTGAATTTTTGCCTGATTACTATTCATCTTAAAATCATTCTCTGAAAGACCGAATGAAATAAGTTCTTCAAGCGGGATATAGATTCTGTTCTTTTTTATGTCAATGGTTATATCCTGGTAAAAATTGGTGAGCTGCAGAGCTGAGCAAATTTTATCAGAATAATAAATTGCATCGCTATTCCTGTTGTCTGATAGCTCAAGCATAATTCTTCCAACCGGGTCAGCAGATCTGCTGCAATAATTAATTATTTCATCGAAATTCTCAAACCTCGAATTTGAAACATCCTGCCGGAAAGCACTTAACAGTTTCGTGAAATTCTCCGAAGATAGATTGAAGGTGTCGATTGTGTTTTTTAATGTTTCAAAGAACAAATCGGAGAATTCATTATTCATACATTTTGAGAATTTTTCCTCATAATCAGCAAGTAATTTTAACCGGTCGGAAGCAGAAATATCTCCCTCGTCAGCAAAGTCGTCGGCTGTTCTGGCAAAACGATAAATGGTTGCAACATGTTTTCGCAATTTTTTTGGTAGGAACATTGAGACTACCGGAAAATTCTCATAATGATTCTTTGCAATTCCAAGCGATTTATTATACTCATTTTCCAAAATGTGTTCATCATTTTGCCGCATGTTCTTAACCATCAAATTAATTTATCAAGAAATTCATTGCACCATTTTCGGACTGATTTGAGACGTATTAATTGTCCCGTACTAAAAAGGAAATCTAAAAAAATATTATCTACTGAAAAAATATTTAGCTAATGCCCACTATATATTCATTTTCGAGAATTCAAAGGATTCAATTTATACTCCGATTAAGAACACTGACGAATGTTTGGACAGTTACTGATAATTAATGATAAAACTTTCGTAAAAAATGATATGAATTTTGTACGATATTTTATATTTTGGATATGAATATTCTTTCTGATCCGGACGCATTTTGATACAGGAAAGAAGATCTGAGAATCTTAATTTTACCGGAGTTGAAATGAAACCGATACAAACTTTCACCGTCACATCCCGCTTACCAGAAAAACTATTAAACCTTGAGAATATTGCCAGAAACCTTCGGTGGTCCTGGGACTCGGATTCCAGGGATCTATTTCGGAGAATTGACAGAGGATTGTGGGAATCCTGTGGTCGAAATCCGGTTCTGATGTTAAGTAAGATCATTCAGGAAAAATTTGATGAACTTGCCCAGGATGAAGGATTTATTTCTCATTATAAGATTGTCTCCGAAAATCTAAGTAATTATCTCAATAACCGAAAGACCTGGTTCAACCAGAAATACGGGGATGAAAAAAAGAATCGTATTGCATACTTTTCTGCTGAGTTTGGAATAACAGAATCAGTACCTATTTATTCAGGTGGACTGGGTATGCTCGCAGGCGATCATCTGAAGTCTGCATCTGAATTGGGGATTCCTGTTGTTGGCGTAGGGCTGCTTTATCAGAAAGGATATTTTCGTCAATACCTGAATTCGGATGGCTGGCAGCAGGAATTGTATCCGGAAAATGATTTTTATAATATGCCCATAATTCTGCATAAAGGAGCAGATGGCAATCCGGTTATTATATCTGTTGAATTCCCGGGCAGGCAGATCTACGCCAGGATCTGGAAGGCGCTTGTCGGCAGAATCGAACTGATCTTACTTGACACTAATTTTGAATACAATTCACAGGAAGATCAGGATATAGTCGATGAACTTTACGGCGGCGACAATGAAATGCGTATTAAGCAGGAAATGATCCTTGGGATTGGAGGATATCGGGCATTAAATGCACTGGGAATTAAACCTGACGTCTGCCATTTGAATGAAGGACATTCAGCTTTTCTGACGGTTGAAAGAATAGCTGATATTATGAAGTATAATAAACTCAACTTTGATGAAGCAAGACTACTCTCTGCTTCAGGAAATGTATTCACAACACATACTCCTGTTGAAGCAGGGCATGATTATTTTGAAGCTGGTCTCCTTGAGAAATATATGGGATATCATGTTTCAAAACTTGGAATCGGGTTTAATGACTTTATAGGTTTTGGCAGAAAGCATAGCTCTGATCATTCGGAAAAATTCTGCATGACAATTCTTGCGGCAAGATTTTCTTCGTTCCGTAATGGTGTTAGTAAACTTCATGGAGAAGTGACCAAAAAAATGTGGTCCGGTTTTTGGAAAAACACGCCTGTATCTGAACTGCCGGTTTCATCTATCACCAATGGAGTTCATGCACAGACATGGCTTTCAAAAGATATTGCATTGCTCTACGACCGGTACCTCGGACCCAAATGGCGTGAAGAACCAGGAAATCAGTCAGTTTGGAGCAAAGTTCAGGATATCCCTGTAATTGAATTATGGAATGCACACAGAAGGAGAAAAGAAAGGCTTGTTTCATTTACAAGAAGGAGACTCAAACAGCAGTTAATCAATCGGGGTGTTCCCGAGGCTCAGCTGCAAATAGCAGATGAGGTGCTGGATCCTGATATGTTTACAATTTGTTTCGCCAGACGTTTTGCCACATATAAGAGGGCAGATTTACTTTTGCGCGATGAAAAAAGGCTTATTAATATTCTTACTAATCCTGAAAGACCGGTTCAGATAGTGTTTGCAGGCAAAGCACACCCCAAAGATACTATGGGTAAAGAACTGATAAGGAAAATCATTCATTTTTCTATGAACCCGATAATTAGAAGTCATGTGGTTTTTATAGAAGATTATGGGATGGATATTGCAAAATATCTTGTTTCCGGAGCAGATATCTGGTTAAATACGCCTTTAAGGCAGATGGAAGCCTCCGGAACCTCCGGTATGAAAGCTGCTTTTAACGGAGCTATCAACGTTAGTATTATGGATGGTTGGTGGGATGAAGGATACAATGCTTCTCTAGGCTGGTCAATCGGCAGGGGAGAATTGTACAATGACAATGAAATTCAAAATGAGATTGAGTCCAAAGCGCTTTATGATCTGCTTGAAACAGAAATTCTGCCTGAATTTTATAAAAGAGGACCTGACAGGATTCCAAGATTGTGGGTCGAAAGAATGAAAAATTCACTCGCATCACTTTGTCCTGTTTTTAATACCAACCGTATGGTTAGAGAATATACTGAAAAGTACTATGCCAATGCCATTAAAAATCATGACAGTCTTAACGTTCCAGGATTCTCAGAACTCAAAAAACTAAATTCAGCAATAAAATCCTTCGCACAACATCAGGATGAGATTAAGATACTGAAAACGAATGCTGATTATGACGATTCGACATTTGTCGGCGGCAGTATCAGGATAAACAGCGAGATCAGTTTTGGAAAACTTGATCCTGACGATTTCACAGTTGAAGTTGTATGGGGGCCTCTCGATCAGAAAGAGCATTTTCATGTGATCAAGTCGGTTGAAATGAAAAGGAACAAAAAACAAAATGGGAATATTCAGAAATTCGATTCGGGTGATATTGAACTTCTAAGCAGCGGGAAACATGGTTATACTATCAGAGTATATTTAAAAATGAATGGATTCGAAGTTTTACGCGATCCGGATTGTGTAATTTGGGCCTCATAATGTAATCGTAAGTTTAGAAAGAATTACTATGTTGTTGGAAATTACCGGTAATAATTACTGAAATCATATAAAAAGGAATTGAAAAATTTGGACAAAATCAAGTTAATTTGAAAATTAAATATTCTAATCCTTTGTTCAAAATAACTTACCTCATGTCCGAATTTATCAAAGTATTGCTTATTGTTATTGTTCTTAACCGGTTGTTGTTGGCACAGTTTATGAATAACTAAACTAAAATTACCTCCTCCACGGGTTATTTGCTTCAGGATAGTAGCGGTCCTTTGTAAATAACCCGTTTTTATATTCAGCTTTCCGCAAAATTATTTTTTAATTATAAAATTCTTATCACATTTGGAATCTTCCGTTTATTATTTTCGAGAATTTCGAAAAACAATTCAAAGGCAATATTTGCTAACTCATTGAATAATAATAATATATAGCTTAAGAATTTTGTTGGGTTTGCTGGCACTGAAATTGATCTGATAGATGATAATTTTTTTTGGAATCAATATGAGTATTTTCAGCAACTTCAAAACTTTTCGAGGCGGAGTTCATCCGCCAGAGTTCAAGGAATTGACAAGAGACCAATCATTTGAAATAATGCCAGATCCCAAAAGAGTAATATTACCATTAAGGCAGCATATCGGAAAAGATGCAAAACCTCTGGTTAAAAAGGGTGTTGAGGTAAAAGCCGGAGAAATCATTGCTGAATCTGACGGATTCATTTCATCGCCCGTATTTAGTCCGGTTAATGGCAAAGTCATTTCGGTGGGTAAGGAAACTAACAGCAGCGGTTTTCCAAAAGAAGCGATTGTTATTGAAACGAATGGTTCAACTGATACTCAAAAACTCGAAAAACTTGAATTTTCTACTGTTACAGGTGCTGAAATAATCGAAAGAGTTAAACATGCCGGTATTGTTGGACAGGGCGGGGCTGCATTCCCAACATTTGTGAAATTAACTCCAAATAAAGACAGAATTATTGATTACATTATTCTCAATGGCTGTGAATGTGAGCCTTATCTTACGAGAGATGAAAGATTAATGCTTGACAGATCCCATGATGTTGTGAGCGGGTTACTGCTTATGATGAAAGCTCTCGAACTAAAAAAGGGTTATATCGGGGTTGAGGATAACAAACCCGAAGCAATCGAAGCTATGCAAAAAGCAGCAGCAACCTTTTCTGATATCGAATTGGCTGTGGTCAGGACCAAATATCCTCAGGGAGCTGAGAAAATGCTTATCAAAGCAGTGACAGGCAGAGAAGTTCCCCCTGGTAAACTACCTCTTGATGTTGGGGTTGTAATACAGAATATTGGAACGGCTGTCGCTGTATATGATTCTGTCGTAAAAGGCGAACCACAGATAACCGCCTCAGTAACAGTCTCGGGACTGGGATTAAATAATCCCAAAAATCTTATAGTGAAAGTCGGCACTCCACTTGCTGATGTCCTTGAATTTTGTGGCGGAGCAAAAGAAAATGCAAAAAGAGTAATTGTCGGAGGTCCGATGATGGGCTTTGCCCAATACGATTTTTCTGCACCTATTATGAAAGCCACTTCCGGGATACTTGTCCTGACAGAAGATGAAATTAATTCTCACGAGCAGACTCCATGCCTTAAATGTGGTATGTGTGTGGAAGTTTGCCCGTTAAATCTTATCCCGACTAAACTGGCGCGTTACAGCCAACTTGACAAAACAGAGGAAGCTGAAAACCTTGGGATCTCTGTCTGTATGGAGTGCGGAACCTGTACTTATACTTGTCCGGCTAATATACCGCTCGTTCAATGGATCAGACTTGGTAAACAACGCGTCAATCAGATGAATTCAGAAAAAAAAACGGCATAAAATTATTATGACCACAATAACTGCAAATCCTTCCTACAGACTGGACCTGACAAGTTCACCACATCTGCATTCGAGATGGTCAACAAAACAGGCTATGTGGCTGGTCATTGCCGCATTAATCCCTTCTGTGATATCAGCATTGATTTATTTCGGTGTTTCGCAAATGCTGATAATTTTTGTTTGTATCTTTTTTGCTATGGGTACCGAAGCCCTTATTAAATTTATAAGAAAAAGAGAAATTTCAATTCTCGATGGCAGCGCCGCAATCACAGGTTTGCTTTTAGCGCTTATTTTGCCGCCTGGATTTTCTCCGGTATTCGCAGCGGTTGGTTCAGTAGTAGCAATCGGTGTGGGTAAAGAAGTATTCGGCGGACTGGGATATAATATATTCAATCCGGCACTTGTAGGACGTGCTTTCTTACAGGCAGCTTTTCCCGTTCAGATGACTACCTGGAAAATCAACAATTATAATATTGATTCGGTTACAACTGCAACTCCACTCTCGATGCTGAAATTTGACGGGAAGTCAACCTCTTTTGGTAATCTTTTTATGGGGAATATTAATGGTTCGCTTGGTGAAACATCTGCAATTGCGATACTGATCGGCGGAATTACCCTTGTAATTGTTGGAGTCGTAAATTATCGCGTTCCGCTTGCAATGATATTAGGTTTGATGTTATTTGGCGGAGTTTTCTGGCTGGTTGATCCGGTTAAATTCTCTTCTCCAGTATTCCATTTATTTGCGGGCGGATTCCTTTTCGGAGCTTTTTTTATGGCTACTGACTGGGTGACTTCTCCGATAACTGCAAAAGGTATGTGGATATACGGACTTATGATATCGCTGATTATTATTATGGTGCGGCTTTTCGGAGGATTACCTGAAGGAGTTATGTACGCAATACTATTAATGAATGCTTTTGTACCACTTATTAATCGTTACACACGTCCCAGAATTTTCGGGGTGAAGAAATGAGAACAATTATCAGAATGCTTGCAGTTCTAACAATTATTGGAGTGATCTCGGGAGGGCTTCTTTCACAGATCAGTATCTGGTCAAAACCAAAAATTGCTGCCCACAGGGAACTCGAAACAAAGAATGCTATCTTCCAGGTTCTGCCGGAAGGCAAATCTTTTACGAAAATGGAAACTGCAAACCTCGAAGTTTACTCGGTTTTTGATGATTCCGGCAAACTTATTGGTTATGCAGTTCCGTTTGAAGGCAACGGTTTTCAGGGTAAAATAAGAATGATGGCTGGTTTGACCAGTGATTTGGATAAAGTAACAGGCTTGCAGGTTCTCGAGCAGGTTGAAACCCCCGGACTTGGCACAAAAATCGTCGAAGATCCTTCTCAGAAAGAGGATCCATATTGGTTTCCCAATCAATTCAAAGAGGTTGAAACTCAGCCTATGATCGGTGTTGTGAAAAATCAGAAACCAGTAAATAAGTATGATATCCAGGCGATAACAGGGGCAACCATTTCTTCGAAAGCTGTTGTCCAGATCATGAATCAGGGTATTCAAGTTTTACGAAAAATGGATGCTGAAGGTAAACTCAATAATGCCGGAGGTGAAAAATGAGTTCAAAATTATCCCTTTACAAAGAATTCACTAAAGGTATCTGGGAACAAAACACTACTTTCAAGCAGATACTCGGAATGTGTCCGGTGCTTGCAGTTACAGTATCGGCGATAAACGGATTGGCAATGGCGCTTGCAACCACTTTCGTGCTTGTTTTTTCGAGTATTATAGTGGCAATTGTTAAAAAACTAATTCCCGATCAGGTAAGAATTGCTGCTTATATTTTAATAATTGCAACCTTTGTTACGATTGTTGATATGGTGATGAAAGCTTCTTATCCTGATTTGAGCAAATCACTTGGACCATACATCCCGTTAATAGTTGTTAACTGCGTTATTCTGGGAAGGCAGGAGGCATTTGCTTCCAAAAATACGGTTTTCAGGTCTTTTCTTGATGCAGTCGGCATGGGTGCCGGTGTACTTTTTTCATTAATTCTGCTTGGAGCAGTCAGGGAATTATTTGGATCCGGTACAATATTCGGTATCCAGCTTCTTCCCGATTTTTATGAACCTATGCTTGTGATGATACTTCCTGCAGGTGCTTTTATCACCCTTGGATTAATGATGGGACTATTTAATCAGATCGCATTAAGTAATAAGGAAAAACAAAGAAAAAAAACGATCGAAAAATACTTGAGTACCAAAAACTCAATAAATGATCCGGTAGGAGTATAGAATGGAATTACTTGTAATTTTCTTTGGTGCAGCAGTTGTAAACAATTTTGTATTGAGTTATTTTCTTGGTATATGTCCTTTTATCGGTGTTTCAAATAAAATATCCTCAGCATTTTCAATGGGGCTGGCGGCTACATTTGTTATGGTGCTGACAGCGATAGTCTCATGGTTAATTTATAATCTTATACTTGTTCCTTATGACCTGGATTTTCTCCAGTATGTTGCATTTATCCTCGTGATTGCCAGCCTTGTTCAATTTGTTGAAATGTTTATTAAAAAAATGAGCAGACCACTATACCGTGCACTTGGAATATTTCTTCCTTTGATTACCACTAACTGCGCAATACTTGGATTAGCTCTTTTTATTGTTTTAAGGGATTATTCTTTTGTCGAATCTGTTGTTTTTGGTGTCGGCGCCGGTGCTGGATTTACACTCGCAATTACAATAATGGCAGGTATCCGGGAGGAACTTGACCTTGCTGATGTTCCGAAAGCTTTTCAGGGAGCACCTATAACACTTATTGTCGCTGGAATTCTGGCTTTAGCCTTTATGGGTTTTGCCGGAATGATATCATAATTATTGGGGAGAATGTTGAAATGGATTATACATTTTTGATCGCACTTACTACAATGGGCGGATTGGGCTTAATATTTGCCGGCGGTCTGGCTCTTGCTGACAGAAAACTTAGAGTGGAAGAAAACCCGCTCATCGCAAAAGTTAACGAAGCCCTGCCCGGAGCAAATTGCGGCGGATGCGGTAAAGCTGGCTGTTATGATTTTGCAGTAAATGTCGTTGAAGGCAGCGCACCTGTTAACGGCTGTCCTGTCGGAGGAACTGATACGGCACAGGCAGTCGCTTTGATTATGGGAGTGGATGCAGGTAATAATATAAAGATGATTCCACGGATCCATTGCAGGGGCGGGAATAGTGAAGCAGTAAAAAAGATGGTTAATTATTATGGTCCTATTAGCTGTTCGGCGATGTCAATTGTTTCAGGCGGTGATAAGTTGTGTTATTACGGCTGCCTCGGCGGCGGTGATTGCGTTACAGCCTGTCCATTCGATGCAATGGTTATGAATAATGATGGGATTCCTGAGGTCATTGAAGAATTATGTACAGGTTGCGGAATGTGCGTACAAGCCTGCCCGCGTGATATTATTGAGATGCATCCAATAGACCGGAATGTTTTTATTTTCTGCAGGAATCATGATGATCCGCGAACATCAAAAGATGTTTGTGCTGTGGCATGCCTGGGATGCGGAATATGTTCCAGAAAATCAGATGGCGGGGTTGAAATGGTTGACAACCTCGGTGTTATAAATTACAGTCTTCTTGATGAGAGTAAAATCCCTTTCGATAAGTGCAAAACAGGTGCAATAGCGAAACTTCGTGATGTATCGAATGAAGAGATTGTGAATTAAGATGAACGAGAATATTATTGAAAGAGGTGTTGTAATTAAATCCTTCGGTGGAAAAGCTGAAATTGCGCTTCTCTCCAAAGGAAATTGTGAAGAATGTACCGCAAAGATTTTCTGCCGGGGAGTCGAGGATAACCAAAATATTGTTCAGGTTATTGATTCTTTTGGTGTAAAAGCGGGTGATAATGTAAAAATTGAAGTGGAGGGGACAAAAATTCTGTCTGCGACTTCAATTCTATATGGTGTACCCCTTTTAATTTTAATTGTATCTGTTTTGCTCGGGCAAATTGTTTTTTCAGGTTCCGGCTTTCAGGAATTGTATTCTTTTGGCTCAGGTATATTTTTGATCGCATTATACTTCCTGCTCTTTAAATTAATTCCTTCATTTCAATCATTTATCAGTTTTATGCCAAAAATTGTTTCAGTTTCCGAGGACTGACCTGATCAGCTTACTTTGCACTTAGCCTGTTTTTTTGTAATATTAAATTTTAATTCTGAACTAATTGAAACTATTTCACTTCATTATCGGCAATTACGTTTCAGATTAGTCTAACAGTCCTTTGACCATCCGAATGGATAAACTTTTATGAAAATCAGTCTAATAATTCCATTTCTGATGACTTTTACAATAACTTTGGCACAACAAGATACAATCAGGTATCAATGGCCTGTACCTCCATTTAAAACCACCCAGCCTTTGACAGCCACCTTTTGTGAATTCAGGAACACTCTTTCTTCCGATCATTTTCATAATGCCGTTGATATTGCTGAAAATGACGGAAATCCTGTTTATCCATGCCTGGATGGAATCGTTCATACAATTGCATCAGATCAGGGCTCAAATTCATACGTCACTATCCGGACTCAGTTCGGCTCTGTTTGGAAACGATTAACTTATCTCCATATTGTGCCTAATCCTTCTTTAATATTAGGGCAGAGTGTCACGAAAGGCTCAACCGTAATCGGAAGCATTTACCCGGGGCAGGGGCACACTCATCTAATTGAAAGGGAACTGGTCTCATCTCCATCAGGCTATGCTGTGGAGATTAACAATATAAGAGAAGGTGGAGGTCTGGACCCATATCTGGATCCGTACGCACCTATTATAAGCCGAAATTCGTTACAGTTCAGAGTCAATCAGTCAAATCAATTGGTTCCTGCAAACGGATTAGCCGGGAAAATCGATATTATCATTAGAGTTGATGAAAAAAACGGTACATCTTCTTCGCATTCTAATAATGGAACTTATATTCTGGGATACAGAGTTTTATCCACAGATACTTCGAGTATTATTTATGAACCAGCTTCTTCAGGTGTTAAATACAGATTTGATACAAAACCGAGTGATGATGATGTTCATGAAGTTTTTCTTGCAGGAACGGCAACACTCAGTGATCCTGTTTACATTCTGACAAACGGACTTGGTGCTGACTACATTAATAATTACAGTGCAGTTACAGACAACTTTCTTGATACAGAGACAATCGATGTCGGGGATTATATCCTTGAAATATTTACTGAAGATACAAGAGGCAACACTGACCGCGAATTATTTAACATCTCTATCACCCGAAATGATATTGTCCCGCCCACATATCCGGTTCTGAAAACACTTCTAAATGATGATGGGAAAACCAGTGTCCGTTTTTCATGGTCAAAAAGTACTGACACTGATATCTTAGGTTACAGACTTTATTACTCCAGAAATACCGCAATGACAGATTGGGCGCTTGCCGCCGATGAAACAGTATTAAAAGCTGATATGGAGAGTTATTATATTCCATCGGCAGCAGACTTTATTGTTCCGCCTCTCTCCGCCACATATTTTTTCAGAATGACTGCTGTTGATTCAAGTCTCAATGAAAGTGCTCCCGGGGATATTTATTCACGTTCCTCATATTTTGACGGGAGCAGTTTCAGCAAAGCTCTTATTGTTGATGGATTTGATCGGTATGGTAGTCCGGCAAGCTGGCAATCCTCATCGCATAATTTTAATTCGACCTATTTCAGAGCTATGACAGTTTCAGATAGTGTCCTTATTTCATCATGTGCAAATGAGTCGGTAAGTCAGGGGGCGATAAATCTGAATGATTACGATATTGTTGTTTGGTTTGTCGGGGATGAATCTACAAATGACAAAACCTTTGATGCTACAGAACAGGAATCGATTATCAATTTTTTGGAAAATGGGGGTAAATTGCTTGTTTCCGGATCTGAGATTGGATGGGATCTGGATCGTTCACACAGCAACTCACAGCCTTCAGATACATTATTTTTCAGGCATTATCTCAAGTCCCGGCTCGCTTTCGATGGAAATGTGGGGATGAATACTGTCTCGGGAATTCAGGGAACCTTTTTTGAAGGATTATCTCTTAATATCGGGCAGGTCTATCCGGAAGATTATCCTGATGATATTGAGCCGGTTAATGGCGGGGGTGCGGTTTTTAATTACAATGTTTACAGGGATGGGCAGATTTTTAGAAAAGCAGGTGTATGCTTCAGAGGAATTTTTGGGAATGGTTCATTGCCGGGAAGTATGCTATATCTATCTTTTCCTTTTGAGACAGTCTATTCCTTCAGTCAGCAGATCAACTTCATGAAACGAACTCTTGAATATTTTGAAACATCAACCTCTGTTGAAAATGGAACTGAGTTGTTGCCTCCGGTTCCTGCATTGTTGCCAAATTATCCCAATCCATTCAACCCTGAAACTACAATCAGATTCATAGTTGCAGACGGATCCGTACAGACTAAACTGGAGATTTTTGATATTCTTGGGAACCTTGTTGATACACCAGTTGGAAGCAAACTTAAACAAGGTGAGTATGAGATCAGGTGGAATGGTTCCGGTTTCGCCAGTGGAGTATATATTATGAGGCTTGTTACTGGTGACAGAATGTTTTTGAGAAAAATGCTGCTTTTAAAATAGCCTTATGCTTAATTATTAGTTATTAATTGAAAGGACTCCGGAAGCGTATTGCATTATAAATAATTATAAATTTCATGCTACCCGGATTGATATAATTGGAATATTGAGGATTTATGTATAAAATGTTAATAATTTTTGTGATAGCCTTTATCACCATCAGTAACTGCCTCGCACAGGATTTCACTTCGAGAGTAGATATCCTGGATAAGGCGCGAAACAGTCAGGAAATCAATAATCTAAATTATTCAATCAATAATGCTTCCGGGGATTTTCTTTTCAGATTGAATATCAAATCTCCTTACGATGCTCCCTTTCCCAATCTGACTTTTTTTAGTAGTGGAGTTTCGATTCTTGCATATCCATTGGATGGCAAAATTGAATATTATGATTTGTCCGGAAATTTGATTACAGTAATTAAGGACGAAAAATCAGGGGCGGATTATGAGCGGACAATATTCGTTTCGACCTCTGATGATTTGGCTGCCATACTTTTATCCGAGCCAGGCACCGAAACTTCATATCTGATGATAGCTGATTTGAAGGGGAGAATATTGAATAAAAAAGTACTTTCATATTCGAATTATGGATCAGTTTTTTACAGCAAAATGAATTCAGTTCTTATCCTGTCAAAGTATGATTGGGAATCAGAGAATCTGGTTCAGACCATTGAATTTTATAATGATCAACTTGAGATTGTTACTTCTCGTCCGGGATTTTTTACCAAATATTCATATGATGGTTATACTGATGAAATTGTATTATCTGATCAAAAATCTTTCTCCATTATTAATCTAAAAAACAACGAAACACAATTCTTCGCCAGGGCAGGTGATATTGGTATTCGTGGCATAATTCATTCCTGTGTTGCGCTGAAAGGCAGACTTTTTATATTAAGCGGGGAAAATATTGAACTCGAAGGAGGGGAATGGAAATACGGTGAATTAACACTTTTCAGATTGTCTGATATAAAAACACCGGTCAAAATAGAAACATTCAGCGATGTAAGTGTGAGCGGGATTGAATATTTTGAATCTGCAGAGATTTTACGAATTAATAATCTGTCGATTGATATAAACAAATATTTCCTGGACTGAGCCTGGAGTTTTAATGTTTCCTTTTCAGGGAAATTTTTTTATCTCGTTTCCATTCTTATCAAATAGGTACTCGTAAACCATTTCGCCATGTATATATTCTGCCTGGCGTGCAAGTGAACCATCATCATAGTATGAGAAAAACTTACCATTGGGGAGATTCTTTTTATAATACCCGTAGGAAGCAATTTCACCGTTTTCATAGTACATCGTAGTTATGGATTCCTTCTTTCCCGAAGAAAATTTTGATTGTGCGAGGACGGCTCCTGAAGTGTAATAATTTTTTTGCAGCCCGTCTATTAAACCGTTTTTGTAATATTTTTCAGAACTTTTTGATCCCCCAATAAAGTACTCTGTAGCGGGTCCGTTTTTTAATCCACTATAGTATTCAACCTCTTCAACCAAAGAACCAAGCCGGTCATAAATACGGGAAGTACCTTCCGGCAGTCCAAAAATGTAATTGATCTCTTCGGCCAATGTTCCGTTTTCATTATAATACAGGCATATTCCATTAAGCAGGCCACTATAGTAATTTAGAACTGCTTTTTTCATCCCTGATTCGTAATAGTAATAATTCGTGCCGGTTTTTAATCCCTGCACAAAACTCAATTCCGATTTTACAGTGCCCTGATCATGATACTGGACAAAATTTTCTTCAATTTTATCTAATTTTCCCATTATATCATATCTTTCGCGCTTAACTATTTGACCCTGATCATAAGTATCCAAAACTTTAATGGTTCCATCGGGATAATAGATATATGAAATTCCCTGCAGAAGATCGTTAACATAATTTGCTTCCAGTGCGACAGGCCCATAATCGTAAAATACCCGGCTTTTACCCTCAAGCTTATCGTTGACATAATTTCTCTCAACTTCCAAAGCTCCGCTCTCATAAAATATTTTACTCAAACCGTTAAGTGAATCATTCCGAAAATTCCACACAGCCTGAAGAACACCAGACTTATAATATGTTTTTGTAAAGCCTTCCCTTTTATTACTGATATAATTTGGCTCAGCCCAGAGTTCTCCTGTTTCATAGTACCATTTTGAAATTCCCTCCAGCATTCCGAAAACATAATTCCATTCCATACTTAATGTCCCGTCAGGAAAATACCAGTTCGAGGCACCTTCTTCTTTTCCATCTATAAAATTCCAAACCTTCCAGAGTTCGCCTGTCGGATAATATTCTCTGTAAATTCCATTTTTGACACCGTTCTCATATTCACCCTCGGACTGGAGTTTTCCGTCATCAAAGAATTTTTGCCGTATTTCTTTCTGCTGAGGCAGGAGATCATTGCTTAAAAATAATATTGCCAATATTGTGACAATTTTTAGAGTATTATGTTTTTTTATCATTATTTTCGGAAAGTCTTATTGTCCATCTAAATAAAAAGTGTTCAGGAAATATGTTTACTACCAAAACAATTATTAATTTTTTTGATTGTGATCCCGGAGGGATTTTATTCTACGCAAATTTATTCAAAAAAGCGCATTCAGCCTATGAAGAAATGATGAATGAATTCGATCTTGACAGAAATTATTTTTTTGATGACGATTATATCATTCCCATAAAAAATGCCCATGCTGAATTTATCAAGCCGATGTATGTCGGTCAGGATGTGACAATTCATCTGTCAGTCTCACAATTAAGAAAAAGCGCATTTGAATTAGAGTGCAAATTTATTGATGATGCAGGAAATATCGCGGCAATCGTTAAAACAATTCACGTTCTCGTTGACAAAAATTCATTCTTGAAAACCGATATCCCTGAAGAACTTAAAAATAATCTGGCTCTTCATCTTCTCTGAGGAGGGCTAAACAGTTATTATAAATGATTTTCCCCAGGTCGGTTCTGGGTACCTTTTCTGAGAAAACAATTTTTTTCGGCAACTTATAGCCCGAAAGATTTTTCCTAAGTAATTGCAATACATTATCTTTACCCAGCGATGAATTCTTCACTGGTTCAATTACCGCCGCAACAATTTGTCCCCAATAATCATCACTTACTGGAAAAATAGCGCAATCAGCTACTCCGGGGATTGATTTGATAAGACTTTCAATTTCATCGGGATCAATATTCATACCTCCTGAGATTATCAGATTATCTGCTCTTCCAACGAGATGAAAAGAATCATTACTATCTTTCCATCCCAGATCTGATGTTAAAAATTCATTTTTCTGAAAACTTTTAGTCAGATTTTTCGTCTGCACGAAATACCCATGAAAAAGTGTTGGCGAGCTTATCAACATTTTACCCTTTTCGCCGGATTCAAGTGATTTCCCGTCATTTCCAACGACTGAAATCTCAATGCCGGGCAAAGGTTTCCCAATAAAACCTTCAGTGAATTCCGAATCTGAAGAATGTACCGAACAGATCATTGAACCTGTCTCACTTGAACCATAAACCAGTTCAATATCCCAGCCAAGTTTATCAGCATTTTTAACAGTCTGGAATTTCGATTTTGCTCCGCCAAGAAAAATTTTAGTTTTCCTGCATGTCGGTTCTAATTTTGAAGATACCAATTTTTCCAGCACTGTTGGAACCAATGAAATATAATCCGGGCTTTTTTCGATTAAAGTCACAAGTAAGCCATCTGTGGAATTATTTGCTGGAATTATTACTGAATCCCCAGCAAGAATTGTCCGTGTAATGATTGAGAACCCACCTATATGGTGAAATGGCAGAGAGGCAATCCAGAGATGGGGCGCAGGTGAATTATGCCTCAGGTTTCTAAAGGCAATAAAACTTGAGAATAAACTTTCATATGAGTGAAGAACGCCTTTTGGTTTTCCTGTACTTCCGGATGTACCAATAATCAGACTGACTCCATTATATTGACTATCTGTCAGGTTTGTTTCATTAAAATCAAATTCGTTCTGGAGTATCATTTTATTCATGGTAGCTGGAATTTCAAAATCATTGTCACAAATAAAAATCTGATCACCAAATTCAGTGATCAGTGATTCAATTTCTTTTTTTTTGATTTTGCTGCTGACCGGGAAAACTATTGCGCCAGTTTTCCATAATGCCAGCAAATAGATAATGAATCGGATATCATGTCCGCAAGCCAGAAAAACAATTTTACCATTTAGCGCCCTATCCGGGGAAATTTTTTTCACTAGATTTTCCGAAGCAAACATTAATTGTGAATAAGAAATAGAGGTCTCTCCGTAAATAACTGCAGTTCTTTCGGGATGAAGGAAAGCCTGGCTTTCAATCCAGTAATCTTTAAAGTTGGTTTTCAAGGGCAACAATTTTATTTATGTTCAATCTGTTCTGATGATAGATTTTATCTATCTTTATCGAGTGTCCGCTGATTTTGTAAAATGAGTTTAGGGAATTTTCAAGATGCCTCTGAGTTGTCAAACCATGAGCAATATTCTGATCGGCAAAAGCCGAGACCAGTACCGTGTGATCGAAACCAAGAAAAGATTCAAAAGCACCTGTGATAACCAATTGTATTTTTGAATCCTGGATTTTCTGTCTGATTTTAATAAAATTGCTAAACCCACCACTCAATGCAGGTTTATAAATAATGTGCGAACAAGCGTTCAGAGAAATAATATCTCCGATCTGTTTTATTGAAACTGCGGATTCATCTAAAGCTACCGGTATGTTGAATTGGTTATAGAGTTTTGCCGCTTCAGTCATTGATTTTACCGGCTGCTCAATATACTGAATTGGTAAATTGTCAATCTTTTTAAAAAGGTATTTTGCTGATTCAATATCCCAGAAACCATTTGCGTCAAATCGAAGGCTGATTCTGTCGCCAAATAATTGGCAGCTTTCTTTGATTAGATCAATATCTTCCTTTATGTTTTCTCTTCCAACTTTAATTTTAACTGTTCCATATCCCTCTGCAATTAGTTCCTCAAGTTTCTGGAGCGTTTCTATATGAGGGAGCAGAGGCAAAAGTCCATTAATCTCCCTTGTACATGGGATGAAGGAGTCAAATAATTGATTTGAATCGGGGAAGAGTGTGAAATATGCCTGTTCAAGTCCGCTCTGTAAGGATGGAAATTCTGATGAGATTCCAAGTACTTTTTCAAGTCCTGAACTTAATCCATCTATTGCTTTTTCAATTTTCGTTTTTTTTAAGTTCAGAAAATCAACAATATTAGAAATTGATTCGCGACTGAATCCTTTGAGTGGCGCACATTCACCATATCCGGAGTTTCCCTCGGGACCTGTCAGAATTATAAGAAGAGATTCACGGACAGTGAAACGGTTGGAGGAGGTTGAAAAAGTTGAAATAAATTGAGTTTTATAGGTTTTCCAGTTTAAGGAAACCTGATTCATAATAATATACCAATAGAGAACAATGTTCCGTATATCGCAGATAATTTGGCGGTCAATTCAAGTGTTTTATTAAGATCTTTACCTTTGAGCGAAAAAATCATTTTAATTAATCTGATAGCAAGCGGAAGAGAAAGGAAGGGAAGAAAGATCAGTAAATTATTTTTAAATGTAAAGAAAACAATAACCGGAACCATATAGGAGACGAACATAAAACCTAAATACTGAATTCGGCTGAATGTTTCACCAAATTTAACAGCGAGTGTATTTTTACCGCTCAGTTTATCCTGCTTGATATCTCTGTAATTATTTACGACAAGTATATTAGTTATGAGTGCACCAGCAGGAACTGATGCCCATATGGCGAATGGAGTTATTTCCAAAGCTTGCACATAAAAAGTCCCGACTGTACCGATAAAACCAAAGAAAATAAAAACAAAAATATCTCCGAGTCCATTGTAAGCAAGCGGATAAGGACCGGCAGTATATGCGTAACCAGCCAAAATTGAAAGAATTCCTATAAAAAGAATAAACCATCCGGCATTATAAACCAGGTACATTCCTAATAAAAAACTGAGACCAAAAACAAGATAAATTGCCAGTTTCATCGTCTCAGGTGAGACGAGCCCATTTGAAACTACCCTCAATGGGCCAACTCTGTCCTTACGGTCAGCGCCCGAGTAAAAGTCGTAGAGATCATTAACGAAATTCGTTCCGGTTTGAATTAGAATCGAACAGATTAGTGAAACGATAGCAGGAAGTAAATCCAGTTTACCTGAATAGGAGGCAACTGAAGTACCGATAATCACAGGAACAACTGCGGCAAGTAATGTTTTTGGGCGTGAGGCGAGGAACCAGATTTGTGCCTGACTTAGTTTAATTGCAGTAGCATTTATTTGATGTTCAGATTTTCTCATAATGCTTATTACGGAACCCTCGGGAATTTTTTAAAGTCTGGTTTTCGTTTTTCATTATAGGCATTTTTACCTTCCTGCGCTTCCGCGGACATATAATAGAGCAGGGTAGCATTGCCGGCCAGTTCCTGAATACCGGTTTGTCCGTCAAGTTCAGCATTAAATCCCGATTTTAGTAATCGGAGAGCGAGAGGACTTTTCTCAAGAATTTCATTTGCCCATTTAACGCCTTCTTCCTCAAGCTCCTCAACAGGAACAACTTTATTTACCAATCCCATTGCTTCAGCCTCTTCAGCATTATACTGCCGGCAAAGAAACCAGATTTCACGTGCTTTTTTTTGCCCAACAATCCTTGCAAGATAGCTCGATCCAAAACCACCATCGAAGCTGCCCACCTTAGGCCCTGTTTGTCCAAATACTGCATTACTAGCTGCAATAGTGAGGTCACAAACAACATGCAGCACATGTCCGCCACCGATTGCATAACCTGCAACAAGAGCTATGACAGGTTTTGGAATTGACCGGATAAGCTTTTGCAGATCGAGTACATTAAGGCGCGGAACACCATCGTTGCCGACATACCCTTCACTTCCTCTTATCGATTGGTCACCACCAGAACAGAAAGCATATTTCCCATCCTTAGCTGGTCCTTTCCCGGTTAAAAGTACGACCCCAATGTTTGGATTTTCTCGGGCAATCGAAAACGCATCATACATTTGTGCAACTGTTTCAGGTCTGAAAGCATTTCGTTTTTCAGGACGATTTATTGTTATTTTCGCAATACCGTCCAATTCTTCGAATAAAATATCAGAATAGTCTTTTATTTTTAACCAATTATATTTTTTCATCGCAAACTGACTATTTATTAAATATTGATAAAAATTTATTAAACAAATATACGAATTTGCGCGGGTGTTCTAAAAGGAGAGCATGTCCGCAATTCTTTAAGATAAAACATTCAGATCCGGGTATAGAGTTCTTTAATTCCAGGGCTATTCCTGAATATTTGGGATCATTGTCGCCTGCCAATATCAGCGTGGGAAAATCAAATTTAATAACGGCATGTCCATAGTAAGGCATAATTCCAGGACTGAAAAATTCCAGCATTCTGGAAAGTCCCAGAGGATTATTGCTGCTTTTCGATTCAATCAACTTTTCCCATTTTGCCGGATATTTCTTTTTATATACTTCATAAACAAATGAATCAAGCCAGAATTGCATGAAAGTAAAGGTGCCGTGTGCCTCCAATTTCTCTGCAAGCATTTTATCAGCACTTGCCCTTGAATTTCTGAGTAATGGATCTTCAATTCCGGGGCTTGTACTTATCAGACATAAGCCTGAAATGTAGTCTTTCTTTGCTGCGCTGAAAGCTAAAGCCAACCTGCCGCCCATTGAGTAGCCACAGAGGATTACTTTTTTAAGCCCGAAAGTATTTATTATTTCTTCAACAATAGAAATAAGGTTAATTGTAGAATAAAAATCATGTTCGGCCGGACTCCCGGTAAGACCATGCCCGGGAAGATCTATTGCTATTCCGGCAAAACATGCTGGAAGTCTGGTAAGAACAGTTCTGAAATCCTCTGCCGAGCCCGTAAAACCATGAAGGAAAATAACAGTTTGTACATTTGAGTTTCTATTATGGTGGAAATTGTGAAGCAGGGATATTTGTGTTCCTCTGTGTAAAATATATTCGTGTGAAATCATACCACCCAATGAGTATGTTCATCAATCCTGATCATACATTCCCGCCAATAACGGTTCCGAATCACAGTGGAAACCCTGGAATCGCTCTTTATTTCGATAACCGAGGGTAGCCATCTATCCTTTTCTTCTGACAACACCACAAAAAAATCCTCCCAACTTTGCGGATTGTGATATTTCAGATTAAATGCTTTAGCATGAAGGCTGAATTCGAGATTTTGAGGTGTGACGAAATATTTTTCAAAGATATCATATTCTGAAACAGGAAGATTCCGAAAAATACCGCCACCATTATTATTTAACAGTATTATAGTAAGAGGAATCTTATACAGATTAAGTAATTGAAGTGCGTTAAGATCGTACAAGAAGGCAAGATCGCCGGTTATCAAATATACTTTTTCTCCGTAAGCCACTGATATTCCAGCCGCAGTTGAGATTATACCATCGATGCCTGAAGCCCCTCTGTTTGAGAATACGGAGATCTTTTTGTTTTTAATTGCCGCAAAAAAATCGAATTCTCGCACTGGCATACTGTTTGAAAGAAATATACTGCTGTTCTCCGGGAGAGAGTCGAGAAAAGTATCAATTAGCTTTCCTTCAAATGGAAATTCAGCGTTACCAAAAACACTTTTTTTCAAATTATCGCAGATTGTTTCCACTTTTAGCAGAAAAAAATAATTCTTATTTGAGCCCGGGAACTGATAATTGGAACGATTCAGGAAATCAGAAATTCCGTTATAAAAAACAGAAGGTGAGACATCAAAAAATTCATTATAGGAATGAGAAGGGTCTTTAACGGATGAAAATTCACCAATAAATACTTTATAAGTTTTTTGTGCTGTCAAATACTCAAGAACGATATTTGAAGTAGGAGGAGCTCCAAAGTTGAATATTATATCCGGGACGAAATTTCGTACAAATTCAGACGAACGCAGAAAAGCTGTTTGATTCACAAAAACATGAGCGGAATTGTGTCTGTGAAATCTTAGAGGCGACAAACCATCTGCAAAAATCGGAAAACCAGTCTTTTCTGAGAAAGATAGAATTCCCTGTTCTTCTTCTTTTGTGAAATTCCCGTTTCCGCAAAGAATTAACCCGGTTTTTAATAAATTGACCTTATCAGCGATAGCGTGGTAAGCCGAAACTGAAAATTGTTTTGAAGGAAATTGAAGGGGTTCATCTTCGCTTGCAGCAGAGAGTTGACTCAATTCCAGGTCGAGTTCATCGGTAAAGGATTCAGGTTCAAAAGGTTTTCTGAAACGGAAATTTATATGAACGGGACCTTTGTGAAGCATTGAGTGATAAAAAGCCTGTCTGGCGATTCTCACAATTTGATTAAGCCTCAACTGATTAATTTCAGGTAAGCCTGCATCGATAAACTTGATAATATGGTTTGCATAGAGGTTATGCTGATTTATTGACTGGTTTGAGCCTGTGTCAATATCTTCGAAACTCCTATCTGCAGTGCAAATAATAAGAGAGATATTTTTCTGGTAAGCTTCAATGATAGCTGGATACAATTCAGCGGCAGCAGTGCCGCTCGTCGTAAGCAGGATGGTCGGTTTACCAGTTCTAATTGATAACCCCAGAGCAAAAAATCCTGAGGATCTTTCATCAATAATAATATGCTTTTTTATTTTTTCGCATTTAGCTAGTGCGAAAACAAGCGGTGTACTTCTTGAACCGGGAGAGATGCATGCATTTTCAACACCAAGCCTCTGCAAAGTATTTGTGAAAAGCTCAGACCAGAGAATATTACGATTGATAAATTTTTTCATGTTCAAAAAGTGAAGTAATTGGATTAAGTTTTAATAGTGATTCTTCATACTCTGATTCTGCCACCGAACCATCAACAATTCCACAACCTGCATAAGCGCTTAATTTGAATCCTTTAAGAAGTGCTGCTCTTATTCCAACAGCAAGTTCAGCATTGTAATCAATGTCAATCCATCCCAACACACCCGCATAAAACCCTCTGGTATGCTTTTCTATTTCCTGAATTAATGAAATAGCTTTTTCCTGCGGAAATCCACTTACTGCCGGAGTTGGGTGTAATTCCTTTATTAGGGAGAAAAGATCATCTCGATTATTTAATCGGGCACGGACAGGCGTCCACAGGTGCTGGATGTTTTTCAGTTTTCTTATGCCAGGTAATTTTTCGTATAAAATCTCATCTGAATATTTTGAAACAGAACCAATAATAAAACTGACAACGGCTGCATGTTCTGCAAGATTCTTTTTGTCATTTAGGAGTTCATTTTGCAATTTGTCATCATCGGATTGCTTTTCTCCTCTTTTAATTGAACCAGCCAGACCATCGGTTTCTATCCAGCCATTTCTGACAACAATTAGTTTTTCAGGACTTGCGCCAAAGAACAGACTTCCGGATTTACGATAGGCGAATATGTAACAAAAAGGATATTTCACAGAAAGATCTTTCACCCAGGCATTAATAGATGGTTTTGATCTGAACTTAAAATCAGATTTACGTGAGATTACAATTTTTTCACAGACCATACCGGATATTTGACCAAGTGCTTTGTTGATCATCGTCTCCCATTGCGGGAAATCTTCATAATCAGCGGTAAGAGGAGTAGCTGGTTTTGGAGAAGATCCGGGTTTTCGCTTTATTAAAAGTTTCTGCACCATGTCGGAGTATTCACGAAAACGGTTCCAAAGATTGAAGTCTGATTTCCTGATAATAAAATTGAATACAAGAAAACATCGTTCTACTTCCCTAATTAACAAAACACCGGGAATAATCCAGTCGCTTGAGCAAAAACCGTCATCGCTCTCACCGGCTTTTTCATGTCTAAATTTGAATCCTCCAAGAAGAACAGGGAGTGATGCAATCCGAAATTCATGCTTGTTCGAGATATGATTTTCTCTGAAGTCGTGCAAAATATCAGATGTTTTTTTCTGGTAATTCTCATCATTAAACTCAATCCTGACTAATGGTTCGAAAGCAATAATCTCGTGCTCTGCGGCTGGTTTACGCCATAAAAAGAAATCGAGATGCCTGTTCTCAAGATTTATTAGTACATTTTCAAAATCGATATTTTCAATTTTGAAAACATAACTCAGCAAATGAGTTTTTTCTTCAGTAATTTTCTGAGAATTCGGGATCTTTGATTCAACAAATGCTTTGAATTTAATAAAATCGAGTGTCATCGTATCAGATTTTTGAAATTAAAATATATAAAATATTACTGTGATGATTAAAAAAAACAGTTACTAAGTAACATCATCAGAAATAGAAAAAATTCGATTTTGTTTATCTTGCAACAAAAAATTTCAATTCACTGGAAATTTAACAGGAACTTTTTACAATAATAACCTATCAATATGATTAATTTCTTTACAAGCAGGAAATCCGGTTCAAATGATCATCACCACAAATAGCAAAACTTCTAAATTAATACTTACTTCTGAAAAGGATATTCATCCGATAGTGGAAACCGAAGTGAATGTTAGAAAATCGATCAGAGCCCGTAAATTCAGGCTTCGATTGATGCTCAACGGAGAAATAGAGCTTACTGTGCCATCAAAGCACGGTTACGGGACATTAAAAAATCTGATAGACCACCATAGTGAATGGCTGATTTCTGCTGTTACAAGGATAATAAATAATCCCTTTAAAGAGCATTTATTCTTTGGAAAAAAAGTTGAATTATCAATTATAACACTTAAAACCAAATACATACATTTTGAATTAAAAGAGAGTTTACTTAAAATAACTGTTCAGGAAGGGCACGATCTTACCGATATTAAACTTGTAGATCTTTCTCATAAGGCGATAGCCAGAAAATACTTAACGCATCGCATCAAAATACTTAGCGAAAAAACAGGGCTCTCACCAAAAAAAATCAGGATAGCAGGTCAAAAATCAAGATGGGGAAGCTGCTCTGGTAAAGGAACTCTAAGTCTTAATTATAAACTGATTATATTCCACCCAAGAATTATAGATTATGTATTAATTCATGAACTATGTCACCTGCAGGAAATGAATCATTCACGTGCATTCTGGCAACTTGTTGAGAAATTTGATCCTCAATATAGATTACATCGCAAATTACTTAAGGAGCTAAAAGTCAATGACAAAAGTCTTTCCTAGATCCACTGAAGTCTTCGAAGCGATAAGTATGCTGAGAAACAATTATGAAAAACTTAAGAAAATTCAGTTAAGGGAATTCAGCCGGTTCAATATTACGTA
>Ga0172367_10001038_pt1 | contig 41771 bp, 31 predicted proteins | sample Lak10m_FD_114542 | JGI IMG/M metagenome (GOLD analysis project Ga0172367, IMG submission 114542) | Freshwater microbial communities from Kabuno Bay, South-Kivu, Congo - kab_022012_10m | ecosystem: Environmental > Aquatic > Freshwater > Lake | place: Democratic Republic of the Congo: South-Kivu... | reverse complement strand
TTTGAGAGTTATCTTCCCGAAACACCCGAAAAAAATGCTTCTTAAAGCCGTTGTATCCGTTGAAAAAACATTACCAGTGAAAAGATGGACATCGACACGCAGGCAGGTTATCTAAACCTTAGCTGAAGTAGGCTGCATCGCAAACTGAAGTTGCGAACCAACAAATCGGCCACCGATTTTAACCGCACGATAAGGCTCGAATATACCCCGCTTTTTCTGAAGGACGGACGCAACAACATTGATGGAATCAGCGCCCTGTCTGGCTTAAATTCACATTCGTAATTCATCCGACTTAAGGAACACTTCGGAAAATCCCGAATGAATTTATTAATATCTATCAACAGGACAAAAGCGAATCAAAGGGATCTGACTGAAAAATGATTTCATTCGTCTTACCGATAAGGTTCATTTTGGTTTTCGCACTAAATGGACTCACCATATAACCAGCACGATGAATTAATTACCTGACATGTGACTTTTCAGCTTGCTAATTACGGAAGGGAACAAATTTAATTTCACCCTTATTTCTTCCACATCAAAAGAAAGCAAGCTGATATTCAATTCATAGCAATACTGTTTTATAATTGGGCAATCATTTTCTTCTCCAAATTCAGCTAAACTTTTATGAAAATCTTCGATATCAAATATTATTAAATCACCCTTAATTCTTTCCCAATCTTTCAGGAATCTATTTTCAAGCGTCGCCAGGACTTCCGGCAATACCGCTTTACAACCAGTATTAATAATTGTCCTTTCTTCAATTCTTTTTTCTGTTTTTTCAACTTCAATATTCTGCGGTAGGAACCTTGACAACACGGCCATAATGTCCTTTTTGAAAACAGGCTTTTGAAGAAAAGCATCGAACAAATTATCGATGGCGTCCATGTCGTCACTCATTGTTGAAGCAGTAAATGCAACAACAGGAATTCGTGCCAGGCGATCGTTACTCTTAATGATTTCGGTAACAGCATAACCGTTTAATCCGGGCATTCGAATATCCATAAATATTATATCCGGAGTTTCCGACATCAGCAAATCCAAGGCTTCCTGACCATCACTTGCTTCAAGATAGGTAACATTTTCAGAATTAATTATTCGCTTAAGCACCTGAATATTAAACTTTACGTCATCAACAATCAAAATCCGGCATGATTTGAGTACGAGATTTTGATGTACCTCGGATATTGAAGTGGTTTGCTCTGAGGTTTCGGCAACTCTGACTTCTTTAAACTTCATTGTAAAAGTTGACCCTTTGCCCGGTTTGCTTTTCAATTTTATTTCCCCATTTAACTTTTTCAACAATCCACTAACAATTGAAAGGCCAAGACCGGTACCTTCATAATATCGGTTACTTTGTGCACTTTGCTGCGTGAATGCATTAAAAATTAGTTCCTGCTGATCTTCGTTTATTCCTATGCCTGTATCTTCAATACTGATGGTTAAATCAATCGCATTTTCAACCAAAGAATCGGTAGCATATACCATTACATGGATGTATCCCTTTTCGGTGAATTTTACGGCATTGCTGATGATATTGAATAGAATTTGATAAAAACGAACTTCATCCATAAATACATAACCGGGAACTGACTTATCGATATTCACATCAAATGCAAGATTTTTCGCTTCCAACTTTTGTTTTAGCACTTGTTTTATATCTTCTATTACAATGCTGCATTGCATTGGTTCCATTTGAATAGCCATGTTTCCTGATTCAATTTTGGACAAATCAAGAATGTCGTTAATTAAAGCAAGTAGGTTTTTACCGCTTGAAAGAATAGTATGCAAATAGCTTTTGTGCATTTGATCTTTGGTATTATCGAACAGCCATTCGCTAAAACCAAGAATTGCATTCATGGGCGTTCTAATTTCATGAGAAACGTTAGCCAAAAACTCTGATTTTGCCCGTGAGGCTTCTTCGGCCTTAAGTTTAGCTATTTGCAATTGTCTTTCCTGCTCTTTACTTTCGGTTACATTCCTTATAATAGCGAGTACTTCGTCATCTTTTAGCTTAATGAACCGGGCCTCAAAGTACTCGATCTCTTCTCGGGTTAAAAAGTTAAAATCAAACTTAAACTTCCCATAAATTAAACATTCTTTAATAGCCGTAGTAAAAGAATTAGCCAGATCATCCCTTAAGATTCCGTGTAAATATTCGTTTTCGCCAACTTTAAAATTCGAAAAAATCCCTTGATGAGTCTGTGAGTCATAGGAAATAATGCGACCATCATCAGCAATACGAATAATCGAGTCGGGAATTGAGTTAATTATACCCGATATTTCGTTCAGGCTATTAATTAATTCATTGTTGATTTTATTGCGCAAATAGGCATTCGAAATTAAATTCGAGATCGTGCGAAGTAACTCTATTTCCGATTTTGTCCATTTGCGATAGCTGGAACACTCATCAAAACCAATAAATCCAAAGAATTTTCCATCCAATAAAAGCGGCAACACAATGATAGAAAGAATCTGTTGTGGTTCAAGAATCTCTCTGATATCCTGCGGAAGTTCAGAAATATTCTCTGAATAGACAATTCCTTCGTTGAGTAAAAACTCCTTCCATGAAGGAATCATACTGTATGGAATATTTTGTAACTCATCAATCTGTGGTATAATATTATAGTTACACCACTCGTAGGTATTATTAGTGAAAAGTCCGTCAGGAGTGTCTTCAAAAATGTAAACCCGACTTACCTGGGTGTGTTGACCAATAATTTTTAATGCATTTCTCGTTTTTTCCTCAAAATCAATCGTAGAATTATAATTCAACGAGATTTGCGATAGAATTTCCTGCTGCTTTAGGTTATATGCTATTTGTAACTCATGCCTTTTCCTGTCCGTAATGTCAACCATAACTCCACGAAGGCCAATAACTGAATCGTCTTTATAAACAGGAGATGAATAAACAATTACCGGAAAAACTTCACCATTTTTTTTAATAACATTATACTCATTTGCTCCATTGCCTTTACTTCTAAGTACCTTCTCAATATTAGATCGTACCCTTGAAAGATCTTCCGGGGTAAACAACTCAAAAATATTGATCTCGCCTGCCAGCAATTCTTCGTTACTATAGCCGAATTTTGTTAATGCAAACTGGTTAGCGTACAACAATTTCCCTTCCAAATTGACCTCACAAATCATCTCCGGTAAGAGTTCAGTTAATTCGCGGTATTTACGTTCACTTTTTTCGAGTTCTTCCTGGACCATTTTCTGTTCGGTGGTGTCGCGTAAAATAATCAATCGACTACCAGGATAATTGCGGATTTCCTTTTTAATAATACTGAAGTAATTTTTTCGGTTATCATCAGCAAATTCGGTTATGCCATATTGTTCGCGGCTAATTATGGAATTTATTAGTTCTTTGTGTGGTGTTTCTAACGATAATAAACTTAGCCCAATCGTATTCCTTGCCTGAATTCCAAGAAATTCGGTGGCAACAGAGTTTATATCCTGAATTCTGTTTTGAGAATCTAATGCAATAATACCATCGGTTAAGTTTTCGACTAAGGTCTCTCGTGCCATTGGCGTGAGATCAAGGAAACGAATATTTAGAATCGCATAAGCGAATAGTGTTCCGCTTAAAATAATACTTCCCGGCACCAAATCTAATCCCGGCAGGAAATTAATGCCCGATAAATAAAAGATACTGGCTAACCAGGGAAATAATCCCCCTACCAAAATAATAACTCCTTTTACAACTGTTGATTTGGTATTATTTCTGGCTATATATCTGTACAAAAGAACAGTTGCAATTAGAAATAATAAATAGTTGTAGCCCGAATACCCGATCCAGAAAGCCGGACCATGATAAAACTCCATCATATTATGCTCCTTCGAAATCTCGGAAAAACCTGACCAGACAAAATGATGACTTTCGTTGGTAAAGGTCAAAAGCAAGGTAATAACCGGAATTATAAATAATAATACTTGATTCTTGATGGTTAAAAACCTATTATAACCGACAAAACTTAATACAAAAAACAGATAAAATACAGGTGTTGATACCGCACCAAAGTAGGCCATTTTCGACCAAAAAATCTTGTCAGATGCGACAGTGCTTGATGTTTCAAAAATGACAAAAAAGGACCAGACTCCTGCCGCGATCATTAGTTTCATCAATTCCTTCGCCCCTTTAACCGACCGATGTTGCCAGGATAAAAAAGCCACAAAAAAAGAAATTACGGCATTCACTAAAAAAAGCACCGAGTAAATTGTAATATTCTGATTCATAAATATCTCATTAAAAAAACCAAACTAATTTTGATCTTAGAATTTTAGAAAAGAACTAATTGCATCGGACAAAAGTTTCTAAAATAAAATTTGTTAAACTATTTCTATAAACAGAAACTAAACGACACAGATGTTTATCTTTGCTAATGTACCATTTAATCTAATGATTTTGAAATATAAAGTTAAGTCAGCTATACAATTTGAAAAGTTTCTAAATAAGATAACTTATGTATTTTGAAAAGTATTTTACTAAATTTGAGAAATGCTAAAATAAACGAAGTCTAATTTCTAATTCAAGTAAATATGAAAATCGCGGTAGTAGGTACAGGATATGTTGGACTAGTTTCCGGCACTTGTTTTTCGGAAACAGGAATCGATGTTGTTTGTGTCGATGTTAATGAATCAAAAATCAACATGTTGAACAATGGACAGATTCCGATATACGAACCTGGTCTGGAAAGCATCTTTAAACGAAATGTTGAAAAGGGACGATTATCATTTACCACAAGTTTAAAAGATAGTTTGGTTGATACTGAAGCAGTATTTATTGCTGTTGGAACCCCTCCCGACGAAGATGGTAGTGCAGATTTAAAATATGTGTTGGGCGTTGCCCGCGAAATTGGGCGACACATAACTGATTACATTGTGGTTGTTACTAAAAGCACCGTTCCGGTCGGAACATCAATGAAAGTGAAGGCCGCCATTCAGGAAGAACTAAAAATCAGGAATGTTGATATTCCTTTTGATGTTGCCTCAAATCCTGAATTCCTGAAGGAAGGAAGTGCCGTCGATGATTTTTTGAAACCCGACCGCATTGTTGTTGGGATAGAATCGCCCGAAGCTGAGAAAACCATCAGGCGATTGTATAAACCATTTTTGCTGAATGGTCATCCCATTTTATTTATGGATATTGCCTCTTCAGAAATGACCAAATATGCTGCCAACTCAATGTTGGCCACTAAAATCAGCTTCATGAACGATATTGCCAATTTATGCGAATTGGTAGGTGCTGATGTTGGCATGGTGCGCAAAGGAATAGGTTCTGATGCCCGAATCGGAAACAAATTTATTTACCCCGGAACTGGTTATGGTGGATCTTGTTTCCCAAAAGATGTTCAGGCATTGGTTCGCACAGCCGACGAATACGGTCATTCACTCGACATTTTAAAAGCTGTTGAGGCGGTAAATTACCGTCAAAAAGAAGTTCTGGTGAAAAAAATCAAATCACATTTCGGGAATAACCTGGAAGGTTTAAGATTTGGAATGTGGGGACTTTCGTTTAAACCAAAAACCGACGACATGCGCGAAGCTCCATCGTTGGTTATTATTGATTTATTGCTCAATGGTGGTGCTACCGTATCCGCCTATGACCCAGTTGCTATGGAAGAAGCACACCGCATCATTGGCGACAAAATTACCTATGCAAAAGACGAATATGATGCCTGCATTGATGTTGATGCACTGATTATTGTTACCGAATGGCCTGAGTTCCGTATGCCTAATTTCAGGGTAATTGAAAAACTGATGAAAACCAAAACCATTTTTGATGGGAGAAACATTTATGAGCCGGAAGAAATGCAGGAACTAAAATTTGATTATTACAGCATTGGCCGTAAACCGGTTAAACTTTAAACCGACCAAACATGAAACGAATACTTGTTACCGGAGGTGCCGGTTTTGTTGGTTCTCATCTTTGTGAAAGATTGCTTAATGATGGTCATGAAGTAGTTTGTATGGATAATTATTTCACCGGGGAAAAGCAAAAGATTGTTCATTTACTTGACAACCCTTATTTCGAGTTGATCAGGCATGATGTTACAATGCCTTACTTTATCGAAGTAGATGAAATTTACAACCTGGCTTGTCCGGCTTCTCCGGTCCATTACCAGTATAATCCGATCAAAACCATCAAAACTTCGGTGATGGGAGCTATCAACATGCTCGGACTAGCCAAACGTGTACGAGCAAAAATTTTACAGGCTTCAACAAGCGAAGTATATGGCGATCCGAACATTCATCCACAAACTGAAGACTATTGGGGTCATGTCAATCCCATTGGCATCCGCTCTTGTTATGACGAGGGAAAACGGTGTGCCGAATCGTTGTTTGTGAATTACCATAGCCAAAACAATGTCCGGATTAAAATCATCCGCATTTTCAATACTTATGGGCCAAAGATGGAACCCGATGACGGACGTGTCGTTTCTAATTTCATCGTTCAGGCTTTACAGGGAAAAGACATTACCATTTTTGGCGATGGCACTCAGACACGAAGCTTTCAATATGTTTCTGATTTAGTTGAGGGAATGATTCGCATGATGGCCACCGGCGATGATTTTACAGGCCCGGTAAACATTGGTAATCCGGGAGAATTTACCATGATGGAACTTGCTCAAAACATCATCGAACTGACCAATTCAAAATCAAAAATAGTTTACCTGCCACTCCCTGCCGATGATCCAACACAGCGCCAACCGGATATTTCGCTTGCCAAAGAAAAACTGGGAAACTGGGAACCAAAAGTTCCCTTGCGCGAAGGATTGGTAAAAACGATTGAATATTTTGACCAACTGCTATCTGAGTGATATAGAAAAAGATATCTATGACAGAGAACAAAGCGAATACCACGGCAAAAAATCCAATCATATTAGTGGTTGACGATAATCCAAAAAATCTTCAGATTATCGCTCTTACCTTGCGCGATTTAAACTACAGATTGATTATTGCCGATGGAGGACAAAAAGCAATTGAATTATCAGAACGATACGACATCGATTTAATATTACTTGACGTTATGATGCCCGGAACCGATGGGTTTGAGGTGTGTAAAGTGGTTAAATCGAATCCCAAAAACGAAGGAATTCCAATTATTTTTCTTACTGCTTTAAGCGAAAAAACAAACCTGGTAAAGGGTTTTGAACTGGGAGCTGTTGACTATATCACCAAACCTTTTAACAAAGAAGAATTAGTTAGCCGGATCAAGACACACCTCGACCTCAAATTTGCAAGGGATGAGTTGCAACGAATGGCAACACACCTTACTGAGCTGAATACAATAAAAGACAAAATGTTCTCTGTTATTGGGCACGACCTCCGATCGCCAATTGGGAGTTTAAAAATGATGCTAGAAATGCTGGCGGTTAACCTGGAGAAATATGACAGGGAAAAATTTAAAGAAATCATTGGCTCACTGTCAAAAACCTCCGATGAAGTTTTTAGCTTACTGGAAAACCTGCTTTGGTGGGCTCGATCGCAAAGCGGCAACATGAGCATCATATCCGAAAACATAGAACTTTCCACGTTGATTTCAACACTCTATTATCTGAATAAAAGTAGCCTTTCTTTAAAAAAAATTCAGTTTGAAACAAACATCAAAGAAGATACCTGGATATATGCCGACCTTAACATCATAAAGACTGTCTTACACAACCTTCTCACCAACGCCATTAAATTTACCCCTGCAGGAGGTCTTGTTTCGATTTCCTCAGAAAATAATGGGAACCGGGTAAAAATCAGTGTGTCTGATAATGGACTTGGCATTTCAGAAGAAAACCTCACAAAACTGTTCGACGAAAAACAACATTATACAACTCCCGGAACAAGTAATGAGTCGGGAAGTGGACTAGGCCTTTTGCTCTGTAAAAACTTTGTACAGGCCAACAACGGAGAAATTTGGGTGAAAAGTAAACCAGGCATCGGAAGCACGTTCACCATCGAAATTCCTGCCGGGAAAAATGAGGCACTGAGTGTTAATTAATTTTTTCAATTCAGAATAAAAATATCAAACTATGAAGAAGATACTAGTTGTTGATGATAAATCATCGATCAGCACACTGATCGTGCAATTTCTTGAAGATCAATTTAAAGTTGAGGTGAAGGCCGACGGATTTGAAGCTCTTGTGTGGCTTCAGCAAGGTAATATTCCTGATTTAATACTGACCGACTTGCAAATGCCCAATATGGACGGTATTGAATTAATCAAACGGGTGAAAGAAAGCGGATATTTTAAGAATATCCCCATAATTGTGCTAAGCAGTAAAGACAGCAGTGCCGACCGCATTCAATGCCTGAAGTTGGGTGCTGACGACTACATCGTAAAACCATTTAATCCGGAGGAACTACTATTACGCATCGAAAAAGCCATTCAGCGGTAATTTCTGTTTCACGAAAACCAAATACAACACTATCATGCCTCAATTAATCATACTCCATTTAGGCGCCGATCCGGAATTTGAATCATCGGCAATGTTTAATGATTACCACATTTCTGTCTGTTCCGAAAACAATCCGTTTTCTGCCAGCCAATGGATAGAAAAAAATGGGTTGCCTGATGCGGTTGTGTGTGAACGAAAACTACCCGGAGGCAATGGTTTTGGTTTTTACGACCTCTGGACAGAACAATTTAATCCGGAAAAGGATATTCCTTTTATTTTGCTTGACGAAGAAAAAAACCCGGATGTTTTTCAAAAAGCAGTTGAAAAAAAAATTGACGATCTTTATATAAAACCCGTTTCGATTGAGACTCTCGCCAGCCGCATATTGATTCTGAAACAGGTGAAACCTCACACAAAAACGCTGGATACTAAAGCAAAGCCCAAATTTGTTGCCTATAAAACCCCATTTTTCAAACGAAGTTTTGATATTTTCTTTGCCTCAATCGGCTTAATTATTATTTCTCCTATTCTCATCCTGTTTGTAATTGCCATCCGCCTCGAATCAAAAGGCAAGGTATATTACATTTCAAAAAGGGTTGGTTCGGGCTACAAAGTATTTGATTTCTACAAATTGCGGTCGATGTACACCAACGCCGATAAACGACTGAAAGAATTGGCACACCTGAACCAGTATCAGAAAGAAACTCCGAACCAAGCCTCCGATCACAAACAGAAGAACGAAGCGACAGCTACTGGCCTTCAGGAAAACTCAGGATCAACACTTTTTGGTGACGACCGGCAAGTTTCGGAAGCTGAACACATCATGGCCAAAAAGGCCAAACAGGAAACAGCATTTGTAAAGTTTGAGAACGACCCCCGGATTACCAAAGTAGGTCATATTATCCGAAAACTGAGTATCGACGAACTTCCCCAGCTTATTAATGTGATAAAAGGTGACATGTCGATTGTTGGAAATCGCCCGCTTCCTATGTATGAAGCAGAACTTTTAACTTCCGACGACTGGACCGACAGGTTTCATGGGCCAGCTGGCATCACCGGATTGTGGCAGGTTGAAGCACGTGGAAAAACAAGTAAAATGTCGCCCGAAGAAAGAAAATCGCTCGATAATAGATATTCAGAAATTGCAAAAAGCAGGTTCTCATTCTGGAAAGACATTTGGATTATTTTGCGGACTATACCAGCAGTTTTCCAGAAGGAAAACGTGTAGCTGCAAACAGAATGAAAATTACAAATAGTTTAAAATTCTGGAAATCAAGTTTTTCATTAATTTCTATGGCAAGATATAAAAATTCCTTATTTGTAATTTTACTGATAACTGGCCTAATAACAACATGCCTGTATAGTTATAGCCAACCCGGCATATCGTTAAAAAATGGAGTTAATGCCCATGAATTAGCCGTCGATAGTTTCATCCTGAAATTACCCGGATTAGAATCTCTAATTGATTCGGCTATTGCTCATGCCCCCATCCTGAAAATATCAGGAATTGATCTTCGAATTAAAGAGTTAGCAATTTCAAATGCACGAAAAAGCTGGAGTAAAAATATTATTTCAGGAAGTGCCAGTTATAACTATGGCGATAATCTAATCGTCAGCGAAAATCTGGGAATCGGACAATTAAGCACCGATTCAAAAGCCTCGTCACATTATTCGGTCGGTTTTTCAATGAAAATTCCGCTCACCTCCTTTTTTGATCACCAGGACCTGCGAAAAGCGAAAATGGAAATGGAAAAAAGTGAATCAGAAAGGCTTCTGCTGGTGAAAAGTATTCGTGAGGATGTGAATACGCGCTATTTAAATCTGACAAACGCCTATCAAAAGTACAAAATCCTGTTAAGCGACTTTGAATCCTATGAAATAAACCGTCAGAATGCCGAGCGCGATTTTTTGAACAGCCGGATATCTGTTCAGGAACTTACTAGTAGTAAAACGGCATACTCGAAAGCGAAACTCGAATTAGCTGAGGCTAAAACAGGGTTTACAAATGCAATCTGGCTTTTAGAAGAACTGGTTGGATTTCGGTTGAATTTTTAAATAAACATGAGGGGTTAAATGACTTAATTTTTTGAACATGAGATTTAACTTGCTGTATTTCGTCCGGTTGTTTTTAAAGCACATTTACCTGATAATAGCGGTTCCGCTGATTCTTGGAACAACAGTTTTCCTGTTAACCAAAGATGAACCTAGAACTTACGCTTCGCAGGCTGTTGTTTATACCAGTTTAGCATCCGGAAATTCAATCGATATAACGAATTTGACTTTCAACACCATCAATACCGCTTTTGATAACCTGATGGGTATTATAAAATCGAGAGAAACAATAGAAGAAGTAGGATTGCGCCTGTTTGCCAGCCATTTGATTCTGGATAAACCCGATCCGCAGGTTATTTTACCCGAAAATTATGCAGAATTGCTGCAAACTATACCTGACGAAGTAAAAAAACTGAAGGTACCCGGCAACCTGGAGGAAACTTATACCAGACTGGAACAGTATAAAAAAAGCTCCAACAACAACTTCATTTCCAACCTTGTAAAAAAGGGGCACCGGTTTTATGGAGCCGAACATATCCTGAGCAAACTGCGGGTAAGGCGCCTTCAAAGCAGCGATAATCTTGAACTATCCTATGAATCGAATGACCCGGGAATCAGTCAAAACACCTTGGTTTTCCTGATCGATGTTTACCGAAAAGCTTTTCTGGAACAAAAAGCCGGACAATCGGACAATGCTGTAGCCTATTTCGAAAACGAAGTAGCCAAAGCCGCCGAAAACCTGCGCAAAGCGGAGAACGAACTTCTCTCGTTTAACCAGGAAAACCAAATCATTAATTACAATGAGCAAAGTAAATTTATTGCCGCTCGCAAAGAACAATTCGAAGCCGGATTTCAGGAAGTTTTAAAACAAAATGCTTCATCCAAAGCAATTATTGATTTGTTGGAGCGAAAAATGTCGCCCGACGACAAGCGCCGGATTGCCGGATCTCAACTGTTAGACCTGAGGGAGCAACTCGGGAAACTCAATCAGGAGATTGCGATGGGAACAATGAATGCAGCTGAAGAATTAGCTGAGGTACAAAAAGTTAAGACACAGAAATTAATTCAAAAATCGACCGAACTGAAACTGCAAATGAGGATGGTGGTCGATTCGCTATACAACCTGAATAACAGTATTACGGGAGTTCCGACCAACAATATTATGAGCGACTGGCTTTCTAATGTAATTGATTTTGAAGGAACAAAAGCTCAGTTGGAAACACTGGAACAACTTCGGGTGGACTTTGTAAAGATTTATTCGCAATATGCTCCGATGGGCGCCACCATGCGTCGGTTAGAACGAAAGATCAATGTTTTTGAAGATGAGTACATTTCGCTGGTGAAAAACCTGGGGCTGGCCAAACTTAAGCAACAAAGTGCCGAAGCTTCATCGGGAGGTACCATTTTGGATCCTCCGTTTTATCCAACAAACCCACAAGCCGACAAACGCAAAATCATGATTATTGCAGCCTCTTTTGTTGGCTTCCTGCTCACAATTTTTTCAATCCTGATTTTAGATTTTCTCAATTCAACCATGCGCATTGCTCCAAAAGCCAGTCAGGAAACTGGCCTTGAAGTTGAAAGCATATTTCCGGTTGTACTCAAAAATAAAAAGCAAAAAATTGACATCGAAAATGTTGAAAAGAAAAGTTCAGAAGTGTTGGCAAGAAGACTGATTCTTCATTCCATCACCACCAAGAATAAAGAAAAACCATCTATAATTATTGCATTCAGCACACGCGACCAAGAGGGTAAAAGCTTCCTGCTTATGCGAATATCACAGCAACTTAGCGCAATGGGGCATCAGGTACTTTACCTTTACTCTCATCAGTCACTTGATTTATCAGATGCAACGTTCGACCATGCGAGATATATTATTTCGAATAACTTTTACCAGATCGATAACATAAAAGACTTGCCAACCAGTAACTTTTCACCGCGATGGGGTGCCTATGATTTTATTTTTGTTGAATTCCCCGGAATAATAAACTCATCTTATCCGGTTAACTTATTTAAAACGGCCGATCACTCTTTTCTGGTTTGCCGTGCCAACCGGACCTGGACAAAAGCTGACGCCAATATTCTGGATGAAGTATTGGAAGTAACAAGCCCAATTAAGCCAAAAGTTCTGCTTAATGGCGTCGCCATCGAAGAAATGGAGACCATTTTGGGAGACCTTCCCCGTAAAAGATCCTGGTTTCGAAGATTGATAAAAAGCATTGTTACTCATCAGTCGAGAAGCAAATCAGTAGCCTGATTTATTAAAGTAATCCTGACAGCAATGAATGTCTTTGAGCAAAAAAACGGCGCAGATCTACTTCGGAAACCTGAATTTTTTGGGTTCTTTTTGCTGTGCACCGTTTTAGTGGCATTCGTAATTTCTAAATGGGGACTGATGTCGGGAGTTGCAATTATGGTTGCCCCGATGATTATTTTCTTCGTTTCCATGATTTTTCTGCAACCCAAAATAGGCATTGTTACTCTATACACGCTCAATTTCTTTGCTTTAGGTATTTACCGGTACATTAATTCGATACCATGGGGGCTCACCGTTGACTTTATCCTGGTTTTAACCTATCTGGGATTATTTTTTAAATCGTTCAGAACACCCATACCCTGGAAAAATGCGAAAAGCGAAATAACCTTACTTGCTGTTATTTGGTATGGATACACCATACTTCAGTTGATAAACCCTGAAGCCGGGAGTCGTGTGGCCTGGTTTTATGGAATGAGGGGCGTATCGTTTTATATGCTTTTGGTTATCCCTTTGATACTTGTAATTTTCAACAGACCAAAAGACCTGAAACTTTACTTAATTCTTTGGGGCGTTTTCTCGCTGCTTGGGTCGCTAAAAGGACTACAGCAAAAATTTATTGGTGTTGACCCTTTTGAACAGATGTGGCTCGATAGTGGTGGTGCAGCCCAACACGTACTTTTTGGCAAACTGCGGATTTTTTCGTTTTACTCTGATGCGGGGCAATTTGGTGCTGCACAGGGACAAGCAGGTGTAGTTTTTGGTATTCTCGGTCTCGGTGAAAAAAACAGAAGACTTAAACTGTTTTATTTGCTGGTTTCAGCATTGGGCATATATGGTATGATGATTTCGGGAACACGAGGTGCGATTTCAGTTCCAATTATGGGAATTGCATTGTATGTTATTCTCCGGAAAGAAAAGAAAGCGATGCTTTTGGGTGCAGCTGCGCTCATCGCAGTTTTCGTATTCTTTAAATACACCTATATTGGACAGGGCAACGACACCATTCGTCGAATGCGATCGGCTTTTGATCCCAACGACCCTTCACTCCAAACACGACTTGAAAATCAAAGAAGGCTAAAGGCTTACATGGTAACCCGACCTTTTGGCGGCGGAATTGGTGCAGCCGGGGGAATCGGACAAAAATATAACCCGGGGTCGTTCCTTTCTTCTGTTCCTTTCGACTCGTGGTACGTTCTGATTTGGATGGAACAAGGGATTATCGGGTTAATTCTTCACTTGTTTATTCTGTTTTACATCGTTGGAAAGACTTCTTTCATAATCATGTTCAGGCTCAAAGATGAACAAGTTAAAACATCGGCCATAGCCCTAACTTCAGGAATGTTTGGAATAATGGTAGCTTCCTACGGCAATGCGGTTCTTGGGCAAATGCCTACCGGTATCATTCTTTATTCGGGCATGGCGTTCATGTTTTTAGCGCCAAAGCACGACGAAGAAGCGATGAATGCCAAAGAAATTGAAACGAAAACCATAAAAGCCTTTTCAGTATGAGTATTCAAAACAGTCAATTCCCTTTAGTTTCAATAATAACAATCAATTACAATCAATCGGCGGTTACCTGCCAGTTGCTCGAATCGTTGCGTAAAATTAGTTACCCCAACATCGAAATATTTGTCATCGACAATGCTTCGCCAAACGATACTCCTGAAAAGATTAAAGAAGCTTTTCCTGAAATTATCCTCATTCAAAGTAATGAAAATCTGGGATTTGCCGGAGGAAATAATCTTTGTGTTCGTCAGGCTTCAGGAAAATACCTATTGTTCCTGAACAATGACACCGAAGTCGCTCCCGGTTTTTTGGAACCCTTGGTAGAAAAATGCGAATCGAATCAGCAAATTGGAGCAGTTAGCCCAAAGATTAAGTTTTACTCCAAACCCGATACCATTCAGTTTTCAGGACAAGCACCCATCAATAATTTTACTATGCGAAGCCGTGGCTATGGCTATGGAGTGGTTGACAGCGGCCAGTTTGATCAAGATTCACTGACCAATTTTGTGCACGGAGCCGCTATGATGGTGCCGATGTCTGTCATCAGAAAAGTGGGATTGATGCCCGAATGCTATTTTCTTTATTACGAAGAGCTAGATTGGTGCTCAAGCATCAAAAGAGCCGGATACAAGCTTTGGTATGTACACAACTCAACGATACTTCACAAAGAATCGATGTCGATTGGCAAACTAACACCGTTCAAAACTTATTACATGAATCGGGCGCGGTTGCTGTATTTGAGAAGGAACGTACATGGACTGAGTTTCTTCGTGGCGGCTTTGTATCAAACCTTTGTGGCCATTCCAAAAAACATGACGGTGTTTTTGTTGACCGGGAAAACCGATCATTTCAAAGCGTATTTAAACGCGGTGTTGTGGAATTTCAAAACCATGTTTAAACAGGATATTCACATCAACCCGACACTGGAATAGCAAGTAAAACTGACAAAAAAGATCAAATGGATATTATCAACTTCATTCAAACGGTATTGTTAATCTTGCTGGGCCTGGCAACCCTTTACATTTTCGTTTTTGCATTTGCCGGATTGTTTTATCGGCAACCGGCTTACGCAAAGCAGGTCAGGCAAAGAAAGATAGCGGTGTTGATTCCAGGATATAAAGAAGACGGGGTAATCGTAGAAGTGGCTCAGGAAGCATTGATTCAGGATTATTCGGCCGAATTGTTTGATGTTGTTATAATCGCCGACTCGTTTCAGCCTGAAACCCTGCAAAAACTGCGTGAACTACCCATTAAACTGATTGAAGTTAGTTTCGAGAAAAGCACCAAGTCGAAAGCTCTGAACAAAGCTATGGAACAGCTCGACGCCAACTACGACATTGCCGTGGTGCTCGATGCCGACAATGTGATGGAGAAAGATTTCCTTTCAAAAATCAATGCTTCATTCGAAAAAGGCATTCTTGCGGTTCAGGGACACCGGGCCGCTAAAAACATGAACACATCGCTAGCTGTGCTCGATGCAGTCAGCGAAGAAATAAATAATCACATCTTCCGCAAAGGGCATCGGGTTTTAGGTTTGTCGTCGGCAATTATTGGCTCGGGAATGGCTTTTAAGTACGATTTCTTTAAAGAAATGATGGCTTCAGTAAAAGCCGTTGGAGGTTTCGATAAGGAGATTGAGTTGAAAATGCTTAGCCAAAAGCAAAAAATTGATTACCTCGACGATGCCTTCGTGTACGACGAAAAAGTTCAGAAAGCTGAGGTTTTCAGCAATCAGCGCAGGCGTTGGCTCTCGGCGCAACTTCATTATTTCAGGCAAGATTTTATGAAAGCTTTGCGCGATTTATTCCTGAAAGGCAATGTCGACTATTTCGATAAAGCCATTCAGTTTATACAACCGCCGCGTATTTTGCTGCTAGGAGCCGTTGGTTTGTTGGGAATACTGTTTATTGGGGCGAATCTGCTGATTGTCAACATGGCTTTTTATAGCCTTGCATGGATGGCACTAATCATTGTTTGTGTTCTGTCATTCTTATTCTCCATCCCTGGCTCGTTTTACAACAAAAAAACCGCTGTCGCCATTTTGAGTCTGCCCAAAGGGATGCTTTTGATGCTTGGCTCGCTGCTCAAAATAAAAGGCGCTAATAAGAAATTTATTCACACGCAACATACATCAACAACATTAAAGAAATAAGCATGCCAGCACCCATTCAATTCCAGTCTCGATTTCAACCGCTTTTAGCCGGCGATTTTGGTGCATTAAGTCCGTTTGAACACCACACCAGTGAAGAAGCCCATCTGTTTATTATCGGGCGAATTTTTAACCAGAAGGCAGAGGAATTACTCCCTCATTTCCTGAAGAACGGGAAGGATGCTTTGCGAACACTCGATGGCGATTTCCTTCTGATAATTGTTGCGGGCAAAACTGTTTATTTCTTTAAAGACCGTCACGGCGCAGGCAAGCAGTTGTTTTATACCAACGAGTTTTTCACTTCGCAATTAATTGATTTCACTTCGTTAGCCGGTTTTGAGTGCAAACCCGATTTGGAAGCGCTCTTTACCTTCCTGAGCATTGGTTATATCCCTTCACCGCAAACATCGTTGCTGGGTGTGAAAAAACTACCGGGAGGCCATTTGATGGTGTATGAAAACAACTCCATAAAAACCATTGACCTGTTCGATTATCAGGATTTTACCGCTTCGCCTGAAACCAAATTAACGCTTGACGAAGCTACCCATGAATACGAACGCCTGCACAAACAATCTATTGCCAACCGAATAAAAGGAGCTGAAAAAGTTGGTTTGCTTTTAAGTGGTGGATACGACTCGGGTGGTAACATTTCGGCTCTGCGCGACTTGTATGACGGCGATGTTGTTTCCTATTCCATTGGTTTTAAAGACAATCCCTGGACCGAATTGCCGCTTGCAAAAATTCTTTCGGAGAAATACCAAAGCAAACACTTTGAGTACGAAATTGATGGTTCCGAAATCATGGATTTGCCTCAAATTATCAACGCGCTGGGCGATCCGTTTCAGGAAGGTGGCTTAATGCTCAATTACTCGGCCATGCGCCTGGTGAAAGAAAGCGGCGAACAACCGCAAATTATTTTGGGAGGCGATGGTAACGACCAGCATTTCGGAACCTCGGGCAAAGAACTGGCGATTCACTGGAAATTCAGGAAAAATGATGTTCAGGCATTCCAGAAATTCTTCGATGCTGCCGGAAATACAAGCTTGTTCGAGAAAGACAATATCTTCTTCAGGTCGCAGTTTCACAACCGCAAAATCCTGCATATTCAGCAAAGCGATACATTCGGATTCACCAAAAATCGCCTCAATAAGCTGAATAGCATTGACTACAAAGTTCCTGAATATCAATATTTGAAAACTAGTCCGAAGAAATACGCCGATTTCGACGAGTTTTTCCGTTGCCGGAATTATTTCGTCGATATCAAGCAGGTAATCAACGAAGTAATCCTGTTTAAAGCGTCGAAAATGGCCGATATGTTTGGCAACAACATTTCGTTCCCGTACATGAGTACCGAGCTGTACGAATTCCTGAAAACCATGCCGGTTAACTACAAATTTTACGGCTCGCTCGAAGAATTATCGAAAGGAAAAGGAAAATCGAAATACCTGCACAAACAATACCTCAAACCAAAACTTCCGAGCGAAATTACCGATCGGAAAAAGCAGGGCGGTTTTGCACCTCTGCCTATTTTCCTGAGAAATAAGGAACAACGAACCAATATTTTCAGGATGATTGAGCAATCGGATGCAGTAAAAGCACTGTTCAGGAAAGAAATGATTCACAACTTTTTACATCAATACGATCAGGTTGCCGAATCGCCCGGATACTGGTTCTGGTACAAACAAGTACAAGCCAATCAGATTATTAACCTCACAACACTGGTTGTTTGGTGGGATATTTTTATTGGCGGCAAGAAGAATGTGACATCGTTAACCGATTTAATGTAACCCGATAAAATTGAAGCTATGAGGATAGGCATTGAGGCGCAGCGTTTGTTTCGGAAGAAAAAACATGGGATGGACATGGTGGTTCTGGAATTGATCCGGAACTTGCAGGAAATTGACAAAGTGAACGAATATTTCATATTTGTGAAACCCGATGTCGATAATCAGGTAATCCGGGAAACGCCCAATTTTCATATTATTGAACTTGGTGGCGGACCTTACCCAACCTGGGAACAAATAGCTTTGCCAAAAGCTGCAAAGAAATACCAATGCGATTTGCTGCATTGTACCAGCAACACCGGACCGGTAAATACCTCCATCCCGCTGATTATAACTCTACACGATATCATCTACATGGAAAGCATCAGTTTACTGAAGAAAGACGGCACCTGGTACCAAAAACTGGGCAATGTTTACCGCCGCTGGAATGTGCCGGTTGTTGTTCGCAAAAGCAAAACGGTAATTACCGTTTCCGACTTCGAACGTGAACGTATCAGCCGATTTTTTGGGCTCAACAGCTCTAAATTGCACACCGTGTACAACGGAGTTGGCAGGCATTTCAGGCCTATTAGCGATAAAACTGAACTCGAACGCATTGCGGCAAAATACCGATTACCCGAAAAATTTATGTTTTTCCTCGGGAACACCGACCCGAAGAAAAATACGCGGGGCGTTTTGAAAGCGTATGCCGAATTCAGGAAAACATCGGCAACAGATTACAAGTTGGTTATGCCCGATTACGAAGAAACGGCATTGGCTGCCCTGCTTAAAGAACTCGATTGCCCCGAAATACGCGAGCATATTCATTTAACCGGATACATCATCAACACCGATTTACCCGGAATAATCAACCTGAGTACCTTATTCCTGTATCCATCGCTTCGCGAGAGTTTTGGAATTCCGATTCTCGAAGGCATGGCCTGTGGCATTCCGGTCATCACATCAAATACCTCGTCGATGCCCGAAATTGCAGGAGATTCAGCGTTTATTATCGACCCGTTTAAGCCTGAAGAAATTACCGCTTCCATGAATAAAATACTCGACAACAGCGTTTTATACAAGCAACTAAGCGAAAAGGGAATTCAGCGGGCGGCCTTATTCTCGTGGGAAAATATGGCTAAAAGTGTTTTGAAATTGTACAACGAATTTTCAGCAAAATAAACAGCATGCTTGAAAACGAACATATCGTTTGCATCTCGTATTCAACCTGGGAAGGGCCGTACACCAAGTCGGTTGTGCAGCTAATGTCGTTGCTGGCATTGAACAACCGGGTTCTCTTTATCGAGTATCCGTTTACCTGGAAAGACATTTACACCACGCTAAAAGGCAGGCAAAATGCACCGGTTGCGCGAATGCTCAGCTTTAAGAATCGGTTGACTGTCAAGCAAACCCCAGAAAAAGCATTGGTTAACCATTGGGTTTTACCGCCGCTTTTACCTATGAACATGATTAAAAACGAGGCGCTGTATAAGCTTTTCCTGAAAATAAATACGTGCATTTACAAACGGTCGATTAAAAAAGCTCTGAAAAGACTGAAATGGGAAAATCCGGTTAACGTGGTTGCCTACAACCCCATTTTTGGAGAATCGCTCATGGGAAAGCTTCCCGAAAAAGCGAACATTTACTATTGCTACGACGGATACATCAAAGACAGGCGCGGACTTCGGGCCTGGGAAGCCGACTTGCGCTACTCGCGTTTAACCGACGGAATTATAGTGACTTCCGACTACCTGAAAGAACAAAAGTTACCTTATAATTCGAAAGTTGCAACGGTAAAAAACGGAGTCGATTTCGAGCTTTTTAACCGGGCCGCCAAAACCAATACAAACTCGGAGAAGCGAAAGAAAATCGGCTACATTGGCAGCATCGATCAGCGATTCGACCTCGAAACGGTTGAGTTCTCGGTTCGTAACTTGTCCGAATTCGATTTTGAATTTATTGGCGATGTCCGCAATCAGGAAGTAAAAAATGTGCTTGAAAAGTTCCCGAATGTTAGTTTTCTTCCTCCGGTAAAGCCCTACGAAGTGCCCGAAATACTGCGGCAGTGCAATGTTGGCATTATTCCGTACTTGTGCACCGAAATCAATAAAAATGTATATCCGCTTAAGATTAACGAGTATCTGGCTGTTGGCGTGCCGGTTGTAATTACAAATTTTGCCAATCTGCCCGAATTTGCTGATTACGTTTCGTTTGCATCGTCGAAAGAACAATTCGAAAATGCGCTGCTTACTGAAACCGAAACAGATAGTCTGGAGAAAATAACCCAGCGAATTGATTTTGCCCGCTCAAACTCCTGGAAATCGAGAGCAAACCTGTTTTCAGAAGAAATCGAGAATTTTATCAGAATTAAAAATACAACGATCAAATAACTACAAAACCGTACCCTATGTTTCGACCCTTTGTACCGGCCAATGTAAAAAAGCATCGTTTCGAGTTTCAGAAGATGGAAGAGATTCCGGATGAAATTTTTGAACGAATCAGGGCAGGTTTTGCTGCCTTAAAAACCGATGCTCCGCTCATTTCGGTGAATATCATCGCCTGGAACGAAGAGCAAAATATACTTAGGAACTTGTCGTCGCTCAGTGCTATGAAAAGCAAGTATCCGATTGAATTTGTGTACGTTGACAATAATTCAAAAGACAAAACTTCGGAAATAATCCGTCGTTGCGGAATAACCCCGGTATTCGAACTTAAGCAGGGATATGGTTTTGCGCGTCAGGCAGCTTTAGAGAATTCGCATGGCAAATACATTATTACCGGCGATGCCGATACCATTTATCCGCCTACCTGGATCGATACGATGCTGACACCAATTCTGGAAGGAAAAGGTTTCGCCACCTACGGAACGTATTCATTTATACCCAACAAAGGCAAGTCGAGGTTACGATTTGCATTTTATGAATTGTTTCGGGATGTGATTCACGGAGCGCGTTCAAGAAAAAGGCCCGAGTTGGTTGTTGGAGGCGTAAATTTCTGTTTCCTGAGAGAAGAAGCTCTAAAAATTGGATTTATAAAGAGCGATTCGCGAATGGAAGACGGGCAGATGGCCTGGGCGTTGAGCAAAATAGGCAACCTTAAACGCATTACCAGCCTAAAAGCTATGGCGTGGACAGTAACCCGTTCGGTTGATAAAAGTGGTTCGTTTTTCAAGGCCATTATTAGTCGCATCGCCAAAGAGTTGAAGCGTATTAGCATTTATTTCAGAAAAACACCGAAATAGTATGTCGTTAAAAGAAAAGTTGAAATCAAATCCGACGATCAAGAAACTGGTTCTGTGGTCGATAACTTCCAGCAGAAATCCGCGCCCCAGGCTGTGGATACGGCTGTTTGTTAACCCGCTCGTTCACAAAAAGGGAAAGGGAACAGTTATCCGGCGGCAAACCAGAATTGACGTTTTCCCGTGGAATAATTTTACACTTGGACAAAATTGTACAATTGAAAGTTTTACCACCGTTAACAACGGAGTTGGTGAAGTGCAAATTGGGAACAATTCGAGAGTAGGAATAGGCAATACCATAATTGGACCGGTCAAGATTGGGAACGATGTAATATTAGCTCAAAACATTGTCATTTCCGGATTAAATCATGGATATCAGGATGTTAAAATTCCGATAAAAGACCAACCGGTAACAATGGCCAGGATAACCATTGAGGATGAAGCCTGGATTGGTGCCAACTCGACGATTGTTTCGGGAGTAACTATTGGGAAACACAGTGTTGTGGCAGCCGGATCGGTTGTAACCAAAGATGTGCCACCATTTTCGATTGTTGGCGGTAATCCTGCAAAAATTATTCGGAAGTATAGCGATGAATCGGGGAAATGGGAACGAATAAAATCAAATAGTTAACCTACAATTGTGTCAGAAGAAAAATCGTCATATCGGCAAATGTTTAAAGCCACTTCCCTCTTCGGTGGAGTACAGGTGTTTAATATTTTAATATCGGTTATTCGGGCCAAGTTTGTTGCCGTTTTGTTGGGAACTGCCGGAGTCGGAATTTTGAGCTTACTTCAGTCAATGGCAACACTATTGGGTAATTTGACCCAAATGGGAATAAACGTGAGTGCTGTACGCGATATTTCGGCAGCGGCCGGTACCGGCGACCACTACAAGGTTTCGCGAACCATTACCGTTTTCAGGAAGCTGATCTGGTTTACAGGAATACTGGGCGCCGCCTCAATGATCGTTTTATCGCCCTTGCTCAGTCAGTGGACCTTCGGGAACAAAGATTATACGATGGCTTTTATCTGGCTTTCGTCAACATTGTTTCTGGGTGCAATCAGTTCAGGACAAATAGCTTTGCTTCACGGGCTTCAGAAATTGAAGCAAATGGCAAAAGCAAGTGTCTGGGGATCGGCTATCGGACTGGTGATTTCAATTCCGCTGTATTATTGGTTTGGCGAAAAAGGCATCGTGCCAACATTAATTATATCTGCAATTATTGCATTGCTTTTATCGTGGTTCTTTTCAAGAAAAATTAAACTTGAAAGAATAAAAGTATCTATTACAGAAGCCTTCTCGGAAGGCAAGGATATGGCTAAGCTCGGAATATTGATGACGATGAGCAGCTTTACCAATATGTTTGCCTCTTATCTGGTGAACGCGTTTATCAGCAGAAATGGCGGAGTTGGCGATGTAGGGCTTTATCAGGCGGGCTGGAATATCACCAACAAATACATCGGGCTGGTTTTCACCGCCATGGTAACCGATTATTTTCCACGATTGTCGAAAGTAAACGAAGACCTGAAAAAAATTAAGGAAGTACTTAACCAGCAAGCCGAGTTGGCCTTGCTAATTTTGGGGCCAATTCTCATCATTTTGCTTTCAACCACACCTTTAGTTATCCACATACTTTACACCAAAGAGTTCCTTCCGGTAGTATCGTATATTCAATGGGTTATTTTTGGCGTACTTTTTAGTGCCGGATCATGGTGCCTGGGCTTTATTTTTATGGCAAGAGGCGACTCGAAGTTGTACTTCTATAAAGAATTGATCAGCAGTATTATAATACTCGTATCAAATGCAACCGGCTACTATTTGGGTGGACTTCAAGGTCTCGGTATTTCTTATACAGTTGGCAACATCATTATTTTCTTCTTCGTGAGCTGGCTATGCTTTTATAAATATAGGATTGCTGTTGGGAGAGAGTTCCGTAAAATTCTTAGCATAGAGCTCATTCTATGCCTGATTGCATTCTCAATAGCCTACAAATTTGGTTTCCCATATGCCTATTTCTCAGGAGGCTTGCTCTTCCTGGTTATGAGCGCTTATTCGTTGTTCGAACTCGACAAACGTTTACATGTGGTTCAAATGATCAAGAGCAGATTTAGAAAGTGAAATTTATAAAGTTATGATACACGTATTACTCGACGGAAGAATTGGGAATAATCTGTTTCAGATTGCGGCTGCCGCAAGTTTAGCCTACAACAACAACTCTGATTATAAGGTCATTCCAGGAGATTATTTAACTCCCGGAGGAAAATGGCTTTCGGAGTATTTGAAGCAATTCGAGACGAATATTCTTAGAAAAGTCCCGTTTACTGAACAGAAGCCAGAGAATCCGGTGATTTACAAAGAGAAAGATTTCTCGTATTCTCCAATTCCATATTCAGAAAATCTTTTAATGCAAGGGTTTTACCAAAGCGAGAAATATTTTAACCCGAAAATTGTTCAAGATCTTTTTGAGATTGATCAGAATACGAAGCAACATATCTTTGGAAAATATGGACACCTGCTGAAAGAGGAAATTACAAGCATTCATGTGCGCCGGGGAGATTATTTAAAAAGCTCCGACAATTATGCAGTTTGTTCGTACAACTACTTTCGTGATGCCATAAACTACATTGGAAAGGACAAAAAATTCCTGATTACAAGCGACGATATTGCCTGGTGTAAATCAAAATTTAAAGGCGAAAATTTCTACTTCAGCGAGGGCGAATCTGCTATTGTTGATATGTACTTACAATCGATGTGCACCAATAATATCATCAGCAACAGCTCGTTTAGCTGGTGGGGCGCCTGGCTAAACAAAAATCCGAATAAAATAGTAATTGTGCCCCAGCCGTGGTTTGGAATTGCATTCAGAAATAAAAATACCCGCGACTTAGTCCCCGAGAGTTGGACTAAACTGACGAATAAAACTCCGCTCGTATATCGGGTGGTTGGTTATTATATCTGGTGGCGAAAGCGTATTGACTATTTCTACAGAACCAAGATTAAAGGATAAAATAGTGATACCGCAAAAGTTCGGGGAATAATATGGCTATTCAGCGGATAGAAAAGTCAGATAAAAAGAAAACATAAATAGAAAAAATTCAAGTCGGAAAAATTTTTACACAAATGAATACTTCTCAACAGGTTAATAGTGGGGCAATGCCCTTAATAAGTATCGTTGTTCCGATCTTTAAGGTTGAAATGTATTTGAAACGATGCATCGAATCGATCCTGAATCAGACTTACGCGAATCTGGAGCTTATTTTGGTTGACGACGGGTCGCCCGATAATTGTGGCCAGATTTGCGATTTCTATGCCGAAAGAGATAATCGAATTAAAGTTATTCATAAACCGAATGGTGGGTTATCGGATGCAAGAAACGCGGGAATAAACATTGCAAACGGCGATTTTATTGGCTTTGTTGACAGTGACGATTTTGTTCACCCTGATATGTTTCAATCGCTCTACAACCTCATTGAAAAGCATGGTGCAGACGTCGCTCAATGCAGTTTTCAACGTGTTGTTGACAACGAATTGAAAGATCCCGGGAGCGACGATCAGATAAAAGTGCTGAGCAATATCGAAGCTTTAGACATGATGTACACCTCTTTCAGGGTTGATTATGTTGTTGCCTGGAACAAACTCTACCGCAAGCAGTTGTTTGATGAGATCAGGTATCCGAAATCGAAGATTCACGAAGACGAATTTACAACCTATAAGCTTCTATTTTTGGCTGAAAAGGTGGTGGTGACCAATAAAAAGTACTACTATTATTTTCAATCGCCCAACAGCATCATTCGTAGTACATTCAGCGAAAAGAAGCTACACTATGCTGAAGCAATGGAGAGCCGAATAGCATTTTTTGAGGAAAAACAACTTGAAAGATTCTATACAAAAACTATTCTTGGCTACGCGCAATGGCTGTTGCTTTTTACATACCGGAACAGGCAGGAACTGAAGAAATTGCCCGAAACAAAGTCGTACCTTACCGAAAGGTATGCTAAAATAAAGACCCGAATCAATGTTGATTCAGGGATTAGTAAACGTTCAAAGTTTGCTTTTGAATTGGCCGAAAATTGTCCAAATATGGCTGGGTTCCTCATATTTCAGCAACAATATAAAAACAATGTCGTTGGCAAACTGGCCATTCTGATCGGACTTATCGACGAATAAATTCGGGCAGTTTTTTGATGATGTTCATTATCTTTTTCACGTACCGTTTGGTTTCGCCAATTGGCTTGAAGCCTTTCCATTTGGTTTGATTCAAATACCTGAAAAATATTTCCCTGAACTCAGGAAGATTATCATACGTTTGATACATCGGTTTTCTTCCAACAAAATGAATGTTGAACGGATCGTCGCAAGGAGTGTCGGCAAACCAGTTCCAACGCGGATCCAATTCTATCCAACGATTTGCCATAACGATGTTAATCCCATATTGATCAGGATAATTGGCATATTTCTCGTTGTCGGCAATACACTTAACTACGGTTGTTGCACTATTCTCCTCTCTCCATTTTTTTACATTAATCGACAAGATTCCGGTATTAAAATATTTTGTATCAGGATCGAAACCTAGCTCCTTGTAGTTCAAAATACCGCCCCACGAATTACTGAAAACTTTTAGTCGTGGGTCGACAACTGCGCCCAACATATTGTCGCCGAGGTCAATATTCCAAAGTTCCGAAACATCGTGCATAACGATCATATCCACATCGAAATAGATAATTTTGTCGAAAGTTTCAGGGATGAAATGGGGAATAAAAATACGCGTGTGAATATTTTTGGGATAAGAACTTCGGTCAAATGGGATTTGCATATCATCAGGAATTGCCTCATCCATCGATATCCAGTTAAATTTCATCGCTGAAGCATTAACCGAAGCAGCCAGCTTCCTTTGATTCTTTTTGGTTATGCCGTCTTCAACAACAAAAACTTCTATTTTTTCACCAGTCTTATGGTTCGACTCAATCGATTTCAAAAGGGCTGCAAGCAAAACCACATAATGATTATCACAAGCTACAATGATTCCAATGGCTGATGACTTTTCCATTTTTTTTCAATTAATGAGATAAATTTTGGTTCCTTATTTAATCCTAAAATAAACAATAAAAATCGATAAACAATTTGAAACAGGATCAAAAAGAAAAATAAAATCGCTTTAAAAAAGCCACCCTTATTGCTTTACAACTTTGAATGTCTTGATTTGATTTGTGTTCTCATTTCTCACACTCAAAATATAATGTCCAGATGTCAAATTCCATGAATCGGTTGAATACGTATGATTAGTATAGCCAAAGTGCGACACAATTTCTTCAAAAAGGCGCTTTCCGTTTGAATTATAAAGTGATATTGTGTATGTGCAAGTCATATCATTCCCGATGCTAACATTTAATGACCCGCTGAATCGGGTCGGGTAAACTTTTATTTCTTCAACAGGTTTTTCTACGTTTGTAGTTGGAATAATTGTGGACTTTTTCAGTCCTATCAGAGGCGCTTGATACCCAAAAACAATCACTTCATTGGTGTACGCTCCCGATCCTGCTTCAATTGTTAATCTCAGGTACCGGGTTGTCACATCAACTGCATGACTGAGCCAATTATTGTAGGTATTGAAATTTTCGATGTAAAGAGTTTGCCATTTCCCCGGTTCGCCGTAAGAAATAATCATTGGCCCGGTATTGTTCATATCATGAAAACAAATCTTTTTCAGAACATATTCCGATCCAAGGTCAATAGTTGTGTTGTAAGGCGCCTTAGTCGAATTATAGAAAGGCTTCCAGCTCTTACTTACGGCATGTTGCTTGAGATCAATATTTAAGCCTTGCTCATCTACCAGGTACTTTGGTGAATCACTACTACCACCGCTTACCTCGTCGATAATCATCTGCGAGTTGAGTACAATTTTTTTCACTGTTTGATCCACTACAGGTGGATTTGTCGTTGTTGTGTCGGTAACAGGAGTCGATTCAACCGGTTGTTCAAGCGATTTTGTGCCATAAACTACAATTTCGTTGATAAAGGCCGCTGAACCTGCATTCATGGTAAGTCTGATATAGCGCGACTTAACTTCTACATTGCTGCTTTTCCAGGAATTGTAATAGTCGGTTTGCACTGTATATAGCTCTTTCCACTCCAACGGTTTTCCTGTTGAAACTACCAGTGGGCCAACATTATTCATATCGTGAATTGATATCCGCGAAATCTCATAAACTGCACCTAAATCGATGGTGCAATTGAATGGCGCATTTGTTGAGTTGGTGGCTGGCTTCCATGACTTGCTCACCGGAACTCCTGAATTATCAGGAGTTAAAGTCTGTTCATCGACCAGGTAATTTGGCGAATCGCTGCTTCCATTAACCACCTCGTCTTTAATCATACTTGCATGCAGAATAATCTGTGCATCTACATTTTTGACAATCACCAACACAGAGTCTTTTGTTGTGTAATTGTTTTGATCCTTGGCGGTTAGATAAACTTTATAGTTTCCAGAATCGTAATAACCCGGCTTAACTTCTAAGTTCCAGCCTGACTCACTTTTTAAAGAAACAAATCTGGGCCCAGCGAAACTAACTGAAAACGAATCATTTTCAGGATCAAAAGCTACTTTCGAAAGTGTTTTTGTTTCGCCCTCGCCGATGATTAACGTATCGGGAAGAACAAAATTTGGGTAATTGGGTCTAATCTTTTCATTCACCACGATGCTAAATACCGTTGAGTCGGCAAACTCGCCATCATTAACTTTTAGCTTGATATTCTTATAGTTACTGGCCGAAAAGTAATCGGGTTCGACTATGAATTCCGAAGAGTTTTTTTCAACGCCAAACTGAATGCGAGCAAATTTTGGGGAGTTAGTAAGTGATAATGAAGTTGGCGAAAAGCTAAATTCTGTATTGTCGGTCACCTGAATTGGTAATTTTAAGGTGTCGCCCTCGCTTATCTGAATATCATTGATTTTAGCGATAATAGGAGGATTGTTGCCCGCTTCGAGAAAAATTATCTCAATTCCGCAAATCTTTGGTTTTCCTGCAATCTGTTTGAAGTCAATGTTTATCTGCTGGTCTTTTACCTCCGCTTCAAAGCTTTTTTGTAGTGGGTTCTCTCCATTTTCATCAAAAATGCAGAAGCTGCTTAATACATTCTTGCCCTCTATTTTAACGTCAAAAACAGCTTTTCCACCATCAAAATCTATATCCGATTGTTGCTCCCTAAAAAAGAGATTAACTTTGTATTTGCCGTTAGTAACCGGAAATTTCCATTGCATTTCAGATCCTCCGGAATAATCGAAACTATATGAGCCGAAAATGTTATTAGGGGCAGATGTTTCATTCAACCCTTTATAAGAACCACTTCCGGTTTCCCATGTCGATGTTGCAACAAATTCTTTTCCTGAACTCTGTCGAACGTGTTTCCAATTCAGTTCATTTCCAGGAATATCAATATCAATACCACCTCCGCAGTCAAGCCTGTAAACAGGCATGTTTGGAATAAGTTTGGTTGGTATAACATTAATGGAATAACCTGAAATAATGGGCTCACTATACGAGTCAGTAAGATGAAAATTAAAACTGTAAGTTCCCGTTTCCGTATATCCGGGCTCGATAACGAGATGATATATCGAATCGTTTTCGCATTCGATATGAATAAAATCTGGATTTCCGGATAAACTGAGTGAGATTTTGTCATGATCCAAGTCGGAAACATATACCGGAATAACATTGTATTTCAAACTGTAGATTTCGATTGGCTTGAATTTCATTACTGGAAGGTGGTTTCCGCCAGGCGCTACTGTCAGATTCAATAATTTACGGTCTTTTGCCCGACCTGACGCTTCTAGTGCTGAAATTAAGATTTCATATTTCCCAGCATCCGAATTTTTTGGATAGAATGAAATATTCTTTATTCCATTAAGTGAATCTTTGACAACGGCAAAATTTGGTAAACTATCCAGTTGAAATTCAATTTTATCGCCATCAAGAGTGCTGGCCTGCAAACTGATTTTCAACGTATCGCCTGTTTCTATGTATTGTTCTTCAACCGTAGATAAAACCGGCCATGAATTAAAGGAGGTAAAACCATTTACTGTTCCTAATGACAATGTTGGTAAACTACCTGTACCCGGAATATATTTTAAGGTATCACTGAAGGAAATGCCGGATATTGGAATTCGTTGGTTATTTAAACATTCGAGATTTTTTTGTGTTGAAGAATTTGAAAGCATAAATGGACATGAACCATCATAAAAGTTACTTTTTACAACAATGGGATTTATTTCATTGTAATTCAGTAAAACTTTATTGTTTTTAGTGTTTACGAAATAGTTGCTTTCAATTGAAATAGGCGCGTAAAGCTTGGTAAATAGCCGGTTGTCAATAAAAATACCTGTATTGTTTTCGAGGAAGTTGTTAAAGATTTCAATGTCGCCAGCACCAAAAACAATTACGCCACAACCCGGGGCTCCCTTTAAAATATTGTTATAATACTTTCCTACTGAATTGTCGCCAATCTGAAGATTATTTCCCTGTCCGGCTTCGCCATCGAGTCCATTATCCAGCAAAACATTGTTATAAACCTCAATATCTTCGACCATGTTTGCAACCTGAATACCTTCTCTTTTAGTATGTTTAACTACGTTGTTGAAAACACGGACGTGACGAAATTCCATTCCCGGAGATTTCGTTTCTCCAAGATACATTCCAACTGCCACATTGGTAACGTATGTGTCGTGGATGACAAGATTTTTAAATACCGGTACCGGAGTTGGAGGAGTACCTCCAAAATCCTTCTTCGCATAAACACCAAAAAAACCAGTATGGTTAATTTCAATAAATTCGGCTTCACAATCAGAACTATATTCAGTAAAAGCCAAACCGCAAGTCTGTGCTGACAGTTTAAAGCCATAATTTAAATCTTCACAACCCGTTCCGGATACTTTAATAAACTTGCAATTTTCGAAAGTTAAGGCTCCCCAAAATTCATGATCATTTATTGCCACTTGTCCTCCGAAATTTATGAACACAATAGGATTCAAATCATTACCTGAGAAATATTTGAACTTTAAAGCCTTCGTTCTTTCACTCAAAATGAAAATAGTGTCCCCAGCTTGCGGTACTGAGGAGAAGTAATCGGGAGTAATAATTTTGGGAGCCGATTCACCAATAGAAAAAATTCTTTCGGCAAGAGTGTTATTCGGCCAACAAACGTGAAACAACATCATAAGAAGACCTAAAATAATATTTACTTTCCCGTTACCCATAATCCACTTTCAATCTTATTCGCTAGTTCAAAAACATCATTTGATATTTCAAATCGCTAGTTTGATAACTAAAGTAAGATTTTTAAGTAAAAAAACAATATTCAACTACTATCTTTTTAAATTAACAAAAGATGAATATATTTCCGGAGATAAACTTTTTTAGAAACGATCAATTAATAATTGAATCTGCTTTTCCGATCATTAAAAATTCGAACTTATGTTAATAATTGAAATTATTTTCTGGCTTTGCTTCTTTCTGGTCTTTTATGCGTATGTCGGATATGGCATTTTGTTGTTTATCCTCATCAGGCTGAAGCGAATTTTAAAAAAGTCGAAAAGTATCACCAATACTGTTTATGAGCCTGACGTAACACTTTTCGTTGCTGCGTATAACGAAAAAGACTATGTTGCTGCCAAAATAGAAAACTCTTTTAGCCTTGACTACCCGCGTGAAAAGGTTAAGCAAATATGGGTAACTGATGGTTCGAATGATGGGACTCCAGATTTATTGCGCAGGTATGAAGGTGTAGAAGTTTATCATTTGGACGAACGTGGTGGAAAGATTGGAGCAATGAATAGGGGGATGCAATTTGTCAAAACCCCGATTGTCATTTTTTCTGATGGAAATACAATGCTTGGCAAGGAGTCGATCCGTCGGATTGTAAATCTATTCAGCGATCCAAAAGTGGGGTGTGTTTCAGGTGAAAAACGAATTTTCAACAAAGAGAAAGATGCTGCGGCCGGCGCTGGTGAAGGACTTTACTGGAAATATGAATCAACATTAAAGAAATGGGATGCTGAATTGTATTCGGTAGTGGGTGCTGCAGGCGAGTTGTTTGCCATTCGAACAGAACTGTTTCAAGAAGTTGAGCGAGATACTTTGCTCGACGATTTCATTATTTCGCTTCGTGTTGCGATGAAAGGCTATACCATTCAGTACGATCCTGAGGCCTATGCCATTGAGTCGGCATCAGCCAATGTAAAAGAAGAACTTAAACGCAAAATTCGTATTTCGGCTGGTGGTATTCAATCGGTGGTACGACTCAAATCATTATTAAATATTTTAAAATATGGAACTCTCTCGTTTCAATATATTTCACATCGCGTTTTACGTTGGACATTAGCCCCCCTAAGCCTTCTACTAATGATTCCTGCCAATTTTATTTTGGCTTTGGGTAACGATTTTAAATACCCGGATTTATACACAATACTATTCTATCTGCAAGTATTATTTTATATAGCAGCTCTTCTAGGTTGGTATCTCGAAAATCGATCGATAAAAATCAAACTGCTGTTTGTTCCTTACTACTTTTTCATCATGAACCTATCTGTTTTTTTTGGCCTGAAAAGGTACCTAAAAGGCTCGCAAACAGTTAACTGGGAAAGGGCTCAAAGAGGGAGCTAAGGGTGATGCCCGAGACTCCCTGCCGGCGTAAAAAACTTGAATTCAATTCATGGGATTTTGCGGACTTAAATATTTTCTCTATGCTTTTTCCCCTAGTGCCTCTACATTCGTTCAGGAACATTAATTCCCAATAGTTTCATGCCGGTTTTAATCACTTTGGCCACCATTTCAGAAATTACCAGTCGCAGATTCCTGGTTTCGGCATTTTCCTCTGTCAAAATTGGGCATTCGTGGTAGAATTGGTTGTATTCTTTTACCAGTTCGTACACGTAATTCGCGATCAAAGCCGGGCTGTACATTTCGCCTGCTTCTTTAATCGCAACAGGAAACTGGTTGATCGATTTTATCAGCTGAAGCTCTTTCCCTGAAAGCAATGTGTCGGCATTTAGTTCACGATTTAATTCAACGCCACGGTCGGTTGCTTTGCGCAGCACCGAACGAATTCGTGCATAGGTGTATTGAATGAAAGGCCCGGTATTCCCGTTGAAATCAATCGACTCTTCCGGATTAAAAAGCATGTTCTTTTTCGGATCAACTTTCAGAATAAAATATTTCAAAGCTCCAAGGGCGATCATTTTATAGGTTTCAGCGGCTTGCTCAGGGGTGTAACCATCGAGTTTTCCCAGTTCTTCTGAGGTTTTACGGGCAACTTCTACCATTTCAGCCATCAGGTCATCGGCATCAACAACTGTTCCTTCGCGCGATTTCATTTTTCCCTGCGGAAGTTCAACCATTCCGTAGGAAAAATGGTGAAGGCCTTTGCCAAACTCGAAGCCTAGTTTGTCGAGCAAAATTGACAGCACCTGGAAATGGTAGTTTTGCTCATTTCCAACCACGTAAACCATTTTATCAATGCGGTAGTCCTGAAAACGCTCTTTGGCAGTGCCAATGTCCTGAGTCATATAAACTGAAGTTCCGTCGCTGCGAAGCAACAGTTTGTGATCCAGTCCTTCGGCGGTTAAATCAGCCCACACCGACGAATCTTCTTTCTGGTAGAAAACACCTTCGGCCAATCCTCTCAAAACTTCATCTTTCCCGTAGAGATAGGTTTCCGATTCGTAATATATTTTATCGAAATCGACGCCAAGCTCTTTGTAAGTTACATCAAAACCATCGTAAACCCATTGGTTCATCATGGTCCAGAGGCTAACAGTTTCAGGGTCTTTAGCTTCCCATTTTAGGAGCAGATCGCGGGCGCCAAGCATCGAAGGAGCATTTTGCTCTGCTTCTTCTTTGGTTTGTCCATGTTCAACGAGAGCCGCAATTTCCTTTTTGTATTCCTGATCAAATTTGACGTAGAAATTGCCTACCAAATGATCGCCTTTAATCCCGGTGCTTTCCGGAGTTTGGCCGTTACCCCACATTTTCCAGGCATACATCGATTTGCAGATGTGGATGCCACGATCGTTTACAATGTTGGTTTTGACCACTTTGTTGCCGTTCGCCTTCAGAATTTCGCACAGTGAAAAACCAAGCAGATTATTTCGAATATGGCCTAAATGCAATGGTTTGTTGGTGTTTGGTGAGGAATATTCTACCATCGCCAGTTTGGAAGACTCAGTTACTTCTGTTGTTCCAAAATTTACACTGGCTGAAGCTGAATTCAGTACCGAGATCCAGTAACTGCCTGAAATAACCAGGTTCAAAAAACCTTTGACGACATTGTATTTTTCAACTTCGGCAATTGTTTGCTGCAAATAATCACCGATTTCGGCTGCGGTCATTTCCGGCGATTTTTTCGAGATACGTACGAATGGAAATACCACCAATGTAACATCGCCTTCAAATTCTTTACGGGTGCTTTGCAGTTGCACCAGCGCCGGTTCTATTTGTTGCTGGTAGTTTTTGCTGATGAAATCAACAATGTGATCGCGTATAATCAGATCGATAGACATTTGTTCTTGCTTTGAAATTTGAGCGACAAAGATATTTGTTTTTTTCAGGCTTTAATTCTTAAAGAATAGTCGAAACAGAAGATTTAAAGTATGTTCGTTTGCAAAGCATAAAAAAGCCCTGCCAGAAAATAATCAGGCAGGGCTTTTGAGTTTAATATTGGCAAATTGTCTATTTCATTTTGAAAATTTCGAATTCAACCCGGCGGTTTTGCAAACGACCTTCTTCTGTATCGTTGGTAGCGATTGGTTTTGCTTCACCAAACGCTTTTTGCTGAATAATCCGGTCGGCAGCAATGCCTTTTGAAACCAGATAGTCAACAACTGTTTTGATACGGGTTTGCGAAAGCTTGTAGTTGTATTCGTCAGATCCCTGGCTGTCAGCATGTCCGTAAACATTGACATTATATGCAGAATTCGAGTTCAGCGTTTTCAAAAGTTTTTCAATTACTCCTTTGGAATAGTCGGTCAAATAAGTTTTGTCTGACACGAAATGTACGGGAGTTACTTTAATGTTCTGAATTTCGATCTGATCGGCTGTAATTTCCTTTTTCTTTTCGGGTTCTTTCAAAGGGCAACCTTTGTTGTCTTTTGGCCCTGCAACAGTCGGGCATTCGTCTTCCGAATCAATTACACCATCCTTGTCACTATCCAGCGGACAGCCGCTTGCATCAACTTTGGCACCTCTCTTTGTATCCGGACATTTGTCGTCTTTGTCAACAACTCCGTCACCGTCAGTATCGGGGCAACCTTTAAGCGCCACCAATCCGGCAACATCAGGACAAGCATCATTTTTGTCAGCAACACCATCTTTGTCTTTATCCGGACAGCCTTTCAGCGAGGTCAATCCGGGTGCATTCGGGCAATCGTCGATATGGTCGGCCACGCCATCACCATCGGTATCAACCGGGCATCCTTTTTCATCCACATTAACTCCAGCCGGAGTATCTGCACACTGGTCTTTATTGTCAGAAACACCATCCATGTCAGAGTCTTTGGCTTTTCCGAAGTCGAATTCCAGCCCAACTGTCGCTTTCAATATATTATCCCTGACAGTCTTTGCGGCTCTTGTTGTTTCAATTCCATTCAGGTAACCGGCATCAACATAAAGCGCTGTAGCTGGAGAAAAATAGTATTTGGCACCCAATCCTAAATCAAAATTCAGACCTGATTCGGAATTGTTTGCTAAAAATCCTGGTCCGGCAAACAGGTACGGCCGAAAGTTTTTGCTTTCATCGGAAATTTTAAACCGAAGATTCAGGAAGGCATTTGCCAAATCGACTTTTTCCACTTTGGAGTTTAAGGCCCCCAAATCACCTTTTAACATCACGTCAAATTTTGGGCTGAGATACCTGCTGAAATAGAATTCGGGCATTAGTCCAACTCCTTGATCGTTAGATGCGCCATATGCTCCAAGCCCTAAACCCAACCCCCATTTTTTATCAACGGTTTGAGCATTGGTGCTTGCTGCAAAAGCAAGAACTAAAGAAAGTAGAAGTAGTTTTTTCATGGTCGTCATTTTAAGTTATGGAATGTTTTACCTGCTCGTGAATTAATAAACATCTAAAATAGAAAAAATTATGAACTACTTCTCATAAATATACCATAAAAAAATCCCTGCCAATGAATGGCAAGGATTTTCGATAGAAAGAGAAAAGATTTTCTTATTTGATTACTTCAAATTCAACCCGGCGGTTTTGAGCACGTCCTTCAGGAGTATCGTTGGTGGCAGCAGGCTGTGTTTCACCTAAACCTTTTTGGGAAGCGATACGGTTTTTCTTTACACCGCTGGCAGTTATGGCTCTTAAAACTGAACTAATCCTGTTTTTGGAAAGGTTCATATTATAATTGTCGTCGCCTTGCGAATCGGCGTGCCCTGTAATGTTTACCTTGTAATTTGCATTTTCCTTCAGCAAACCAACCAGTTTTTCAATTTTAGCTTTTTCGGACGCAACGAAAGTTGATTTGTTCGAGTCGAAATAAACTGGTTCAACTTTCATTTTTGCGGCTTCAATTTCTTCGGCAGTGAGTTCTTTTTTCGGGCAGCCTTTGTTTTCTTTCAAACCGGCAACGGTCGGACATTCGTCTTCCGAATCAATCACGCCATCTTTGTCTGAGTCGATTGGGCATCCGCTGGCATCCACTTTTTCACCTTTTTTGGTGTTCGGGCATTTGTCGTCTTTGTCTGCCACGCCATCACCATCAGAATCGGGACAACCTTTCAGGGCAGCCACACCAGCCACTTCAGGACACGCATCGTCTTTGTCGGCTATACCATCTTTATCCTGATCGGGGCAACCTTTCAGCGAAGAGATTCCGGCTACAGTCGGGCAATCGTCGATGTAATCGGCCACGCCGTCACCATCGGTGTCAATCGGGCAGCCTTTTTCGTCAACAGCCACGCCTGTCGGGGTGTTGGGGCATTTGTCCTTATTGTCAGAAACTCCGTCCATATCAGCATCTTTGGTTGGTCCAAAGTCGAATTCCAAGCCAACAGTAGCTTTGAAAATGTTGTCGCGAATGGTTTTCAGACCACGTTTGGCTTCAATTCCATTCACATAACCAGCATCAACATAAAGTGCAGTGGCTGGTTTGAAATAGTATTTTCCCCCTAGTCCGAGGTTGAAGTTCAGTCCTGATTCGGAGTTGTCGGCCAGAATACCGGGTCCGGCATACAAATACGGACGGAATTTTTTGCTTTCGTCGGTAAGTTTGTAACGAAGATTCAGCGAAGCATTAGCTAGGTCGATGTTGTCAACTTTTGAATTGAGAACACCCAGATCGCCTTTTAGCATCAGATCAAAACGTGAACTGAGGTATCTGCTTAAATAGAGTTCGGGCATCAGGCCGATGCCTTGGTCGTTCGAAACGCCATAGATTCCGGGAGCTACTCCAAGTCCCCATTTTTTATCTACTGTTTGAGCATTTGCCATTAAGGCAAAAACTGCTACTAAGAAAAGTAAAAGTAACTTTTTCATGTTATTTGTTTTTTGGTTCTTTAAATATATAAATTACCGTTTAATTTTTTGAACTTATAGTGAAACAACAGCTAAAAAATATTGTTTGCACATAATTATAAATATCCGGCAAATATTCATTTTTCATGCGATATGAGTACATGAATTCAAAAATAATACAATATTTGTTTGCTAAATTCAGTAAAAGTTAACTGGGTTCTACATGGAACGATAGTTATTATTTTATTCTATATAAGCATGAAATTGAAAATACCCTACTCCAAAATGCAACTTTTAATTTTTGAGCCAAAATTGTATTTTCGAAGGTCATTAAAATTGCATCTTACTCAAGTCTGAAATTCATTTGTACGCCATCATCGACATAGAAACTACCGGTCAGTCATCTGGAAAAGGGAAAATAACCGAGATTGCCATTTTTATCCACGATGGATTTGGTGTAACTGACTCATTTTCTACTCTTATCAATCCCGAATGTTATATTCCTGGTTTTATAACCGAATTAACAGGTATTGATAATAACATGGTGCAAAATGCCCCTAAATTTTATGAAGTAGCCCGCAGAATTGTTGAGATGACTCAGGATTGTATTTTCGTGGCGCACAATGTGATGTTTGATTATAAATTTATTCAGGAAGAATTTAAACGATTAGGGTACAACTATCAGCGCAAAACCATGTGCACCGTTCGTTTGGGACGAAAATTTTTGCCGGGTCACCGGTCCTATTCGCTGGGTAAAATCTGCGACGACCTGGGTATCCGAATCGAAGGCAGGCATCGGGCTTCGGGCGATGCTTACGCTACCGTAAAACTTTTTGAACTTATCATGGCCCGAAAAGCCTTAAAGGAATCGAATCAGACACCCGACCAGTTGCGACTGTTCTGAAACAAAAAAACCGCTATTGAGGCGGTTTCCTGATCTTATTCTTCAGTTGTTTTTGTTTCTTCCTTGTCTTCTTCGTCTTCAACCAGTAAATCTTTTTCACTCAGTAACTGGTACCATTGAAAGATCTTTTTCATGTCTGATACATAAACACGGTCTTTGTCAAAGTCAGGTAAAACTTCCTCAAACAGTGCTTTAATTTCGTTGGAAGATGCTTTTGCTGAAAGAGTTTTTCCGCTTTCCTGAATGCGTTTGAATAAATCTTTGAGTTGAATTTCTCCTGTTTCAGTAAAAACCGAGATGTCGGACAAGGCACTTATTTTTGAAGTTGAATAAGCTGGAATGCGCTTGCCTGTAATCAAAGATTCAACAATGATGCTGTTTTTTGCTTCGGTCACCAATTTAAATAATCCGGGCTGACCACTGATTGCTAATATTCCTTTTAACATACGTTCTGAATTTTTAGGTGGGCGAAGATAATATTTTCCCCGAAGTAAAAAAAAACTCCCGCGAACGGGAGTTGGGTTTTTATTTAAATCGAAGTTGATGACTAATTCCAAAACTTATCCAGCGCCCGGGTTGCTGCACCGTTCCGAGATCGAAATAGCTGGTGTCAAATAGATTGGAAGCCATTGCGTAGATTTCTGTTCGGGGTGCTTTCCACATAATTCGGGCGTTGACCAGCCAAAATGGTTCGTAAGCGAGTGTTTGGGTGCGCATTCCGTTTCGGTCCTGGTAGCTGATTCTCCACGAACCCTTCAGCCGTTTCCAGATGTTGTGGTTCAGTTCAATGTCCAGTTTGTGTTTCAGGTTATCGAGCACATAATAGGAAAAAACGTCATTATCACCTTTGTCGAGCTGCGTATTCGCATAATTGAGGCCGACTTTCGTGAGGAAAATCTTTCGCGAAAAAAGTTTCTCCGGAAAAACAGTTGCACTGATTTCGAACCCTGTCGTATTAATTGAAGTGAGGTTTTTGGTCTGCCATTTATCTGTTTCTTTCTCGCGAACCCAGTCAATAAGGTCTTTCCCTTTTCGGTAATACGCTCCCAAATGTCCGGATAAACCAGGTGTTGAAAATTTGAGTCCACCTTCGATATTATTCGATTTTTCGGGTTTTAAATCGGGGTTTCCTAGGTTGGTTGGGCCCGAATAAAACAAATCGGTAAAAGTTGGCATCCGCAAACTTGAACTGGCCGATGCGTAAAGTTTTATGTTTTTGGAGAGTGCCAGAGAAGCGTCCAGCCCGGGATAAATGTTCCAACCGAATCCCAGATCCGAAATCCAATTGGTCATGGCTCCGGCAGAAAGGGTGAGTTTTTCCAGATAAACCGAGTGCTCTGCAAAATACGAAATTGTCGTTCGTGAATACGATTTAGTAAATAATTTCCCTGTTTCGCCCGGAACGTCGATGGGAGTAGTCAGCGTTTCGCCCAGCACATTGCTCCACACATTCTCCGTTCTGATTTCGGCTCCAAAAGCTGTTTTTCCCAGCGAAGAAGCAAACCAGGCATTTAAATTACTTCCAAAAACATCGGTCAAATGATAATTGTGCCCTTTGTACCAGTTGGCTGGATTATTCCTGAATAATTCAAACCTGTCCTGATGACGTCGCCAGTAAACCGAAGGAGTTAAATGAATTTTGGTTCCTGACTCAAATTTGAGCGAAGCAAAAGTTGTTTTGGTTTCTTCAAACTGATTGGGATAGGTTGCTGTATAGAAACTGTTTGCCCCAAAAGCTTTATTGGTTCTACCAAATTGAAAATCGAGTGTTCCAGGCTTGGTATTCAGCTTTGTTTGGTAAAAAGCGTTCCAGGTTTTAAAATCGGTATTATCAATATACCCATCCGAAGAAATCCGATTGAAAGCAATGAATTGATTCCACTCACCAAGATTGATATTTCCTGATATGTTGGCATCAACCAGTTTGTGCTGTCCGGCCGAAACATCAACTTTTAGATTGGTCTGATTCTCGGAACTTGTAATAATGTTAATTGCTCCGGAGAAGGCATTTGGTCCAAAAACCCGTGCAGCGGGGCCTTCAAGGATTTCGATACGCTCGATGTTTTTTAAACTGACCGGAAGGTTGAGGGCATGGTGCCCTGTTTGTGGGTCGGAAATGTTGATGCCATTAAGAAGAATCAGTGTTTGGTCGAATGAACCGCCGCGGACTGAAATGTCGGCCTGAACTCCGTGTACTCCGCGCTGCCTGACATCAACACTCAGCGCATATTCGAGCAGTTCCTGGATACTTTGGACGGGGGCCGCCTCAATTTCTTCTCTTCCAATCACGGAAACAATCCGTGCCACCTGCGAGAAAGCAACAGGTGCTCTTTGGGCTCCAACCTCAACCTCGTCGAGATTGTACTCCATGCTTACTTTTGTAGTGTCGGTTTGAGCAAAACCATATTCCGGTTGAGTAACAGTGGTATAAACAGCCAATAACACGCCAATGCGCACAGGCTTATTTATCGCACTAAACAAAGAATACGATTTTCCACCCCAACGTTTAAATGTAAACATTTCAGCCCGTTTTGTCGATCTGAATGATTTTTTCATTTGAATTTATGAGATAAAAATTCGAGGCGGCTAAAGTAGTAATTATTTACAAACTCATGTCTGAAAGGAAAGTATGCATTTTATAATATACAAAAATTACTTCAGAAATCCGAAGATTAAATGAGCCTAAATATTTGTTTAAGAACATTATATATTTTAAAAACAAACTTATGTAAATACTCGTAACAGGGGTTACGATTAATTCAGAATAAAACGACATAAATATTCTTTATTGCTGATAAAGAATATTGAAGAATAAAAGACATGTAAATCCTTTTTTTGAAGTTTTGAATCCATATATTTGTATCAACATTAATAATCTAAAACGAACGCCATGACACAGCTTCAATTTAACACAGCTCTTTTAGGATTGCAAGACAAGTTGTTGTATTATGCCTTGAGTCTTACTTCAGACCAGGAAAAGGCGCAGGATTTGCTTCAGGAAACATTTCTGAAAGCACTTACCTATCGTGATAAATTTACTCAAAATACGAATTTCAAGGCATGGATTTACACCATCATGAAAAATACGTTCATCAACAACTATCGCAGGAATGTAAAAGCAAAAAATACCTTCGATGGTTCAAACAACGATTTTCATTTGAAATTTCAGAACGATAAAAGTTACCCTTCTCCCGAGTCGGTTTACAGTTCGAAAGAGATAACCAAATGTATCAATGCTCTGGAAGATGAGTACAAAGTACCTTTCAATATGTTTTTGGATGGTTTTAAATATAAAGAAATTGCTGAACAGCTTGATTTGCCTTTAGGCACAGTGAAAAGCAGAATTTTCTTTACAAGGAAAAAACTGGAGAAATCTTTAAAGGATTACGCTTCATAGACAAGATTTATTTTGTTCGCATTTAAGTTGATTTTACGGGTAAAAGTGGCTCACACAAGTGGGTCACTTTTTTTTTGCCTGATATAGCTTTATCTTTGAAATAAAAACAACTATGAAGAAGACAATTGCAGTTCATTTAGCCGATGGTTTCGAAGAAATTGAAGCCATAAGCATTATTGATGTTTTGCGGCGGGCCGATATTGAAGTTATTGTGGTTTCGATAACCAAAAAATTAACTGTTACCGGAGCTCATAAATTGACTGTATTGGCCGATCAGTTATTTGAAGATGTTGATTACGGGAAAGTTAATATGATTGTATTGCCGGGAGGTATGCCAGGAGCATCGAACCTTGACGCGCATGAAGGACTCAAACGCCAGATTCAACAATTTAATGCCGCCGAAAAAGATTTGGCTGCTATTTGTGCCGCTCCTTTAGTTTATGGGAAACTTGGTATTTTGAAGGACAGGAAAGCAGTTTGCTACCCCGGATTTGAGAAATACCTTGTTGGTGCCGAAATTTTAAATTCTCCGGTTGCCGAATCTGGCCACATCATTACCGGACGCGGACCAGGTGCAGCTATTCCATTTGCTCTTAAAATTGTATCTAAA
>Ga0172367_10001037_pt1 | contig 41773 bp, 33 predicted proteins | sample Lak10m_FD_114542 | JGI IMG/M metagenome (GOLD analysis project Ga0172367, IMG submission 114542) | Freshwater microbial communities from Kabuno Bay, South-Kivu, Congo - kab_022012_10m | ecosystem: Environmental > Aquatic > Freshwater > Lake | place: Democratic Republic of the Congo: South-Kivu... | reverse complement strand
GGGACTTGGGGCGACTGGAGCCGACACCGTCATTGAAGTATCGGGCGGCTAGGGCATGAACCTTCAGCACAACGGCTGTGAATGTCAACCCTTTTTGCACCATTAAAAACTTGAAGATCGAGTTCCAGGATATCCCGGCATTTGGGTCCCACGTAAAGGAAGTGGTCACGGCCATCCCGATCCATGACAAATTCATAGAGCACCACGGGCGCCGTCCGGAGCATGCGCTGGAATTGTCGCTGACTTTCCAGCAAGGCGGCCTCGGTCCGCTCTCGCCCGGTGATATCCCGAACGGTGGCGAAATAGCGTCCGTGACCTAGCGTCTTGGCGATGACATCGCCAATGAAGATGGCGCCGTCCTTGCGCCGGAGTTGCCACTTGTCATGGTGCTCGACGCCATCCATCATCAGCATGACCTCGATGTTGAGCCGCGGATGCTCCCGTTCCGCCAGGATGGCGGGCAGCGTCAGATCCATCAGCTCCTCTCGGGTGTATCCCAGCAGCCGCAACATGGCGGGATTGACATCGAGAAACCGATGATCGTCGCTCAGCATCAGGATACCTTCGGGCGACTGCTCGAAGAGATTGCAGAATTGCGCCAGTGTCTCGGGTTGCGTGCCTCCCGCCTCCCGCTGTCGCGGTTCTTGCTCACCACCCTGGCGGCTCTGCCACGCCATGGCCAGGAATACGCCGATCAGGGCCAGCATGGCGGCGAACCACCCGCCCGACAATAGCGCCTCACGGCGAGCGCCGGCATAAATTTCCCGGGCATCCCGCTGGGCGATCACCGACCAGGGCGAACCCGGAACGGCCATGACGGCGGCGACCACCGGGGCGCCGTGTTCGTCCCGACCCTCCACAATACCGGCTTTGCCCCGCACGGCCTGTACCGCCGGCGCCTCGACTCGGGTCATGGGGAGTCGCAGTGTGTCCGCCGTGCCCGGCCGCTCGGGCGCCTGGTGCAAGAGCAGGGCATCATCGCCGTCGCGGCGCGCCATCAACGCTTCGCCAGAGACGCCCGGCACGGGCCAGGATTGAATCAGGGGAAAAAAACTATCCCGAGGGTCGATGATCAGGATGATGGCGCCTGCCGGAATCTGGGCCTGAAATAACGGGGCGATGAGCGCGAGATAGGGATGCGGATAGGCGGCGCTGGCCTGAATGTCGGAAAGCAGGGCGGCATGCGCATACCAAGCCTGCTCCAGCAGCTTCCGGGTGTTGGCATCCAGTGTCGCTTCCGGTTGTTGCCGCGAACTCGGCCGGATCCTGCCCCTGGCATCCGTCAGCAGATAATGCGCATAACCATAATGCCGGAGCAATTGCTCAAAGTAGCCGCGCAAATCATCGGGGAGTGCGGCGCTGGAGTCCGGACTGCCGATCCACCGCAACAGGGGTTCAACCAGCAAAGGATTGCCCATTTGCACCTCGGCATCGGCGAGGCGCTCCTTGCGCCAGGCTTGAATCTGATCGACCTTGAGCTGTGCAATCGACCGGAGCTGCGTCTCGACCTGCGAGGGCCGCAACCAACTCTGGTAGAACTGAAAGCCGGCGGTTAAGAGGGAGGCCAACAGCAGCCCTCCAATCAGGATTCTTTTCATGCTAGCGCTCGTCAGGCTCTCCCTCACACGGGCCAATGTCAGGACTGCGGTCTCCGGGAGGAACCCCACGCCGTCAACGAGAATTGGGGAGCTTCGAACCTCGCCAATCGCGACGCTGCGTGTTGCAGCCACGGCAAACATGAACGGTAACCCGGAAAGAGATAGAATAACGCGTATTCTGACTACGGCACGCGTTCAGCCGTGGGTGAGAGTCAGACAGCGGATGCCTGGGACCAGCGTGCCACGCGAATCCTGGATCACCGGTACGGAAACCCGATGGAATGCCCCACGACCCAGGTCACGTGCAGACCGAAATCGAGATGTTCCAGGGATGTGATCGGTGGCTGCGACTGGCCCGTCAGATCGACAGCTACCTAGCACCTGAATACTGGTATAAAACGATCGCCCGCATCATTCAGGTTTCGACAAAAAAGAGCCCCAATTCTCGAATAACAGGAGTCAAGTCATGAATTCGCCGTCCGGACAGAACAACCCGTCCGTTTCGCAGTTCCTGGGTTCAGAAGAGAGCTATCGCCTCATGGTCGATAGCGTCATCGATTACGCCATCATCATGATCGATAAGGAAGGCAAGGTGGCCAGTTGGAACGCAGGCGCCGAGAGACTCAAGGGCTACCGGCCCGAGGACATCATCGGTCAGCATTTCTCGCGGTTTTACACGCCCGAAGCCATCGCGGCCGGCCTGCCTGAAAAGGAGTTGCGGATGGCCAGCGAGGCGGGCCGTTTCGAGGATGAAGGCTGGCGACTCAGGCAGGATGGTACCCGTTTCTGGGCTAATGTCGTCATGACCGCGCTGCGCGACAAGACGGGCGTCATTCGCGGCTTTTCCAAGGTGACCCGTGACCTGACCGAACGCAACCAGACGGCGGAAGCCCTGAAAAAAGCCAGCGCCTACACGCGCAGCCTGATCGAGGCCAGTCTTGATCCGCTGGTGACCATCTCGCCGGAAGGCAAAATCACCGACGTCAACGGCGCCACCGAGAAAGTGACCGGCTGCACCCGGCAACAGCTCGTGGGCACGGACTTCAGCATTTACTTCACTTCCCCGGAAAAGGCCCGGGAAGGCTACGAGAAAGTCTTCCGCGACGGTCAGGTGCGCGACTACCCTCTGGAGATTCGCCGCCAAGACGGCAAGGGCGTGCCGGTTCTATACAATGCCTCGGTCTATCGGGACGAGCAAGGCGAGGTCATCGGCGTTTTCGCCGCCGCCCGCGACATCACCGAAATGAAGCGCGCCGAGGAACGCATTCGCCAGCAAAGCCGCGAAATCATGGAGCTCTCCACCCCGGTCATGCAGGTCTGGCAGGGCGTGGTGGCGGTGCCCCTGATCGGCAGCCTGGACAGCCAGCGCACCCAGCAATTCATGGAACGGCTGTTGGAGCGTATCGTCGAGACCAATTCACCCGTGGCCCTGGTGGACATCATGGGCGTGCCCACCATTGACACCCAGACGGCCCAGCATCTGATCGAAACCATCACCGCAGTGCGTCTGCTGGGCGCCCAAGTCGTGCTGACCGGCGTCCGCCCGGCCATCGCGCAGACCCTGGTCCATCTCGGAGTGGATCTCTCCGGCATCATCACCCGCTCGTCCCTGGCCGCTGGCCTGGTCGTGGCGCTGGACATGCTCAAGCTGCAAGTCACCTCGACCACCGATCATCGCTGAGGGAATCACTGATGGCCATCGGAACCATTTCCGTCATCAAGGTCCGCGACATCCTGCTCGTCACGGTGCCGCCCGATCCGGATGACGACACTGTCACCGACCTGCAGGAAAGCGTACTCAGGGCCATGGAAATCCATGAAGCCAGGGGGCTGGTGCTGGATATCTCCACCGTCGAAACCATCGACTCGTTCTTCGCGCGCACCGTCACCGAAACCGCCAAGATGGTGGGCCTCATGGGCGGGTTGACGGTCCTGGCCGGCATGCGCGCCAGTGTGGCGGTGACCACCACGCAACTGGGATTGAAGCTGGGCAAGACCCTGACCGCGCTGGATGTGGATCGCGCCATGGATCTGCTCGAAACCAAACTGGAGCTGCGGGGGTCCTCATGACCACTCCCAACGATGGCGAAATGACCATCGGCAACGAAAATGACATTGTCATGGCTCGCAAGACGGTGCGCGAGGTCGCCAGCGGTCTCGGTTTTGGCGTCACGGACGTCACTCGCATCGTGACCGCCGCCTCGGAACTGACTCGTAATATCTACCTCTATGCCGGTTCCGGCGTGATGCGCTGGCGGATCATCAACGACAGTCACCCGCTACGCGGCGTGGAACTGATATTCGAGGATCATGGCCCGGGTATCGCCGATATCGAGCAGGCCATGCAGCCCGGCTACACCAGCGGCAAGGGGCTGGGCATAGGGCTGCCGGGTTCGAAGCGCTTGATGGACGAGCTGGACATTCATTCAGTGGCTGGGGAGGGCACTACGGTCAAGATTCGCAAATGGCTGAGGTGATAACGTGGCACCCCGGGAACCCCAGAGCCTAGAGGTCCTCCATCGGGCGGAAGTCGGCGCCGCGCGACGCCTGGCCGCGGACTATGCCAGTTCATTGGGTTTCGAACCCCGAATCTGCGAGCGGATGGCTCTGGTCGCCAGCGAACTCGCGACCAACCTGATCAAGCACGCCCAGGGCGGTCAGTTGATACTGACACCCATTAACGAAGATGGCCGGCAGGGTCTCCAAATCGAGGCATTGGACCATGGGCCCGGCATTGCGAATATCGATGCGGCGATGGCCGACGGTTTTTCCACCGCCGGCAGTCTCGACTATGGGCTGGGTTCGGTCAACCGCATGATGGACGAACTGACGATACGCTCCAGTTGCCGTGAAGGCACCCATGTCATCAGCCGCAAATGGCGGCGCGACTATCCCCGATCGCTCAAACCCTGCCCCCTGGACATCGGCATTGCCACTCGGCCCAAGCCAGGCTTCGATCTGAATGGGGATGATTTCGTCATCAAGCATTGGGCCGAAAGCGTACTGGTCGGCGTCATCGATGGCCTGGGCCATGGTGAACCCGCCCATGCGGCCGCCCAGACCGCGCGGCAATATGTCGAAGCCCATTTCGATCTGCCGCTGGAGAAAATTTTTGCCGGTACCGGTCATGCTTGCCGCAGCACCCGCGGTTGTGTCATGGCACTGGCGCGCATCGACTGGGGCGGGGAGTGGCTCGAATTCGCCTCTGTCGGCAACATCGAGGCGCGCGTCATCGGTCGGGCGGCACCCTACAACTTCAATGTCCGGCGCGGAATCATCGGGCTGAACGCACCGGAACCCCGGGTCACCCGACACTCCTGGGCGGACACAAACCTGCTGCTGCTGCATTCGGATGGCCTCGCTACCCACTGGAGCTGGGATGATTTCCCCGAGTTGACTGACCATTCCGCCAACCAGATCGCCCGTCACCTCCTTGGCAAACTCGCCAAGGATGTTGACGACGCCACGGCCCTGGTTGTGAAACACCTCTAGCGCATGACCAACACGCTGTCAGATTACCAACAGGAGCTTGCCCGCAAGGGCGAAACCATCCGCCTGTTGCAGGAAGAACTGGCGGAAACCAATCAGGGACTCGTGGCTTTATCCATGGAGCTGGAGCAGCGAGTGGACCAGCGCACGGCCGAGTTGCAGGACGCACAGGCCGAACTGAAACGCACCAATTCCGAGTTGCTGATCCTGACCATGGAACTCGAAGACCGGGTCACGCAACGCACCGAGGAACTGAGCCGGACCCTGGCCGCGCTGCGCGAAGCCGAAGACCGCACCGCTTTCGCCCTGGGCGTAACCCATATTGGCACCCTGGATCTGGGTCTGGCCGATGGCGCACTGCGGACTTCCGCCGTGTTTGACCGCATCCTCGGTTACGATACCGCCACGGCGGACTGGACCTATGATCGATTTCTCGGCCATGTCTTGCCCGAGGATCGGGAACGGGTTGAGCAAAGCTATCAGGAGATGTTGAAACGGCAGGCCGACTGGAATGTCGAATGTCGGGTCCACAGCCGGGACGCATTGATCCGCTGGATCAGGATCCATGGCCGCATCCGGGTGGATGAGCAGACCCAGTCCATACACCTCGTCGGCATCATTCAGGACATCAGCTCGCGCAAACAGGATGAATCGCGCATACGCAAGCTCAGCCAGATTTACGCGACACTAAGCCGCACCAACGAGACCATCGTCCGCGCGACGGATGTCGATCAGCTCTACACCCGGCTCATTGACGCCGCCACCTCCCAGGGCCAATTCGCCCTGGCCTGGATCGGGCTGGTTGATCCCGCCACGCAGTGGCTGGAGCCCTATCCAGCCGCGGCGGGCGTATCCGATCTGGAGGCATTCCGCATGCATCTGGCGGCGACTGAATCCCGGGACGATCCCACCGCGATCGCCATCCGCGAAAACCGGGTTGTCACACTCAACGATCTGAAATCGCGCCGAGTCCAGTCCGCGGCGACCGGAACGGCGCTACGCCGTGGCTTGCAGGGTGCCGCGGCCCTGCCCTTCCGCACGGGTGAACGGGTGCTTGGAGCCATGACGCTGTACACCGCCGGCCCCGCCTTTTTTGATGACGATCAGGTGCGCCTGCTCAACGAAATGTCCTCGGATATTTCCTTCGCCCTGCAAAAATTCGAGGAGGAAAACCAACGGCGCCGCGCGGAAACCGAACGGGAGACCGCACTCGACAGGCTGAAAAATACATTGGAGGGCAGCATCGAGGCGCTGGCGCGGACCATCGAAACCCGCGACCCCTACACCGCCGGCCATCAACAGCGTGTCAGCCAACTGGCCGTAGCCATCGCCGGCGCCGTGGGTCTCGACTCCAGCCGTATGGAAGGACTGGGCTTCGGCGCGCTGATCCATGACATCGGCAAAATCGCCGTCCCTTCGGAAATTCTGACCACGCCCCGCCGGCTGACCGCCCTGGAGATGGAGTTGATCCGCACCCATGCGCAATCCGGTTACGACATCATGAAGGATATCGATTTTCCCTGGCCGGTCGCCCAGATGATCCTGCAGCATCACGAGCGGCTGGATGGCTCGGGGTATCCGCGCGGCCTGAGGGGTGATGAGATTCTGCCCGAAGCCCGGATTCTGGCGGTCGCCGACGTGGTCGAGGCCATGTCCTCGCATCGCCCCTACCGGCCTGGATTCGGTATCGACAAGGCGCTGGAGCATATCCAGGAATGTCGCGGCACGCTGTATGACCCACAGGCGGTCGACGCCTGTACGGACCTGTTCCGTCATCGCAACTTCACGTTTGCATCGAATTTCTGACGGCTTCCAGCGAAGCTACACCCGGTCGGGAACCGCACCCTAGCCGGATGGCCCCGCCCATCGCCCCACGGGTGACTCAATACGTGTGCGGAATCTTGTACCCGCGCCGTGCCATGCACTCGGCGATCGGATTGCCCCAGGCAAAGGTCTCGCCGGCCCCTTGCGCCTCGCAGGCGCGCATGTCCTCCTCATAGCGGTTGAGATCCACGCCCCGCAAATCGATGTTGGGCCGATAGGCCGAAAATGGGGTGCAGCCCGCGAGGGCGAGATAGCCCAGCGCAAGGAACGCTGACAAGGATGATTTCATGGAAGTAATACCTGGAGAGTAACGCTGGTTTGCCTGTGCGGAACGGGATGTCTCGGGCGCCGCTCCCGCAACCTTGCCCTTGTCGAGATCCCATCCGCCCACCCGGAATCATGGAGACAGCCAATGGCGCAAGGCAACCGATGGCCCCGCCCGGACAGCCTGCTGGACCGGCGGGCATCACGCGCCACCACCGGCATGCATTACCATAAGACGCCGCAACGTTCGCTACTCCCCGGCTCGCGCGTTCATCCGACCCATCCGGAATTTCCATCATGAAGTTCATCCATGCCGCCGACATCCATCTCGACAGCCCGCTACAGGGACTGACGGCCTACCCTGACGCGCCGGCGGACAGTCTGCGCACCGTGACCCGGGAGGCGTTTTCGCGCCTGGTCGATGTCGCCATCGAGGAAGCCGTGGATTTCATGGTGATCGCCGGCGATCTCTATGATGGCAACTGGAAGGACTACAACACGGGGCATTACTTCTGCCGCGAGATGGGCCGGCTGCACCGCGCGGACATTCCGGTCTATCTGCTGTACGGCAATCACGATGCCGAGAGCGAGATGACCCGCAAGCTGATCCTGCCGAACAATGTGCAGGTCTTCGAGACCCGCAAAGCCAGCACCTTCCGCCTTGAATCGCTCAAGGTCGCCCTGCATGGCCGGAGTTTCAGGGAAGCCGCGACCACCGAGAATCTGGCCGCCTCCTACCCGGAGCCGGTTCCAGACTGGATGAACATCGGCGTCCTGCATACGGCGCTGGAAGGCTACGACGCCCATGCCCGCTACGCACCCTGCACCTTGGCCGAATTGCGGCGGAAGGGCTACGACTATTGGGCCCTGGGCCATGTCCATGAGCATGCCATCCTCGGCCAGGAACCCTGGGTGGTATTTCCCGGCAACCTGCAGGGCCGGCATGTACGCGAAACCGGCGCGCGCGGCGCGGTGCTGGTCATGGCGGACGATACCGGCATCCGTTCGGTCGAGCGCCTGCTGGTGGACGTGCTGCGCTGGCAATCCCTGGACGTCGACGCCACGGCCGCCGGCACACTGGAGGACGTGACGAGACTGACCGGGCAGGCGCTGGACCGTGCGCTGGCGGCAACGCCCGACTCCCTGCGATTGTGCGCGCGCGTAACCCTGCAAGGGCGCACGGTTGCACATGGCGAGCTATTCGGTCTGGAGGCGCAATTGCGACAGGAAGTCCTGGCCCAGGCCGCCGCGCGCGGCGCGGAACGGCTCTGGGTGGAGAAAATCCGTTTGCACACCCAGCCGCTTGACGATCCCGCCCGACTCGCCTCCCGGCAGGATGCCATCGCCGACCTCCAGACCTTCCTGGATCGGGCGCCAGAAGATGAGGCGTTGCTGAAATCCCTGCTGGATGACCTGCGCCCGCTGGTCGACAAGGCGCCGCGTGACCTGATCGCCGCGCTGCCGGTGCTGGATGACATCCGCGCGGGACGGATCGACCTTCTTGTCCGCGGCATCACGCCGGATTTGCTGGCCTATCTGGCCAGGGGGGAATAAGCCATGCGCATCAGCCGACTCGATCTCAGCCGTTACGGCAAGTTCACCGACCAGACGGTCCTGTTGCCCGCCGCGGAGCACGATTTCCATCTGATCGTAGGACCTAACGAAGCCGGCAAATCCACCTTGCGCAACGCCATCCAGGAATTGCTGTTCGGTATCGAATCCCGCTCCCGCTTTGGCTTTCTGCATGCCTATCCCGACATGCGCCTGGGCGCGCGTATCGAGCAGGGTGATGCCTCCCTGGAGTTCGTGCGTGTCAAGGGCAACCGGAACACCCTGCGCACCCCCGATGATGCCGCATTGCCCGACAACGCGCTGGCGCCGTTTCTCGGTGCCGTCGACCGGGCCTTTTTCGAGCAGATGTTCGGTCTCGATCACGGGCGACTGATCGAGGGCGGCCGGGAGATACTCAGCGCGGCCAACGACGTCGGCCAGATCCTGTTCCAGGCCGCCGCCGGCATTGGCAGCCTGGGCGAGGTCCGCGAACGGCTGGAGCAGGAGGCCGACGAGCTCTGGGCCAAACGCCGCTCCAACACGCGCGAGTATTACCGGGCCAGCGACGAACTGGAGCAGGCCGAGGCGGTTCTCAAGCAAGTCACGGTGCGGACCCGCGATTGGCAGGCGGCTCAAGAACGCGTCGAAGAGCTGCGCGCCAACATAGAGTCCTCGCGAGCCGACTACCTGCGCCTGGAACAGGAGCGCGCCCGCCTGGAGCGGATGCGGCGAATCGCACCGATTCTGGCGGGGCTGGAGGACCAGGAGCGGCGGCTCGCCGAGCTGGGCGCGGTCATCCCGCTGCCGGAGGCCGCCGGTCGGCAATTGGCGGAAGCCGAACAGGATGAGGCGCTGGCGACGGAGCGTCTGCGCTTTCACGAAGAGCGAATCGCCGCGCTGCATGAGGCGCTGGAACCGCTCCAGCCCGATGCCGCCCTGCTCGCGCGTCAGCCGGATATCGAGCGCCTGGTCGCCGCGCGGGTGAAATTCATCGATATCGGTTACGATCTTGGCCAGCGCGAGGAGGAGGTCCGCCGCCTGTGGCAGGACATTCAAGGTCTGGCCCGGGAACTCGGCTGGCCCGAGGAGGCAGAAGCCACCCTGACGGGGCGCATCCCCGACCGACTGATCCGTGCCGCCTTGGACGAACACCTCCGCCGCCAGGAAGCTCTCGCGCAGGCCGTCCTTACCACTCGCGAGCAGGCTCGGGCGCGGCGGGGGGAACTGCAGGAAATCGAAACGGCGCTCCAGAACCTGCCAGAACAGGAGCCCCCGGCTGATCTGGCGGCGGCGCTGGCAACGGCCCGGGCGCTGGGTGATTGGCGGGAGCGGAAGACCCAACTCGAAAACCAGGTGGCCCGCCTGGAGCGCGAGCAGGAAAGCGCCGCCCGGGAACTGGAACCATGGCGGCCAGACGCCGAAGCCCTCGGTAAGCTGGCGCTGCCGGCCCCGGAGGAAATCGCCGAAACCGTGCGGCAACGGGCCGCGCTGGCGGCGGATCTCACCCAGGTTGGCGAGCGGCTGCGCGAATGCCAGGGCGAGGCGCGAACCCTGGCCTTGCAAGCCGATCAATACCGCAAGGCTCATCAGCCGGTCACCCTGGCGGAGGTCCGGAACCAGCGCGAACGGCGTGATCAGACGTGGGCCTCGCTCAAATCCGGCGCACTGGAGTTCACCGCTCATGCCGACCGCTACGAGCGGCAGGTGCGGGAGGCCGATGCGCTCGCCGATCAGCGCCATGACAAGGCGCGGGAGGCCGCCGAGTGGCAGTCGCGCCTCGATCGGCTGGAAACGTGCCAGCAGCAGGCCGCGTTACTGGCGCAGCGGCGGGAAGACCTGGAACAGCGACTGTCCCAGTTCGACGCCGAATGGACAGCGCACACCGCGGCACTCGGCCTGTCCGGCCTGCCGCTGCTCCGCTTCGCAACCTGGCGCGCCGCGCGCGAGCGCGTGCTCCAGGTAACCCGCGCGCTGGAAGAAGCCCGAGCGGCGTCGACCGGATTCGCGGCGACGCTGACTCGGGCCATGGCTGAACTGTCCGCCGCGCTGCCGGCGGATACGGCAGAGGATCCAAGGCAGGACCTGAGCGGTCTGATGCGGCGCGCCGATGCACTCCTCACCCAAGCCACCGCCGCGCGCGAACAGCGCCGCCTGCTGACCGAGCGGCTACCGGTTGCCGTGCGCAAGCTGCGCGAGGCGCGGGAACATCAGGCGACGGCTGAATCCGGCCTGGACGCCTGGAATAGCGACTATCGGCGTCATCTCGGCCAAGCCGGGCTACCCGCCGACCTGGTCCCCGGCGCCGCCCGGGGTGCCCTGGAACTGCTCGCCAGCTTGCGGCAGAAACTCGACAAAATCCGCGATATCCGCGCCGAGCGCATCGACCTGATGCGCCAGGAGCGGACGGACTATACGGCCCAGGCCGAGGCTCTGCTGGAGGCGGTCGCCCCCGACCTGGCGGGACAAGCCGCCGACTGCGTCGCCGTGGAGCTGGGCGCGCGCCTCCGGCGTGCCATCGATGAGGAACGCGAGCGCCAGCGCCTGCTCAGCGAACGGGCGGCGGCGGAGCGAGCCCTGCACGAGACCCGACAAACCCTTCAGGAGACACGGGGTCTGCTGCAACCGCTACTGCAGCGACTGCCCGCCGGGGCCAGCCGGGAGGATCTGCGGCAGGCGATCACATCGGCGGATACGCAGCGGGGTCTGCTCCGGGAGCGGGAGCAGTCCGTCGCGCAACTGCTGAAGGATGGCGACGGGCTGGACCGCGCGGCGCTGGAGGCGGAATCCGTCACAGTCGATCGGCTCGCGCTACCCGGTCGGCTCGCCGAGATCAGGCAGCAACTCGACGCGCGGGTCGAGCAGCAGAACCACTGGTCGGCCGAGCTGCGTCTCGCCGAGACGGCTCTTGCCCGGATCGCGGGCCAGGACGATGCCGCCCGCGCGGAATCACGCCGCCAAGAGGCCCTGGCCAGGATGGCCACCGCCGTGGAGCGCTTCGTCAAGGTGCACACAGCCGCCCGGCTGCTGCGCTGGTCCATCGAACGCTTTCGCGAAACCCGGCAGGGCCCCATGCTGAGCCGGGCCAGCGAGATTTTCCGGGGCCTTACCCAGGGTGCTCTGCAAAGACTCTCGGTCGACTACGATCACAGCCCCCTGGTCCTGCGCGGGCAGCGTCCCAACGGGGCCTGGGTAGGACTCGATGGTATGAGCGAGGGCACCCGCGACCAGCTCTATATGGCCCTGCGTCTGGCCGCGCTGGAACTGCATCTGGAGCAAACCCCGCCCTTGCCGTTCATCGCCGACGACCTGTTCATTAACTACGACGACAGCCGTTCCCGCGCCGGCTTCATGGCGCTGGCCGAGCTGTCCCGGCTGACGCAGGTCATCTTCCTCAGTCATCACGAACACCTGGCCGACATCGCCCACACCGTGCTGGGTGAAGATTTGAATATCGTGCGCCTGAGTTAGCGAATTAGCCGCCGCCTCAGGCTGCGCCGAATACCCCGGGCTCATCGCCTGCCGGTAGCGGGTGCGGAAAAAACCGTTCCCGCCGCGCCTGCAGGAGCCTTATTCCGGTATTTTCAGACGCATGCGACATCGGAGGTCAAACCCCGCCATGCAGGGTGTCGAAGGTCCGAGCGTCATCTGTGGGGCAAGGCGCGACCTTCACAAGAACCGGACTTCCAGCAGGGTGAGATCATCCTCAAGGCGGATGCCGTCCGAGTAATTCAGCAATTCCTTTTGTAAGGTCTCGATTTGCAGGGGGGAGCGCGGATAGTCCAGCTTGTTGAGGATGTCGATCAGACCCGCCGTGTCCAGCATCTCCCTGTTGGCGTTATAGATTTCAACGGCGCCGTCGGTAAACATCAGCAAGTGGTCTCCCGAGGTACAGTGAAATTCGGTCTCGACGTACTCGGCAAACTCGAACATGCCTAACGGAACTCCCGCTGAAGCAATCTGCCGGCTGTGACCATCCGCCCGCGACCACACCGCCGGGGGACCGCCCGCCGAGGCCAGTCGAACGGTTTTGTTGGCCGCGTCGATCACGCCACAGATGGCGGTGGCGAACGATTCGTCCTTGACGACCTGACACAAGGCCCGATTCATGGTCTGGGCAAACTCCGCGGGCCGGGTGAGCGTGTGGCAGTGGCGCTCCCACAGCGAACTCAGATGCATCGTGTGGAGCGCCGCCGAAATGCCATGACCCATGACATCAGCCAGAAAAAACCCATAGAAATCGGATTCCAGCCGGCGAATCGAGAAATAGTCGCCGCCCACCATATCGTGGGGCACATAAAAAGTTGAAAACTCGATCCGGCTGTCTTGCGGTAAATCCTTTTCCAGGGCCAAAGACTGGATCCGCTGGGCCAACTTCAGGTCGTTGTAGGGGGTGGAATAGTCCCTGAAACATTCGACCCCGCCGATCACTTGCCCCGCCTCATCATGCACCGGAGCGACCGTCACGATCATGGGTACCCGATCGCCGGCTTTCGTTTGACCAAACACGATAATGGGACAGGTGTTTGATTTGTTGGTGACCATTGCCCGGTGCAAGGGACAGAAGTCTTCCCCGCAGAGCCGGCGCCCATCCTTGTCGATGTGACAGAGGATATTGTCCGAACATTTGTGGCCGATGACATCCTCCGGAGTCCAACCCGTAATGCGTTCCGCCGCCTTGCTCCAGTAAACGATCCGACGGTCCTTGTCACACACGTATAAACCATCGCTCAAGGAATCGACGATCACATTGGCGCGGTCAAGGCTAAAGTCGTTCATAGGGGCTGCATCCGTAGTGGTTTCGGTAATTATCCTGGAAGTGGGCTCAATTGATTGATCGTACCTGGGAGCGCGGGCCTCTGGCCCGCATGCGGGCTGGACGCCCGCTCTCCCAGCAGAAGGGTCGCGAATTTTGACTTACCTCCTCTATCCTCAATGTGGCTTTTGCTTTACAGATGCCGCTCTGGACCGTGTCATCTAGCTGGTCACGCTCCCACACGCCAGGCATTGGGTTAGCACCTCGATGGGCAATGGCTGTTGTGCGATCAGCCGTAGGCCCCGCAGGCTCGGGCATCAGACACACTCCAATAGCTCAAGAGCCAAGGACGCCTCTTAACTCAAGCAGAGGTAGGCTCGTGGCGAATCAGTAGCGACAAGTGATGATTCAATGCAGCGGCCGACCATCGTTGTTCCTTTTCCTGATTCAAGTATCAAGCGTCATTATGAACCCAACTTGCATCTCTCTCCTCGTATTTTCAACCGTTTGTCCATGGTTTATGGTTATTTGGATTGATGGCGGGTTCCGGAGAGGAAAATGAAAACAATGCCTTGCAACTGTGTTGGAGGCCCTTGAAGCGATGGGGGAACTCAGCAAGGCCGGGTCATTCCTGTAGGGGTGCGGGAATCCGGTGCCATTGACGGGCGTCCGCCGAAAGCCCAGCCCTGATGTTGTTTTATGGCGACTGGAGGAATGCCTCCACTGGACACTATTCCGGTTTGCCAGTTTACGAAATGAATCTCGCATCCTCTGTTGAATGAGTGATTTCCCTCGCTATTTCGGATCATGACGGGGCTCTCGCCGCTGGGCCCGATCACCCAGAGGGGCAGCGGGCCCTCATTCAGGAGCGCGCCCGCTCCCTGCGACATCCTTAACAGAGGGATAGAGGACGAATGACTGGGTGCGGTGGCGCTTGAGTTCAGGGTGCATTGCGCCGCGGAACCCGGTGAGTCAAGGGCTATATTTTTCTGGTGATTTGGGTGGGTAAAAGGTAATCTTGGAACCCTTTTTAAAGCGCCGCTCCATCGGGCAGGCATCTCGGCGCGTCGGGCCGGGGTGTTTTGCAGGGGGCGGGTCGCCCGTTGATCCGACGACGCACCGGAATGTTGCTTAATGAATACCCATAAACTCACGCGCGCCGCGCTTTCTTGTCTGTGCGCCTGGTTGTCGCTGTCCGCCCTTGCCCGGGCCGAAACCGCCGTCTGTCACTATCTAGCCCACGACGGTTTTCAGGCTGGTGAGGTTCCCGTCCTGCACCAGCGAACCGGCGGCACTGGCTGGGAACGGGCCTGGGAGGTGCAGGGCAGCAAGACCGCGCTGCCCGGTTATCAGGTGGAAGCCGCTCCGCTGCTCGGTTTCGGGTCGCTCGTCGTGCAGGGCGGCGTCGCCCTGGGCGGGCGGGATTACGTGACCGCCGGGCGCAAGCTCGATGTGTCGTCGGGCGGGCCGTTCACGGACTATCTGGCCGGCGGTACCCTGGCCCTGAACGGCAAGACCCTCTGGTTCAGCGGTCTGCTGCGCAAGGATCAGAATAACGACACGCCGGTCTGGATGGCGCTGCATGACGACAATCTGGCCTGGTATGTGCATAACCCGAGGCTCAATCTGGGCTTCATGGGGAACCCGTCCAAGGCGGGCGGCATTCGTTATTGGTCGATGCAGATCAATGATACGGTCTACCGCTCATCGGTGCCGGTGACCGTCGGCCAGCCGGTGTTGCTGGCGGCGGCGGTGACTTTCGACAGCGTCAACGGGCACACCGTCCAGTTTTTCGTGAATCCCGCGGATCTGGGCGCCGATCAACCCCCCGCGCCGGTTCTGACGCAGACGGTCACGGGGACGCTCCGCTTTCGCTCCGTGGGCCTGTATCTGGGCAGTGCGCCCGGTAACGGGGCGGTGGATGAGATTCGTTTGGCAGATGCCTGGCGCTGCGCCACGCCTACCCCGGAGGCGGCCATCGATGCGCCGCCGACCGCCCGTATCAACGTTACCGTGGTGGATAATCCCGATCAAAAACGGCCGCTGACCGTCACGCTGGACGGCAGCGCTTCCAGCGATGCCGAGGGGCCGGTGTCCGGCTTCGAATGGTCCTTCGACGATGGTTCGCCAGGGGTCACCGGTGTCGAGCGCGTGACGCACACCTACACGGATCTCGGCCTGTTGCGTCCGAGTCTGACCGTCACCGATAGCGCGGGACAGAAATCCACCCATCAGGTTACCGTGACGGTCCGCGACGAGCAGGGTACGTTCCCCTGTCTGTCCACGGTCAGCATGGTGCAGCGGCCCTCCTGCGGGCAGGCGGATGGCAAGTTCCAGGTCAGTCCACCTACCGGGGCGACCTATACGCTACTGGATCAGCATAACCGGATCGTGCCGGCTGCCACCGGCCATGTGTTCCAGAATCTGGCGCCGGGCGACTATCGGCTGACCGTGACGGGGGCGGCCAGTTGCAGCGATCAATTCAAGCTCTATGTGCGCGAGGACCCGACGACCTGTCCGGGCTGGACTCCGCCGGCGGATACCTTCGATCTGGGCATGAACCTGGACGGGGTGAATTACTATTCCCGCGAGCGGGCGTTCCGCGATTACATGAAGAGCGCGGGGACCTGGTTGACCTTCAACGCCAGCGGTTCCTCGCCTTGGAATACGGGCATGCTGGCGGAGATGCCGGTCGACGCGGACGGTTATCCGACCCAGGTGCCGTTCCCCTCTTCCCTGGGGCCCCAGGCGGTGCGCGGCATCATTTCGGCCGACCGCCACATGCCGCCGGGCGATTATGTCCTGCTCTACCAGGGCACCGGCAAGATCGAACCGATTACGGTGACCTCGGTGTTGGCCCAGCCGGGTAAGGTCCGCTTTACGATTCAGCCCACCAATCTCGGCAATATCTGGTTCAACCTGACCGAGTCGCGGGTGGAAGACCCGGTTCGCAATATCCGGATTTACCGGGCGAACGAGATGGATGCCGACGGCAACCTATTGAATATCGCCAGTCAGGGGGGGTTCAATGCCGGTTTCCTGGAGAGACTGCGCCCGTTCAAGGCGATTCGCTTCCTCAACTGGAGCGGCGCGAATCCCGCCCAGACGCTGGATATCTGGGAGCGTGACCGCACGCGCCCGACCCGGTACAGCCAGGCGGGCGCCACCGGGGTGGCGGTCGAACACATGGTGGAACTTGGCAATTTGCTGCATAAGGATATCTGGCTGACGGTGCCGCACACGGTCAGTGATGCTTATGCGATCGAGATGGCGCGTTTCTTCCACGACAATTTGAACGAGGACTTGCGGGTCTATCTGGAGTTCTCGAACGAGGTTTGGAACACCATGTTCTCGCAGTCACGGTGGGTGGATACGCATGGTCCCGGCACGCTCAATTCACCCCGCAAGTACGCCGAGCGCGCGGTCCATCTTTACCAACTCTGGCACGGGGTATACGGCCAGGACCGGCAGCGGGTGAAGCGTGTCTTCAACGTGCAGGCAGTGAACCCCTGGTATGGCGCCGAAGCACTGTCCCATGCGCGACCGGAGGATTACGACTATATCTCGCCGGATGCGTATTTCGGCTATGGCGGGGCCTGCGAGAAGACCCTGGATGCGCTGGGCGCGGCCGCCACTTCGACGCAGGTGCTGGACTGTGTCCGGCAAACCTACCAATCCAGGCTGCCCAGCGTCCGGCAGAATTATCTGAACGCCTCGTTGTTCGGCAAGGAGATCATCAATTACGAGGGCGGTCAGGCGATAACCACCCTGGGTCAGGAGCGCTCCTTCCAGGCGGCGATTTATGGCGCGCAAATCGATCCGGAGATCGCGACGCTGTATCAGAAGTCGTTTGACGATCTGCGCTGGATGGGCTCACGGATGTCCATGATTTATCAGTTGGCCGGGCGGCGCGAGAGCAAGTATGGTTCCTGGGGCCATCTGGAGGATATCGATCTGCCCACCGAACTCATCCGCGAGCAGGCGCCGAAGTATCAGATATTGCTGGACAATCTGCCGCCCGCCACGCCCTGAGAGGCGCGGCTCCGTCGCGCCAAGCCCGATAGCCGGGGACCGGCGAGTCAGTCCATCACGCCGATGAGATATTCGCCGGAATCGGCAAGGCCGGTCAGCCTGGCGGGGGCAATGGTATAGCTCAGGTCGGCGCCGGTATCGGCGCTGACACGCATGCCGACCTTGAGGTACTGCGGCGTGTAGCCCTGAATGATGGCGCTGCCGTCATCCTCGCGGCGGAGTCCTTCCCAGAGTACGGGCAGGGTTCGGCCGGCGTGGCGGGCGGCGTAGTCGCGCCTTTGCCGTTCCGCCAGAAGATGCAGGGCTCGGCTGCGCGCCTTCTTGACGTTGCCGTGAACGGGGGCGGGCATGTCGGCCGCCGCCGTACCGATGCGGGGGGAAAAGCTGAAGATGTGGATGTGACCGAAACCGATGTGCTCGGCAAAGGTCAGGGTTTCGGCCCATTCGGTCTCGGTCTCGCCCGGGAAGCCGACGATCAGGTCAGTAGTGAGGTTAAGGTCCGGAATCGCCGCGCGGAGCCTGCCTGCCAGGTCGGTGAATTCGGCGGTCCGGCAACGCCGCGCCATGCGCTTGAGCACGGTGTCGGACCCGCTCTGCAGTGGCAGGTGCAAATGCGGCATGAGGCGCGGGTTGGCGAAAAGTTCGACGAAGTCCCAGGGAATGTCCCAGGGTTCCAGGGAGCCCAGCCGCAGCCGGGGGATGGCGGTGCGCTCCAGGATCGACCGGATCAGCCCGGTCAGGCTGGAGCCGGTGTCGCTGCCGTAGCCGCCCAGGTGGACGCCGGTCAGCACGGCTTCCTGGATGCCTTGCGCGTGCAGCCGGTTGATTTCCGCGACGATCTCTTCAGCGGGGCGGCTGCGCTCCTCGCCGCGCGCCACGGTGACGATGCAGTAGGTGCAGCGGTAGCGGCAGCCGTCCTGCACCTTGATGAAGGCGCGGTGGCGGCCGAGCCGGAACAGGGCTGACGCACCGGGCTCGGTCGATTGCGCGGGCATGTCGGGCAAGGCCAGCCGCGCACGGGCGATTTCCACCAGCCGGTGCTTGTCACGGTTGGCAACCACCAGGTCGATGCCCAGTGATTCGGCTTCCTCGGGGTTCAGCGAGGCATAGCAGCCGCTGAGCACGATCCGCGCGGCGGGATTCTCACGGCTGGCCTTGCGCAGCAGGTTGCGTGATTTGCGCACGGCGTCCTGGGTGACGGCGCAGGAGTTGAAGACCATCAGATCGGCTTCTTCTCCGTCGGCGACGACGCGATGGCCCGCGGCCTGGAACTGTTGAGCCCAGGTTTCGAGTTCGGCCTCGTTGAGACGGCAGCCCAGGGTTTTCAGGTTGACGCGCATGCGGGGCTCCGGCAATTCAATGCAAGGTATGTACGATATACCAGTCTACGGCCAGCACGATGATCAGCAGCAGGGTCAGTCCCACCTGAAATTGCGCATCCAGGCGATTGACCCGCGCGATGGTGGCGAGTCTGGTCTTCTCGGTGGCGTGATGGAGTTGATTGGAGCCCCAGAGAAACAGGCCGAACAGGATCAGGTTGATGACAAAGCAAATGTTGTAGGCCATGTCCAGGTAGGTGGCGTAGGGCAGTTCGGGCAGTTCCGCCTTGTAGCCCTGCTGCAGAAAGATCAGGGCCAGCAGGGCAGTAGGGGGGATGCCCAGACGGACACTCCAGAGCGCCGCCGAGAGCAGCGGCGAAAACAGCACCAGCGCCATCACGACGATCAGTGGCAGAAACAGGGCCAGCAGGGCCGCATTGACCGATTGGCGGTAGGTCACCGCGAAAGCCAGTTGGCGGGCCTGTTTGGGCGCGCGGCCCTCAAGGCCGAAGTTGGTGGCGTATTGATGCTGGTAGGCGCGGATGTCGAATGCCATGGTTTTATAACCCAGGATGCCGATATAGGCGCCGACTCCTGAGTTCCGAAGGTCCGGGGTCAGGGACAGGTTGGGTGGCGAGCTCTGGGGATTGTCGTTGCTCAGTTCGAACATCAGGGGCAGCGTGATCTGCTGAAAGGGAAACTCGTGAAAGTCCAGGTCGTTGGCATAGAAATGACCATCGAAACGGAAGCTTTGTAGTGACGAACCGTCGGTGTTGCGCAGGGGCTGTTCGTGTATGGGTTCCAGTTTGAAGTCCCAGCCTTCGACACGATTGACGAAGTCAATCCATTTTTCGAGCGGTATGCCCTGATTATTGAACTGAGCTTCGGCGGGGTTGGTCCATTGCAACCAGACAACGCCGCTGGCGCCGAAGCTTTTATCGTCCGGTGTGAAGTTGTAGATATTCTCGATGTAGGCGCCCAGACGCACGGGAATGTCGCCCGCGGTGGGCGGGTCGGCGGGCGCCGCGGGCAGCGTCCGGTCCCGCATGTCGATCTGCGAGAACTCCAGCGCGTCGTTGCGAATCAGGAGAATCATCACGATACAGACGGACAGGAACAGTCCGAAGGACAGGTACATCCAGCGGTCCGGGTCTGCGTTCCCCCGGTGTTTCAAGGGGGGGCGGCGCATGCGAAACGTTAGCCATGACGTTCGCCAGGCCATGGGCTTACAGCGCCGACTTCAAGCCCAGCACGTCCTGCATGTCGAACAGTCCGGCGGGCCGGTCGGCCAGCCACACCGCGGCGCGCATGGCGCCCTTGGCGAAGGTCATGCGGCTGGAGGCGTTATGGGTAATCTCCACCCGCTCGCCTTCATCGGCGAACATGACGGTATGCTCGCCGACGATATCGCCAGCCCGGATCACGGAGAAACCAATACTCTTGGGATCACGTTCCCCGGTGTGGCCCTCGCGGCCCCAAACGGCACATTCCTTCAGGTCGCGGCCCAGCGCGCCGGCAACGACTTCGCCCATGCGCAGCGCGGTGCCGGAGGGGGCGTCAACCTTGTGGCGATGATGGGCTTCGATGATTTCGATGTCGGTGCTGTCGCCGATCACCTTGGCGGCGATTTCCAGCAATTTCAGACAGAGATTGACCCCCACGCTCATATTAGGCGCCAGCATGACAGGGATATCCCGGCTGGCTTGCTCGATAGTCACCCGCTGCTCGGCGCTGAAGCCGGTGGTGCCGATGACCATGCGCTTGCCGTGCCGCCGACAGAGTTCGAGGGCAACAAGACCGGGCTCTGGCCGGGTGAAGTCGATCAGGACGTCGCAGTCGTTGATGACGGCGGCCAGGTTGTTGGTGACCAGGATGCCTTGCGGGGCCAGTCCGGCCATCGTACCGGCGTCCGCGCCCACGGCGGGGCTGCCGGGACGCTCGATGGCCGCGGCGAGTGTGAGTTGTGGGGTCTGTATGCAGGACTGGATGAGGGCATGGCCCATACGGCCTGCAGCGCCGTGTATGGCGACTCGTATCATGTTGATCTTCCCGTGCTTGGAGGGGATTAGGGAGTGGGCGCCGCTGGCGCCCACGGTTGCCGGTGATGACCGCCGGGGCTAGAGGCCGATTTTATCGAAAAATTGCTTGACCCCGTCCAGCCAGCCATGGGCCTGGGGACTGTGCGTGCTGCCGCCGCCCTGGAGGGATTCGTCGAACTGTTTGATGAGATCGATCTGGTCCTTGTTGAGGTGTACCGGCGTCTCGATGCGCACGCGGCACATGAGGTCGCCGACCGCGCCCCCCCGAACCGGTTTCACCCCTTTCCCGGCGAGTCGGAACAGCCGTCCGGTTTGGGTTTCCGACGGAATTTTCAGCGCCACCTTGCCGGACAGGGTCGGGACTTCGACCTCGCCGCCCAGACAGGCTTTGGGAAAACTGATGGGCACTTCGCAATAGAGATTGGCGCCGTCGCGGGTGAAGATCGGATGATCCTTGACGTGTACTTGTACGTACAGATCGCCCGGAGTACCGCCAGCCTCGCCCGCTTCGCCTTCGCCGGACAGACGGATGCGGTCGCCGGTATCCACCCCGGGTGGAATCTTGACGGAGAGGGTCTTGGTATCCTGGATGCGGCCTTGACCGTGGCAACTCCGGCAGGGGTCCTTGATCTGCTTGCCGGTCCCGCGGCAGGTGGGGCAGGTTTGCTGCACGGAGAAGAAGCCCTGCTGCATGCGCACGGCGCCATGGCCATGACAGGTGGAGCAGGTGGTGACCGCAGAACCCTTGGTGGCGCCGGAACCGTTACAGCTCTTGCAGGTGACAAGGGTCGGGATCTGGATCTTGACCTCGGTGCCGGCAACGGCCTCCTCCAGCGAGATTTCCAGGTTGTAACGGAGGTCGGAGCCGCGCTGGGCGCCGCCGCGGGAACGTCCGCCGCCTCCGAATATGTCGCCGAAGACATCGCCGAAGATGTCGCTGAAGCCGCCCGCCCCGAAGCCGGCCCCTCCCCCCATGCTGGGATCCACGCCGGCATGGCCGAACTGGTCGTAGGCGGAGCGTTTCTTGGGATCGGACAGCACGTCATGGGCTTCCTTGATCTTCTTGAATTGCTCCAGGGCTTCCGCATTGTCGGGATTGCGGTCCGGGTGATACTTCATCGCCAGGCGGCGGAAGCTTTTCTTGATGTCGTCGTCGCTCGCATTGCGGGACACGCCCAGCAGTTGGTAGTAGTCTTCTTTCGCCATAACGCAAAATGCCGCGGGTAAGCGCGGCTTGGGAATAGGGTGGTGAAATGGGGGCGGCTGGAATGCCACCCCCGCTCATTGAGCCGCTATCGGCCGCTTATTTCTTGTCGTCCTTGACTTCCTCGAATTCGGCGTCGACGACATCGTCGTCACCGCCGGTCTTGCCTGCGGCGGATTCCTGCTCGCCCGTGGAACCCGGGGCCGCGCCGGCATTTTGGGCATACAGACGTTCCGCCAGCTTGCCGGAGACCTCGGTGAGGTGCTGGGTCTTCTTGTCGATGGCCTCCTTGTCGTCGCCCTTCATGGCTTCCTTCAGTTCATTGATGGCGGCCTCGATCTGGCTCTTCTCCTCGGGCTGCGCCTTTTCGCCCAGTTCGCTCAACGTCTTCTGGGAGGCGTGGATCAGCGAGTCGGCATGGTTGCGCGCCTGCACCAGTTCATGCAGTTTCTTGTCCTCTTCCGCGTGCAACTCGGCATCCTGGACCATCCGTTTGATCTCGTCCTCGCTCAGACCGCTGGAGGCGGTGATGCGGATCGACTGTTCCTTGCCGGTGGCCTTGTCCTTGGCGGACACGTGCAGGATGCCGTTGGCGTCGATGTCGAAGGTGACTTCGATCTGCGGCATGCCGCGCGGCGCCGGCGGGATATCGGCCAGGTCGAAGCGGCCCAGCGACTTGTTGTCCCTGGCCATCTCGCGTTCGCCCTGCAGGACGTGGATGGTTACCGCCGTCTGATTGTCGTCCGCCGTCGAGAATACCTGGCCGGTCTTGGTCGGGATGGTGGTGTTCTTCTCGATCAGCTTGGTCATCACGCCGCCCAGGGTTTCGATGCCCAGCGACAGCGGGGTGACGTCGAGCAGCAGCACGTCCTTGACCTGACCGCCGAGAACGCCGCCCTGAATCGCGGCGCCCAGCGCCACGGCTTCGTCCGGGTTGACGTCCTTGCGCGGTTCCTTGCCGAAGATCTGGGTCACCATTTCCTGCACCATGGGCATGCGGGTCTGACCGCCGACCAGGATCACTTCGTCAATCTGGCTCTGCTTCAGGCCGGAATCCTTCAGCGCGGTTTCGCAGGGGCCGCGGGTCTTCATGACCAGGTCCTCGACCAGCGATTCCAGCTTGGCCCGGGTCAGCTTGAGGTTGAGGTGCTTCGGTCCGCTGGCGTCCGCCGTGACATAAGGCAGATTGATGTCGGTCTGCTGGCTGGAAGACAGTTCGATCTTGGCTTTCTCGGCGGCCTCCTTGAGGCGTTGCAGGGCCAACGGGTCGTTGTGCAGGTCGATGGCGCTATCCTTTTTGAACTCGTCGCAGATCCAGTCGATGATGCGCAGGTCGAAGTCCTCGCCGCCCAGATGGGTGTCGCCGTTGGTGGACAGCACCTCAAACTGATGCTCGCCATCAACTTCCGCGATCTCAATGATGGACACGTCGAAGGTGCCGCCGCCCAAGTCATACACCGCGACCTTCATGTCGCCCTTCTTGCGGTCGAGACCGAAGGCCATGGCGGCTGCCGTGGGCTCATTGATGATGCGCTTGACTTCCAGTCCGGCGATGCGCCCGGCGTCCTTGGTGGCCTGACGCTGCGAGTCATTGAAGTAGGCCGGTACGGTGATGACGGCTTCCTTGATTTCCTCGCCCAAGAAGGCTTCGGCATCCTTCTTCAGTTTCATCAGGACGCGGGCGGACACTTCCGGCGGGGCCATTTTCTTGCCATTGACCTCGATCCAGGCGTCGCCGTTTTCGGCCCCGACGATGCTGTACGGAACCAGATGGATGTCGCGCTGGACGACATCGTCCTTGAAGCGGCGGCCAATCAGCCGTTTGACGGCGAACAGGGTATTTTTCGGATTGGTGATGGCCTGCCGCTTGGCGGACTGGCCGACCAGAACCTCATTATCGGGGGAGAACGCCACGATGGAGGGCGTGGTGCGGGCGCCCTCGGAGTTCTCGATGACGCGGGGCTTGCCCCCTTCGAGGATGGCCACGCAGGAGTTGGTGGTGCCCAGGTCGATACCGATAATTCTTGACATTTATTTCTCCGGGTAAATCGTATTTATTCAGGGTTGAATGTTTGGCTGGCCTTGATGTGGGGAGGTCTCGCGGGTTTTCAAGACCGCTGCTTGCGGGTCAGGCAATGGCTTGAGCGACCACGACCATGGCGGGGCGCAGGAGCCGTCCGTTCAGGAGGTAGCCTTTCTGGTAAACCTTGATGACCGTGTTGGGTTCCGCCTGATCGGTGGGCTGCATCGCCATGGCTTGATGCTGTTCCGGGTTGAATTTCTCGCCCTCGGCATTGACCGGGGTAATCTGGAATTTTTCCAGGGTGGAGAGCAACTGTTTGAGGGTAAGCTCCATGCCTTCACGCAGTTTTTCCACTTCCGGGTTGTCGCTGGTTTCGACGCTCAGCCCCAGTTCCAGACTGTCCGCCACCGGCAGCAATTCCTTGGCGAAGCGTTCCAATCCGAATTTGCGCGCGTCCTGCACATCCTTGTCCGCGCGGCGCTTGAGGTTTTCCAGTTCGGCCTGGGCACGGACGAACTTGTCCCAGTTTTCCTGGGCCTGTTGGCTGACCTTGGCCAGTTCTTCCTCCAGCGGGGCAGTTTCGCTTTGGCTCTCCCCGGCGGATTCGATCAGGGTGGGTTCATCGGTCGTCGGGTTCTGTTCTTCGGGCAATACTTCATCAGGGCTCATTGTGAGCGACTCCATTCATGCTGTGTCAGGGTAATGGTGGAAGCCGGCCCGGTCGGGGCGCGGCCCATAGCTAGCTTAAGTTGGGGGCTGGGAATGATGATTCAAGACCGCTCCGACCAATTTCGCCGTGAGATCGACGAGCGGGATGACGCGCTCATATTTCATGCGGGTGGGACCGATCACACCCAGCACCCCGACCGGCTGGTCGTTGATCGCATAGGTGGAGGTGACCAGGCTGCAATGATCCAGTGCACGGTGTCCGGATTCCTCGCCGATGAAAATCTGGACGCCTGGCGATTCGATGCAGCGATCGAGCAGGCCCACCATTTCCTCTTTTTGGTGCAGGGTTTCGAACAGGGGTCGGAATTGCTCCATGTTGGCCAGCTCCGAGAAATCCATCAGGTTGATTTCGCCGGTGACCAGCAGCGGGTTGCGGCGCTTGTTCTGATCTTCCAGGGCCAATTCCGTCAGGGTTGCGGCATCAATCAGGGCCTGGTTGAGACGCTCCCGGGTTTCCTTGATTTCGCGGGCCAGGGCTTCCCGGACGTTGGAGATGTTCTTGCCAGAGTAACGGCTGTTCAGATAATTGGCTGCGGATTGCAACTCGGATGGCGTGAAGTCGCGGGGGGTCTGAATGACCTTGTTGTGGATTTCCTGTTGGCCCGAGATCAGGATGACCAGCAGCCGGTTTCCCGTCAGGGGCAGAAACTCGATGTGGTCGAGGGCGTTCGACTCCTGTTTCGGCAACGTCACCACGCCGGCCATGTGAGTAACCTCCGAAAGCAGGCGCGAGGCGGCTTCCAGCAGGTCTCCCGGCGATTGCTGTTCGTACAGATCGGTCTGAATCTGGCGGATGACGTTTTCCTGCAAGGGTTTGACGGTCAGCAGGCTGTCGATAAACAGGCGATAACCCGATACGGTCGGCATCCTGCCCGCCGAGGTGTGCGGCGCGGTGATCAGGCCCAGATCCTCAAGGTCGGCCATGATGTTGCGGATCGTCGCCGGACTGAGGTTGAGACCCGCTTCGCGAGACAGGCAACGCGAACCGACCGGCTGGCCCTCGTTGATGTAGCGTTCCACCAGCACCTTGAGAAGGTGCAGGGATCGCTCATTCAAAAGGTTGGGGATCGGCACGACATTCCTCGGATATCCGATTAGCAGTCTGGATGGGGGAGTGCCAGAAACTAGCAATCCCTGGATAAAGTGTCAAGAAATTCATACTATAGGTTCAGCTTCGCGGTCGTTGTTGTCGGGCTTGACTTCAGTCGGTCAATCACAACCCAAGCGAAAGTCATGCCGCGATTGCGCTGACGGACCCAGGCGGGTGGCTCGGTTTCCGTGCGAGTCATTTATCCTCCCTTGATTGGCCAAGCGCCTATTTCATGACACGAACCCTGACATTTCGCGCGGCCGCCCTGATTGGCAAGTGCGACGCCGAGCGCATCGCGGAGACGTTGACGGAACTGCATGACCATCTGGTCAAGCGGGGCGTGGAGGTCTGGGTGGAGTCTGCTTCCGCGCCCTTCGTCCGTGGTGGGGCGCCGCTGATGGCCAACCTGCCCGAGCTGGGAAAGCGCTGCGACTTCGCCGTCGTGGTGGGGGGTGATGGCACATTGCTGGCCGCCGCGCGGGCGCTGGCGCCCCATGACGTCCCCCTGATCGGCGTTAATCAAGGGCGGTTGGGCTTTTTGGTCGATATTTCGCCGGCCGACATGGCGAGCCACCTGGATGCCATTCTCGCCGGGCAGTACAGCGAGGAAGAGCGCTTCATGCTGGGCGCCAGCATCCTTCGGTGCGGTGAAGTCATCCATCGCCAGTCGGCGGTCAATGACGTAGTGGTGCATCGGTCGCATGCCAACAGCATGATCGAGATCATGACCCATATCGATGGGCGTTTTCTCAATTCGCAACGCTCCGACGGTCTGATCATTTCGACGCCGACGGGCTCCACGGCCTATTCGCTCTCGGCGGGCGGTCCCATCCTCTCGCCCACGCTCAGCGCCATGGTGCTGGCGCCGATCAATCCTCATGCCCTGACTAACCGGCCGATAGTCGTGGAAGGTCGGAGTGTCGTGGGCGTCTCATTTCGGCCCAGCAAGCAGTTCGGGGCGCAGATGGTCTGCGACAATGTTTCCAGCCCCGAGCTGGAAATCAGCGATGTCATCGAGATCAGGAAGGAATCCAGGCCATTTCGGCTGCTGCATCCGCCGGGTTACGACTTTTATGAGATTCTGCGCGCCAAGTTGAACTGGAGTTCTGGATACCGCGTCTAGCCATGCTGAAACATCTGGATATTCGTGATCTCGTGATTGTGGAGTCGCTCGAACTTGAGTTCGAGTCGGGACTCACCGTCCTGACCGGCGAGACCGGTGCGGGCAAGTCCATACTGCTGACGGCGCTCGGTCTGGCTTTGGGCGATCGGGCGGATTCTGCGTATGTACGTCCCGGTGCGCAGCGGGCCGAGATCAACCTGAGCTTCGATCTGGTGGACTGCCCGGCCTCCAGGGTTTGGCTGGAGGATAACGAGCTGGCCGAGGACGGGGAGTGCCTGATCCGTCGCATCATCACGGCGGATGGCCGTTCCCGGGCCTTCGTGAACGGACGGCCGGTGACCTTGCAGGCCTTGCAGGAGCTGGGGGGAGGTCTGGTCGAAATTCACGGGCAGCACGCGCATGTGCGCCTGACCGCCGCCCAGGAGCAGCGGCGCCTGCTGGATGCATCGGCGGGTAACGCCGACCTGCTGTCCCGCGTCGAGGGGTTGTACCGGCGCTGGCGCCGACTGAGCGATGAACTGAAGCGACAGACCAGTCTGGCCTCGGATCGTACCGCCCGGCTGGAGTTGCTGCAATTTCAGGTCGAGGAACTCGAACAGCAGGATATCGCCGCCTTGAACTATGCTGCCCTGACCGAAGAGCATTCCCGGCTGGCCAATGTGGATCGCATACTGGAGGTGGGGCAGGCAGTGCTGGATAGGCTTTATGAGGATGATGCGCATTCGGTGAACGCCCTCCTGTCCCAGTCGCTCCATGGGCTAGCCGAACTGGGCCGCATGGCTGCCAGCTTTGGCGCTCTGAGCGGACTCCTTGAGGACGCCCAGGTGCAGGTGAAGGAGGCTTCGCTGCAATTGAGGCGCGAACTCGAACATCTGGAGTCGGACCCCGCCGCCCTGAATCGGCTGGATCAGCGTCTCGCGGATGTGCACCGATTGGCTCGCAAGCATCAGGTGCGGCCTGATGCCTTGCCTGAGCTGCTCACTGGGCTGCGGTCGGAACTGGAGCGACTGCAAGGAGGAGCCGAGAGCCTGGAAATCATGCAAAGGGAGCTGGGGGAGGTGCTGGCCGACTATGCCGGTCTCGGCGAGACATTGTCGCAGCGGCGGCAGGCGGCGGCCGTCAAGCTGGAGGAGGGTATCTCCCGCCTGATCCAGGAGCTTGGCATGCCGCAGGGACAATTGCAGGTCGAAGTTCGGTCCGACCCGGATCGTGAGCCTGCTCCGTGGGGCCGGGATGAGGTGGAGTTCCTGTTCAGCGCGAACCAGGGCATGCCGCCACGTTCGTTAGGGCGGGTGGCGTCGGGGGGTGAGTTGTCCCGGATCGGTCTGGCCATTCAGGTGGCGGCAACGCATGGCAAGAGTGTGCCGACCTTGATTTTTGATGAGGTGGACAGTGGTATCGGTGGTGGCACGGCCGAGGTGGTCGGGCGAAAACTGCGGCTGCTGGGTGAGGATCGCCAGGTTTTCTGCGTCACGCACCTGCCCCAGGTCGCCGCTCAGGGTCATCAGCATTTGCTGGTGCGGAAAACCAGCCAGGGCGATGTCGCCCAATCTTCCGTGAGCGCGATCGAGGATGACGCTCGCGTCGCCGAAATTGCCAGAATGCTGGGAGGCAGCGTGATAACCCAGCAGACATTGGCGCATGCCGAAGAGATGCTGCGGCTAGCGGCGGGCTCGATGAGCCCATGATGTCTGAGAGACCGAGTCCACAGAGTATTGGGACTATTCCAGGGGGGAAGATGTGCGGCAGGTGCTATCCTGATAGTATTACTTAGTTATTAACCGAGGAATTGATGATTCCGCAGAGGAACACTTATCGTGAATGACATGTTGAAGAATGTGATCTTGTGGGTTGTGGTGGCCGTCGTCCTGATGTCGGTCTTCAACAACTTCAGTGGTCGGAAATCAGTCGAATCAGGCATGTCCTATTCCCAATTCCTCCAGTCCGTCAAGGAGGGACAGGTCAGGCAGGTGAATATCGACGGGAGGGTCATTCATGGGCTCATGGGATCCGGCGATAAGTTCACTACCTATTCGCCGCCGGAGGATCCCCATCTGGTGGACGATCTCCTCGAGAACCACGTGGAGATCAAGGTCGATCCGCCGCAAACTGAATCCTTTCTGACGCAGATCTTCATTTCCTGGTTTCCCATGCTGCTGCTGATCGGGGTCTGGATCTTTTTCATGCGCCAGATGCAGGGCGGCGGTGGCGGTCGCGGCGCCATGTCCTTTGGCAAGAGCAAGGCGCGGCTGATCGAAGAGGATCAGATCAAGGTGACCTTCCAGGACGTTGCCGGCTGCGACGAGGCCAAGGAGGACGTGCAGGAGATGGTCGATTTCCTCAAGGATCCCAGCAAGTTCCAGAAACTGGGCGGGAAGATTCCGCGCGGCGCGCTGATGGTGGGTCCTCCGGGGACCGGCAAGACCCTGCTCGCCAAGGCCATTGCCGGCGAGGCGCGGGTGCCCTTCTTCTCGATTTCCGGTTCCGACTTTGTCGAGATGTTCGTCGGCGTGGGCGCATCCCGTGTGCGCGACATGTTCGAACAGGCCAAGAAGAATGCCCCCTGCATCATCTTCATCGACGAAATCGATGCGGTTGGGCGTCATCGCGGGGCGGGTCTCGGCGGTGGACATGATGAGCGGGAGCAAACCCTCAACCAGTTGCTGGTGGAGATGGATGGTTTCGAGGGAACCGAGGGTATCATCGTGATTGCGGCGACCAATCGGCCCGATGTGCTGGACCCTGCCCTGTTGCGGCCGGGACGTTTCGATCGTCAGGTCGTGGTAGGGTTGCCGGACGTGCGCGGGCGGGAGCAGATCCTCAAGGTGCACATGAAGCGGGTGCCCATGGCGTCGAATGTCGAGGTTTCGTTTCTGGCCCGCGGAACCCCCGGTTTCTCGGGCGCCGACCTGGCCAACCTGGTTAACGAGGCGGCGCTCTTTGCCGCGCGCAAGAATAAGCGCCAGGTGGATATGGAGGATTTCGAGAAAGCCAAGGACAAGATCATGATGGGCGCGGAGCGCAAATCGATGGTAATGAGCGAGGATGAGAAGCGTCTCACGGCTTATCATGAGGCCGGACATGCCATCGTGGGGCGTTTGGTGCCGGATCATGACCCTGTATACAAGGTGAGCATCATGCCGCGGGGCCGGGCTTTGGGTATCACGATGTTTCTGCCCGAACGCGATCAGTACAGCGCCAGTATGGAAAAGCTGGAAAGTCAGATTTCCAGCCTGTTTGGCGGCCGTATCGCCGAGGAAATCATCTTTGGGCGGAGGAAGGTCACGACCGGCGCGCAGAATGATATCGAGCGGGCTACCAATCTGGCCCGCAATATGGTGACTCGTTGGGGGTTATCGGAACGTTTGGGGCCGCTGGCCTACAGCGAGGAGGAGGGGGAGGTCTTCCTGGGACGTTCGGTCACCAAGCACAAAATGGTGTCCGAGGAGACGGCGCACCTGATTGATGAGGAGATACGTTCCTTCATCGACAGGAATTACGAACGCAGCGAGAGCATCCTCAAGGAGAATTTGGAGAAACTCCATGTCATGGCCGATGCGTTGATGAAGTACGAGACCATCGACCACCTGCAAATTGACGACATCATGGCGGGCAAGGAACCCCGTCCGCCCCAAAACTGGGATGAGGCGCCCCCATCGGATGGACTCTCCAGCCGGTCGTCTACCCCGGAAGGCGATAGCTCGGAGGTGGGCAAGACCGCCGAGCAGCATTGAGGCGCGTCTTTGTCCACAGTACTGAAACGCCCCTGATCCGGCAGGGGCTTTGTTTTTCACAAGGGTTGGCGCCCGCCTATTGATGAGCAGACATTACAGATAGCATGAGTCGGTCATATTTTGGAACAGATGGTATACGTGGCCGAGTGGGGGTTTACCCCATCACGGCGGACTTCGTCTTGAAATTGGGCTGGGCCGCCGGTCGTGTCTTTGCCAGGGATCAGCGGGAACCTACCGTGCTGATTGGCAAGGACACGCGCATATCGGGTTATATGTTCGAATCGGCTCTGGAGGCAGGGCTTTCCGCCGCCGGAGTCAACACGCAGATGATGGGACCGATGCCTACGCCGGCTGTTTCCTATCTGACGCGGACCTTCCGCGCCGAAGCGGGTATTGTCATCAGCGCGTCGCACAATCCTTTCTACGATAACGGTATCAAATTTTTTGGACCTGATGGGTTGAAGCTTTCCGACGCTATCGAGAAAGAAATCGAACGGGAAATCGATCAGCCGATGACCACGGTGGATTCCTCGCGTATCGGCAGGGCCATACGTCTCAAGGATGCGGCGGGCCGGTACATCGAGTTTTGTAAAAGCACCATCGCGTCGCGCCTGAATTTTGACGGCGTCAGGGTGGTCGTCGATTGTGCTCATGGCTCGACCTATCATGTGGCGCCACATGTCCTCAGCGAATTAGGGGCATCCGTAATCAGCATGGGCGTCAATCCGAGTGGTTTCAACATCAATGATGGGGTCGGCGCCACTCAGCCCAAGGCGTTGGCTGCCAGGGTACTGGAAGAACAGGCTGATTTTGGTATGGCCCTGGATGGCGATGGTGATCGATTGATCATGGTCGATCACGCGGGAAATATCGTGGATGGAGATGAGTTACTCTATATCATCGCCCTGGCGCGGCAGGCCCGAGGAGAGTTATCCGGCCCGGTGATCGGCACGCTCATGACCAATCTGGGTTTGGAGCACGCTCTCTCCCGGCAGGGCGTCCAGTTAAAACGGGCAGCGGTCGGCGATCGTTACGTGATGGAGATGATGCTGAACCATGACAGCACTTTGGGCGGGGAAGGCTCCGGACATATCATCTGCCGAGATCGCATTCCGACCGGGGATGGCATTGTGGCCGCGCTCCAAGTGATGGAGGCCATGCGGATGACGGGCAAGACTCTGATGGAATTGAAGCAGGGCATGGATAAATATCCGCAATGCCTGGTCAACGTAAAAGTGAAGGATCGTGTGAATCTCGATGAACTGGATTCAGTCAAGCGGTTGAAGATCGAGGTGGAGCAGGAACTTGGCGGGCAAGGTAGGGTTCTGTTGCGATCCTCGGGAACCGAACCGCTGGTGCGGGTCATGGTTGAAGGAGTTGATGGCGACAAGGTTCACAGGCTCGCCAACAAACTAGCGGAATGTGTGATGGAGAGCTTGGGATCGTGATGCAGGGATCAACTGCGGCAACAGACTGACCACGGCGGCCTTGTAGTCTTGGCCACCAAGATTTGCTTAAATGAATCGGGTATTGGGTCAGCGATTGCCTTAACGAAATAAAACAAGCATGGAGAAATAGGATGTCCAAGGGTCAAAATTTACAGGATCCCTTCCTGAACGCACTACGGAAAGAGCATGTTCCCGTTTCCATTTATCTGGTAAACGGGATAAAACTTCAGGGCAAGGTCGATTCATTCGATCAATATGTCATTATCCTGAAAAATGCCGTAAGCCAGATGGTCTATAAGCATGCCATTTCCACTATCGTGCCTGCGCGTCAGGTCAGGATTTCCCAGGCGTCCGACGAGCCCGAGGAAGAGGTCTGATTCTTGATCGCTCTTTGGCTAAGTGTGGCGTCCCAGGCCGGGTATTCCTTTTGAGATTATTCAGGGAAAAGCTTGTTCGATCGGCCTAAATCTGGTGAGAGAGCCGTGTTGGTCTATGGTGGGTCGGACACGGACGAAAAGGCCATCAGCGAATTACACGAACTTGCCAAATCGGCCGGGGCGCAACCGGTTGCCGCATTGATCAGCAAGCGGGATCAGGCGGACCCGAGATTCTTTATTGGTAGAGGCAAAGTTGAAGAGCTGGCTCATCTCGTCTCCGCCGATGAGGCAGAACTAGTCATTTTCAACAATTCCCTTTCGCCTAGCCAGGAAAGAAACCTCGAAAACGAGCTCAAGGTTCGTGTACTGGACCGTACCGGGTTGATACTCGACATATTTGCGCAAAGAGCCCAGAGCTACGAAGGAAAATTGCAGGTCGAGCTTGCTCAATTGCGCCATCTTTCCACACGCCTGGTGCGTGGCTGGACCCATCTTGAAAGGCAAAAGGGCGGCATCGGCTTGCGCGGGCCGGGTGAGACGCAGTTGGAAACCGACAAACGGTTGATCGGCAAACGCATCAGCCAGCTTGGCAAACGCCTTGACAAAGTGGATCGGCAGCGAGGGCAAGGCCGTCGAGCGCGTAGGCGTTCCGAAGTGCCCGTAGTGGGCCTGGTGGGTTATACCAACGCCGGAAAGTCGACGCTGATCAACGCCCTCACCGGCGCCGGCGTTTACGCGGCGGATCAGCTATTTGCGACGCTGGATCCCACGCTCAAACGGTTTCCGCTCGGTCCCGATCGATATGTGATCCTCGCCGACACCGTGGGTTTTGTCAGGGATTTGCCACATGAGTTGGTGGCGGCATTTCGCTCCACATTACAGGAAACGGTCGAAGCTGATTTATTGCTGCATGTGATCGACGCCAGCGATACGCAGATGCAGGAGACGATAGCTGAGGTGGATCGCGTTATCCAGGAAATCGGGGCTGACGCAGTCCCCCAGGTACGGGTAATGAACAAGATCGACCAAATGGCGGATATGGCGCCTCACCTGGATCGTGATGAAAGTGGCAGGATCGCTCAGGTGTGGGTTTCCGCGCAAACGGGCGCCGGCCTGGATTTGGTGGCGGATGCCCTCAAGGAACGCTTGGGGGGGCGAATGCTGGTGCGAGATTTGCATCTGGGTCCGGCGGATGGACATATTCGGGCCACGCTCTATCGGGTTACCAGGGTGATTCGGGAGAGTCATGACGAGCAAGGCGGATGGTTGATGCGCGTCGAAGGTACGTGCGAGAGCCTGCGATTCCTGGAGTCCCGCCCCGAGATTCTGGTCATCTGATACCGTAAATTTCTGGAGCAGCAGGTCGATTGGGTAGTGGTAATGGTGTGGCATACCTGGGGTATGCCCAATATTTTTGTGGCTGATGATTGAACAGGAAACTGAAAACGGGTTGCTCTGATGAACCTTATATTGTGGGAGACTTGTAATGTCCTGGAATGAGCCGGGTGGAAATAAAAAGGATCCATGGAGTGGTCGCGAGCAGCCACCCTCACCGCCTGATCTGGACGAAGTGATCAAGGGGCTGCAGGATAAATTGGGGGGGCTTTTTGGGCGCAAGCCGCCGGAAGGTGGATCGGACCCATTTCAGGCGCCGATACAGATGGCTGGTCTGGTGGCGCTGATCGCGCTCATTCTCTGGGCGCTCACCGGAATCTATCTGGTTGATGAAGGCAGTCGCGGCGTGGTGACCCGATTCGGTGCTTATGCCGATACCACCCAGCCTGGTCTGCACTGGCATTTTCCCGCGCCCATCGAGAAGGTGGAGGTCGTGAACATGGAGCAGCAGCGCTTCCTGGAAATCGGTTACCGATCGGGTGGGCGTCAGCAATCGCTGGGTTCCGTCCCCAAGGAAGCCATGATGCTGACTCAGGATGAAAACATCATCGATATCCGTCTGGCTGTCCAATATCAGATCAAGGACGCGCAGGCTTATCTGTTCAATGTGGCTGATCCCGATCAGACCCTGAAGCAGGTCATCGAGAGCGCACAACGGGCCGTCATCGGCAAAAACACGATGGATTTTGTCCTGACCGAGGGACGCAGCAACATTGCTGATGAGATCAAATCTGAAATTCAGCAGACGCTGGACGAATACCAGACCGGTATCCAGGTCAGCAACGTCAATCTCGTCGATGCGCAACCACCGGATGAGGTGCAGAATGCCTTTGAGGATGCCATCAAAGCCAGAGAGGATGAGCAACGGTTGAAAAACGAGGCGGAGGCCTACGCCAATGAGGTTGTGCCCAAGGCTCGCGGCGCGGCTGCGCGCCTGATGGAAGAATCCCAGGCCTATAAACAGAAAGCCATTGCGCGGGCCGAGGGTGAATCCTCGCGTTTCCTGCAACTGCTGGCTGAATATGAAAAGGCCCCCGCTGTCACCCGGGAGCGTATGTATCTCGACGCCATGCAGGACATCCTGAGCCAGACTGGCGCTCTCATGGTCGATGTGAAGAATTCCAACAATCTGCTGTATTTGCCGGTGGACAAACTGCGTGGGTCCAATGGTGGCGCCAGCATGCCGTCCGGTCTCGATGCTACGGGCGGCACACCGCAGGAAATCATCGAGACGGCATCGAAATCCGCCAGGGCCGCCTCATCGCGTGGACGGGAGACCAGAGGCCAACATCAATGAACAAGATGAGCATGCTTTCCGGGTTGGGTTTGCTCGGAATATTTCTGATATTTACGATGACCTTCACGGTGTCCGAAACCGAAAAAGTCATCCTGCTGGAATTCAAGAAGATCGTAGGCAACGACTACTCGCCCGGTCTTCATTTCAAATTGCCTTACCGGCAGGTCAAGAAGTTCGACGACCGTATCCTCTCCCTGGAGTCCAAGCCCGAGCGATTCCTGACCTCCGAAAAGAAGAATGTGATTGTCGACTGGTTCGTGAAATGGCGGATCAACGAGGTGACGAAATTCTACACATCGGTGGCCGGGGACAAAACACAGGCCAATATTCGACTCGATCAGATTACCAAGGATGCCATGCGGAATGAATTCAGCAAGCGCACCATTCGTGAACTGGTGTCCTCTGACCGTGGGCGCATTCAGGACTCGTTGACCAAAATGGTGGCCCCGGCCGTTGCGGCTCTGGGTGTCGAGGTGGTCGACATCCGGGTGATGCGGATTGATTTGCCGGAAGAGGTCAGTTCGTCCGTTTATCGGCGTATGGAAGCGGAACGTGCCCGGGTGGCACGCGAATTCCGGTCTCGTGGCGCCGAGGCGGCCGAGAAAATCAGGGCCGAAGCGGATCGGGAGCATGACGTTTTGCTCGCCGAGGCGCAGAGAGACGCCGAGGTCCGGCGTGGTCAGGGGGATGCAGCGGCCGCCGAGATCTATGCCAGGGCCTATGGAAAGAATGAGCCCTTTTTCCAGTTCAACCGAAGTCTTATCGCTTACCGGCAGGCATTCAAGGACGACCGCAGCCTGATGGTGGTTTCGCCTGATTCGGAATTCTTCCAGTATTTCAGAAAACCCAACCCCAAGCCGGATTGATCCGCAACCCAAGCCGTGGATGGCGTGTTGGATTCATGCCATCCACGACGATGAGTGGAATGTGTAATATTCACTCGAATACCCTTTTCCCTTATCAGAGACACTGAATTCCCCGAGAATCATGCTGACCCAGGATCGCTGGCTTTTGCCAGAAGGCATCGAAGAAGTTTTTCCCTGTGAAGCCGAAAGCCTGGACAGATTGGGTCGGCGGCTGGTGGATCGTTTCAGTACCTGGGGCTATCGCCTGGTGATGCCCCCGGTCGTCGATTTTCTGGATTCCCTGCTGGTCGGTACGGGACATGAGCTCGATCTGCAAACCCTGAAACTGTCCGATCCGGTCAGCGGCCGCTTGTTGGGACTCAGGGCCGACATGACCCCCCAAGTGGCAAGAATCGATGCGCGCACCGCCCATGACGGATTGCCTACACGCCTTTGTTATGTGGGCACCGTGGTGCATGCGCTGTCGGGCCATCTGGAAAAATCCCGAAACCCCATTCAGGTAGGCGCCGAGTTGTATGGCAATGGCGGCATGGCGGCAACCGGTGAGGTCATACGCCTGATGCTGGAGACCCTGGCGCTGGCGGATGTTCAGAACGTACATCTGGATCTGGGGCATGTGGGGATTTATCGCTCCCTGGCATGCCAGGCAGGTCTCACGGGTCCTCAGGAAAGCGAACTGTTCGAAATACTACAACGCAAGGATACGACGGATCTCGCGAGTTTCCTTCGTGAAACTCAGGTATCGGCCCCGGTCTCGCAAATGCTGGAGGCACTGCTGGATTTGAATGGACACTCGGGCGTCATCGCGCAGGCACGAAGACAGTTGAGTGATGGCAGCCCTGAAATCATTCGAGCTCTCGACGAACTGGCGGCGCTGACCGAGAGTTTGTCACGGCGCTATCCGGAATTGACCCTCAATGTTGATTTGGCCGAATTGCGCGGTTACCTCTACCATACCGGTATTGTTTTCGCCGCTTTCGTACCCAGCCTGGGGCGTGAGATTGCGCGGGGTGGGCGGTATGACGATATTGGGCATGTCTTCGGCCATGCCAGGCCGGCGGTGGGTTTCAGTTCCGATCTCAAGGTGTTGGCCGCGCTGGCTAACGGAGTGCGGAGGCAGGAGCCATCCGCCAGGATATTTGCTCCGGGCGTCGATGATCCAGAACTGGACAGGATCATCGAGGAACTGCGCCGCGAGGGCGAGGTGGTCATACAAGCGTTGGGGGACGAAACCGAAATACCAGAGGCTATGGGCTGTACTCGCGTGCTCATGCCGAGCGGGGAAGGCTGGCGGCTCGTCTGAAGATCGAAAATCACAATAAACGGGTAAAGCAGCATGGGCAAGAATGTCGTAGTAATCGGCACGCAATGGGGTGACGAGGGCAAGGGGAAGCTGGTCGATCTGTTGACCGAAAAGGTTGGAGGCGTCATCCGTTTTCAAGGGGGGCATAACGCCGGCCATACCTTGGTCATCGACGGGCGGAAGACCGTGCTGCATTTGATCCCTTCGGGTATCCTGCACGGAGGCGTGCAATGCTATATCGGCAACGGGGTCGTACTCTCGCCCGAAGCCTTGCTGCAGGAAATCGGCGTGCTGGAACAGGCGGGCATACCCGTGCGTGACCGGTTGATGATTAGTGAAGCCTGTGCGCTGATTTTGCCGGTACATGTCGCGCTGGATCTCGCGCGTGAGAAGGCCCGTGGCGCGAAGGCCATCGGGACCACGGGGCGCGGGATCGGCCCGGCCTACGAAGACAAGGTGTCCCGTCGAGGGATCAGGGCGGGCGATCTCTTTCACCCTGTTCTGCTCGAGGAGCGGTTGCGTGAGTTGCTCGACTTTCATAATTTCGTTCTTGCCCAGTATTTCAAGGAACAGCCGCTCGACCACGCTGAGGTGCTGGCTGGCCTGATCAAGGTTGGCGAAGAACTTAAGCCCATGCTGGGCGATGTCGCCGCCGAATTACATCGGCTGCAGCAGACGGGTAGCCATCTGTTATTCGAGGGCGCTCAAGGCGCAATGCTGGATATCGACCATGGCACCTACCCTTATGTGACTTCGTCCAACACGACTTCGGGGGGCGCGGCCTCTGGCAGCGGCATGGGTCTGCTGGATTTCGATTATGTGCTCGGCATTACCAAGGCATACTCAACCCGGGTCGGTAATGGACCTTTCCCCACGGAGTTGTTCGACGCTCGCGGGAAGCATTTGTCGAGCAGGGGCAACGAATTTGGAGCCACCACGGGCAGAGCCCGCCGTTGTGGCTGGTTCGATGCGGTATTGATGCGTCGCTCGGCGCGTTTGAATAGCCTGTCGGGTCTTTGCCTGACCAAACTTGATGTGCTTGATGGGCTTGAAACCATCGGTATCTGTACCGGCTATCGGTATCAAGGGCGGATCATCGACTCGGTACCCATAGGGGCAGAGGCTTACGCACAATGCGAGCCGGTGATTGAGGAAATGCCGGGGTGGTCCGAATCCACCATGGGCGTGACCGAAATCCAAAAACTACCGCCCCAAGCGCGTGCTTATATTGACAGGCTCGAAGGTATGGTCGGCGTTCCCGTGGATATTCTGTCGACCGGACCGGAAAGAATGGAAACCATCATATTGCGGCATCCGTTCGAATGAATCGTTGCCGCAGTCTGGTGGCTTGGATACATCGACGGACAGCCTCATGAATAAGGCTAAGAGATCCATGCACCGCTCATTACGGCCGATGCGGCTGCGGCAACTGATCTTTGCCGGCTGAGACGCGATAAACCCACACTCCGGATGCTCTGCCTATGTTCGGTTTCAAGAAATCAAAACTGAATTTGCCGGGTCCGGAGGAGGCGCTGGCCGGACGAGCGGAAGCCATTCAGGTTCCACCGCGTCACTTCGTTAATGGTCACCCGATGTTGCCTCCATACCCCGAGGGATTTGGTCGGGTGTTGTTGGGTTTGGGGTGTTTCTGGGGTGCCGAACGGCGGTTCTGGCAATTGCCGGGTGTCTATCTGACTGCAGTTGGTTACGCGGGAGGGCTGACTCCGAACCCCACCTACGAGGAGGTATGCAGCGGCCTGACGGGGCACGCGGAGGTCGTGCTGGTGGTTCACGATCCGGAATATATCGCGTTCCGTGATCTGCTCGCGGTGTTCTGGGAATCACACGACCCGACTCAGGGAATGCGCCAGGGCAATGATATCGGTACGCAGTACCGATCGGCGATCTATGTCACTACCCCGGAGCAGAAAGCGGAAGCCCTGAGCAGCCGGGATAGCTATCAACAGGCTCTCGACCGCACGGGTCACACCAGACCGATCACGACGGAGATCGGCGAAGATCCGGCCTTTTATTTTGCCGAGGCCTATCACCAGCAGTATCTGGCCAAAAACCCCCAAGGCTACTGTGGGCTGGCAGGTCTGAATGTCAAATTGCCACCGGCCTGAATTGACGTTAAGGTCAAGTGATGGATCCGGCGGGTCCTCTCCTGATTCAGGGGACAATGGCATTTTCGGCGACATGACTGGACAATGCCCTGCCAAGAATTCTCATGACTTGTTACGGTTCAGGGAAGGGAACCAACGGCAACAATCCGGCACCTCCGACAGTAGATTAATCAATGAACATTGAACCGCTGTCCAGCATACCTCATCCGACCCATCCCGCCAGAGACTCCAGGCAGAATCTGCGCTGGCTGTTCGTGCTCCGGAATCTGATGATCATCGGCGAGGGTTTGATCATCTTTATCAGCCTGTATGGTCTTGAAATCCCCCTGAGAGAGGTTCCCTTGTGGGGGATTCTGACCCTTCTCGTCGTGTTCAATTGGTGGACCTGGCTGCGGTTGGGTTCCTCCGAACCCATTTCCGAAAATGAACTCTTCATACAGCTTTCCTGTGATGTACTGGCCATCACGGCGATCCTGTATTTTACGGGTGGCGCCACCAATCCGATCGCCTGGTTTTTCCTGCTCCCACTCATCATCACCGCTACCGTACTACCGCAGGAATATACCTGGTATATGGTCATGTTCACGTCGGGCTGCTATACCCTGCTGATGAGTTATTACCAGCCGTTGCCCGATATTCAGCCGATCGTACTTCAGGAAGAAAACGCTCATGCCATGCATGCCATGATGCCAAGTCATGATCTGGATCTGCATGTATTCGGCATGTGGTTCGGTTTCGTGTTCAGCGCTGTCACCGTCGCCTATTTCGTGGTGGAAATGGCGAAAACCCTGCGGGCTCGCGAGCGCAGCCTGGCCGAGGCGCGCGAACAAAGTCTGCGCAACGAGCGCGTGGTGGCATTGGGCACATTGGCGGCGGGAGCCGCTCATGAGATGGGTACCCCCCTGGGAACCATGGCCATCCTGATTCGTGAAATCGAGGATGACTGTGAATGCGGCTCCGACCATGATCTGGGACAGAAGATGAAAATTCTTCGGGAGCAGGTGGCCCGCTGCAAACAGGCGCTGTCGGTCATGTCGGCGACAGCAGGCGAGATCAGGGCCGAGAGTGGCCATGTCATGCCACTGACCGTTTACCTCGACAAGGTCATCGATGACTGGTATCGGCAATTACCTGGCGCCAAGCTGCATTACGAAAAGGCGGGGCCCCTACCGGCCCCGGGCATCCTCGCTGAACTGACTTTGACCCATGCCCTGATCAACATCCTCAACAACGCCGCCGAGGTTTCTCCCAAAGCCGTCGAGTTGCACGCCCGCTGGGACCATCATGCCCTGAGGCTGAATGTCCTGGACCAGGGGCCCGGCATAGCCCCCGCCATTTCAGAACAGCTTGGCAAAAAACCCATTTCCACCAAGGATCAAGGGTTAGGTGTCGGCTTGTTTCTGGCCTTCTCCACTATCCACCGATTGGGTGGCAGTATCGAGATGACACCCCGTACCGATGCCATGGGTACCTTAACCAAAATAGTGCTGCCGCTTGTCGGTCGGGGGAGTCTGGCATGAGCGACGCATCCGACTATGAGATACATCAAAAGCCCACACTGCTGTTGGTGGACGATGATCCGACCTTTTGCGGAGTGCTGGAGCAGGCGCTCAGAAAGCGGGGCTTCGAAGTGCACGTAGGCACCGATGTCGAGTCTGGAATTCGTCTGGCCGAGACGATCGAACCGGAATTTGCCGTCATCGATCTTCGGATCGGCCAGGAGTCCGGCCTCGTGCTCGTCAAGCGCTTGCACGATCTGGATGCCAACACCCGGATTGTCATGCTGACCGGGTTTGCCAGCATCGCCACGGCGGTGGAAGCCATCAAGCTCGGCGCCATCCACTACCTGACTAAACCCGCCGATGCGGAAGAAATCGTCTCCGCCTTGTATAAGGACGAGGGGGATGAATTCGTCGAAATCAAGGACAAGCCACTTTCGGTGCGGCGGTTGGAGTGGGAGCACCTGCAAAAGATTCTCGTCGAGCATGGGGGCAATATATCCGCCGCCGCACGGGCTCTGGGTATGCATCGCCGCACACTCCAGCGCAAACTCGAAAAAAGACCAGTGAAGGATTAGCCTCAATCCACTGGTTGGAGCGCTCATACATAGGGGCTTCTTGTCCATTCCTGGCCGCATCGTGACTGCCGTCGCCGCTTCGGCACGCACCTTGACTTCCTACCTCATTCTG
>Ga0172367_10001035_pt1 | contig 41833 bp, 39 predicted proteins | sample Lak10m_FD_114542 | JGI IMG/M metagenome (GOLD analysis project Ga0172367, IMG submission 114542) | Freshwater microbial communities from Kabuno Bay, South-Kivu, Congo - kab_022012_10m | ecosystem: Environmental > Aquatic > Freshwater > Lake | place: Democratic Republic of the Congo: South-Kivu... | reverse complement strand
GTGATCCACTTTCGCCGCCTGTCTCGGGTCGCGAACGCCTACAAAAACATCTGCCAGCCGCAGCTTGCCTTCCGTCTCCATGGGGCACCCCAAAAAGACAGAAAACTACACAAATCAACCTGCCGTGAACAGCCCCCTCGCAATTCCTTGATCGTGAACAACTATTTCGGCAGTCCACGACGTTGGCATTCATGCGATTGCCCTGGCAAATCGCCCTGCCCAGGGGCGCTGCGCGACGACCTCGGGTAGAATCCCCGCCTTTGTTTCGGACAGAGCAAGGCAATGGCACTGATCGTTCAGAAGTACGGCGGCACGTCGATGGGATCGGCCGAGCGCATTCGCAACGTCGCCCGGCGTGTCGCGCGCTGGAAGGCACAAGGCCACCAACTCGTCATCGTCGTCTCGGCGATGAGCGGCGAGACCAATCGCTTGATCGCCCTGGCGAAGGATGTCTCGCCGCAACCGGACGCCCGCGAGCTGGATGTCATGGTGTCAACCGGCGAACAGGTGACGATCGCGTTGCTGGCGATGGCGTTGAAGGACATCGGCGTTGAAGCGCGCAGCTACACAGGCGGCCAGGTCAAGGTGCTGACCGATTCGACGCACACCAAGGCGCGCATCCTCCACATCGAAGACGGCAACATGCGTTGTGACCTTGAAAAAGGCACGGTGGTGATCGTCGCCGGATTTCAGGGCGTGGATGAGCACGGCAACATCACGACCCTCGGTCGCGGCGGTTCGGACACTTCGGGTGTGGCGCTCGCAGCAGCCCTGAAGGCCGAGGAATGCCAGATCTATACCGATGTCGACGGTGTTTACACCACCGATCCGCGCATCGTGCCCGAGGCGCGCAAGCTGGATAGCGTGACATTCGAGGAGATGCTGGAGATGGCCAGCCTCGGCTCGAAGGTGCTGCAGATCCGCTCGGTCGAGTTTGCCGGCAAGTACAAGGTCAAACTGCGTGTGCTATCGAGCCTGGAGGAAGAAGGCCAGGAAACCTCGGGCACGCTGATTACTTTCGAGGAAGACAAGAACATGGAACAGCCGATCATTTCCGGAATCGCCTTCAATCGGGACGAAGCCAAGCTTACGGTGCTCGGCGTGCCCGATCGTCCCGGCATCGCCTACCAGATTCTCGGCCCGATCTCGGACGCCAACATCGATGTCGACATGATCATCCAGAACGTCGGCCACGACGGCTCCACCGACTTCTCATTCACGGTGAACCGCGGCGAGTACGCTCGGACGCTGAAACTGCTCGAAGAGACGATCAAGCCTCACGTCGGCGCCCGCGCGATAGAGGGCGATAACCGTATCTGCAAGGTCTCGGCGGTTGGCGTCGGCATGCGTTCCCATCCGGGCGTGGCGAGCAAGATGTTCCGCACGCTGGCCGAGGAAGGCATCAACATCCAGATGATTTCGACCTCGGAGATCAAGATTTCCGTAGTCGTGGATGAGAAGTACCTTGAGCTTGCGGTGCGTGTCCTGCATCGCGCCTTCGAACTCGATCAGGCCTGACGGCGTATCCGCCGGGCCGGGTGTTCGGCCGGCCTCTGCCTGTCAATAAACGCCGAGGGCAATGCCCGCCGCGATCTGGCTCCCCAGGTCGCGACATCGGGCCAGTTCAGCCTCCGCTACCGTCTTTGGCGCCAGAATCGCCTCCGGTGATTGCGCATGGGTGCAGACGATGATCGGCTCGGCGATTTTTCGCAATCGCCAGCCGGTGGCAATACGCTCGATCTGGCGGGCTGCGCTGCTGCCATCACTGCCCGCGCAGACCAGGCTGGCGTAGGGGCGGCCGTTGACCAGGTCAAGCACCGGGTAGTAACACCGGTCGAAGAAGTCCTTCATCATTCCCGAAATCCCGGCGAGATTCTCCGGTGTGGCAAAGACATATCCGCAAGCGGCCAACACATCCGCCGCTTGCGTTTGTGCGGCATGCCGCAGGCGGACGTCGAGCCCGTGTTCGCGACCTGCGCCTTCGGCGAGCGCCTCGGCAAGTTGTCGAGTGCCGCCGGTCATGGAATGGAAGACAACCAGCAATGACTTCACGTTGCGATGCGGGATGCGTCGGCTCGCCGTCAGTTCAGGCCTGACAGGTAGTAGCTGACCGCCCGGATCTCCTCATCGGTCATGCGCGAGGCGACCGAATGCATCAGGGTCTGGTCCGTGGTGCGGGAACGTTCGATGAAACGGCGCAGCTGCAACTCCAGGTAATCCGCATGCTGGCCTGCCAGGCGCGGCAGCATCTGGCCGCCACGGGCGGCGGTGCCGTGGCAGACGTAGCATGCGGCGACACCGTTGGCCGGGTTGCCCTCCAGATAGAGCGTGCGCCCCCGAGTCTTGAGCGGGTTATCGGGATTGGCAACTGCGACGAGCGTGCGTGAGCTGAACCGCTTTGCCAACTGGCTGATGTCGTCGCCGCTGAGATCGGCCAGCTGCGGTTCCATGACGGAGCTGCGCCGGGCGCCGCTCTTGAAGTTGAACATCTGCTGCACAAGGTAGGTTTCGTTCTGGCCCCCCAGTTTGGGGAACATGGCGTTGTTGCCCTGGCCGTCGTGGCCGTGACAGGCTTCGCAGCGCTCGGCCGCGATTTTCTCGATGCGCGGGGTAATGCCGGTTTCGGCCATCGCCAGGCCGCAGGCCGCCAGGCTCAGGAGGGCCAGATAGCGCGCGCAAGTACCGACTCGCATGGTCTTGACTGTTGTCATCACGTGTTCTTCCCCCTGGATTCAGTCGTCACTATGCACCAACGCGCGAAGATTGCCGATGCGTTCCTCGCCGCTGGGATGCGTGCTCAGAAAGGGCAGCGCCGCGTTACCCTCGACCTGGATCAGCTTCTGTTGAAGGCGTACCGCACCCAGTGCGGAAAAGCCCGCTGAGCGCAGATACGCCAGGCTTTCGATATCCGCCGCGCGTTCGTCGTCGCGGCTGAACGCCCGGTTCGCCAGTACGGCCGTGGCATCAGTGGCAAGGCTGGCGAACGGCAGGCCAACGGCCGACAGCACGACACCGGCGATCGAGCTGGCGGCTTCGCTGTTCTGTCGCCGGTCGATCTGCCTTTGCAGGTGTTGCAGCCGGAGGTGCGCGAGTTCGTGCCCGAACAAGGCTGCCCAGGCGCTGTCGTCGTCCTTCAAGAGTCCGATCATGCCTTGGGTGATGGCGATCGTCGGCTCGCCGGAATGCATGAAGGCGAATGCATTCACCTGTCCCGACGCCATCAGCGCGATTGTCGGCCGGATGTCGCCCCCGCTCGCCTCGACGACACGATCGGCAATGGCGAGAAGCCGTCGCGCGGTGGCTGTCTCGATTGCACCGTGTATGCCCTTTGAGCTGCGGAGCAGGATTGCGGGAGTGTCATCCCTGGCCAGATCGGGAAGTTTCCACAGCACCAAATCCGTTTCCGCCTGCGGCGAAGGAGGGTTCCTGGCCGAGCCGTGCCCGGCGTGATTCACGCCCGGTGCGGCGCAGCCCAGTAAGCAGAGTGCTGCGGCAAGCAGTGCAAGCCTCAGGCGCAGCGGATGTTGCAGACGCGGCCGATGGATGCGTGCCTTCGGGTTTCCGGCCACGCTGCACGATATGCGCTGGTCGCGCGTGAAATAACGAAAAGTCGGCGCTGGTACCACGGCGGTTGCCACTATCGCTTGTCGGGGCGAGCGACAGCAAGCGGGTGAAAGGCGCGGTTCACATAGTCGGCGATTGCCTGGATCTCGTTCTTGCCGAGAACGTTCTTCCAGGCAGGCATCGAGGTGTTTTCAAGACCATTGCTTACGACCGAGATGAAATGCTCGCGGGTGATCGACGACATGAACGCCGGGTCGCGCAGGTTGCGCGGGTGGGGTTCGAGGAAGCTGCCGATCCAGTTTTTCCCTGTACCGTCAGCCGCGTGGCAGAACGCGCAGTTGGCCTGAAACAATTTCTCGCCATGGCGTTCGGACTTCGTCAGGCCCTTGATCACCGGTTTGCGGTCGTGCATGGCATACGGGCTTGCGCTGCCGCTGGCATCGACCGGCGCGCTGAACGAAAAATTATTTCGCGGATAAGACAGGGGGCGCGTGTCCCATGCGACATCATTGCGGCCCGCCGGTCCGCGGTCATGGCACGTGATGCAGGACTCCTGGAACAGGCGGCGGCCTTGCGCCTGCTCCACGTCAAGTGATTCCCAGGACTGGGACATCGGGATCTCGCCGGTGGCAAAAGGAAAGGCGATGCGGTAGCGCTCATGGTCCGGCCAGCCGTTTTCGGCGGTGTGGTAACGGGTGTTGACGGCCTTGCGAACCACGAACTCGTCATGGACGAAGCGGGCGACTGCTGTTATCTCGGGTTCGGAGAGGATGGTTGCGAAGGACTTCATGGCAGTGCCGGGACGTCCTTCGCGGAGGGTGGCGGCGATTCGAGCCTCGGGTAGCTCGGTAGCGGTGGCGCGGGTGAAATCCGCAGGTGGCGGATTCAGGAAGCTGGCAGCCACCGTCTTCGCGTTGCCCGAATAGCCGTGGCAGAAGTAGCAGCGGAAGTTGTAGATCGCCCGCCCGTCAGGGGAGGTCGCACCATTTTCCCCGGCCTGGGCGAGGTGTTGGAGGGGCGCCACTGCCGCCGCTATCGCGAGGAGCGCGGCTGCTCGCATGCCGATGAACCCGCCTACTTCGCTTTTCCTGCCGCTTGCGGCGGCTTGACGAACGCCTGGAAGACGAACTCGGCAACGTTTGCGATCTCCTGCTCGCTCAGTACCTTGCTCCACGCGGGCATTTCAGAACCTTGTCGACCCATCGCCGTCGCAGCATAGATTGCCGGACGGTTGAAGGCACTGCGGAACGCCGGATCGAGGAAATTGCGCGGCTTGGGATTGATGAAGTAGGCACGCGGCCCCTTGCCGTCGCCCTTGTCCCCGTGGCAGGTGGCGCAGTTGGCCAGATAGAACTTCCTGCCGGCGGTAGGGTTGCCTTTCAGCCCATTCGGCATCGGCTGGCTCATGGGTGACGCGGAATCCGCTTTCGACCCTGGAGTGCCCGATGTGCCCGATGTGCCCGGGGGGGACTGCCGGCCCGCGTGGGCATTGGTGCCGGAGATATCGGTCTGCGGCACCATGATTGCTGCGCGCACGTAATCGACAACGGCTTCGATATCGCCTGCCGCAAGCCGGCTGCCGAATCCGGCCATGGCCGTGCCGGGGCGGCCGACTGTCACAGACCGGATCATGCGCTCGCGAGTCAGTTCCGCGCGTGCCTGTGGCGACGCCAGATCCCGGGCCGGCACCGAGCCGCCGATCGGCAGGGCGCTACCCTGTCCCTGTGCGCCGTGGCAGGTAATGCAGTTTTGGGCATACAGAGACTTGCCCTTCTGCAGTTTCGGGTCAAGCGCGACGATCATGAAGGTATTGCGGATGTAGTCCGTCAGGCTTTCGATTTCCTTGGGGCTGAGCTGGGTTTTCCATCCGACCATCGCCGTCCCGGGTTTGCCGTGGGTGATGATGGTGATCATCGCCTCGCGCGTCAGTTCGCCGGCCGTTGTGAAATCCCGTGGTGGCGGTACGAGGCTGTTTCTCGCGCGGCTGCGGCCATCTCCGCGGTCGCCATGGCAGACCGAACAGTAGTTGTGATAGAGGGCGTCAGGCTTGGATTCAGGGCCTTTGGTGTCATGTTTGCCAGCTAGGGCGGATGTGGATGGGAGTGTGGCGACCAGTCCAAGAGCTGCTGCGGCAAAAGTCGATCGAAATTTAAAAACGCTGCGGATTAAGACGGTCATTGTGGTTTCGCTATCGAGGGACTGGGTTCTAACCACTTACTTGTGGTGCTATCGGGCATTGAAGCGGTGAGCAAAGCAGAGATCGAGCCTGTCGGCAGATGGTCTGATTATTGCATTATTGCTCAACCAATTCCGCTTCTGGTGGTGTGGACGTTTCCGTGCCCATAAGAAAGACCATTATTCGCATAATGTTTGTTTTGGCGCCATTGCTGCTCTGGATGGTGTCACGCATTCCCATGGAAGGCATTGCCGTAGCCGACGATCGTTACACGGGGCGCGAGGTATTTTTGCAGAACTGCGCCCTCTGCCATGTGAGCGGGCTTGGAATGGCGCCCCGGATGGACGACTGGGGGCAATGGGAACCGAGGGTTGCGCAAGGGCGGGCAAGCTTGACGACTTCGGTGCTTCGCGGGAAAGGGGGGATGCCACCGAAGGGCGGAAATGCGTCGATTTCGGACACACAAGCGATTGCAGCGCTAGACTATATGATTGCGCGCGTTCTCGGTTCTTCAAGTGCCGAAACCAAGATTGCGGAAAAGTAAGTGATGCCGGTATCGATGACTTCGCTGCGTCGGCGGCATGGAACCTTGGCCCTTGAGTCCGATCAAGCGATCATCCAACGTTTAACTTGGTTGCCTCATCGTGATCGGGTATTCCAGACATCCTGAAACTTGAAATGTGTTTCTGACGAATGAAGCAGTTAAAAGCTATCTTGAACAGGTTCGGCCGAACAATCCTAGTGGCCAGCGGACTGTGGGTTTGCGCCGGTCCGGTCGCCGCCGACGTGCGTGAAACCAAGCACAATCTGATTCGATCCATGGACAAGACGGTCGACGAGAAACAGGTCTGTGTTTTCTGTCATACGCCGATTGTCGAAGTCGGCAATATTCCCGAGGGGCAGCAAAGTACAAACGCACCGCTATGGCAGAAGTCGCTTGGCACGGATTACGTATTCACCATCTACGACGATATCGGTCGGCTTGGTTTGGGCAAGCCTGCGGTTGGCTCCCAATCCATTGCCTGCCTGTCTTGCCACGATTCGATCCAGGCCTTTGGTGTAGGCAGGACATCGGCCGATCATCCTTTCGGTGTAGCCTATCGCGGGGCCCGCCAGACCCATATGCCGCGTGACCAACTTTCGACGGAAAATGATGCCGGTTCTCCTTTCCGAGCGGCTCAACACGTTGTCGCGCTGGAGGATTTCCGAGAGGTTAGTCAGGGGGTGGTGGAGGGGCGGGAGGTATTTTGGGTTTCCCGCAATGGCATAACATCGCGACGGACCCGGAATGATCTGCCGTTGTATGGGCGAGATGACTCCGGCTCCGACTTTGGTGCCGGCACCGGATTTCTGACGCCTCATATCGAATGCAGCAGTTGCCATGATCCGCACACGAGTACCGAAACATTCCTGCGGGTGTCCGCCACAGGGAGTCAGTTGTGCCTGACGTGCCACAATAAGTAGTTGAGGTTATTCATTATCTTCAAGTTGTTGCAAGGGGGAAGTAGATGAGGCGAGAACTCCACTACGCTGCAGGCGTCCTATTGCTGTCGGGCGTGATGGCACTTGGCGGATGCGTTACGGTTGCCAAGCGTGACCTTGACAAGGTTGGGCGTGCCGCCAGAACGTTGGTATTCCCGGCGCCGCCCGATGATCCTCGCTTCGTCTTCGAACGGGCGATTCGCAACAGCGCCGATGTGGTGCCGGAGGCTGATGAATCCGCGCTCCGGCGCGCGTTAACCGGGGTTGCATCTGTATCCGGCGAGTCGCTGAACAAGCCATATTCGATTGCCGTGCATAAGGGCAAAATTTTTGTTTCGGATTCGGTTGGACGAAACGTGCGTGTCTTTGATGTGCCAGGGCAGGCTTACTACTCCGTCGGCGAGGAAGATGGCGAAGGCCGCATCATGAAGCCGCTGGGAATAGACGTTGATGCTGCAGGGAATCTGTATGTCGCGGACGCAACGCAGAAACAGATCCTGGTGTTCGACAACAAAGGCAAGTTTCTCCGGAAATTTGGTGGTCCCAAGTACTTTGAACGCCTATCGAGCGTGACCGTCGATGAAACAGGCGAGCGCGTGTATCTCGTCGATATCGGTGGGGTGAGTTCGGATAGGCACTTGGTTCGAGTGTTCAATGGCAAAACGGGGGAGCACGTTACCGATATAGGTAAACGCGGATCCGGGGATGGCGAGTTCAACCTGCCTAGGGACGTGGCCATCGGCAAGGATGGCCGGATTTATGTCGTGGATGGCGGCAATTTTCGGGTCCAGATCTTCGACAAGAATGGCAAGTACGTCAAGAGTTTCGGTTCAGTCGGCAAGCAGATGGGCAACTTTGCCCGACCCAAGGAAATCGCCACCGACAGGCAGGGCAATGTTTACGTGGCGGACACTGCATTCGGCAACATCCAGATCTTCAATGCCGAGGGTGAGTTGTTGATGTTCATTGGCGAGCGCTCGGAGCAGGATATTCCGGCCGGCTACATGCTGCCATCCGGTGTCGCGGTTGACGAGGATGGTCGTATTTATTTTGTTGATCAGTGGTTTGCGCGTATTGATGTCTTCCGTCCGCATGATTTAGGTGAGAACGAAGGTTATCTCGGACGTCGGCTTGCCTCCAAAATGAATGCGAAAAAATAGTTGAGCAGTTTGCCTGTGATTTCTGATTCTGGGAATTGACTTCTCAATTCCGGGAATTTCAATCTTTCAAGGGCATAGTTGATGGCAAGGTGTTTGTGCCTACCACTTAGGATAGGTTCGGTTCCGTTACTTTGGTTTCCTTACTGCCTTGTTTTTAAATTAATAATATACATGGTGGTGCGGTGTGTGACAAATTACCGAGGTAGGAAATAGGGTGGCATGGTTGCTGCTCAATAAAAGGCGTGGCAGGAATTTTCAATATGCGGCAGCAAACATCACGGAGGCTAATCATGAAGGCAATCGGTTCCAGTCTTACACGTTGGATAGGCGGAGTAGCGCTTGGTCTGACACTTTCGGGTGTGGCAATGGCGGCTGCAACCGGCATTGCGGCGACCAAGCACAATCTTTCCTCGTCTGGCACGGGGCCTAACCACACCACGGGTACGGACCAAATCTGCGTCTTCTGTCATACCCCGCACGGCTCCGACACCTCGGCCGCCGTTCCACTTTGGAATAAGAAACTGCCGGCGGGTGGCAGCTATCAGGTCTATAACTCGACCGCTGCCACGGCAACTTCCACCATCGATGGTGCGATCGCTACTACCGTCGGTTCAGTCTCGTTGGCCTGTCTCTCCTGCCACGATGGTACCCAGGCGATGGATAATGCGCTGAACAGGCCAGGAAGCGGTCTTTACGATGTAAATGGTGCGTCGATTGGCGGTACTTGGACGGGCGCAGCGACGATGGCGGGTACCCCGATTCCTGTTCTCGGTACTGACCTACGGAATGACCACCCGATCGGCATCCAGTACTGCGGTGGGGGCTTGACGTCAACCGTTGATGGCGTATTCGCGACCAGCACCTGTGGCGATAGCGATTTTGTCCAGCCTGGAGCGAATACTGGCACACACTTTACTGGCGCGACAGTCCTGACCAAGAAGACGGGAAGTCAGCCTGCAGTGTTCTGGGTTGAAACGAACAACAATACGACCCGTCAGAAAACTGATATTGCCCTCTATAACAACAACGCTGGCGTTACCGGTCCTTCGGTTGAGTGCGGCTCTTGTCATGATCCCCACGTCGAAAGCAAGGGTAGCGACAACATCATGTTTATGCGCGTGACCACTGCGGGTTCGGCGATCTGCTTGGCTTGCCACGTCAAGTAAGAAGCTGCGCAAATAAGGAAACAACAGGACTACGCGGTCCAGCCTCGATAGTTTCCGCGAATGAGGAAAGCCCCGAGGGAAACCAAGGGGCTTTTTCTTGTATATTCCTTCGGCCGTCTTGCCTGCGCAACGCAAACACCTTGCCTGTTTAGGCGACATCACCCGGCGATCCGCGACATCGAAGAGGCATGTTATGAAGATTCAGTACCGGCTTTCCCGGCTCGCTGTACTCGCAAGCTTCGGGCTGTCAGTTGTCTTTCCGACAGCGGCGCAGCTGCCGGCGTCACCGTCAGCGGCTGTGCCGACGACGAATGACCCGGCCCAAAATCCCCTGTTCGCGACTGTCAACGGCAAGGAAATCACGCGCAATGATTTTCATGCGGCCTATTCCAATTATCTGCGCCAGAAGTTCTTCCACGGGCAGGTACCCCAGGCTCAGCTTGATCAGGCAAGACAGGAAGTCACCGATCAGTTGATTAATCGGGTGCTGCATCAGGAGGAAATCGTACGCCGCGACGTCAAGCCCGATCTCGAAGATGTGGAAAAGCGCTTGCAGGGGTATGAGCGGCGTTATGCGAACAGCCCGATGTGGATGCAGCAGCGAGAGCGTCTGCTGCCCGGGTTGCGCGAGCAACTCTCCCAGCAAAGCCAGCAGAGCCGACTGGAGGCAATGGTCAAGGTTGTCGCGCTACCGTCGCCAGAGCAGGTGAGAGCCTATTACGATAGGACGCCCGAATTATTCACAGAGCCGGAAAAACTGCGGTTGCATTCGATACTCCTGGCAGTGGACCCTTCATCCCCGCGCGAGGCATGGGATGCGGCACTGCGTGAAGGGCAGGCGATTGTGAAGCGAATTCGTTCTGGGGCGGATTTCTCCGAGCAGGCCCGGCTGTTTTCCCGCGATCCAAGCGCCGAGAACGGCGGTGACATGGGCTATCTGCACTTAGGCATGATGCCTGACACCCTGCAGGCGAAGCTGGACAGCTTCAAGTTGGGAGAGGTTGCCGATCCGATCGAAATGCTGCAAGGCATTGGCATATTCAGGCTTGACGAGCGGATTCCGCCTAAGTTGCAGCCTTTCGAAGCCGTGTCCGGTCGAGCGAAGGATTTGCTTATTCGTGACCTGCAGGATAAGGCGTGGACTGATCTGCAGGCAAAGCTGCGATCCGAAGCGAAGATAATCCTGTTTGACAATCCGACGGCCGGAGCGCAGTAGAGCGCAGGCAAATAACTTGAGAATCGATCGCCGACGCTCCGGGCCATGCATTTGCACGCAAAGTGAGAAATGGAAGTCAACGCCTTCGATGCAAACGCTTGTATGGCTTGCTGCTCGGTGCTCTGGGCGTCTTAGGTAGCACCAGGCTGTTGGCTGGGGCTTTCGGCGAACCTCTTGAGGTTCCGTCCGTTCCGTTGTCCCTAAAACTATCGAGGTCGCTCGGCGATCTCCATGTAGTCGGGGGCTTCAGTAATTTGCACACGCGTGGCCTCAAGGATCTGCAACTCAAGCGATCATACAGATTGGCGTTGTCGGATGTTCTGGTTCGTGCAGTTGTCAACGGACCGCGAAGGGACTCCCTTTGGCCGGGCGCGTTGGACAGGAGATCCAATTCGAACAGTGGCTCCGAAAGAAGCCGGCAGCACGTGCTGGATGCTCTCGAACTCGGTCGTCCTTGGTATAGCTTGAGCAATCAAGCCGATGATACACAGCAACCCGAAGTGCCAGTACCGTTCGATCCCAGGCCGGCGGGTGCCGCGCAGCGTTCGGGCGGGCAGCGTCCGGAACAGCCTGCCGGAAACGTTGAGAAGCAGGATCTGCCCGATATCGCAAGTGAATCGTGGCAGTTGGCACCGATTCGCTGGATAGGTAGCACGACCACGAGTGGCAACTTGTTCCTGCCCGAGAGCAGCGGCCGGAGCCTGACCCTGTCGAACAATCTCAATGTCCAGGCCAGCAGCTTCATAGTTGCACCCTACATTGCACAATGGGGAGGCTCTTTCGGCGTGAGTTCTTCGACAACGTCGACCACTCCCTTGACAGGAAGCGAAATCAAGGGTGAGAGTTCTTCGCTGAACTTTGGTGGGAATGTCGATGTTTTCCCGATGAGCCGGTTCCCGCTCAGCGCGAGCATCAGTCGATCGACTGCCGAAAGTCGCACGGCCGAGAGCACCAGCCCGACGACATTGCTTACGTTGGGATTGCGGCAGCAATTCAGGACCGAGGATGGGCGCGACAACTATGCGCTGAGTTTCAATCGGAGCAGCGCTACTACAGGCGTTGCAAATGCCGCCGCTACAAGTGTCTCATCGACGCTTGGGGGCAACTTTTCCACCAATCGGGAATTCGACTACGAGCACTGGCTTGAAGGCAATCACAATATTTCGGCTAATTTCAATGCGTCATCCGCCCAGGCCGACCAGGCCACGGGAGCCGCCACAAACGCGGGTGCAGATCGCGCTGTCAACTTGAATGCCAACCTGTCGCATGGCTGGATCGTGCATGAGGATCTGAGTATCAACAACCTGTTTACATTCGCGCGTAGCCAAGTCAATGCCTTCCAAGGAAATAGATTGATCCAGAATACGTCCTCCGTGTTTCTCGGCAGTACCGGCTTTACCTGGCGTCCTTTTGAGGAACTGCCGCTTACGCTTACGGGCGGGGGCAATTTTTCGCGTACCAGCACCATCAATAACAACCTGGGAAACGAGCAGGGCACCTTCGGGGCATTCGCCTCGACCAACTATCGCTTCAATGACAACCTCTCTGTGGGGGGGAATGCATCAGTCTCAAGTACGCAAAGCGGGGGGCTGCGTAACCTCTCGACCGTTCAGGCGGCAAATTTATCCTACTCCGGCGATCCATTGAATTTCGGTGGGTTTATTTATGGATGGGGGGCCGGGGGCGGGTTTTCGCGCAGCAGTTCAAGCGCGGCAGGAAGCCAGATTGGCACCTCAATTTCTGCCAGCCACAATCTCGCGCGATCGATGTTGTTCGAAAGGCTGGGTGATGTAAATGTCAGCATAAGTCAGGACGTTTCCCGTACGAATAATCCAAATGGTGCCACGACAAGCTTCGGAAACACGGCGGGTGCCGGATGGCGTGCTACGTTTGGAGAGCAACTGAGTGCGAGTCTTAATGCAAACGTCGTCTTCACCCTGTCGAATGGCGTGGGCGGAAAGAATCAGTTTCGCTCGGCGAATCTTACCGGAGCGGGTGCGTACCAGATATCTTCGAGGGCGGCACTGAACATCAACGCAAACCTCAACTGGAACCAGAGCATTATCGCTTCCAGTACCAATCAGGTACTCAATGGCGTGACTATAGATTCAAACGCGCCCCAGGCCAACGGTAGCTTCTCGGTCGGCTATATCCACCAGAACCCGTTCTCGATCCGGAATCTGAACTACAACGGAAGCTTTACCCGGACGCAAAGCTTCAGCAATCTGAACGTGGCCGGAGGTAGCACCCCATCAGTGGCCAACAATGCCAGCAACTCATTGCAGCAACTGGTCGATTACCGGGTCGGCCGTTTGATTTTTCGTTTGAACCACGCCTGGATCGATCAAGCTGGCAGGAAAAGTGCTTCGATTTTCGGCTCCGTCACGCGGGAGTTCGATGGCTTCTTCGATGGTCGGTGGTAAGCGTGTGGTGTCGCGGCTAAAATGCCGTGGCGGGTTGTCTTAAAGGAAAACCATGATATTAAAGTGCCTTTCGCAGCGATTGCTGCTTCTCGTGGCTGTCGTCTTTGCGGCGATTTCATTCAACGTTCAGGATGCTCGGGCCGAGTACGGCGACATCGTGATCAACAACTATTCGGACGCCGCCGGCATGCGGCCGGCGATCTTTCCGCACTGGTTCCACCGGATCCGTTTCCGTTGCAAGGTCTGCCATGCTGACCTTGGATTCAAGTTCAAGGCCGGCGGGAACGAAATCAACATGGTCAAGATCATCGACGGGCAGTATTGCGGTGCTTGCCACAATGGCGAACTCGCATGGTCAGTGGAGAACTGCAATCTTTGCCATTCGGGCAAGCCCGGGACGCCGACGCAGGTGCATGAAAGCACCGTCCAGAAACTTGCTCCGGCAACGTTGCAGAAGAAATGAGGAGAGCGACCATGAACTTCCGATCGATTTTGTTCGCCTCATTGGTATCGATTCCCTTTGCCTCGGGAGTCTTTGCGGCCGAAACGGGAAAGTCGCTGTATGACAAGACCTGTGGCGTTTGTCATGCATCCGGCATTGCCGGGGCGCCAAGGTATGGAAATGCCGCGGATTGGCAGCCACGTATTGCCGCTGGCATGGCCAGGCTTTATACGAGTGCGCTGAAAGGCACGCCGAAGGGCATGCCTCAAAAAGGCGGCAATCTGGCGGCCTCTGATTCAGAGGTCAAGGCAGCCGTGGATTACATGGTGGCCTCGGTCAAGGGGGCCGCCGCGCCCGCTGCGGCCAAACCGGCTCCGGCTCCAGCGCCGGTGGCTGCGAAACCCGCCGCCGAGCCTGCCCCGGTGGTCGCGCAGGCAGCACCTGCCGCGCCTGCGGTCGACGCCTCGCGCAACACCTCGGGAGCGTCCGCGGCCGACATCAACTCCTTCAACCGTCTGTTGAAGCCGATCGGAAAACGCAACCCGCCGCCGGCGGAGGATGGCATTCATGATCCGGCGAACGATGGCACGCTGGCATTGATGGCGCCGCTGGCTGCCTATGGCCCATTGCCGAAGAGCTTCGCCGGGAATCGGATCAACTGGGTCAAGGCGATCGGGGAAGGCAAGATCAACCCGCGCTGGGATCGTACCGATCCGAATGCCGCGCCGGTGGTTTTCGACCTCGATATCGTGCGCGAGGTGAAGGGCTCCATGCCGGATGTCGTGTATCCGCACAATCGCCATACGGAATGGCTGGATTGCTCCAATTGCCACACCGGCATTTTCATCCCGCAAAAGGGGGCCAACGCAATCAGCATGGCCGCGATCCTGCTGGGCGAGAAGTGTGGCGTATGCCATGGCAAGGTCGCTTTCCCGGTATCCGAATGCCGCCTGTGCCATTCCAAGAAGAAAGAAATTCGTCCCGCCCAGGCTGCTGCCGCCGGGGCAAAGTAAAGAGGTCACGTCATGAAAAAGCTTCTCGTTCCGTTGATTGCACTGCTTGCATGCGGAGCTGTCACCGCACAAACCGGCGCGACGGCAGGCTCGCCGGACAGCGCCGCTTCGCGCCTGGCCGGCAACAAGGTCGACAAGTCACAGCTCAGCTTCAATATCGAATCGGTGGGCAAGCTCATTGAAGGCTCGTCTGCCGCTCGTCAGATCGAGTCCAGCAAGTCGTCCGATGCCAGGGATCGCAGGGAAAAAGCCCGCGAACTGCATCGTTCCGCGAAACAGGCGCTGGAGCAGGGCAACCTCGAAAAATCTGCCGCGCTGCTGGCCGAGGCACGCTCCGTCTTTTTCGACGCGGTTCGTCTTGCTGCCCCGGAGGAAGTCACGGCCAAGAAGCTGGAAAACGACTATCTGCTGCGTCTCGAAAGCGTTCAGGCACTGCTCGGGGCCTACAAGCGGGTATCCAAGGAGAAATCCGCCAAGGGACTGGAAGAAACCGTCGCGCAGATCGAAAAGTCCATGGCGGCCGCTGCGGAACTGGCCAAGACGAGAAAGTTCAAGGAAGCGCGCACGGAAATCGATCGTGGCTACCTGGTGGCCAAGGCGGGCCTGACGACGCTGCGCAGCGGAGATACCCTCGTCCGTTCGCTGAACTTCGCGAACAAGGAAGAAGAGTATCACTACGAAATCGACCGGAACAATACGCACCAGATGCTGATCAAAGTTCTGGTGGATGGCAACAAGGCGAGCGGGGAGATGGTTCAGACGTTTGTCGCAAAAGGCGAGGCATTGCGGGCGAAGGCCGATGAGGCCGCGGCGCGCAAGTCCTACGACGAGGCAGTGAAACTGCTCGAGGATGCGACGGCAGAACTCGTTCGCGCGATACGGAATGCAGGAATCTATATCCCGGGCTAAGTTCTCGCGAGCGTTGCTCGCAATTGTCGGGCTGGCGTGTTGCGTCGCGGCAGGGGCGGCCGATTGGACGCCGTTGCGCGAGGATGGCATACATGATCCCCGCAGTCCGGCGGTCAAGCAGAAGCAGGAGCCTGCCGAGGCCCTGTCAAAGCTGACGCCGGATACGGCGGGAAATATGGTGCGCTGGGTGCAGTCGCTTGAGAAGGGCGAGATCAACCCGCGTGCCAGCATCCGGCCGGATACGAAGATCAGGGTGTATGACTCCGATGTCCTGCTAAACCTTCAGGGTGGCATGCCGATAGTCCGCTTCCCTCATCGCCAGCACACCTTGTGGCTGGACTGCTCCAACTGCCACGATGAACTTTTCAAGGCCGAGACGGGAGCGACGAAGTTCTCCATGCTGAAGATTCTCGAAGGAGAGCAGTGCGGTCAGTGCCATGGCGCGGTATCGTTTCCGCTGACGGAATGCTTTCGTTGCCACAGTGTTGCCCGTCCGGGTCGGGGGCCGAAGCCATCCCTGCCCATTCCCATTCCTGCCGGGGCGGTTCCGCCGAAGTAATGGCCTTAATTCCCGGACGTTTCGTTTTGCCTTTGTTGATCGGCCTCGCTGGTGTCATACCGGGCGCGTCAGCCGAATATGGCGACGTGGTACTCAATCGGCGGGCGGAAAAGGAAGGGGTACGTCCAGTGATCTTTCCGCATTGGTTCCACCGCATTCGCTTCCGCTGTAAGGTCTGTCACGCTGAATTGGGGTTCAAGATGCGCGTCGGCAGCAACGACTTCAAGATGTCCGACATCGTCGATGGCAAATTCTGCGGTGCTTGCCACAACGGCGACATCGCCTGGGCACCCGATCGCTGCGATCTTTGTCATTCAGGCAAGCGTGGTTTGCCAACGGGAATTTTCGGAGGACACGAAACCGGTGGACCAGGACGCTGGTAGCCGCAGGCGGTTCCTCAGCCTTGGCAGCAGCATGTTTGCCGGCCTTGTTGTCGGTGGCTGCGTCTCGACGCGCACGTCCTTGTCGCATACGTATGCCTGGCTTGAGCCCATGTACGGGTTTTCCGGGGCGACTCTGACGAATCGGGTCGGCCCTACCGGACATCCGCTGCCTGGGGGGCAGGAGACCTACTTGCCCTTCCTGTTTCCCGTCGCGGTAGTGTCGAGCTTCGGCGCACTGTTCATCGCTGACGCAGGATACGGGCGCTTGTTTCGCTACGATCGCCCGAGCGGCATCATGGCGGCGGTTCCGGGGGTGCGCATCGCCAGGGACATGCGATTGGCGGCGGGGACGGATGGAACGATCTACCTGCTTGATCGCCTAGGAGGCGAGATCACTCGTTACTCGATGCACAGCGGGCTGCAGCCTGCCATGCATCCGCGTCTGCCGACAAGCCGTTACCTGGATTTCACTGTAGATGCCGCAACGGGCCGGGTTTTTGCCGTGGACTCTGTGCACAGTTTGGTCGATCGCATCGAACCGGTGGGTCGGGTGGCGCTGGCGCATCTGGAGTTCATTACGCCTGGACCGATCGCAATCGACGGTGATCGCCTGTATGTTGCCGACAGCAAATGTGCCTGCGTCAACGAGTGGCGAAATGGCGTACTCGTCAGGACTCTAGCCAAGGGCAAGTTGCGGCTGCCGCAGGAATTGGCCAGTGAACGTGGCGAACTTTACATGCTTGACGGATTCGACAAGACGGTTTCCAGGGTGTTCGAGGGGGGGCTGGAAACTCATACGCCACAAGACCTTGGTCTGGTTTCACCGCAGCAGTTTTTCGTGTCGGATGGCATGATGTATGTTGCGGACGGTCCCGGAAAGCGGATCGCCGTTTTTCGTATCAAGCGTCGCTAAACGTGATGAATTTCAGACTCGGCATTGTTGTTGTGGTTGCCCTGATCGGCGCCCTTTCCGGTTGCAGCACGACGCGCGAGAAGCCGACCTTTTCGCTGAATGTCGATGCGATGCACGACAAGCGCCTAGTGTTTCCTTCCGAGGACGACGGAGAGGTGCCGCGTTACCTCTACCTTGGCCATCTGTACGGCGATCGCAACCTGCCGTTGCCCGAATCCGAAGCGGTTAACCCTTTCCAGTATCTTGGCAAACTGCTGGAACTGATCAAGGGTGAGGAACCACCCCGTGAAATCTATCGTCCTCAGGCAGGCGCGGTCGATGCGGAGGACAGGATACTCGTGGCGGACCGCGGCGGCGCCTCGGTGTATGTCTTCGATTCCAAGACGCCTTCGCTTGATGTCTGGAAGCAGGCGGACGGCGCGAGAAATTTCGTCAGTCCTGTCGGTGTGGCGATAGGGGAAGGCGGTACGGTACTGGTAACCGACAGCGAGCTTGGACTTGTCGCCCGCCTGAACCGCAATGGCCAGTCGATGGGCCCGATAGGCAAGGGGCACTTGACGCGTCCCACGGGGGTGGCCTACGAGCCTGAAAGCAAAAGAATATTCGTGGTCGATACGGGTGATCATCAGGTCAAGCTGTTTGACGTCGAGGGTAGCCTGCTGGATGTTTGGGGCGAGCGTGGTGATCGGGCGGGGGAGTTCAACTACCCGACGTATGCCGCCGTATCAGGAGGGAAACTCTACGTTGCAGATACCATGAACGCCCGGGTCCAGATCTTGTCTACAAAGACCGGCGCGCATCTTGCTACGATTGGCAAGCTGGGCATGTATGTGGGCAACATGGTCCGGCCGAAGGGGGTCGCCGTGGATGGAGAGGGCAATATCTATGTCGTTGAATCGTATTACGACCATCTTCTGGTCTACAACAAGCACGGAGAATACCTGATGCCCATAGGCGGCGTGGGAACCGAAGCGGGACAGTTCCACCTGCCATCGTCGGTGTGGATCGATTCTCACAACCGCGTATTTGTTGCGGATACCCTCAACAGCCGTGTGTCGGTGTTCCACTTTCTCGGCGGGGGCTCGGAAAGTGAATAAGCTGCTGTCCGCGATTGGCCTTTCGCTGATACTGGCCGGGGGCTGGATGTCCCAGGGGCAGGCGGCCCGGCAATCCAAGATCGCTGATACCAAGCACAACCTTTCCGCTAGCGGCACGGGCAGCACCAAGGCCGATTCCGAGTCGCAGATCTGCGTCTTCTGCCATACCCCGCACGGCGCCAACACCACCAACGTCTCGCCGCTCTGGAACCGCGCGACTTCCTCGGCGACCTATACGCCCTATTCCTCCGAGTCGTTGGATGCGAAGAGCGCCCAGTCCGGCTGGACCGGCCAGCCGCTTGGCAGCTCAAAGCTCTGCCTGTCCTGCCACGACGGTACCATCGCACTAGGCAATGTCGTCAATGCGCCGGGCTCTGGCCTGGGATCGAATATTTCTGTTTCCGGCTCAACCGGAACCGTAATGCCAGCAGGCGCCGGTGCCACCAGCGGCTACACGCGGCGTCTGGGAACCGACCTTTCCAACGATCATCCGATCTCGATTACCTACGACAGCACGCTGTCTGCGCGCGATGGCGAATTGCGCACGCCTAACGGGCAGCAGCAACTCTCAGGGGGCTCCCTGACGATAAACGGCACCCATCCGCTGGTCGGGCCGCGCGCCACGGGGCAGGGCAGCGGCATCGGCAGCAGTGCCGCAGGCACCGGCCTCTATGGTTCCTCTTCGACGCGTCCGGTCCTTCCCTTAGAGAACACAGTCGGTGCCGGCAGCGGAACCGGCCAGGTTCAATGCACCACCTGCCACGACCCTCACATCAAAGAGAGCACGCTGACTAACGACGCGACCGATGCGGCGGACATCACCAAGGAGCGCAATATCAAGTTCCTGCGCCGGCCACGCTTCCAGATGGCGCAACCGACAAATACCTACAGCGACGGCAACGACATCATCTGCCTAGCCTGCCACGACAAGGGCATGCAAGGGGCGGGCGGCAATTCCTGGGCGTATTCGGCCCACGCCAACAGCGCAGTGGCGGCGCAGGTCTACAAGTCCGCGGATGCCGATACGCGCGAGTTTCCGCGTGGCATGCCGGTATGGAAAGTGTCCTGCCTGAACTGCCATGACACCCACACGGTCCAGGGCGCGCGGCGCCTGACGCGGAGCGGAGGCAACGGAACCTCGTCAACGCTGGAGGAAACCTGTTACCAATGCCATCGGGACAGTGCCGGATCGATCCTTTCGAATGGCGCCGGCAGCGCGACGGTCGCCAAGGTTCCCGACATTCGTACCGACTTCACCACGCTGACCTACAAGATGCCGATCACGGGTGCCGAGGTGCACGACATCGGCGGCAACTTCAATGACGGATTTGCCGGCGGCGCCGGCACGACCGGATCGGATTGCAGCGGCAATACCAACAAGTGCGGCGCCGATTTCGTCGAAAGCCGTACGCGGCTGGGCAAGGACACGCCAAGCAACCGCCACGTCGAATGCACCGATTGCCACAATCCGCACCGCGTGGTTAAATTTCGTCTGTTCTTCGGTACGACTGGCTCGCCTGGAAACATCGCGGCAACGCCGGACAATGAAGGCACACATCCGCATACCGATACTGCCAGTGGCCATACCAATGTGGCCTCGGGGGTGTTGCGCGGGACGTGGGGCGTTGAGCCAAGTTATACCGGAAACTCCTTCCACAGCGCAGCGACCGGGTTCACAGTACGACGGGGAGATCCAGGGTCGGATTTCGTGCCCAACACCTCTGCGCCCGATACCAAGCCCTACGTTACACGCGAATACCAGGTCTGCCTCAAATGCCATTCCTCCTACGCCTACGGCACGAATCCGCCGACAACGGGGACTTCGATCGGTCAGAACGGGGTGACCCAGTACACCGATCAGGCGAAAGAATTCCATGCGCCAAGTTCTCACGCGGACGAACCCTTGAATATGGGCAACGATGGCGGTTCAGCGGGATACAACACCCGCAATCATCGCTCCTGGCATCCGGTGATGCGGGCAACGGGCAGAACGGCGGCAAAGCGAAATATCACCGCCAGTAGCGCTTTCAATCATCCGTTCCGCGATGTCGGTACCCAGACCATGTACTGTAGCGACTGCCATGGCAGTGCCACGGCGGCGGGCACAGTGATTCCGGGCGGCACCAACCAGTCCTCCGGAGAAGGACTGCCATGGGGGCCGCATGGCTCGGGCAATCCTTTCATACTGAAGGGAGAGTGGAACAACGATTCTGCGAACAGCGCTACCACCCTTTGCCTGCGTTGCCACAATCCGACAAGTTCCAGCGGTTTCTCCGGCGGGGGCAAGGGAAATCTGCACTCCTACCATCAGGGCAAAGTGGGGGGAGGGATCCAGTGCACCTGGTGCCACATTGCCGTGCCGCACGGCTGGAAGAACCGTTCGCTACTGGTGAACCTCAACGACGTAGGCGAAGAAGCGGGGTATGCCGCGGGTTCCAGTTTCGAAGTGAACATCGGTTCCATGGGTGCCCATTACACCAAGCCGCCCTACTACCTTGAAGCCAAGCTGAAGATTCGCAACTTCGCCACCAGTGGCAGCTGGTCGCTTACCGATTGCGGTTCGGCCAACAAGGCGGCGGGCAGCCGCATCAACGGCATGACAGGAAACTATCCCGGTCCCTACGGCAACCATACGTCCAACGCCACGAGCAACGGCAAGGACTGGATGATCACCGACGTCTGCGACAGCGGTCTGCCTTAACGGGAACCGCTGTCAGGCCGGATTTGGACGCACAATCATCCGGCGCAATGCCAGGCCCAGCAGCGTGAACGTGGTCAGCGCACCGTAGACAGGGCCCAGCCTGCCAAGCTCGATCGCCGCCAGCAATCCCAGGCAGGCAGCTGCCATCAGCAGGGGTTCCCAAACGCGGTATCCGCGTTGGCGCATGTCCTGCCACAGCAAGGCAATTGCCGGAACCAGCAGCACCTGGTCGTAGAGGTAGACCATGGGCACCGCCAGCAGGGTGGCGGTACAGAGTACCGCCGACTGCAGTTCCGGCATTTCTTCACGTTGCGGCGAGCGCCACCAGACCCAGGCCACCGTAGCCAGCATCGCCGCCGTGGCCAGCATCTGGCCGCGCGCTGCCCATGCAAGATCAAGCCCGGCCTGATGCAGGGCGCCCATGACCGACGGCATGATCCACCACTTGTAGATGCCCGCCTCGAAGCCGCGCAGGTTGGCGAACAGGGTGCCGATGAAGCCGTACCACGGGTCGAGGCCGAGGATCAGGACACTGAGCAGGATGCTGGCGATGACGGTGGCGGTAGCGCTCCAGAAGGCCTTCCAGTGCATGCCGCAGATCAACGCGAAGGGGATCAGCACGCCGAAATGCGGCTTGACGCTGGCGAGCCCGATGCAAATGCCGGCCAGCACCGGTCGTTCGCGCAGCAGGCAAAGTCCGAGGCCGATCAGGCCGGCGACGAGAAAGCCGCTCTGACCATAGATCATGTTGTAGAACACCGGCGGTGCGCCGAGGGCGATCAGCCAGAATTCGGGGCCCTGCAGGATGCGTCGCATTGCCGAAAGGTAGAGCAGCCCGGTCGCGGTCAGCCAGAACAGCAAGGCGGGCAGGTAGGGCAGGATGGCCAGCGGCGCTGCCACCAGGATGAAGCTGGGCGGATACATCCACGGGTGCATGCCTATCGCCCGCGCCTGGTTTTCGCTAAGATTCCCGTCATAGGCGGCCTGGGCGCCGAGCAGGCTGGCGCGGAACATTTCACCGGGGCGGTAAAGGTCGGCCGCGGGCTGTTGCCGGACCAGGAGGGCGGCGGCGTAGAGCGAGGTGAAATCCGTCAGCATCGGGCGCTCGCCGCGAGCCGCCGCGGCGCGGCCATCCGCGTAGAACGACGCAATCACGATCAGGTAAGCGATGAAGACGGCCAGACCGAGCGGCAAAAGGAAGCGTGCAAGTGGCTGAGGTAGTGGCGGCGTCGGCTGCATGGGGGGATGCTACCGCAGTGCGTCGCGACACAGAACCTCGACCGTGGAATGCGGTCTATCGAAAGTCGGCGCTGGCGCCACGGCGCGCGCGATGCCTCGCGCACCGGTTTGCCTGTCATTCAATCGAGGGAGGAGCATGAGCACGACGGCGATGCGCTGGCTGGATCACTGGCTCGGCATACCCCTGTGTTTCCTGCTGTCCCTGCTGCCCGGAACGCGTGCCGTCGCGGCGAGCGACGCACGCACAAAGCGTGTGCTGTGCATCCAGTTGGCCGAGATGGGCAGCCTGGTCCTGGCGGCACCTGCAGTGAACTGGCTGCGCGCGCAGGGACGTGAGGTTTATTTCGTCAGCTTTGCACGCAACGGTGATTGCATCACGGCCACCGGCATCGTGGCGGCGGAACGGGTCTTTCTCTGGCGCACCGGCAATCCCCTGGTGTTTGCCGCGGACATGCTGCGCTTCCTTGCCTGGGCATGGCGCTGCCGGTTTGACGCAGTGGTCGATTTCGAGCCCTGCTCGCGCTTTTCGGCCCTGTTGGGGGTCCTTGCCGGAGCACGGCTGCGCGCCGGCTATGCGCACGCCAAGGCCGATCGCGGCCGCCTGTACAACCTGCCCGTGGCCTACCGCAACGATCGCCACTTTGCCGAGAATTGCATCGGGCTGGTGGCGCGACTGTTTGCCGGCACGCCGCCGCCACTGCATGAGGCCGAACAGGCCTGGCGAAAGACGATGCCGGTGAAGGCGGCTGCCGGCCATGATGCCTGGATCGGGCAACTGCTTCGGCAACAGTTTCCGGCATGGTCGGGTGCCGCCGGGCTGGTGCTGATGAACGCCAATGCCGGCGATCTCCTGCCGCAGCGCCGCTGGCCGCAGGCACGCTATGTCGAACTGGCAACGCGGTTGCTGCACACCCATTCCGGGATCGCAATCGGTTTCATCGGCGCGGCGGACGACGCTGCCGCAGTCGAGGGGATCGTCGCGGCGGTGGCGTCATCGCGCTGTGCCAGCCTCGCCGGAAAGATTCCGCTTGCGGACTTGCCCGCGGTGCTTGCCCGCAGCCGGCTGTTGATCAGCAACGACTCCGGCCCCGCCCACCTTGCCGGCCTGGCGCAGACCCCGGTGCTGGTGATGTTCGGGCCGGAAACGCCGACGCTCTACCGCCCGCTGGGTACGTCGCGCGCGCTCTACGCGGGGCTTGCCTGCTCGCCCTGCATCAGCATCGACAACCAGCGGCGCTGTGCCTGCCGCGACAATCGCTGCATGCAGGCAATCGGCGTCGATGAGGTGCTGGCCGAGGCGGCCGCCATGCTCGCGGCGCCGGTGGGGAATCGCCGTGTCGCCAGCGCCGACTTTTGAAGCTGCATCTCCCTCACACCGGATGATCCCGCGACGACGCATCGACATCGGGCCTGAAGACGCCGCCGATCTCTGGCGCGGGCTGCGGGATGGGCCGGCTGCCGCGCAGGGGCAGGTCGCGCAATTCGAACGCGCGGCATCGCAGCTGCTTGGCGGCATCGGCGTGCGCGCCACCGCCAGCGGTCGCGATGCCCATGACCTGATCCTGCAGGCGCTCGCCATTGGTCCGGGCGACGAGATCGTGATTCCCGCCTATACCCTCGGCGAACTTGTGCAACGGATGATCGACCACGGCTTGCGGCCCGTCGCGGCCGACGTTGATCCCGACAGCTTTTGCGTCACGCCGGCGACGGTGGCAGCGGCGATCACGCCGCGCACCCGAGCCGTGCTGGCACTGCATTGTTTTGGCGCGCCGTGTGACATGGCCGGCATTGCCGCGGTCGCTGCCCGCCAGGGGCTGCCGGTGATCGAGGACTGTGCCCATGCCTTCGGCGCCCTGGTCGATGGCCGGCCGGCGGGCAGCCTCGGGCGCGCGGCCCTGTTCAGTCTGGAGGTGGCCAAACCCGTGGCCACCTTCGGCGGTGGCCTGATCGCATCGGCCGATTCCGGGCTGCTGGAAAAGGCCGCGACGACGCTGGATCGGCGGCGACACTCGGCCTGGCCGGTGACGCGCAAGCTGCTGATGAAAGCTGTGGAAGAGGTCGCCGTGCGCAGCCCGGCCTATGGACTGGCTGCGCGTATGATGTTCCGCGAGGGCTCGTCGGGCGGCTTCGAGCGCCTGTATCGCCGCGCCCATGATGGACTGCGTCCGGCGCAGATCGCCTTCGGCAGCATTCAGGCGCGTCGCGGCCTGCGGCGTCTGGCCGGGCTGGAGACAAGGAACCGCCAGCTCAACCGTTTGTGGCAACGCTTGGCCGAGATCCTGCCGGCTGGGTTTACGCCGCAGCAGCGCACGCGGCACGGCCAGCCGGCGGCCTACAACCTGGTTGCCCGCTATGCCGGTGACGTGCGCCGGTTGCGCAAGCGTGCACAGGCGGCCGGGCTCGATCTCGCCATCGGCAGCGAAGTGCTCGACGACGTTTCGCCGATGCTTGGGCAGGGCGGCTGCCCGGGGGCAGCCTACGTGTTTGCCGAGGCGGTCGGCATTCCCTTGCACCTGGGCATCGACGAGCGGCGCTGCTCGCAGATCGGCGAAATCTTGGCGCTGGCGGTGGCGGCGTGAGCGGCGTCGCCCTGTTGCGCATGGATCGTGTCGCCGGCGCAGGTGGCCACCCGCGCCATGGCCATCCTCCACTTGACCTGAAGATAGTCGAGGCGGGCCTGGCGCGCGCCGAAATCCTGACCACGCTGGTAGACGGCTGGCGCATCCCGGGCGGGCCGGATGCCTGGGCGACACGAGCCCTGGCCGCTGCACCACGCGTGGCGGTGATCAAGGCGGAAACCTGGTGCCTGCCGGAAGCGCTGGCCTGTGCAGCGCGTTTGCGCGGCGCCGGCGTCCTCACCGTAGCGATTGGTCAGCAGGTGGCCCACGCGCAGCGTGTCGCGGTGAGCGGCTGGGACACCGCCTATGACGTTGCCCTTGCCGGCGAGGCCGAAGAGGACGTCCTGCAACTGTTGCCACGACTCCTTGATGGCGAACATGGCCTGCCCGAGAACTACCGGCAGCGCTTCCGCAATGGCGAACGGTTTTCCGTGCGGAATGCGGAGGTGTTGCCGTGGCCGGAGTTCTCCGACGAGGAGATGCAGGCTTTTGCCTTTCCTTTCCCCTTGCCGGGACCTGCGCTGAAGCGCTGGGCGTATGTACTGACGGCGCGTGGTTGCCCCCATCGCTGCCGGCATTGCTCGACCATCGTGCGCAAAAGCGCTGGCGGGGACCTGCGCACGCGGGCGCCGGTGGCGGTTGTCGACGAGATTGCCGCGCACCTGGCGCGCGGCGCCGAGGCCATTGCCTTCGAGGACGACACTCTCCTGGTCGATCGGCGCCATTTTCTGGCGATCTGCGAGGAGATGGCGCGGCGTTCGATCCGCATGCCGTGGATCGCCAACGCCAGACCCGACGAACTCGACGAGGAACGTGTGGCGGCAGCGGCGGCAGCGGGTGCGATCCTGTTCAAGCTCGGCATCGAGTCGGCGACGCCGCGCCTGCTCGAAGCCATGGGCAAGGCGCGGCGCGGGTCGGTCTGGATTCAGCAGACGGAGGAGGGAATGGTGCGCCTGCGGCAACACGGTATCGGCGCGGTCGGGCTGTTCCTGATCGGCCTGCCGACGCAGACCGAAGACGAAGTGGCGGCGACCCTGGCCTGGGCGCGTCGCCTGGCGCCGGACTACGTGCAGGTGCAACTCTTCCGCAGCTATCCCGACATCGACTGGTGGCCTGATTTGCCGCCCGCGAGCCGCGATGCGGAAGGCGCCTATCACTATGGGCCGGTAAGGGTGACGACGGCGTCGATACCGGCGCCGGCGCTTGCATCCTTGCAGCAGGGGTTCTATCGCCGGTTCTACCTGCGGCCGGGGTTTGTCGCGCGGCATCTGTTGCGCTGCTGGCGTCACTATGCCGATCCTGCCGTGATGGGGGCGGGTGCCACGCGCCTCGCCTACGTCTTGCGCGGGGCGGGCAACGGGCAGCGCCTGGCGGCGGAGGCGGGCGGACGTGGCGCTTGAGCCGATGATCGAAGCAGGGGACCAGGGCAGCACTGCGCCGGCACCTGCCTGGATGCGGATCTCGACGCTGGTGGGTTCCCTGCGCCTGACCCTGTTCTGTCTGGTCTGGCTGTTGATCGCGGTCAGCTACGTCTACGATCAGGGTGGCGAGGGCGCTGCGACGCTGCCCTTGGTGCCGCCATTGGTCCTGCTGTCGTTGAACCTGCTGGCGGCCATCGTCAGCAATCGCGCGTTTCGCCGACAACTGCCCCTGCTGGTTTTCCACCTCTCGTTGCTGGCCATCATCGTACTGGTGGCACTGGGGCGCATGAGCTACCTGCGGGCCACTGCCGAGGTCGTCACCGGCGGCGAGTTCACCGGGCTGGATCGGATTGAGGCCGGGCCCTGGCACATGGGGCAGAAAGACGACATTCGATTCGAAAACCTCGGCTTCGACATTCAGTACAAGCCGGGCCTGAAGCGCGATCAGACCCGCAACAGGGTACGCGTGGCGGATCCTTCGGGGGTGCCGCGCACGGAAGAAATCGGCGACCAGATACCACTGGTGGTTCATGGCTACCGCTTCTACACCTCGCCGAACAAGGGCTACGCGGCCTTGTTCCGCTGGGACCCGGCCCAGGGCCAGCCACAAACCGGATCGGTGATCTTCCCCGGGTATCCGCTCGGCAAGGATGACCAGACGACGATCTGGCGTATGGGGCAGGAGCAGATCAGCGTCAGGCTGGTGATCCCGCAACGGGTCATCGATGAAACCCGGGCCGACGTGTTCAAGCTGCCAAGCGAACACCATGTCACGCTGGATTTCTCCTGGCGCGTGGCGGTGATGAAGCCTGGCGATACCCTGCAACTGCCCACCGGCCGCATGCATTACCTCGGGCTGACGACCTGGATGGGCTACAACGTGTTCTACGACTGGACCATGCCCTGGCTACTGACGGCATGCACGCTGGCGGTGCTTGCCCTCGGCTGGCACTTCTGGGCGAAGTTCTCCGCCCGACCCTGGCAGACGGCATGATGATTTGGTCCCTGGCCGCCTGGCAAACGCCGGGCATGTTTCGTGCGTTCGATTATGCCGTCTGTTCTTGATGAATCCGGGAGTGTCATGACATCGATCCATACGCCGTCGTTCCGTTATTTCCTGATGCTGACGACCGCACTCTGCGGTGGGCTGGTAATGGTGGTCGAGGTCCTCGGGGCGCGTGTGATCGGGCCCTTCTTCGGCGCATCGCTGTTTGTCTGGACGGCGCTGATCACAGTGACCTTATTGTCGCTTTCGGTCGGCTACGCGCTTGGTGGGCACCTTGCCGACCGACATCCCTCTCCGGATTGGCTCTACGGCATCATTCTGGTTTCGGGCCTGCTGGTGATGCTGGTGCCGGTACTCAAGTCGCTGGTGATCCAGGCGACTGCGCCGATGGGCCTGCGCATGGGCGCGCTGCTCAGCGCGACGATATTGTTTGGCCCGGCCTTGCTGCTACTGGGCTGTGTATCGCCCTATGTCGTCAGGATCGCGACCCGTGAACTGGGGCAACTCGGGCGTACCGTCGGGGTCCTCTATGCTTTGTCCACCATCGGCAGCATGCTGGGCACGGCCCTGGCTGGCTACCTGATCATTGCCTACATCGGTGTCTCGCGTGCGTTCCAACTGTGCGGGGTATTGCTGATCCTGCTGGGCGTGACCTACTTTTTGGTGTTTCGGCGGAAAGCCGCTGCTGCCGTGGGCCTGCTCATCGTGGCGGCAGCCGGCTGGCCCCCGGATCGCCAACTGCCAGGCGCGGTGTTGCCGGATGGAACGCTGGCCCAGCTGCTGGCATCGAAGGACAGCTTCTATGGCAGCGTCAAGGTGGTTGATTACACCGGCACCAACGGAGGCATACGCGAATTGCTGCTCAACGGGCTGATCCAGGGTGGCGTCGATCGCGCCACCGGGCAATCGGTCTACGAGTACGCCTACCTTCTCGACCGCTTGCCTACCGTGGTCAAGCCGGACACACGCTCCGCCTTGATTCTCGGGCTCGGGGCAGGAGTGATCGCAATGCGGATGCAAGAGCGGGGCATCGAAGTCGACGCGGTGGATATTGACCCGACCGTGGTCGAGATGGCCGAGGCATATTTTGGGCTGAAGATGAATCGTCCCGTGGCGATCGAGGATGCGCGCTTGTTCCTGGCGCAGGAAGGACGCGGCTACGATGTGGTGGTGATGGATGCATTTACCGGTGACTCGACTCCCAGTCATCTTCTTAGCCGCGAAGCGCTGGTTCGTGTCAAGCAGCGGCTGGCAGACGATGGCGTTGTCGCCATCAACGTCATGGGCAGTGCGCGCCGTGATTCCGAACTCCTGCCGGCCGTGGTGCGTACCTTGCAGACCCAGTTTTCGCAGGTCGCCGAGTTTCCACTGTTCGACCGTGGCGATGTAGCGGCCAAGGGCGGCAACGTGGTCCTGCTGGCCGCCAACCGGCCCTTGCAGGCGGCCCTGAACGCACACATCGACGGTGTCCATCCCCTTGCCGAAACGGTTCTGCGGCGGGGCATGCGCCAGGCCAGGCTACTGCCGCCGATGCCGCCCGGGGTGGTGCTGGAGGACGACTTCAATCCTCTGGACGTTCTCGACATCGAGATGTACGAACAGGTCCGCAAGGCCATCCTCGAATCGACGCCGGCGCCCATCCTGCTGCACGGCTGACGGACCGGAAAGAGGGGTGGCGGATGGCGCGCCGCAGTCGCCGCGCAGTCGCCGTGCTGCCAGCGCCGACTTTTGCGTCAGCGCCGGCGGCGGCGTCCGCGTTTGGGCGCTTCCTGGTCCTGTGCTGCGAAAAAGTGGGCGATGGCGGTCAGGTCGGCGTCGCTGAGGTCCTTGTAGGCGCCATCCATGAGGTAGGGGAACTTGCGTTCGCCGGTCTTGAAGGCCAGCGTCTGGGCGATCAGATAGGGCAGCGACTGCGCTGCCGTGAGAGGCGCTTCCTTGTCCGAATCGCGGCCATTGTCGAGATGACAGTCGGCACAGCGTTGCTCGTAAAGCGACTGGCCTCGGGCGAGCAGGGCGGGATCGACCGGCTGTTTCGGGCGCTCTGCCTTCTGCTGGGAGTAGTGCCTGGCGATCATGGCTTCGCTGGCTTGCGGAATTTCGCGGTGGATGCGAACCTTTGGTGGCCGCTTGCCGCGCCGGAAACCTTCGAGCATTGCGCTCAGCAGGTGCTCGGGCATTCCGTTGAGGTGGGGAATGTCCGGTTCGGTGCCGATGCCGTTGCTGCCGTGGCATTCGATACAATTCGCCATCGGATCGTTGCCTTGCGCATTCTGGGCGTGAGCGCCGACGGAACCGAATACGAGGATTGCGGTCACTATGCCGTGCCAGCGTCGCTGCACTGCGGGTTTCCGCATCCGGAACCAGTCGTTCATGAAGCCATTCCCGAGGATTTCATCCGTGGCATTTTACCGCCGGCGCCAGCGTCGACAGGCCGGAACACCGTAATGAGCGACGCGATGGAGCGAAGCGGTGCAGCTTGAGTTGCAGATCCTCTGGGTGGCCGTGGTCAGCTATGTGCTATCCGGCGTGGTAGCGATCTTCGGCGTGGTGCTGAAGAAGGCGCCTTACCGCTTCGTGCTGGCGACCCTGCTGCTGGGCATTGCGTTGCTCAGCCTGTCGCTCGGCATGCGCTGGGAGCGTCTGGGCCATGGGCCCTTCATCACCCTGTTCGAGATCCTGGCCAGCAATGTCTGGAGTTTCAGCCTGATCTTCGCCTTGGCCTACTGGCGCTACCCCTCGATCCGGGGCACCGCGGCGGTGGTGATGCCGATCATTTTCGTCATGCTGGGCTGGATGGCCCTTTCCAGTACGCACGAAGGGCATTTCCCGCGCAGCTTCCGTACGCCATGGCTTTACATCCATGTCGGCCTGTCCAAGGTGTTTCTCGGGACCGTACTGGTAGCGGTTGGCATGGCGGGGGTAATCCTGCTGCGGCGGATCGGGATAGGTGTCAGCCGCTTCGAAAGCCTGCCTGCTGACGAGCGGCTGGATGACCTTGCCTATCGCTTCATGGCGCTGGGCATTATCTTCCAGACGCTGATGCTGATTTCCGGGGCAATCTGGGCGCAGGATGCCTGGGGTCGCTACTGGGCCTGGGACCCCCTCGAAACCTGGTCCTTCATCACCTGGATCATGCTGGCATTCGCCTTGCATTGGCGATTGACCATGAAATCGACTCCTGTTGTCGGCGCACTGATGATTGTCGCCGTGTTCCTCTTTGCCTTTCTCACCTTCTTCGGGATTCCGTTCATTTCGGAATCGCCGCACAAGGGGGCCGTGTGAGGCCGCAGCCGCGATGAGGATCACTGCCATGTTGCGTGGCAACCGGTCGGGAGCCGCCGGGGATCTGGCCATGGCGTGGCTCGTGCTCGCCACCGCTGCGGTGGCGGCATCCAGCCTGTTTGCGATATTGATCGTCATGGCCCGGGTTCCCGGCCTGGGCTACCTGTTTCCCGGGACGGAGTTCTATCGCGTCGCCCTGACGCTGCATGTCAATCTTTCGCAGTGGGTCTGGTTCATGGCCTTTGCGGGTGCGCTATGGACACTTTCCATGCGGCGCGAACCGGGAACCTGGCACTGGGTGTCACTGGTACTGGCAGCATCGGGCGCGGTGGTGATGGCGGTGTCGCCTGCCTTTGGCGCCCTGAAGCCGCTGATGAGCAACTACTTTCCGGTTCTCGACAATGCCTGGTTCCTCACCGGACTGGGAATCAGTGCCCTGGCTGTGCTGATCGCATCGGCCCTGCATCTCGTCCAGGCGACCAGGGTCTGGCTTCGCCCGGGCGGCGGAAAGGGTGATCTGGAATCGGTTGCCGACTTCGGCCTCTGGCTGGCTGCGCTGGTGGTGGTGGTCGCGCTGCTGGTGCTGGCGATCACGGGTTGGCGAATGCCTGATGGATTGGAGGGGCTTGCCTTTTTCGAGATCCTGTTCTGGGGTAGCGGGCACATCTGGCAGTTCTGCCTGACGACGCTGATGCTGCTGGCCTGGCTCGGCCTCAGCGGGCCGCGCATTGATCTGCTGTCGCCGGCGATTTTGCGGCGGCTGCTATTCCTCGGCGTCCTGCCTGCCGTGTTGTCGCCACTGCTGCTGTATGCGGGCGCCGGCAGCGTCGAGTACTTTTCCGGCTTTACCTATCTGATGCAATGGACAAGCTGGCAAGTGCCGCTGTTTTTTGGGGTCTTGTTGCTGATCCGCCATCGGCAGGCCGGCGTCGTGCCGGAGACAGGGTTCTCGCTCTCCCTTGGCTTGCTGGTCCTGGGTATTCTGCTCGGCACCCAGATCAACGGCCAGACCACTCTGGTGACCGCGCATTACCATGGCACGATCGGCGCCGTCACGCTGGCATTCATGGGCCTGACCTATCCGGTGCTGGGCCACCTTGACTGCAACATGCCGTCTCGTCGCGCGATCGATTGGCAACTGCGTTTCTACGGCTACGGCATCCTGCTGATGATGGCAGGGTTGGCCGGCGCCGGGCTGATGGGGGCGCCTCGCAAGGCCGCAGGCAATGTCGCGGTCGAGTTCGGCATCGAGTCCATCTCCCGGATTGTTCTCGGTCTGGGCGGGAGCCTGGCGACCGTGGGTATCCTGATGTTTCTTTTTCTGGTGCTGAGGCAATTGTGGCCCGGAGCTGCCGTGCGCAGGGTGGGGCATGGCTGAAACGACACTGCCCAAGCACAAGCGTCCGGATATCCGGATCCCGGCCCTGCTCCTGACACTGCTGCTGGTGATCGGTGGCGGCTATGTGCTGGATCGATGGATTAACGGCGCCGATCAGGTCGACCACAGGGCGCATGGGGAACAAAAGCGCAAGGAAGAAGTCGATCAGCGTTTCAATCAGGGCGTGATGATGCTGCACGCCAGGCGTTATGACCATGCGATGACCGCCTTTCACCGGGTGCTGCAGCTGTCGCCGACCATGCCCGAGGCGCACGTCAATATGGGGTTTGCCTTGTTGGGGCAGAAGCGCTATAAGGAAGCCCTCGATTTTTTCGATGGCGCGAGTACCCTGAATCCGCTGCAGCTCAACGCTTACTATGGCATGGCGGAGGCCCACGAAGGCTTGGGGGATTACCGGGGAGCAGTTGAGGCCATGGAAGCATGGCTGCATCGGGCGGCAGCGGATGATCCCTTCCGGCGCCGGGCCGAGGCGGCGGTGTGGGAATGGCGGGCCAGGCTGAAGGCGGAGAGGGGCATTGCACCCAAATAATCGAAGTGCTGGCACGTAGTTTGCGTCTGGAAATTTCCTGTGACTTGGCGGCTTTGGCCGCGATTGGAGCAACTCAATGATTCCCGAACTAGGGCAGTTTTCTCTCATTCTTGCGCTCGGTATCGCACTGGTGCAGGGGATCGTTCCAATTGTGGGCGGAGTACGCGGTGACCTGCGGCTCATGGGTATTGCCCGGCCCGCCGCGGCCGCGCAGTTCCTCGTGATGTGCCTGGCCTATGCCTGTCTGACTGCGGCCTTCATCAGGGACGATTTTTCCGTAATGTACGTGGCACAGAATTCGAATTCGATGCTGCCTGCCTTTTACAAGGTGACGGCGGTCTGGGGCGGGCATGAAGGCTCGATGCTGCTCTGGGTGTTCATCCTCTCTATCTGGACGGTTGCCGTGGCGGCGTTCAGCCAGCGTCTGCCCTTGCAGACAGTGGCCAACGCGCTCGGTGTGATGGGCTTGATCACCGTTGGATTCGTGCTTTTCCTGTTGATCACGTCCAACCCCTTCGAGAGGCTGCTGCCAGCCGCCGCCGACGGGCGCGATCTCAATCCGCTGCTGCAGGATCCCGGCATGGCGATCCATCCGCCGCTGCTTTACATGGGCTATGTCGGCTTTGCCGTCGCCTTCGCCTTTGCCGTGTCCGCGCTGATCTCCGGGCGGCTGGACGCGGCATGGGCTCGCTGGTCGCGTCCCTGGACCACCGTTGCATGGATGTTCCTCACGCTCGGCATCGCGATCGGCTCCTGGTGGGCGTACTACGAACTAGGCTGGGGTGGCTGGTGGTTCTGGGATCCTGTCGAGAATGCATCCTTCATGCCCTGGCTGATCGGCACCGCACTGATCCATTCGCTGGCGGTGACGGAAAAACGCGGCGGCTTCAAGAACTGGACCGTGCTGCTGGCGATCATGGCGTTTTCGTTGTCGCTGCTCGGCACCTTTCTGGTCCGTTCGGGAGTCCTGACATCGGTGCATGCATTTGCCACCGATCCGCGTCGCGGCGTTTTCGTGCTCGGCTTCCTGGTTCTGGTGGTCGGCGCGTCCCTGCTGCTTTACGCATGGCGTGCCCCTTCGGTGGGGCTTGGCGGAAAATTCGAGATGTTTTCGCGCGAAACCTTTCTTCTCGTCAATAACGTTTTGCTCGTCGTTGCCGCCGCCGCCGTGCTGCTCGGCACGCTCTATCCGCTGTTCCTCGATGCGCTGGGCCTGGGCAAGGTTTCCGTCGGCCCGCCCTACTTCGAGGCGGTGTTCTTTCCACTGATGGCGCCACTGATCGTGTTGATAGGACTCGGGCCTTTCGCGCGCTGGAAGCAGGCCCGCTTTATCGACTTCTGGCCGCGCCTGCGCTGGGCCGTCGGCGTATCGATTGCGCTTGCCGTCGCCCTGCCGCTGTTTCTCGGCCGTTGGGCGCCGGTGTTGGCGTTCGGCGTGCTTCTCGGCGTGTGGGCGATCGCATCCAGTGCGACCCAGCTGATGGAACACCTGCTCCATGGCGGTGGCGGCAGCCAGGCCATTCCGGCACGGCTGGCGTCCGTTCCGCTGGCGAAATGGGGGATGCTGCTGGCGCACATCGGCATCGGGATATTCATTCTCGGGGTTGCCGTCGTCAAGTCATACGAGACCGCCAGCGAAGTGAAAATGAGTCCCGGGGAGCGGGCAACCGCTGGGGGGTACGACTTCCAGCTGGTCGATTTCCAGGAAGTGCGCGGTCCGAACTACATGGCTGTACGGGCCACGGTAAATGTGAGTCGCAACGGTACGCCGGTGACCGTGATGCACCCCGAAAAGCGCATGTATCTGGTTCAGAAGATGCCCATGACCGAGGCTGCCATCGACACCAGCATCTTCCGCGACCTGTATGTCTCGCTGGGTGAGCCCGTGGATGACTCGTCGTGGATTGTGAGGGTGCAGCACAAGCCGCTGGTGGTGTGGATCTGGATCGGCTGTCTGCTGATGGCGCTCGGCGGCGTGCTGGCCGCGTCGGACCGGCGGTACCGTATTCGCAGCCGTGAGAACAGTGCGGACGTGCGCGCCGCCGTAGCCGCCTGAGGAGCCCTGATGCGCCGTTTTCTGTTACCGCTTGCCATATTCATAGTTCTCGCCGGGTTCCTCGCGGTTGGACTGCGCCTGAATCCGCGCGAGGTGCCGTCACCGCTGGTTGGCAAACCTGTTCCGGCATTTCGTCTGGCACAGCTTCATGCTGCTGACAAGACGATTTCACCCGAAGACATGCGCGGCAAGGTCTGGCTGCTCAACGTATGGGCCTCCTGGTGTGTTTCCTGCAGGCAGGAGCATCCGGTCCTGATCGACCTCAACCGACAGAACCGGATTGCCATCGTGGGCTTGAACTACAAGGATGAACGCGGTGCGGCGATCGCATGGCTCAACGAGCATGGCGGGGATCCCTATGTGGTTTCGGCAGCTGACCTTGATGGCCGGGTAGGAATTGATTTCGGCGTCTATGGTGTTCCCGAAACCTTTCTCATCGACAAACAGGGGGTGATACGCTACAAGCATATTGGCCCCGTCACCGCGGAGGCATTGAAGACGAAGATCCTCCCCATGGCTGAGGAGCTTTCCCGTGGCTGAACCCGTTCTGGGCATGAGTGGTCGCTTGGGTGCGATTGCGCGGTTCTTGCTGTTTCTTCTGGCCCTGGCTTTTGTTCCCCAGCAACTGCTGGCGGCGGAGGGCGGACTCGCCCAGCCGGTCGGAGATCCGGCGGTGGAAGCCCGGGTCAACAGGCTGGCGGAAGACCTTCGATGCCTGACCTGCATGGGTCAGAGCATTGCGGATTCACAGTCGTCTTTCTCGTCGGACATGAAGCGCGAAATGCGCACCATGATCGCTGCCGGCAAGTCCGACAAGGAAATCATGGACTTCATGGTCCAGCGTTACGGTGACTTCGTGCTCTATCGGCCGCCGGTAAAAAGCACGACCTGGCTGCTGTGGGGCGGCCCATTCCTGTTGCTGATACTGGGGCTGGCTTTCCTGGTTGCCAAGTTGCGCAGGCGCGCAGCACAAGAGGCACCGCAACTCAGCGAGGCCGAGCACAGGCAGGCAGTGGACCTGCTGGGACAGAACGAGGGTAAAGGCACATGACTGCGTTTGTAGTTGCGGCTCTGTTATTGACCGCGGTGGTCGTCGGCTTGCTGTTGTACCCCCTGTTGCTTCGTGAGCGCCGATTGAATGTCGGCAGTGCCAGCGAGCTGAGCATCGCCGTGCTAAAGGAGCAATTGAACGAACTGGATGCGCAGAAGCAGGCCGGTTTGCTCGATGCCAAGGCGCTTGCCGAGGAGCAGGCTGAACTCGAAAAGCGGGCTCTGGAGGACGGGGTAGCAGGGACAACGGCGCCGCCCGCGGAAGCGACCATGCGTCGCCCGGGGCTTGCCGCCACTGTCGGTATTTTCGTTCCTGCCCTTGCTGTTGGCATGTATCTCTGGCTCGGCAGCCCTGATGCATTGCGACCCCAGCAGGCTGTCGATCCTGCAGGCAATCACGCGCTGGATCCCCAGCAGATCCAGGGGATGGCGGCGAAGCTCGCCGAGCGGCTGCAAAGTAATCCCGCCGATGGCGAAGGCTGGCTGATGCTCGGTCGCTCCTACTCCGTCCTGGGACGCTATGCCGAGGCATCCGTGGCGTTTGAGCGTGCGACGACGCTATTGCCGGCTAATGCGGGCCTGATGGCCGACTATGCCGACGTCGTGGCAATGGCGCAGGGACGGCGACTTGCCGGTGAACCCGAGAAGATCATTGCACGCGCGCTGGAGATAGACCCGCGTCACGTGAAGTCGCTAGCCTTGTCAGGTAGCGCGGCCTTCGAACGCGGAGACTACGCACGCGCTGTCAAGGATTGGCGAACGATATTGACGCTGGTGCCTCCGGATTCCCAGGCCGCCCAGAGCATCAACAACAGCATTGCCGACGCGGAGCGCAGGCTGGGGCCGGGGAAGCTCTCCAAGCCCGCCGTGGATCTGGCGGCGCAGAAAGGGCCTGCAGCCGGGGCGGCCGTGTCGGGAACGGTTGCGCTGGCGCCGGACCTCAAGGGCAAGGTACCGGAAAATGCGACGCTGTTTGTGTTCGCACGCAATACCGATGGCTCAAGGGTACCGTTGGCCATGGTCAAGGTGGGCTCCGCCAAACTGCCGTTCAGCTTCAAGCTGGATGATTCAATGTCGATGGTGCCGAACGTCAAGCTGTCGAATGCGCAAACGGTGATTGTCGGCGCTCGCTTGTCGGCAAGCGGTGATGCCATTGCCAAGCCAGGTGATCTTGAGGGCTTTTCTGCCGCCGTCGCGGTCGGTGCGTCTGGCGTCGTCGTGACTATTGGGGCCAGCGTAAAGTGAGCGAAACCGTGCGAACGGTCGGGGTCAGGCCTCTCTATCGCACGGGAATCTCAGCGACGGGCAGCCTTTTGCCGCGCGATTTCCTTTTCAGCGGTTTCGGCGGCCTTCTGGGCAGCCGCATGGCCTTTCGCCGCCGCATTGCGGAACCAGCGAACGGCTTCGGTCCTGTCTTCGACGACGCCTTTCCCGGCAAGAAAGAGCAATCCAAGTGTGTACGCCGCTTCGGCGTGTCCGGCACTCGCGGCCTGGAAATACCAAAGCGCGGCTTCCCGGTCGGGGTCGGCGACGGAGCGTGCCGCCGTGTGCCCGAAAAGATACGCGTGGGCGATCTGGAACATGGCTTCGGCATTGCCATTGGACGCGGCTTTTTTCCACCAATAGATCGCCATGTTCTCGTCTTCCGCGACCCCGTGACCGTGATAGTAGAGACTGCCGAGGCGGAATTGCGCCAGCGAGTTCCCCTCGTTGGCAAGTTTCAACAGGGTTTCTACAGCCTTCGGGCTGTTGCCTGCCTCAAGCGCCTTGATGGCATCGTCAAGCGGAGTCGCGTGCACCTGATGTGCAATGACTCCCTGGAAAAGAAGGGCAACAAGAAAAGCCCGCAATGAAGCCATCGTGAATCCTTTACCGGGACGCGGTTCTGCTGATTTGCAAAGCGCGAACGATTCTACCGTTCTTCGCGGAGATTCTGAAACCGATACCCCGCCCATGGCCGCCCGCATCCCTTTCAAACCAGTACTACCGCGAGCAGAGCTTTCTCCTGCGTTGAACGGTCGGGTCCAGAGCGCTACCAGTTTTGCGCAGAAAGGGTGGCGGATACTTGCCGGAATGATGGTCTACCTGGTTCTCGCGACAGCTCTGATCGCTTCCGAGCGCTCGATGCTGTTTAGTTCAATGGGCGAACTGGAAGCGATCCACGCCCGAGAGGAAGATCAACTCGCCCTGAACTACGTGGTCTCCCATGCCATTCTTACTGTCAATGAGAACTATCTCTCCGAAGACCTGTCGGCCGCAGGCCGGCTGCTGACCCAGGAAATCGAAGGCATGGTCTCCCAGCTGACGCGTATGGAGCAGCGTTACGGCGGCGACTTGGGGGGATTCATCGCGCGCCTGCAGAAAAGCAATGCAGAGCTTCAGCGCGCGCCGACCAGAAGCGAGATTGCGGCATTGCGGGAAGAGCTTCATCAGCTTGTTCTCAAACTCGATAGCCTGACCCTTCATGTACGCAATAGAAAAGCCGAGATTCTTGAGGGCTACCGCTCCGTATTCGGTCGGCTTACGGTTGAGTTGTTCGTCGTGGTACTGGTCGGCGTGATTGTCGTTGGCGGCATAGGGGGTCTGTTTTTCCGGCAGTTGTCAAAGGATATCGGCTTGATCAAGCAGCGTGCAGGAGAAATTGTGGGGGGCTATCGCGGAGCTCCGCTGCCGGTGACGCGTAGCGATGAACTGGGCGCCCTTATGTCGGCAATCAATGACATGGAGGCGCAGCTCCAGTCCCGTGACAGCCAGCTCGAACTGAGTCGTCAGCAACACTTCCACACCGAAAAGATGGCAGCGGTGGGGTCGCTTGCGGCTGCGGTCGCCCACGAGATCAACAATCCCTTGGCCGCCATCGTGGGCCTTGCCGAATCGCTGGTGAGCGAGCGGAACGCGAGCCGGGAGCTGCGGCGTCGTGCGGATCATCAAATAGACTTGCTCCTTGAGCAGGCGCGGCGCGTCATGACCATTACGCGCCAGATCAGCGAGTTCTCGCTGCAACGCCCCCTGGTGCCGGCATATGTAGACTTGAATGCATTGGTAAGAAGTACCTGCACGTTCATCAGCTTTGACAAAAGGTTTCGGGGAGTTGTTCTGAATCAGAAGCTAGACGCGAACCTTCCGGCGGCATTCGCGATTTCGGATCATGTGGTTCAAGTGCTGATGAACCTGCTGATCAATGCTGCCGATGCACTTGAGGCCGAGACCCGTGAGCAACCCGTCATTGGGATTTCGACGGAACGCCTTGGCGACTCGGTGGTGGTGCAGGTCAGCGACAATGGTCCGGGTATTTCCGACGAAAACCTCGCGAGGATCTTTGATCCGCACTTTACGACCAAGCCGCCGGGAAAGGGCTCAGGGCTTGGCCTGTCCCTATGTCGGAGCCTGGTGGAACAGGATGGCGGTGCAATTGTCGTCGAGTCCAGGAGTGGCGCTGGCACGACGGTGCGAATAACATTGCCCCTTCCGCCAGATTCGGTTGGCGAGTGATTCGGGAGACGTCCGGTGCATGTGCTGATCATTGATGACGAACTGGCCTTGCGGCAGATCATATCCGCCACCGTTCGTCGTGCAGGGTATTCGGTGGATACCGCCGGGGGGGTCAAGGACGCCGCCGCCAAGTTGGTGCGGGGCGATTTCGACGTCGCGATTTGCGATATCCGGATGCAGGATGGCGATGGCGTGGAACTGGTGCGCAGCATGCGGAGTTCCGGAGTCGGCACCTTGTTCATCATGGTGACGGCGTTTGCCTCGGTGCAGACAGCCGTTGAGGCCCTCAGGGCTGGTGCCATGGACTATATGGTCAAACCGGTGGATAGCGAGGAATTGCTCTACCGGTTGCGCCAGGCCCAGACTTTGCTCGGCCTGAAGGCGGAGAACGTCGCCCTTAGGAAGTTCGTCAGTGCCGAACGCGACAACACCCGTTTCAAGTTCGGTTCAGCACCGATGCTGGCCGTGGAGCGGCTCGCCAGCCGAGTGGCTGCGATCGACAATACGGTCTTGATCACGGGAGAAAGCGGCACCGGCAAGGGTGTGCTGGCGCGTTCGATCCATGACCAAAGCAGTCGCGGGGAGGCGCCCTTCATTCCGGTGAACTGCAGCGCTATCCCCGAGAACCTGCTTGAAAGCGAACTGTTCGGTCATACCAAGGGGGCATTCACGGGGGCATCCCAGGCCAGAAAGGGGCTCTTCGCGCAGGCCGACAACGGCACGCTTTTCCTCGACGAGATCGGAGAGCTGCCCCTTCACATGCAGACAAAAATGCTGCATGTGATCGAGGACAAGGAGATCAGGCCTGTCGGCAGCGAGCAACTGCGCAAGGTCGATGCACGAATCGTCGTGGCGACGAATCGTGATCTTCCGGCGATGGTGGCTGCCGGGACCTTCAGGGAAGACCTTTACTTCAGAATCTCTCAATTCCACATAGATCTTCCGCCATTGCGGGAGCGGGGGGATGATCTGCTGCGGCTGATCGGGTTCTTCCTCAACGCGGCCAAAGTCAAGGACGATGCACCTATCGAACTCGACCCGGCGGCGGAGGAACTTCTGCTCGAGTACCACTGGCCGGGGAACCTTCGGGAACTGGAGAATGTCATAGGTCGAGCCTTGATCATGGCCGATGGTGGGCGAATCACCATCGCGGACCTGCCTCCTAGTTTGTCCAGCAGAAGCAGCGTTTCATTGCGGGGGCAGCCGCTGGTAAATACGGGAGGGAGCTTGCGTGAGCAGGTTCGGCGTGCCGAAGCTGATATCATTTTCAGGGTGCTAAGGGACTGTGGTGGTGATCGAAAGGCGGCGGCCCAAATGCTCGAGATCGGATTGTCCAGCCTGTATAGAAAGCTCGATGAGTTTGAAGCGCTAGGGATGTCCCCAGGCTGATGGAACGTAAGTCTTTTGGAATAGTGTGAGGTAGCTGCATGCAAAACAAGTGTTGTCTGTTTGGGCCTGGCAAGGCCATGATACTGGTCGCCGTGCTGTTGTTTGGAACTTCCGGGGCGAGTCTGGCTGGTTCCGAGGAGGACTACGCCTCCGGACTGCTTTCCTATCAGCGCGCGGACTTCACGACGGCGATACCGACGTTGCGCAAAGCTGCTGATGCCGGGCATGCAAAGGCACAAGCACTGCTCGCCTCAATACTGGACGTGGCCGACCAGGACGAGGAGGCCGTAGCCTATTATCGCAAGTCGGCTGCAGCAGGTGACCTCGACGGCATCTTCGGCTTGGGCACGATGCTGGCCACTGGCGAGGGGGTGGCCAAGAATGTTGATGAGGCTAGAAAGCTGTATCTGCAGGCTGCAGAAAGCGGGCACAAGTATGCGATTGCCGCGCTGGCCGAGGCTTACGTAAGGGGAGACCTTGGCATTACGGAAGAGCAGAGAAATGGCAAGGACGCATTGAGGTGGATCACGATGGCCGCCAATGATAACGTTATCGCCGCCCTTGAGGCTATGGAAAATGCATATCGAGTCGGTGGTTTTGGCTTGAAGGCCGACGAGAAAATGGCGGACCAGTTCAAAAAGAAGCTCGCGGATGCAAAGGGAGTCAAGGAGCGCAAGGGGCGCCGCCGTTCAGGAGACAAGCAATGAAGTCAAAGCGTTGCAGGGCTGGATTGGTGCTGCTGGTGTTGTCGTCTGCCACCGCGAATTTCGCTTGGGCGATCGATCTTGCCCGCGGTCAGCGGATCTACAACACACACTGTTCGGTTTGTCATGGATTGAACGGAGTACCGGTAATTCAGCAGGCGCCGAGTTTTGCCACGAAGGAGCGTCTGATGCAGCCTGATATGCTGCTGATACAGTCGGTAAAGATGGGCAAGACGCTGATGCCTCCATTCAACGGAATCCTGAAGGATGATGAAATCCTTGATGCGCTTCACTACGCACGTATGCTGAGGTGATGGAAAGTAGTAGTTCGTTCCAGCAATAACATTACATAATAGTCTATACTGATTATGATCCTTGTACAACTCTTGACGGGAGCGATCATGACCAGAAAGACGAAGCGTGCGGCACTGATATTGACGCAGG
>Ga0172367_10001031_pt1 | contig 41881 bp, 35 predicted proteins | sample Lak10m_FD_114542 | JGI IMG/M metagenome (GOLD analysis project Ga0172367, IMG submission 114542) | Freshwater microbial communities from Kabuno Bay, South-Kivu, Congo - kab_022012_10m | ecosystem: Environmental > Aquatic > Freshwater > Lake | place: Democratic Republic of the Congo: South-Kivu... | reverse complement strand
GAGAAGGGAAAAATTGTTTTAGTCAATGATTATCTGATGTTAGAAAAGGGGAAAAGTCTATTTATAGATAGAATTTATAGATAAAAGCAGCCAGTAATCTAGCTGCTTTAAGGATATAATTTTATGCCTAATGTGACCTATAAATGAATTAAGAAGCAGATGAAGGCTCTTGGTCAAGGTTATTTTTTCTTTTAGCTTTTACACGATCAACTATAAAAGGTGATGTGATTGCGGGTCTTTCAGTGGCTTTTGGTGTTGCTGTTTTTATTACTGGTGGTGGTGCTGCTGCTGGTGCTGCTGCTGTTGTTGTTTCTTGTGTTGTTTCTTGTGTTGCTATTACTGGTGCTGTTGCCCCTGCTATTTCTTTTCCATTTTTTTCAGTTGAAGATTCATATACGCCCACTAAAATAGCTATGACTAAACATGTGGCGCCTACAACTCCGAAAAGGATTGGACCAATAGCGACTGCTAAAATGGTTGTTGCTAAAATAGTTGTTACAACGGCTGCTATAAGTGTTGCACCGGCAACTCCGGACAAAACAAAAATACTTTTTTTCAATGCAGTCTTATCAATTTGAGCAGGAGAGCAAGCGACTCCTACATTGTTGTCATTTCTAACAGACATATATAAACTCCTTGTTTTAATTAATGATAATTATATTATATTTAATTAATAAAAATCAATAATTAAAAAAGAATTTTAAATCTAAAATACGCAAGTGTTTGATTTATAAACGATTGAAAAAAAAGAGGGGGTTTCCCCCCCCTTTTTTTTTGTACCCTATTTAGTCTTTGATTTCTTCAACATCAGCGTCTTCGATGTCGTCGTTTTTTGGGCCATTATGGGTGTTTTGGTGGGTATAGGTGCGTTGTTTTTTACCATCACCTTGAGCTTCTCCTTCTGTTTGAGCTCCTTTCATAGACTCACCGATTTTTTGAATCGATTGGTTCAATGCCTCTTTGGCTCCTTTAATACTCTCTGTGTTATCAGAGGTAAGAGCTTGTTTTGCTGCTGCAATTTTTTCTTCGATCTCTGTTTTTACCTCTGCAGGGATTTTTTCTGCATAGTCTTTAAGAGATTTTTCTGATCTAAAAATAAGGGCATCTGTCTCATTTTTTAGATCAATTTTTTCACGAGCAATTCTATCAGACTCTTTATGAGCCTCTGCATCATTGACAGCTTTATTGATTTCAGCTTCACTTAAACCAGAAGAGGCTTCAATACGAATTTTTTGCTCTTTTCCGGATTGCTTATCTTTTGCCGATACGTGCAAGATTCCATCGGCATCAATGTCAAAAGCAACTTCAATTTGAGGGACGCCACGAGGAGCTGGTGGAATATCAGAAAGGTCAAAATTACCGATCTTTTTGTTATCTGCTGCCATTTGTCGCTCCCCTTGAAGGACGGCAATGGTTACTGCAGGCTGATTATCCGCTGCTGTAGAAAAGACTTGCTTTTTCGACGTTGGGATGGTTGTATTTCTCTCAATGACTTTTGTCATTACTCCACCTAAAGTTTCAATCCCAAGGGATAAAGGGACCACATCGAGTAAAAGAACATCTTTTACATCACCGCTTAGAACCGCCCCTTGAATTGCAGCGCCCAAAGCTACCACTTCATCAGGGTTAACCCCTTTATGAGGCTCTTTGCCAAAGATTGCTTTAACTTTTTCTTGAACCATAGGCATACGGGTCATCCCACCGACTAAAATGACTTCATCAATATCTGAAATAGAGACACCGGCATCTTTCATCGCTTTAAGGCAAGGCTCTTTAGTTCTTTCTACTAAATCTGAAGCAAGACTTTCGTACTTTGCTCTAGATAAGGTAAGGTTTAAATGCTTTGGACCCTCACTGCTCATTGTGATAAAGGGCTGATTGATGTCTGTAGATGCAGTTCCTGAAAGTTCAATTTTTGCCTTTTCAGCAGCATCACGAAGTCTTTGAAGGGCCATTTTATCTGAGGTTAAATCAATCCCATGTTCTTTTTTGAATTCATCAAGAATCCACTTCATAATCACGTTATCAAAATCATCGCCCCCTAAATGGGTATCCCCATTAGTGGCAAGCACTTCAAATACCCCATCCCCAATTTCTAGGATAGAGACGTCAAATGTACCGCCCCCTAAGTCGTAAACAGCAATTTTCTGATCTTTTCCTTTTTTATCAAACCCATAGGATAAAGCAGCAGCAGTTGGTTCGTTAATAATACGACGGACATTTAATCCTGCAATTCTCCCTGCATCTTTTGTAGACTGTCTTTGAGAGTCGTTAAAGTATGCCGGAACGGTAATCACAGCTTCTGTCACTTCTTCTCCAAGATACTCCTCGGCAGTGTGCTTCATTTTTGATAAAACAGCCGCCCCAATTTCTTCTGGGCTATAGGTTTTATCTCCCACTTTGATCGCTACTTTTCCCCCATTGCCCTCAATAATTTTGTAAGGGACTGTCCCTATTTCATTTCTTACTTCGCTAAACATCCTTCCAATGAATCGTTTTGCTGAAGAAATGGTGTTTTCTGGATTTGTCACTGCTTGGCGCTTTGCTGGAACACCGACTAATCGATCGCTCCCTTTAAAGGCAACAATCGATGGGGTGGTTCTTGATCCTTCTGCGTTTGTGATCACTTTACCCTCTTTTCCCTCCATGATAGCTACACAGGAGTTGGTAGTACCAAGATCTATTCCAATGATTTTTGTACTTTTTTTCTTTGTCATAGTTTTTATCCTCTTTTATATAGTTATTTTTTTTCTTCTTCTTTGGATACTTTTTTTGCAACTTTAACTTTTGCAACTCTAATTACACGTTTATCATGTTTATATCCTTTCATTAATTCTTCAATCACTGTCCCTTCTTTACAAGTGTCTGTTTCAACCATTTCAATGGCCTCATGATAGGTAGGATCAAAAGGTTTTCCTTTACTTTCGTAAGAGATAATCCCGTGATTTTCTAATCCTGATTTAAACTGATTTAAAATCATTTTAAACCCAATAGCCCAATTTTTCATCTCCTCAGATAAGTTGTCTGTAAATGCTAACGCATTTTCTAAACTATCAATAGGGCCTAACATCTCTTCAGCAATATTGCTTACTGAGTAGGCAATCAGTTCAGTTCTTTCATGCATTAAACGTTTTTTTGTATTCTCCATTTCTGCAAGGGCTCTAAGATATTTATCTTTGAAGTCAACAGCTTCTGCTGTTTTTTGAGTTAACTGCTCTTGCAAAAGTTCTGCAGGGCTTACTATTTTTTCTTCGCTTGTTTCTTTGTGGTTTTGTTCTTCTGTGCTCATGATTTCTCTTTATGGGTTAAACCGATGACAGGAAGTTCTGTAGAGGTATACGTCACTTCTTTTGTTTTTGGCATACGGTAATTTAGTTGATATTTATATAAGGTTTTTGTGAGAGTATCACTTATATAGGATGAGACAGTTTTTAACAATGAAATTAGGTCTTTATAGTTCATCCTTGAAGGGCCTAATAGGGCAATACTCCCTACTTTTTTATTGTGAATAAAATAGGGGATTTGGATCAATGCGGACTTATAAGGTGGGGAAAGATAGCCTTTTAAATCATCTCCAATATAAAGCTTTAAAGAGTCACTTTTTGCCATTAATTGCTCTAAAGAGGGGGTGTTTTCAAAAAGAGCTAATGTCGATGAAAGGGTCTCTGGATCATGAAATTCACTGTGGCGTAAGAGTTTTGCAAACCCCCCTTTATAAATATCTGGATGGTTCATTGTGGTGTAGCTGATAAAGTGTCTTAAAACCACTTCATTATAGGCCCCTTTTGCAAAGGTCTCTTCCTCTTCACTAAGGGAGGGCTTATTTAAAAATGTCAATCTATATTGAAAATAATCCTCTATCCTTTTGATAGAAAAAGTGCTCATGTGAGAGGGTAAATAGAGCGTTTCGGTATGTAAAAAACCAAAATCTGTCACAACAATGCAGACAGCTCTTTGTTCATCAATTTTTGTTAAAACAATTTTAGAGATAAAATCTTGATCAAATCTTGGAGCTGTAATTAGGGTTGCAAGGGAGGTGATTTCTGAAATGGCCTCGGTAATTTCTTGAAAATAAAAGGATAACTTTTTTGTTTCTTTGCAAATAAGATGCTTAAGAAAGCTCTCATCATCTAAAGAGTGTGTTGAGGGCTGTTTTTTTTCTAAAAGAGTGGAAATGTAGACCCTTAAAGCTTTGTCGGTAGGAGTTCTTCCCCCCGATGTATGGTGCTGCTTTAAAAGATCTTTTGCTTCAAGGGTGGCAAAATAATTACGAATGGTTGCTGAACTAATATATTCAAATCCATTTTCTCTTAAGGTGTTTGACCCCACAGCTTTACCTGTTTTTAAATAGAGGTCAACAAGGCCTAATAAAACCTCTTGCTCCCTTTGATCTTTTGGTTTTGATTGTGTCGACTTCATTTTTTTGATCTTAATTTTTTCCCCTTAACTTGAAGTATACAATGTTAGCACTCAATTGGCAAGATTTTTAGCAGTTAAAATAAAAGACTGCTGATTATTTTCATAAGTAATTTTATTTCAATAAGTTAACATTCTCATTTTTTTTAATAAAAAAAGAGGGTATAGTAGATTTTCTTAAAAATAGGGGGTAAAGATGTGGGAAAAAACAGAACAAAGGGTATATACAGGTGTAAAAAAAGAGAAGATGTGGCTTGTACTAAAAAATGTCAACAGTTGGAAGCAGTGGAACAGTGAACTTGAAGAAAGTGTTATGATAGATCCCTTTGAAAAGGGGGGTGTTTTTCACTTAAAACATAAAAAAGCCCCTTTAGTTCAACTTACATTAGCAGAGGTGATTGAAGGGATAAGTTTTACAGATTGTTTGCAACTTTCTGGCGCTAAGGTGTTTGGAAGAAAAGAGATTGTTGATCATAGTGAAGGGGTAGAGTTAAAAGTAACCTATTGGATAGAAGGGTTGGGAGCTAAATTTTGGGTCCAAATGTTAGGAGAAAAGGTTAAGGATTCGATGATCTCTCAAATGGAGGGTTTGATGCTGTATCTTGAAGGGGAAAGTTGTTGATTTTTTATTAAGATGATGTAATAATTAAAACAAATTCTAAAAAAGAGGTAAATATGGGCATGCCAATACAGCCACAGCCAAGTGGGAGTTTAAAACATTTAAGATGGATGAGCATAGCAAAGACTTTCCCTGAAAGAGCAAGTGAGCTAACCCAATCTTACCAATTAAATAATGGAGCTATCTTAAGTTATAAAGAAAGATGTCACACCACTTGTAAAGACATTGGTCTGGATGTGGGTCGTATAATACTTTTGATAGTTTGCCCTTTATTTTTGATCCCTTTAGCCATACTGCTAGTTGATAGAGCTAGATACATAAAGAAAATAGAAACATATAATCATCAACTACTTAAACAAGCTACTGACTGGTGTAATGAAGAATATGCTGCACAAGATGCACAAGCTGCACAAGCAGCCATAGATGCGCAAGCAGCCATAGATGCACAAGATGCACAGGCTGAACTAGATGCACTAGGTGCGCGCATAGAGCTGCACACGACGCAGAAGCACCCGTATTCTACTGATTCCTTTAATTTTGGGTGCGATCCAAAAACATTTATTAAACAAATGGAATGGGAAGTCGGACGTTCTAAACAGCCCCATACACAAGAAGCGATGGAAAAATTAGAACACACGTATTTTGCTGATTCTTTCTGTGCGAGTAGAATTTTAAACAATCTTTATATCGGAGGGGCGTCAGCTAATTTTGGTATTTTTGATCTAGGAGCGGGTCCAACGTTTCCAGTCAAATCTCAACAAAGTGATTTTCTAGACAACGTACTTCAAACCTATCAGACTGATCGAGAATATGTAACGGCTCAATTAGCAAAAACTCCTTTTGCTTCACATTTTCTTGAGTATCATTTGCATGAAGGGAATGGTTTTTTTGGATATGTTTACTCCGCAAACGGTAAAGGAGATGAAATCGATGGGCGCGCATTGGATGCCGAAGGAAAGCCATCTTCAAGCAAAAAGGTCTATTTAGAGCCAGACTACAAAGACAACAAGGATAGATGGTTTGATGGAGAATTAAATTTGTATTTTCGAAAAAATGAAAGTGGAGATGGCTACCACAATGATGATAACTACCCGAATCTCCTTTTATTAATTGATGGCGCTTTAGATGTTCTTGTGAAAGAAGATCAAAAAGAAGAAGGGGCTGAGCCGATGATAGTCCATTGTTCTTCAGGTGTAGAAAGAAGTGTAACTACAGTTATTGCTATCATCATTCGATGGTTTCAAAGACATAGCATTGGCATTAACGATGACTTGGTCACTCTTGTGGCCGATTTTATAAGAACTAGAAGACCTAGTGTAGCAAGATTTGAGGATACTCTACCTAATCCTGGTCTAAGAAGTGTGTATGAAATGCGGAAACAACTTATTCAATATTTAATAAGCAATCCCCCTCAGCATGACGGTGGTGGCGCAGGTGGAGGGAGTAAATAGCCTTTTATAAAGACTAGATCTTGTTATCAATAACAAGGGGGAGGACATCAACAATCGATGGAGACCAAGAAATCCCCCTTGAATAGACAATGTTTTGACCTATTGCGCATGCTATAATTGCTTTTTTGTGGGTGTCAGGGATTTTTTTTAGAATTCGGTCTTTATACTTGGATTGAAAAATAGGGGGCAAATAGCTCACAAGGGTTTTATTTAGCGGATCAGATAAAGAGTCAGAAAGATCAATCGTTTCTAAGTAAGTGAGAATTTCATAGGTGTAGCCATTGATTTTTCTTGATATCTCATCAGAAATCTCTGTAAGGGGAAGGGTGAGTTCTTCATGGGATTTTATCAGTAAGCACGCCTCATTTTCTGCTTTTTGCCGAATAAAGGATAAAACATCAACCATTAACCCCTCTTTGTCTTTTAAAAACTCGTCGTTTTTCATCAATAAGCTACAAAGAACCTCTAATGAGGAGGCCATCACACCCCCTTTATTTGCTGAACTATCCTTAATAATTAAACACCCAAGCTCTTCAAGCAATACCCTTGCTTCAGAGGTTAAGTAAAGATTTGCCCCTTCAACAATCGCTTTGGAGGTTGGTTTTCCCTCTTTATTAAGATATGTTTTATAGTTATTGGCATTTAAGGTTCGTGGCCTTCCCCCCCCAGGAATAAAAATATCTACCTCTACTTGATGTAAATTATGACTGTATAGATGTTGTGCTTCATTTCCAAGGAGCCAATGCTCTTCTAATTTTGATCCCACCATTTTATAGCACAATGTTTGTGTCTGATACTGTGTCTTTTCTTTTCTATTTTCAATATCAAGGAGAAATCCCCCCGAGTGAAGTTTTTCTGCGGGGTAAAATTTTAAGGGCTTTTCTTGTTTAAATAATTTTACAAGCTCTTCTAAATCAAGCCCTTTTGGATCGTATATAGTTCCAGAGATATCTGTGATGGCTAAAAGCTTTGCTGTTGTTTTATAGTATTTGTACAGGTTATAAATTTGATTTCCAGCCACATCTCCATCAGGTCCTCCAGAAATTTTTATTGTGAAAGGGTCCTTTTTTGGGTCGATATTTAAGTATTTTAAAAGGTGTTCCATGTTGACGTTTACAGTAAGTGAGGTCACCCCGTACTGTTTATGGTTAATGCCATAGGTGGGTTTTGACGAAATGAAAGCGGCTCCTAAAACATATCCAGAATGGACGCTGTAGTCAGCGATCCATTCAATCATTACATTGTGCATGTTTTCATCTGGTCCAAGGTAAATATATTCAGGTCGGCCGTGGTAGTCAATCACCTCTTTTGATTTGATTGAACCCTCTTCATTCATATTGATTAAGCTAAGTAAGCTATAGATAAATGAGCGTTGGGAAGAGTATAAATAGACACTTCTTTGCTCTTGATGAAAGGTTTCAATTTTCTTTTCAATTTCAAAAGGGGTTAGACCCCCATTCAAAAGTTCTTTTTGAAAAATTTCTGTTTCATATTTAAGGTCTTCAAATGGTTCAACAAAAATGACCGCTTTAGAACCCCCTTCAGGGATATCCTTATTTTTTTTCTGCTGTGTATAGGCAAGGTTATAACACTCTGAAAAAATATTTAAGCGCTCCCAGGCCCCTTGTTCAGGTTTTTTAGGGAAAATGGTCCTTAAACCCCCACGGGATAAATCTTTAAACCGAAGTTGAAAGGCAATAAAGGATTTTCCTTTGATGAAAAAAAATCCATAGGGAAGTTCAGGAAACTTTTCCCTATAATCATAAAATAGAGCTGTGAGAATTGCTGGATCGATACGAAAGGCTATAGCGCTTTTTGTTTTTTTATAGAAATTGGTTTTTAATCCGTAATTAGTAATTGAGAAGAGGGAAAGGAGAATATGTTTTCTTTTGGTGTCTAAAGAAAGGTTGCCTGTATCAATTTCATTGACCCTTTTCAAAAACAGCTCTTTTGCTTTTTCAAATTCTTTTAGGCAGGCAATGTTTGGATTAAATTTTTTATGGAAGAGTTCAATACAAAGAACTGTTAGGTCAGCATGGTAAATTAAAGCTTCGGTGATGCTTTCAGAACTGTACATATTAGGATCGGCATGAAGAATTAATTGATGGGTAAGGTCAATCATTGTTTTTAATAAATTCCCTTCATTTCCCGTTAAAAGAGAGGTAGAGACAAAGTTTTGTTCAATTAAATCGTCATCGGTAAAATACTTTAAAGTGACCAATTCCTTTAAAAAGTCGTCAAGATCGGTAGCTTCCCATGCAGGGGTGTTTTTTTCTCCATGAATTGCAAGTGACATAAGGAGGATGTTTTCAGAGCTGTAGGGATCAATATAGGTGGCGTTGATTTTTTTCATCACAAGGTGATGTCTATTAAATAGTTTGGCAAGTCTATAGAGAAATTTGTATTTATGGGTGTTTTTCCATGCAAGGACAATTTGCATTGAAGGGCCTAAGGGATTGTCTAGAGTTTTAAGATCATATTGGAGGTGATCCCTTGTTTTAGATCTATAATACATCTCTAAAATCTGTTCTAAGCGATCCTTTGTAAGGATTTTAAGGAACCTAGAGTGAATGCTTGTCAATAGGGTATCAAAATCAGATCGGGAAAAATTCACAATCCTTGTTTTTAAGTGTTGATAGATGTCTTCAATATCTAAGGAGGATAAAGGGGTGTGTCCTTTGCTATCCTCATCGTCGAGTTTTGTGTAGTAAATAAGTGCAATACGGATGTTTCCTTTTGAAGGAGTGTAAGGAAGGGGGGCGTTGGAAATAAAAGTTTGATAACTTAAAATCCCAAAGTGTTGAAAGTGTTGTAAAATCTCTAAATCTGCTTTAGGGCCGTCGATACAAACAACCATTGAGAAATCATTAAAATGAATCTGAACAAACTCCCCCTGAACTTTAAAGCCCATGAGGTTATGGACAATTGTCATCATCTCATCATCTGTAAACTCTTCAAAAAAAGATTCTGGCATGTGCTTTAAAGTCCATTGGTAATGGAGTTCAAAGGCCTCTTTTTCATGGATTAATGCCCTTTCAATAGATTTTTTCATAGCCATCCTTTAGTTCTTACTCTAGAACTTGTACAATAATTGTCTATAAAAAACTAATGAATGTTACCCTTCTTTTGTATTATCATTCAGCATGAGATTTTGAGTCATACTTAACAAAATGTCCCATAACTGCAAACCCTCCAGATATAAGACCCCCAGTAAATGCAATGGTGGCTAAGGCTACGACTAAAACTCCCATTAACCCAAGGCCTCCAAGAGAGGCAATAACAGAGAGAGCAATACCTACAGCTAAAAGAAATCCAGCAGTAACATATAAGATCGTTACGATTGTATGCTGTTTAGTCCACCGGCACGTAGCTGTGCTTGTAGTTTCAGGTGAAGTGTTTCCAGAGTTATCGATGGTTGAAGTTTGCATAATAAACTCTCCTTTTATATTAATACTTTAATTATATAATATTTTTTATTAAACATCAATTATATATATTGTTAAATATAAAGAGGTTAAAGAGTCTCTTAGAAATTGGCTTGAGGAAAAAAATCCTTTTAAAGGGGGTCTTTTTTTAACAGTCTGAGGGAATTTAGACCCACAATAACAGTACTGCCTTCATGAAGGATGACGGCAACAAATAAGGGAATCATTCCTGAAAGAGATAAGAGGGCATTTAAAAAAATAGCTAGAAGGGCAAGGGTAATATTTTGCTTTACAATTCTATGGGTTTTTTTAGACTGTTTTAAAAGCCATTCAATTGAAGAGATGGAATCAGTTAATAAGACAACATCGGCAGCTTCAACAGCTGTTTTACTCCCAATCTGACCCATTGCAATCCCAACATAGGCAAACGATAAGGCCGGTGCGTCATTAATCCCATCCCCAACCATAATAATGTTTTCATTTTTGCTGTACTCTTTAATAAGTGTAAGCTTTTGTTCTGGAGTCACATCAGTATGGATTTTTTTTAAACCGACAAGCTTGGCTACACTTTCACCATTGCTTTTGTGATCCCCTGTAAGCATTTCTACATCAATCACTTTTAAAAGATTTTCAACGGTAGTTTTGATATCAGGGCGCAGTTCATCTGTAAAATGAAAAATCCCTACATCCTCTTTAACAAGAACAAGGGAGACAACTTTTCCATTCCTATCCACTTTTTCTTCGATCCCTTTTCTTTTTTCAACAGGAATTTTTTGAAGAATAAATTCAACCGATCCAACATAGACCCGTTCTTTCTTGTTATTTAATGTGATAACCCCTTCAACCCCATAACCGGGAATGGCTTTTAAATCTTCAACAGGGAAAAGCTCTAAGGAATGTTCTTTTGCGTGTCTTAAGATCGCTTCAGCAATAGGGTGGTGGACGCCATTTTCAAGACTTGCTGCAATCCTTTCAAGGACTTGTTTGGAAAAGGAGGAGGTAAACACTTCTATTAAGCTACAGCGCAATTGTCCTGTGGTTAAGGTTCCGGTTTTATCAATAAAAAGACGGGTGCAGGAAGTTAAGGCATCTAAAATCACCCCTCCTTTTAAAAGAATCCCTTTTTTAGCGCATGCTGAAATAGCCCCTAAATAGGCTGTTGGGGCTCCAATAATAAGAGCGCATGGGGAAGCAGCAATTAAAAAGGCTAAAGAGCGATAGATCGAACCATGATTAGTAAAAAAGGGGATACTAAATATAAAAGGGAGGAGTAAAGCTATCGCAAAAGAGGTGAGGATAATGGTTTTTGCGTAAATAGAACCAAAGCGATCCAAAAATTTCTCAAGTTTGGGTTTAGCTTCATGGGCCTTTGTGATTAATGTAATCATTTTTGCAAGGGTGGACTCACCGGAAGTTTTTAATACCTCAATAGTTAAGGTTCCATCGGTATTTAAGCTTCCAGCTTGTACCTCATCCCCTTCCTTTTTTAAGAGGGGGAGACTCTCTCCTGTAAGGTGGGATAAATTGACAAAGGAAGCTCCAGAAACGACCCTTCCATCCAATGGAATAATTTCCCCTGATCGGATAAGAATATGGGTTCCAGGGGCAATTTCTCGAACAGACTTTTGAAATGTTTCCCCATTACTTTCAATAACAATGGCAAGGGTTGGAGAGATTTTTTGTAATGCCGATAGCGCCCCTTTTGTTTTTTGTGTCACCATATCTTCCAAAGAGTGGGAGAGGGCAAAAAGGACAAGGAGTAACGCTCCTTCTAGTTGACTTCCAATAGCTACTGATAAAAAGGCAGCAAGGGTCATCAATACATCTATGTTGATCGTAAATGTTTTTAGATCGTTTAAAGTATCAAGAAGGGCGGGGGTTCCCACAAAAAAATAGACGATGATCAAAAAGAAATTTGAAAGAGTATCAGATTGATAGGATACTGCGTAAGAAAGGGCTAAAAGAAGGAGCGATACAAGGGATGAAAAAATGGAAGAATATTTTCCCCAAAAGCGCGAGCTTTTGGAAATAAAGGGGTTGTTGATTTCTTCAAACCCAGAGGAGAGGTACTCCTCAAGGAGCAGTGGAGAAATCATTTTGCGCCTCATACTCTCTCCTTATAACCATTCTAGGATGAGAAATTTTGTCAAAAAGTAGGTAGCAAAGGTCGATAAAAAGGTGATGCTTATCCCTTTAATTGTATATTCAAGGGGTTGTAGCCCTTCAATCTTTGCCATTAAAAAGCTTGCGCACGCAGAAATGCAAAAGGTTGTGACAAACAATCCATAATTTTCTGAAATGGCAAGACCCACCGGTAATAAAGTGGCCGTGATCATTACCCCAAAGGCAGCTCCTAAAGCTTGCTTTAAGGGGTGGACGTAAGAATCCATAGGAATGCCAAGCTCTTCTTCAAGCATTAAGGCTAAAAGTTTGTTGTCGTCGGCCATCAACACATCAATCACCTTACCCAACAAAGGCTCAGTTAATCCTTTAGCTGCGTACATGTTTGTAAGCTCTTCCCGTTCCTCTTCTCTATTATTTTCAATTTCATATTTTTCATCAAAAACAGCTTTTTTTATCCTCTCTAATCGTGCCCAGCCAAGGTGGGCCGATCTTCCCACTTTCCATAATAAAATGCCCACAAGGTAGAGCGATAAAAGAAGGAGTGTTTGTCTATGGTTAACCTCTAAAGTGGTGCAAATCATTTGAATTAATAGGGTTGAAACTGCTGTTTCTTTTGCGCTGTCTGCTGCGGCAGAAAAGTGTCCTGGAGCTTCCACAGCATGAAAATCACTTGAGACTTTTTTACCTTTTTCACGAGCTTTTTTTAAATGGTCTAAGACAGAAAGGGTTTCAAAGTGGGATTTTTTTGCAGTCATATTGACACCTTTAGAGATATTTTTTCAGTGCAAGAGGGATAGTAAACGATCCATCACTATTTTGAAAGTTTTCTAAGAGGGCTACCATTAAACGGGGGGTGGCAAGGCCTGATCCATTGATTGTGTGAACAAAAGTGTTTTCTTGTGTTGTCCTCTCTTTATATCGGATTTTAGATCTTCTTGATTGAAAATCTGTACAATTTGAAACAGAAGAGACTTCGTAATAGCGGTTTTGACCTGGTAAAAAGACCTCAATATCGATGGTTTTAGAAGCGGCAAAAGACATATCCCCTGTCACTAAAAGCATGTTTCTGTAGTGAAGGCCTAGGGCTTGTAAAACTTGTTCAGCTGAAGAAAGGATCTCTTGAAAGACCTGTTCACTTTCCTCTTGTTTGGTAAAGGCAAAAAGCTCAATTTTATTAAATTGATGAATTCTGATAAGCCCGCGCTCATTTTTTCCATGGGCGCCAGCCTCTCTTCTAAAGCATGGGGTGTAGGCAACAAGTTTTTTTGGAAGTTCCTCAATATCCATAATTTCATCACTATACAGACCATTTAAAGCCACTTCAGCTGTAGGGATAAGGTAGTGGTCAAAATCTTTATCTTTAACTCTAAAAAGTTGAGAGGCAAATTTTGGGAGTTGTCCTGAACCGTACATCACCTCGGGTGTAACCATGTGAGGTAAAAGGCGCATTTCAAATCCATTTTTCTTATGAATATCGATCATTAGATTAAGCAAAGCCCATTCAATTTCGGCTCCAAGACCTGTGTATACAGGAAAGCCAGACCCAGAAATTTTTGCCCCGCGGGCAAGATCAAAAAGGTTGTTTTTTTCACCAATTTCCAAATGATTTTTTATAGGAAAGGTAAATGAGGGCTTTTCACCCACTATTTTAATGCACTCATTTTCTTCCGGATTAAGAGATACTTTTACCTTTGGATCGGGAAGGTTTGGAAGAGAAGAAAGTTTTGCTTCGTAAAGATCCTTAAAAAAAGAGGCCTTTTCCTCAACCTCCTTGAGTTCTACTTTTAGATCGCTCACTTGATCTATAAGAAAGGAGCAATCCTCTTTTTGCTGCTTTTTTACCCCTACTTCTTTAGATAGGGTGTTTAATTTCTCCTTTAATTTTTCAAAAGTAGATAAATGTTCTGTGTAGGCATGGTACTGATTTATTAATTCTTCAAGAGATACACTAGGATCTTTTGTTCGAAGCAGAGTTTCAATAAGAATAGGATCTTTTAAAATTTTTTTGATAGGTAACATAGGGTTTTCCTTTTTGTCAAAAAAGTATATTTTAGCCAATATTTTATTTTCAAGGATATAAACAAAAAAGTCTATTGAAATAACTCCAGTGTTTTGCTAGACTTAAACTTTATTCCCAACACCAAGGATGATATGAGCGAGCCGATCCAAAAATGCAGGCAACCTTTGATTTTAAGGTACCATCGCCTTTTAGAGGTATTTTCAAAATCTGATGATATCAGGGACTTTTATTTAGACAAAATTGAGGGGTTTTTAATCTATTTTGATTTGGATAAAGGGGAAGAGGAGTTGCACCTTGCTGAGGGAGAATTAAAAAGCAACCCGGATCGCTATTGTGCTATCCCAAAGCTCACCTATTATGAAACACGAAAATTTATGGAAGGTTTTGTTACAGAAAAAGTCTATGATATTGATACAAAAGAAAAGCTTTTAGAAATTATTAGCTCTCGTGGGGCAAGAGAAAATTTTTTAGAATTTGTGTATGATCATTTGACAGAATTGGATAAGTGGCAACAATATTATCAAGAACGGTCAAGGGTGAGAATTATTGAGTTTTTAAGGGATAATGAAGTTGTTTTTGTTTTTGAAGAGGACTTAGAGTTTCCCACCCCTTTAATAGAAAAGTTAAAAGAGCTAAAATTTACCCCTCGGGTACCAAAAGATGTAGCAAGTGCTAGAGAGTCGATGGAATCAAGGGCAAAAATGTATTATTCAAGTGATGCTTTAAACCCAAGGCCAAAAAGGGGAAGACCCCCAAAATTGCAAGCCAAAGAGGAGCTTGAACCCGATTTAGCCGATGATTTTTATACAACCATTCCCTCTGCATTAAGACCTTTTGTTTTTTCTCCAGATTTTAGCAACGCTGCAGCTATGTTCTCATCAAGATTTGATTCTGAGGAAAAGCTCCTTGCAAGTATGAAGGGGACAACAAAACAGCCTGTAGACTCAAAGCTTCACGCTTTATCTCAACGTTTGGAGTCATTAAGACAAATTTCAGATCGATTAAAAACAATTGATGGGGATGCAGCTGCTTTATCTAAAAAAGAAATTTTTATTGAAGAAGAAAAAGAGTCCAAAGATCTATCGTCCTTGCTTCAGGGGGTGATCCCTAAGCATAAGGTGAAAAAGACCTTAAAGGAAAGGGCTATGGAATCTAAAGAGAAAATGAAAAAGGTCACTCGAATTAAAACGCGTTTTAAAGAAGAGGATTAAGCAGGGCAATTTAAGAACTTTTTCATTCAGCGCTCTGTTGCACAGTTTCCAAACCTAGGTTTTGTCTAATTTTCGTAACAGCAGCTTGATGTGAATTTAAATGCTGATGTAATGAATTGTGACCGAAAGAATCGTTGATGACATCGGTTCGAAGAGAATTTTCAGCATGAAGAGCTATAGCAAGGCTCATTTTATCGTTAATTACCCCATCTAAAGACCCTCCATTAATGCAGAAATTTTTAGTTCCAAGGCTTTCCCAATCCTTAGCTGTAAATCGATAGTTATAACCTAAAATCCACAGTACACATCTTGTGATCCCTTGAACAATCTTTAATGCAATTGGATCTGTAATTTTCTTACACAAAAAACTTTCCAAAGAAGAAAAGGTTACAGAAGCAAATAATGCGGGAGTTTCATTTGTATTGTCCTTTAAATATTGTTGTTTCACAAGGGTTGCAACCGACCCTCCAAATGAATGGCCGTGAAGAATAATATTGTCAGCACTATAGCCTAAGTTAAGAGCCGCTTTAAAAATTTCATAGCCATCTTTTGCATTTTGTTTATAGGAACCTACGCAGCCAGAAGAGTTGTTTGTTCCCCTATAGGAGAAGGAAAGAAGATCGCAATCTCGAAACAGTCCCGTTGTTTTTTCAAATAGGGGGTTAGACTCTAGAAATGTTTCTTTCTCGCCATTACCCTTAAAATAAATGACAAGTTTTCTCTGCTCTTTTGGAGACTCATTGTTATTAGTGTTTTCATGATAATTTCCTCGAAGAACAGTCTTATCGGGCAAACAAAGTTCGGCATTGGTGTACCAAGCTATCTCAGACCAGACATTTTCAGAATTTTTGACACCTTCTGTGAAGGGGTGGCTTGAGGGAAGAATGATGAATTTTATAAAAACAAAAACCCCTGCTAAGAGAATCGAAATGATTCCTATAGTAAGAAGGGTGGCTCCTAGTGCAATAGGGGCAAAGATAAAAACGGTAACCATCAGAGCTATTGCCGCAGCTGTTCCAAAAACCGCCCCGTAAAATTGTCCATTTAATTTTGAAGAACCAAACTCATAGACATCAGTTGTCTTAACTGTTGGTTTAAAGGGTATTGCTTGACTCATTTATAAAAACCTCTTAAATTTAATATGATTTAATTATATACAAATGAAAAATTTTAGTCAAAGAAAATAGGGGTAGAAATTTTTTCTTGATAGGCTATGGACAGGGGCGTACTTATTGCATATCTTTCCATGTGATCCCCAATGGTCTTAAGGGCGATTGCCGGCGTATTGCACTCTGAAGAAAGGTGGGCTAAGTATATGTGTCTTAAATCTTTATGTGCGATTTTTTCAATAAGTTCGGCGCATGCTTTATTCGAAAGATGGCCTTGCCTTCCAAGGACCCGTTTTTTATAAATTAGGGGCCTTGCGCATGCGTGGACCATGGCCTCTTCATGATTTGCTTCAATAAGGAGGTAGTTGCACCCCTGTAGGTGGTGAGCAACAAGGTTTGAGGCAAAACCAAGGTCTGTACAAATGCCCACTTTAATCCCATCAAAGTTAAGTGTAAAAGCGACAGGATCAAGGGTATCGTGTTGGATGCTAAAAGGGAGAATTTCGATATCTTGAAAGTAAAAGGGCTCTCCAGTTGAAAAAATTTTGAAATTTGGACGGGTGTCAATTAATGAGCAGATCGCTTTTGCCGTCTCACCATTACAAAGAACAGGGATAGAGGTGTGTTTAGCAATTTGCTCTAATCCTTTAATATGGTCAGAATGTTCATGGGATATGACAATCCCATCAATATCCTCAAGGCAAAGATCCATTTCTGATAGCTTTTCATGAAGCTTAGATAGCGATATTCCGACATCAAAAAGCAATTTTGTTTTTTTTGATCCTACGTACGTTACATTGCCGTCAGATCCAGATGATAGTGGGCACATCCCCCTCATTAAAGACTCCATAATGGTATAGTATCTAAATAGAGTGTATGCTATATTTCAGTTTATGAAAAGGGCCATTCGTACACAAAAAAAAACTGCAAAAAAACAAGAGCCGCATCCTGAAGCTAGGGGGATCTTTATTATCGCAGTGAGCCTCTTTATTTTTTTCTGTTTATTCACATTTGTAGATACTGAGCACCAAGAAAATGTTTTTGGATTAACAGGGCATGTGATTGCTTTTGTTCTTAATTACCTTTTTGGACTAGGAAGTTATATTCTTGTTGCCTTTATGACATTTTTTGGGATTAAATTTTTACGGAAAAAAGATGGAAAAAATCTTGCTGTAAAAACCGGTTATCTATGTTTGCATCTATTTTCTCTATGTATTCTCCTTAACTTATTTGCTGAGACAAAGTGGCTTGATTTTTCCCCTTTCTATGAAAAAGTCTATTCAGAGTCTGTTATTATTCAAGCGGCAATCCCTGTAAAATATACTCGATATAACCTTGGAGGGGTTCCCTTTTACTACCTTTATAAAGATGTGGTAAATTTTAATTTACAGCATCTTTTAAGTGATGTGGGTGTATTGCTCACATTCTTTAACCTTGCAGTGATTGGGTTTGTTTTTTTAACCGATTTGAGTTTTGTCAATTTTTCAAGAAGGGTGTTACATCTTTTTCCTTTGATCTTTAATGCGGTTGTTTTACTTTTAAGAAAGCTCCTTTTATGGATGAGGAAATTTTCGTTTATTCAAGTAAAGCAGGCAAGGGAGAGACATTCGCCCCTTGCTGCATCGGTATTTCCCCCTTATACCTCATTAAATCAAACAACAAAAAGAGAATCAAAAAAGGGAGAAAAAAAGGAGCTAAAAATGCTCCCCCTTCCAAAAAAGCAACAGATTATTCACAGTCACAGCTTTGCTACAGACACTAAAATTGAGTTTTCTAAACAAAATAAGGCGCCAGTAGGAAAAATAAAGGATACACATTATAACCTCCCCCCATTAGATCTATTATCCAACACAGCAGAGGTGGATCAAACAGGGCTAAAAAAAGAACTTCAAGAAAAAGCCCAAATTTTGGAAGAGACCCTTGCAAGTTTTTCTATTGAAGCAAAGGTGGGTCTTATCCACTCAGGACCTACAATTACCTCTTTTGAAGTCCATCCAGCAATTGGTGTAAAGGTTCAAAAAATAAAAGCTTTGGAAAATGATATTGCCTTAAATCTTCAAGCACGATCCATCCGAATTATTGCCCCCATCCCTGGAAAAGCAGCTGTAGGTGTAGAAATTCCCTCTTCAATTCCTCAAGAAGTAGGGTTTAAAGATATGCTAAATGCCTATAGACGCCTTCCCACTAAACACCATATTCCAGTTCTCCTTGGAAAAACTGTTCGCGGAGAGGATGTGATGTGTGATTTAACAAAAATGCCCCACTGTATTATTGCAGGCGCCACAGGTTCTGGAAAATCTGTCTGTATCAATACAATGATCATGTCGATTTTAATGAATTCAACTCCGGAAAAGGTAAAACTTTTATTGATCGATCCAAAGAAAGTAGAGCTTACTTTTTTTGCAAAGATTCCCCATTTAATTGCTCCTGTGATCACTGAACCTGAGGGGGCCTATTCAGCTCTTAAGTGGATTGTAAAAGAGATGAAAACCCGTTATGAAATCTTAAAACGGTTGGGAGTTCGAAATATTCATGCCTTTAATAAAAGGAAAATTGATAAGGAATTTGAAGACTCTTTAGAAATGGATATCCCTGAAGAGATGTACTTTTTAGTCGCTATTATTGATGAGTTTGCAGATTTAATGATGACTTCCTCATCAGATCTTGAAACCCCAATTGCACGGATTGCACAAATGGCAAGGGCTGTGGGAATTCATCTAGTTATTGCCACCCAAAGGCCTTCAAGAGAGGTAATTACCGGCCTTATCAAGGCAAATTTTCCTACAAGAGTGGCTTTTAAAGTCTCATCAAGGATCAACTCACAAATAATTCTTGATGAAAATGGTGCAGAAAGCTTGTTGGGTAATGGCGATATGCTATTTTTAGCCCCTGGGACAGCCGAATTATTAAGGTGTCAAGGGGTCTATGTCTGTGATGAGGATATTAAAAAGGTTGTAGCCCATATCCAAGAACGTTTTCCTACAAATTATTTATTTGAATCTTTTGACGACGTCTCTTCCGATGACGGCCTTATTTCGGAAAAGGAAGAGGGGGCCGATCCAATGTACTCAAAGGCTTTAGAAATTGTTTTAACTTTTAAAACAGCTTCTACGACGTTCTTGCAAAGAAAATTAAAAATTGGTTATGCAAGAGCTGCTTCCCTTATCGATTTATTAGAGAAAAATGGGGTAATTGGACCTGCAGATGGGAGCCGCCCCCGAAGAATCCTTCGAGACGAAATAGAAGAATGACACCATCTATGAAATGGATTTGATAAGTACGTTTACACGATGAAACGTATTGATAATCCTATATTAAAAATGGGCGATAGACGGGAATCGAACCCGCGACCCTCGGAACCACAATCCGATGCTCTAACCCCTGAGCTACTATCGCCATAGTCTTCCAAAGAGTATATTTTTCCTTTTTGATTATGTCAATAGACTTCTTTCAAAACTTCATTTAGAAAATCATTAGAGGTCTTCAAGCAGACGTTTTTTATTAAAAAACTCTTCCTCTTTTTTAAGAGAAAAAATAAGGATAAACGTTATCATTATTGATACAACATTCATAGAGGGGTGAAACACTTTTAACAAAAGGGGAAAAGCCCCATTTCCGTACAAAACTGTTTCTAAAAAGGGTTTTGAAAAAAATTCATTTAACTTCCAAAGAGGGGGAAAAGGAAAGGAAAAAATTAAAAGAATAAGGGTTGGAATCATACTTAGGGGAAAAAAAAGATTATAAAAAGAGCCCCACAACGGGAGGAAGGGGAAGCAATAGAGAAATATGGGTAAAAGGGTGATTTGAAGGACCATTGAATAAAGCCCTCCTACTGAAAACATTCTTAGTAGAAGGTAGGGGATTTTATGAGATAGGGGCATTAACCTTTGTTTTTTAGAGCACCTTTTTAGGCACAAAATAGTGCTTAGATCATTTATCCATGGGGTTAATGAAAGAATGACAAAGGTTGCAAGATAGCTTAAAGAAAAGGAGATGGAAAATAGGGAGTAGGGGTCTATTACAATAGAAACGATTCCAGAAAGTCCTAGGGCATTTAAAGGAAGGGGATTTGAAGAAAGGAGGATACTTATTAAGTACAAGGTGACGGCAAGAAAGGACCTAGAGACAGAAGCAGATCCTCCTAAAAAGAAGAAATAGAGCCATGCGCAGAGCAAAAGAAAGAGAAGAGAGATTTTTTTTGGAAAAAAAAGGCTTAAAGGGATTGAGAGAATAAAAATGATCCAAGAAAAGTGAAATCCTGAAATGGCTAAGGTATGTAAAAGTCCTGCCCCTTTAAACTTTTCCTTTAAGAATGGATCGGAAATCTCCCCTGTAACAAGACTTTTGAAATAGTCTCTAACTTCAAGATCTTTTACATGGTTATCAATGAATTTTTTACATCTATCTTTCAATATAAAGCGATTTTCTATAAATGAAAATGTATAAGGGACAGCTTTCCATGAAAAAGGTTGTAAAACATTCCCAGATGAAGAGGGTTTTAACATCCCTTCGATAATAAAGTGTTGGTTAAAATTAGGACGCTCTTGCTTTGAAAGGGGGATAAGACAAAAAAGCCCGGTATATTCTTTTTCCGAAAAAGTTTTAAGAAAAGGGAGGTGTGCTAAAAGGTACAGTTTACCATCGATTTCTTTAAGATGTTTTGGAATAAGGTACCCTTTTATCCTTTCTTGAGAAGGGGGAAGCTTTTTTGTATCTTGAAGGAAGAGTAAAGAGGTAAAAAGGGATAACAAAACAGAACCCACAATAAAGGATCGCTTTTTATGGGTAAAGGCTAATAACATAGGGAGAAAAACTCCCATTGAGGATAAAGCGCCACAAAGGAGAGATCCAAATAAAAATAGGGCTGGAAAGCGTTCCCATGAAAAAAGAGGTCGAGAAAATTTCATAAAGAAATTATGAATAAATAGATTTTAAATACAACCTATTTTTAGTTTAACCAGGACGCTGTGAAAAAATGCGATAAAAAAATTGATAGACTCCAAACCAGCGCCCTTGATTGTTTAGGCTACATTCTATAGCGTAGTCTTCAACACTCTGATGAAAGGTAGCTACTGGGGGATCTAGAGGGTGGTTAGCTGCTTTATATTGAATGAAAAGCAAGGCAACCATATAGGATAATTGCTCTTGTGAATAGATTAAAAGGGGCAAATCCGAGTAAGGACTATTGTTTAAATAGAGTGCTACTTTCAAATCTTCGGCAGAATCGATTAAAGAAAGATGCAATTGCTTTACTTCAGGAAGAAGATTGTTTGCCGTTTTAACCAATTCAGGAAAACTTTTTTGTAAGACTTCTTTAATACCTAAAGGAAAGGTTTGATTGGCTACGTGCATAAAAGGATTAACCTGGTTGTTGTGAAAGGTGATAATAGAAAAAACGGTACACTCCAAACCACCCTACTTCGCTAATTAAGCTGCATTCTATAGCATACGTTGTTGCCACCTCATAAAAATGAAGTACAGGGGGGGAAATACGGGGTTGAAAAATTTTATGCAAACAAAAGAGTAAAGAAATCATATAGGCTAGTTGCTCTGCAGAATAAGAGAACATTCCTTTTGTCATATGAGGATTTTCATTCATTGTACAATCTTCTCTAATCACTTTTAAGGAATCAGTCATTTGTTTATGTAAAAATATGGCGGTATGCCTTATTTTTTCCACATGATTAGACACATCAGGAAATAAGGTTTTAAGGGTTTGTTTAAAACTTAAGTGAGGAGTTCTTAATTGGTCTAACATGAGGGTCAAATAGTTTAGTCTTACACCCTGTTTTTGTCAATAAACATAAAAAAAGGGTCTTTTAAGGCTATTTTTGGATTGGATCCTCATTTAAAGAACCGTGGATAATCCGAGAGGATCGAGCCCCCGTTAAATGATGCAAAGCCCATTCTAACATTACAGAAAGTCTATTTTTAAATCCCATAAGGTAGGCAACGTGGACAAAGCCCCATAAAATCCATGCAGGAAATCCTGTAAAATTCCATCCACGAACCGTGGCTACCGCTTTTCCCGTTCCAATGGTTGCAAGACTTCCTTTATCAAAGTAATAGAACTCTTTTCGATCCTTTTTTTGATGTTTCTTCAAAAGCTTAGCGATAAATTTCCCTTGTTGAATGGCAACAGTGGCTACCCCTGGAAGGATATTACCCTTTTTTGTTACACAATGGGCAGCATCGCCAAGGACAAAAATATTTTCATGGTTTGGAATAGATAAGTCTTTTGAAACAATAGCCCTTCCAGCGCGATCAAGGGGGATATCTAGTGTTTCTAAAAGTTTTGGAACTTTATTCCCTGCAGCCCAGATAATGGTGTTTGATTCAATGAATTTATCATTCATTTGAACCCCATATTCATTAATATCTGTAACAACCGTATTTAACAAAATTTTTACCCCCATTTTTTCAAGGGTTTTTTTTGTATAGGTAGATAATGACTCTGGAAAAGGGGGAAGAGGCCTGTTTGCCCCTTCAATTAAATAGACATGAGCCTCATGTGGATTAATGTGTCTAAAATTTCGTTTTAAAGTGGTTTTTAGCAGTTCAGCAATGGTTCCGGCAAATTCAACCCCTGTGGGTCCAGCTCCAATAATTACAAAATTTAAATACTTTTGACGTTGCTTTGCATGATTTTCCCTTTCAGCCCGTTCAAATGAAGTTAAAAGGTGATTTCTAATCAATAGGGCATCTTTAAGGGTCTTAATCCCTGGAGCATACTTTTCCCAATGATCATTTCCAAAATAGGAATGCATCGCTCCGATTGCTACAACAAGATAGTCAAAAGATAGGATCTCTTTGTTCTCTAATGTGAGGGTTTTTTTTTCTTTATCTATAGAAATAACCTCGCCCATCAAAACGGTGGTATTTTTTTGCCGAGCAAAAATTTCTCTTAAAGAGAGCGAAATATCTCGAGGAGAAAGGGTTGCTGTAGCTGCTTGATAAAGAAGGGGTTGAAATAGGTGGTGATTTTTCTTGTCCAATAAAATGATATCTAAGTCTGCGTTTTTTAGATGTTTACACACAGTAATTCCGGCAAACCCACCGCCGATGATGATTAATTTTTTTCTCTTCATAGCCCCTCTTAATTCTATACTTAAAACCAAAGATGAAGTAAAGTCAAGTGCTGAATTTTTTAAGGAAGGCTGATGTTAATAATTGAAGATTTTTTTCAAGATTTTGGCGATAACCTCTCTTTAAAAATGAAGGGGGGAAAGTTTGGTCTTAGTAAATCAATTACAGTTCCAGATATTGAAAGGCCGGGACTTGCCCTTACAGGATTTTTAAATGGGTACTCATTTAAACGTATCCTTATTTTTGGTAGAAGGGAGCTTGAATACCTCCATTCTCTTTCTCCCCTAGTGCGAAAAAGACGGTTATCAAAAGTCCTTTCCCCTAAGTTACCTATGGTTATTGTAACAAGAAATGCCGAACCGTTAGAAGAGATGAAAGATCTTTGTGATCAAAGAAATATTCCACTATTTAGCTCAAAGCATACCACGTCCCATGTAATGCAAAAAATCACCTATTATTTAGGGAGGGCTTTTGCAAAAACAGAATCTTGCTATGGGACATTAGTCGAGGCCTTTGGTAAGGGGGTCTTAATACAAGGGGATTCCTCTGTGGGGAAAAGTGAGACCGCTTTAGGATTGATCGAAAGGCAACACAGACTTGTTTCCGATGATGTTGTGATCCTTTCAAGAAGGGAGGGGACCTATATTGAAGGGGAAGGGCCAGCAATTACAAGACATTTAATGGAAATCCGGGGGATAGGAATTATAAATGTGGCCCATCTTTATGGAGCTGTATGTGTGAGTGAAAAGGCAACTATTGATGTTGTTGTAAAGCTAGAGGAATGGGATGATGATCATTTTTATGATCGAGTAGGGGTGGAGGAAAAGCATGTTGAATTCTTAGGGGTTAGAATCCCTTATTATATTTTACCTGTAAAGCCTGGCAGAGACGCTGTCCTTTTAATTGAAACAATTGTCTTAAACCACCGTTTAAAAATGATGGGGGTTCATTCAGCTAAAGAATTTAATGTAAAACTCCTTGATACCATGGCAAAAAAACAAAAGGGCTCTTTAGGTTCTTGATAAAAATAGTTATTGATATAATCAATCTTTATAAGATATGATCATTTTCATATCTTGGTTCTTTTGTGGAAAAGCAGAAAAAAGAAATACGTTTAGAAGGGGTGCCTGTTAGTGAAGGGATTGCAATAGGTACATTTTTCTTATTTAAGGGTAAAGAGGGGGAGATTCCAGAATTTGCCATCACCTCCTCTCAAGTAAGTTATGAAATTGCTAGATATCGAAGAGCCTTATCAAAATCTCGACAAGAATTAGAAGCATTATATACACATTTAGAAAACGAGGGTTCGGTCGAAGTCTGTAGCATTATAGACTCCCACATTCAAATGTTGCAAGATCCTGTGATTTCTCAATCTATTGAAGATAAAATTGCTCACATGAGACAAAACACTGAAAGTGTCTTTATCCATGTGATGGAGGAATATAAAAGGCTCTTTCGAAAACAAATGCGGGGGGAGGGGGTTGAGGATCGACTCTTAGATATCAAGGATCTTTCTTCTAGAATTCTTAGGCATCTAAACCCTTCTATAAGACAAGATTCATTTTCCTATCCTCCCCATTGCATTTATGCAGACTATGAAATCATTCCGACAAAAGCAGCAGAGGCAAAAAAGGGAATTATTGAAGGTTTTATATCTAAAATTGGGGGAGAGATGTCCCATTCAGCAGTCATTGCTCGAGCAAAAGGGATTCCATTTGTCTCTGGGATAAATATTGGATTACTTGAGAATTTAGAAAAAGAAGTGGTGATTATTGATGGGTATAGCGGTGAAATCATCCTTCGGCCAGAGCAAAAAACTGTAGAGAGCTACCTAGAAAAAAGTCGATCTAAACCGTTGTTTACACCCTCTTTTAGCCCTTTGTTAAAAAAAATCACTACAAGGGATGGCAAAAATGTAAAAGTCTCAGTGAATTTTGATAATATGGATGATTTAAAGAAAATTTCTGACTACAATATTGATACCGTTGGACTGATTCGGACAGAGTTTTTATTTTTGCAAGAGGCGGTAACCACCCTTTCCCATGATTTTCAGGTAGAAAGATATGAAGAAATTATCAAAGGGGCAAATGGAGCTTTACTTACATTTAGACTTTTTGATATTGGAAGTGATAAAAAAATCATTGATATGCATGAATGTGAGCCCAATCCAGCTCTTGGGTGCCGTTCTATACGTTTTTTAATGAAATATCCAGAAATTTTTAAAATGCAAGTAAAAGCGTTGTATCAAGCCTCTTTAAAAGGCTCTATCCGTCTACTTCTCCCCCTTGTTACCGATTATGATGAACTTATTACTGCCCTATCTTTTATTGAAAATTGCCGAAAAGAAATAGAAAAGGAGTTAGGTCTTTCTATTAAAAAAATTCCTGTAGGATGTATGGTAGAGGTCCCTTCTTTTGCCCTCCTTGCCGATCATTTTGCTAAAGTATGTGATTTTTTTTCTATCGGGACAAATGATTTAATGCAATACACCTTAGCAATGGACCGTATTTGTCCTGAAAGTGAAAGTGTTTTTCAAATGACCCACCCTTCGATTTTAAAACTGATTCATCTTGTGGTCCATTCAGCAAACACTCAAGGGATTGAAGTAAGTATTTGTGGGGAAGCTGCCTCTTCAGAAAAGTATACAACCTTGCTTGTAGGCTTGGGTCTTAGACATTTTTCTTGTAGCATCCGATTTGTCCCTTTAATTTCAGCAGCGCTTGAAAAAGTAGACACAGAGCAAGCCACCCTTTTAGCAAATAAAGCCCTTTTATGCAGTTCATCGGTAGATGTCTGTGATCTTTTACATAAAAGCGAAAATGCACAAATGCAATGTTAGAAGCTCCCTGGCATTGAAAAGGGACCCTCTTCCATAAGAGTATCGACAGCTTCTTCAGCGGCTTTAAAAGCAGCAGAAATAAGATCTTCAAGCCCTTCGACATCTTCTGGATCTACACACTCGGGACGAATGGAAATTTTTTTAAACCCTTTTGTCCCAGATAGAGTGACTTTTACAAGTCCTCCGGGAGAAACCCCCACAATCTCTTTTTCATCCATTTGCTTTTGCATTTCAGCCATTTGAGATTCCATAGCTTTGCGTTGTTTTTTCATTTTTGAGTAGCCACTGCCCATAGTTGATCTCCTTTCTATGTTTAGACGTTTCTATCAAGTTTTCCCTCTAATTCTACAGAAGCAAACTGTAAAAGGGTCTCTTGTTGGATTTTTTGATCATTAAATTTCTTTGTATCTTCGATTTTTTCAACAATAGCGTGAGATGTCTTCTTAAGATTAGAGGATAGGTTTTCTGAAAAAGATGTATGTATTATAGAACTTTTTTCCTTTAACCCTTCTAACTGTTTTAAAATCTCTTGTGAAGATGTTGCGTATTTGCAGGAGAGCATTTTTTGTAGAAGCATCTCTACATGGATTTGTTTCCGAATAGGGGGAAAACTGTAGTGATAGGTGTTGCTTAAAATATCTAAAATAGCAAGAACTTGATCTATTGAATAAATAGAAGAGGTGTTTTTATAGCCTTGAACTTCTTCCTCAGTAAAGAGTTTAGACTCCTCTGTCTTGTGGTTAAGGAGGGAGTATGCGTGGTGTTTAAAATGAATGGAGAGTTCATCAATAAGGGAGGAAAGATGGGTATGTAAAGAAAAAAGGGTAGGGCCGAGGGTAAAGGGTAAAGATTGATCAAACGTTTTAAAGCCTTGGTCAAAAGCAAAAAAATATTTTTTCGGACAAACCCCTAAAAGAGCATAGACCTCATCGGAGGTGAGGGTTTCTTTATCATAGGCAACAAGGGTTTCAAGGAGGGATTCAGCATCACGCATACTTCCATCTCCAAGTCTTGCAATTAAAGAAAGGGCATCATCATTGATTTTTTTAGAGATCTTTTTAGTGATAGAGACTAATTTTTGTTTAATTAAATCAAGAGAAATCCTTTTTAAATCGATACGTTGGCACCGAGAAAGGATGGTTGGGGGGATTTTATGCGCTTCAGTGGTTGCTAAAAAAAATTTTGTATTCGAAGGGGGTTCTTCAAGGGTTTTTAAAAGGGCATTAAAGGCTTCTTTTGTCAGCATGTGCACTTCATCTATAATATAAATTTTATATTTTCCATTAAATGTTGCATACCCAACAGTTTCATTGATATTTCGAATGTCATCAATACCTCGGTGAGAAGCCCCATCAATTTCTAAAACATCGAGAGAAGAGGCGTTGATAATTTCTTTGCAAGAACGGCAGTTGTTGCATGGCTCGGAGTTATCGGGATGATCGCAATTTAAAGCTTTAGCAAAAATACGGGCAAGGCTTGTCTTTCCAGTCCCATGAAGTCCAGTAAAAAGATAGGCATGAGCTAATTTTTTTGAAGCAATTTGATTTTTTAAAAGGGTAGTTACTGCTGTATGACTTGTCACGTCGGAAAATGTCATTGGACGAAATTTCCTTGAAAGGGCGATATAGTCATTTGTACGCATAAACATCTCCAAAAAGCATATTTTAATATAATCTTCTATCAGGTATCAAGAGATAGATCAAGGTAAGTGTAACAGAAAAGGTGTTTTTTAGCGCAAAAAAATAGAGAAAGTGTTTAATATATGAAGATAGAAGGGGTGTTGTGTTTAAAAAGAGAATAGGAAAAGAAAAAAAGGGTTGTGGGAAAAAGTTCTCCAAAAGAGACTACCTTTTGCTCCTTATTTTAACCCTGTCCCTTGCAGGATTTTTTCACTTTAGAGAGGTCCGCTTTTTTATTTTTGAGCTCAATAGTGTCGCCCCACATGATATTGTAGCCATTCAAGATTTTTCTTATCTAGACAAGAAACAAATGATTGTTTTAAGGCAAGAAGCCCTTGTTGATTTAGGAAAAATTTGGCGTATTAAAGAAGGGGATATTAAGCACGTTGAAGGAGATTTTTTAAGACAATTATCCAATCATCCAAATTGGAGAAGCACCTATCCAGTAACCTATAATGAGATGGTTGATCTCTCTAAAGATCTATTTCAAGAAATGGAAAATTGGCATTTTACCGATAAAAGAACCTATAAAAAAAGGGAAGAGATAGGGGAGAAAGTAGGTCAATATTCTTTAGTTGAAGGGGTAGTTTTCAATAAACCCCTTATTCTTCCAAATGACTTTTGGAAAAAAATTGAGCAAAGGGTAGGGGAAGATAATAGCGCCTATATTAAAGAAATCGCTTTTATCATCAGTTCAATAAAGGGGTATAAATTTCATCTAGAAAGGGATCATGATGAACGGCTTGTAATGGAAAAAAATATCTTTACAACGATTCCAGAAATTTACTCCTTTAGATCTCAGCATGAAATGATTGTAAAAAAGGGGGATGTGATCACTCAAAGGGAGTATGATCAAATCCTTGCAATGAAAGAAGCTTTAAAAAAATCACGCAATTTGTTGTCCCCTTTAAAAATTCTTTCGTCTTTATTACTTGCCATGTTAGTGGTCTTTTTAGGCGGGATGTTTTTTTATATGAAACATCAAAAAGTGTTAAAAAGCACAAATACATTAGCATTATACATTGTGTTAATTCTTGTAACATGTGGGATTGCAAAAGGGATAGAGCTTATTCTTAATTCCACCCCTTATCCAATAGCAAGCCTTTTTCAGTTTCCGATCATCATCCCTTTTATGTCGATTTTATTAGCGATATTTTTAAATGAAAGTATTGCCCTGTTTACAAGTTTGTTTTTGACTGTCTTAATAGGTTTTACACTTGCTGTCAGCCACAATCACTTTATTATTATCAATGTGTTTGCTGGGATTGTAGCCTCCCTTAGTGCAGCAAAAATGAAAAAGAGAAAAGAGATTTTTTTTGTTTGTTTTAAAGTATGGGCGGTATGTTCATTTGCGATGTTGATTTATCTTCTTTCAATCAATCGGTTATTTAATGAAACAGCCCTTTTACAGCTTGCAGCCTTTGCAATGAATATTATTGTGATAGCAGTATTATTAATTGTAGTGATTCCAATTATTGAGCTTGTCTTTCATATTATGACAAATATTGCTCTTGTTGAATATATTGATCCTACCCACCCTTTATTACAAAGGTTAAGTTTAGAAGCCCCAGGGACGTACCAGCATTCATTATCTATTGGTCACATTGCTGAGTATGCAGCAAATGCTATTGGTGCAAATGGGATGCTTTGTAGAGTTACAACACTTTACCATGACGTAGGAAAGTTAAATAACCCCCACTATTATACAGAAAATCAGTTGATGACAGGACAAAGACCTTTTAATATTCATCAATTATTAACTCCGATTGAATCGGCCTATATTATTAAAAGTCATATTCTAGATGGGGTGGCCCTTGCTAAGCAGTATAAATTGCCTAAAATTTTTATAGACATTATTTTAGAACATCATGGAACCACATTGATTAAGTTTTTTTACTTAGAGCAACTGAAAAAAATGAATGGGATAGAAAAGGATGTCGACGACAAAGCATTTAGATACCCTGGCCCAAAACCACAAACAAAAGAATCAGCAATTATCATGCTTGCCGATTCGGTAGAGGCAGCTTCTAGAACCCTTGAAGAAAATTCAGAAGAGGTGGTTCAAAAGCTTGTGGAAAGGATTACCTCTTCAAAAATTTTAGATAATCAGTTTGATGAATGTAACCTTACCTTTGATGAGCTTTCTATTGTGAAGCAAAAGCTTGTTGAGATAATAAAAGCGACCCATCATTTGAGAATCAAATACCCAGAAGAGCCTCAGTATAGAAAATAGTTTCTTTTTATAAAGAACACCCTCTCCAAAATTAGCTTTTATTTAAAAAAAGAGCTTAACAGGTACTATTTAATGTCTATAGTGTTAAGAAAATTTATTGGCTGGAATAAATCCTATATCCTTAATCATCACTAGTTTTGAATGGACAGATAAGTAATAGGCGGCAGCTTCCTTTGTAGAGAAAATTGCATTATAAGCAGGGGTTTTCCCCCCTACAATCATAGGGGATGACGATCCGTGAGAATCAAAAATTTCTACTGAACCATCTTCTCTTACTGAACACATAAGTGCTCTATTTTCTACATGTAAAATCCCAGACGATGAATTAGGAATATTGGTTAATATGTTTTCAAATCGCTTATAGGGTAATGAAGATAAGAGTTTGAGGGGATCTTCAGAGACTCTTTTGTTGAAATCAAAACGTATCAATGGATCGTTTAGCTCACCCAATGAAATCCCATCTAGCATTTTTTCTGGAGATAAGGTTAAATGAGCAACAACCCCTTCTTTAAGAAGTTCTTCAATAGATTTATTAGTTTTGTACATCGCATTTTTAAGCGCCGCAACTGCAAGTGAACCACAGCAATAGCTTGATCCTCCTTGATACACTTTAATAGAAGGATCGGAAAATGTAAATTGATTGATTCCATTTTTAGCGGTGTCTATTTTTAAAATAAATTTTGCCACAAGTGTCTTTTGAATTTCAGAAATATAGTCTGTAATGGTTTTTCCTATTGCACCTGTAAAAGGTAAAGATTGAAGTTGAGCAACTAACGGTAAGGATTTTAATGGATCTTGATTGAGCACATTTGAGAAAAGGGTCTCTAAATTTTTTGGGTCACTTTTATAGTATTTTTCAAAATCTAAGGTTACCTTTTTATATATGTCATCAATCACTTTAGGGCTATAAAGGCCTTGTGAATAGCAATTTTCTAGAATTGTTCCAATTTTTTTTAGATCCTCGAAACTATAAGAGTCTATATTAAAGCTTTCTATAAACGCTTGATCTTCTCTCATAGTATCTAAAAATGGCCTTTGACTTTCGTTTAGATAAAGAGCAAAACAGATCGGTGTATTTATCTTTTCTATACCCGGATCTTTGAGAGCAGATAGAAAAGTTGCAGCATCTTTGGGTGTGTCAAAGGTAGCTATATAGGGTTCATTGAAAGGTGCAGGTGCATCTTTTTTATGTGCTCCTTGATAGTCGATTATAGTAATTCTACCGTCTGTTATTTTACATTCAAACCTTAGATCACCAGCGGAAATAACTGCCGTTGTACTTGAACTATTAGGATTATCTTTTAATACAGTTAAAATATTATAATAGCGATCATTTAAATCAGGAGCAGTGTTTGATTCTTCATAATATAAGGGGTTGATTATAAGGGTTTTTGCCCGATCAATAATATACTGCCTATCTATGGACAAAATCGAATCTTCGGGGATTTCTACTACAGTTGTTGCACATTTTGTGCAATTTTCCAATAGAATAGAATCGATCTTTTCTATAAAATCTGGTGGAAAAGGGTGTTTTTTTAACAATTGAATGATTTCAATGATTGTCAAACGATTACGGACATAGGGATCTTTAAGAACTCTAATAGCATCTTCTTGAAATGGTTCTTGATTAAATATAGAATCAAGGATTTCAATAATAGAGATACTTTTATCATTAAAGGCTTCATCCATATCTAGCTTGTAATTTTTTAAAACCATTTGCATTTCAAAAATTTTTGTAAGGGTCTGTAGGTTTTTTAAGCTTAGAGGGTACAGATCAAGAATCAATTCTTGCATTGATCTGGTTTCAGAAGAAAGACTCATGTCAAATTTTTGATTCATCCATTCAAAATACGAAGATGTAAATTCTTTGTTAGATAGAAGAGTACTTATTTTCAAATGAATTTTATTTTTAACAGGTTCATTGTTTGTATATTGATATTTTAGAACAAGAGTTGTAAATTGTTCATATTCTATTAAATGGGGATGTAAATTCTCAAGGTTTTCTAAAAAAGCTATATCTTTATTTTCAACCTTTATTTGACTTTCTATTTGTTCATAATTCTTTTTAATCTCTTCCTTTTGATTTAATAAGAAAACAAGATTAAAAATTTCTTGCATTTTTTCTGTGAAATGCGCTTTTTTTGAATGAGATGTAAGCATTTCTTGAATCTCTTTGTACTGACTTATAGTCTCCCTGGTTAATGAACACTTACCCTCATTAAGGGCATTTAGAAATAATAAATCATTAGATAATTGCTTTTGAAATAGGTCTAAGGTGCAATCATTTGTTTTTTTTGCTGTATTGTTGTTAGCAAGTGAGCCTTGAATCTTATTACTAGTGTACGGTTGAAGTCCACTAATCCTTTCAATGGACTCAGTCTCACCTTTTGATTCTATAAAATCTCTATCCCCATTTATATTTGACGACGACATAATTAACGACCTTTTAAATATAACTTTATGTTAATTTAGTTATAATTTAAGTAAATAAATTTTTTAATTTATTTAAGTGTCTATTAATAGGAGAGTGTTTAAACATTTTTTCTAAAAATGAATTAGAGTGAGTTATCAGTAAATTTTATTTAATTTACTTTAGATAAAATTCTCTTTTCAAAAGATTTAAGTCCATTTCAATGGCTTTATCAAGACCTTCTATCTGCTTTTCAATAGGGGCTAAATTAGAATAGGGCGTATGAAAGGAAGCATAGATTTTAATTTTGGGTTCTGTTCCGGAGGGGCGAAAGATAAAGCGTGAACCGTCTTCAAGATAGAAGGTAAGAACCTTGGATCGCGGTAAACAAATAGGTTTAACCTTTTTTTCAGGAAATGTTGTTGAAATAAGAGTTTCATAATTATCAATTTTGATCACTTTTTTTCCTAGCAATGTTTCTGGAGGGTGAGCGATCATAAGGGACATTTGTCCATCAAGCATCCCTTTTTCTTTATATTCTATCGATGTCCCCCCTTCTCGATAGATCCCATATTTTTTATAGATGTCATAAAGAAGGTCTAAGAGAGTTTTATTTTCTAAGTGAAGGTGCAAGGCAATTTCAGCAATCTGACACGATGCTAAAACCGCATCTTTATCTCGAATCTGGGTCGATGATAAATATCCTAAAGACTCTTCAAACCCAAAGAGAAATTGATAGGGGCCCTCTTTCCAACGTTCAATAAGTTCAGCGATATATTTAAACCCAGTAAGAGTTTCAAAACAAGTCCCTCCTAAATCAGTTGTGATGGCATTACAAAGGGGGGTAGATACAATGGTTGTAATACAGGCCCAATTGTGTAAACCCTCTTTATGGGTAGCTAAAAAATAAAGAAAAAGAATTCCAAGCTCATTGCCTGTAAAGGTATATATTTTTTTATCTTTGTGCATTGATACACTGAGTCGATCACTATCTGGATCTGAAATTAAAAGTAGATCCCCATCGGTTCTTTTTAATGTTTCTATGCCAGAGGCCCTTGCCTCCTTTGTTTCTGGATTGGGGGTTTTTGTAGTAGGGAAATCTCCATCCGGTTCCTGTTGGTTTTTTACCAACTCAATATTTTCAAATCCCCATAATTTTAAAGCGTCGGGGATCATTGTAATTCCGGCTCCATGAAGGGGGGAGTAACAAATTTTTAGCTTTTTCCCATATACCTCATTATCATGCTTAAATAAAGATTCATCATATAAGGTCTCTAAATAAGCCATCTCTACAGATCTATCAATGATGTGAATCAGGGGGGAGTTTTCTGCGCTTAACGGAATTTTTGTCACATCTGTAACAGACTCAATTTCTTCGATGATTTTCTTATCATGGGGGCTGACAACTTGTCCTCCATCGCTCCAATAGACTTTATAGCCGTTGTACTCTTTTGGATTGTGCGAAGCTGTGATATTGACCCCAGAAATAGCTCCAAGATGACGTATTGCAAAGGAACAAAAGGGTGTTGGGCGCAAATCCTTAGTAATATGAACTGTAATCCCATTTCCAGCAAGGACATAGGCTGTTTGCAAAGCAAACTCTCTAGAGTGATTTCGGCAATCATGACAAACAACAACCCCCTTTTTCCACATCTCTTTAGGGTGTTTAAGGATGTAATTAGCTAGACCTTGTGTCACTTGAGAAATGGTGTATTTATTGATCCGAGCGGGCCCAACACCCATTTTTTCGCGCATTCCCCCTGTCCCAAATTCAATATGGCCAGAAAATGCCTCTATAGCGTCGTCTCTATCCTTAGAAATAAGTTCCTTGACCTCATTTCTTGTTTCAAGATCGTAAGGAGCTTTAAGCCATTGCTTTATCGTTTCTTCAGTAGTTTTTTTCATCTCCTTTTTGCCCATCTTAACCCCTCTTTAAAGATTATCTAGCCATAGAAAATAGAATTTCACAAGAAAAAGAACCCTTTTTTCCACATTTCTAAGGGTTATGTGACGTTAAAGTCCCTTTTAGAGCTTTTTTTAAGGATTCAATGTCATTGCCCACAATATACTTTAGGTTTGCTTCAATCTGTTCTATTGAAAAGTTCCACCACTGTATCTTTAAAAGGGCTTGAATAGTTTCTTCATCAAAACGCTTTCGAATCAATCTTGCTGGATTTCCAGCAACAATAGAATAGGGGGCTACATCTTTAGTCACAACACTTCTTGTTCCAATAATAGCCCCATCACCAATGTGGACGCTAGGTAGAACAGTCACATCATGTCCAAACCAAACATCATTCCCTATAAAGGTGTCCTTTTTAATCGGATAGGTGGCATTATAAAGTTCTGACCATGGTTTTCCAAAGGCGTTGAAAGGGAAGGTGGAAAAGCCATTCATATGATGATTTGCACTATTAGAAATAAAAACGGTCCCTTGCCCTATTTGACAAAATTTTCCGATAGTTAAAGTTTCAGAAAGTCCTTCGAAAAGATAAGGGGCAATTAATGTTCTATAATCATCAATTCCCTTTCTAAAATCATGATAGTAGGTGTGATCGCCTATAAAAATATTCTTTTGCTCGATCACATTTTTTAAATAAACCATATTTGGATACGATGAACCGTCTGGATTTGTAAAAGGGTACGTTTCATTTGGATTTCTAGCCTTCATACTTGCCTCCGAATTTCTTGAATCTCTTCTTTAGAAAAGGTTTTTCCCCCATTATAATTGATCCCTTCACAGTATGCCACCTCTTCGTCCCAACTTGCTTTGGTTTTAATCACCTCATCCCAAAAAGGATAGACACGACATTGTTTAGGGCGGGCATTATAAAGACCGCATTTTCGATCCTTTAAAAAGACACAATCATAGGTCTTTGGATCCTCAATTAAACTGATTTTTTTCCCCACTTTTCTGCAGTAGGTGGCTAAAAATGTCTCTCTATCTACCTTTAAATAATCCATAAGTCTTTGGATATCGCTTTCTTCGAGCCAAACAAAACCTTCAGCTCCGGTGCAACACGCCCCACAGCCTGTACATTTAAAAGTTAATCCTTTGTCTTCTATCCACATCGGGAGCTTATTCATAGTATTGAACCTTTTTGTAGGAAAAATCATCCTTTAATAATGTAATTTCATGATAGGTATAGCAAATTGTAGTTTGCGAGCTGTTAATAGCATAAAGATTTCCCCCCATCTTTACAACCTCTGTTTTGTGAGTGTGGCCATGAAGATAAAGAACATTGTGAGGGTGCTTTTCTAAAATCCGCCTACACTCTTGTCCATGAATAAGCTTGTGGGAAGCTCCCTTGTCTGTCAATGAAAAATGGTTTGCAACAATGACATTTTTTAAGCCTTGGAGAAGCCTTTCCAGAGCTATTTTTTGAGAAGGGGGAAATAGGCCATTGGCGTTTAAAGGGGTATTTAAAAAGGTGTTATCTAAAAGGATGAGATCCCACTCTGGGGTTATTTTTTTATGAAAGAGCCCTTCTTTTGAAAATTTTCTCCCTAACGATAGTTCGGAGTAAAAGGTTTTTTCATAAAAGGATTTTTTTGTGTATGTGTCGTGATTTCCAGGAAGGGTATAGACCTGTATTTCTGCATCTAAAAGCTTTTGGATAAATTCTTTTGCAAGAGCAAACTCTTTAGGATCGGCTGTGGTTGTAAAATCTCCTGAGATAATAACACTTTCTATTTCATCTTTTATTAAGCTAGAGAGACATAAATCTAAATAGTCTGTAATAAAGATTCTTTTTCTCCGAAGATGGGCATTTATATAGCCAATCATTGCCCTCCCCCAAAGGTGAGAAAGGGTGGTTTTTCCAGAAAAAAAGTGAATATCTGAAAGGTGAGCTATTTTCATACAAAGTACAATAGCATGTTTTCAGATTAATTTAAGAGGCTTTTTTCCACTGCTGTTTTAGATCCTTTCGAGCCCTTTCACTGCTTTTTTGTTGGCCCCCTAAATTCCACTTTTTGAGTTTTTTATCCTCATACACCTTTGCATTCATGATCTTTGTCTCTTGGTGTTCAAAAAACCCTTTGGTGGCTCCGTTTGATGGGTGTAAATGATCTTTAAAAACTTTATGTTCAATGTCTTTTTTAAATGTTAAAAGGGTTTTTCGAACACGTTCTTTGTTAAACGGTTCTAATGCTAATGAAAAAGTTATTTCTTGAGGTGTCCTTGCGTTATCTTTAGAAAGATCTCCCTGAGAAGCTCTTCTTACCGCTTTTTTTTGTGTCTTTTTGATACGATGTGGTTTATTTCCCATGAGACCATCCTTTGTTGAACTAAATCATAGTCAGGGGTCAAAAGGTTGCAAGAAAAAAATCGGTTACATTTCTATACTATTTGTTTTTACAAGGTTAGAAAACCCCTTAATCACCTTATCGACCGAAATTAACCTCTCCTTAGCCCTTGGAATCCATTTTGGTGGGGTGATAAAAGAGCTTCGAAGCCATCCAGGGGTGTGAATAGAAGCGGGTCTTTTTTGTTTAGTGACAATAAGGGTAGGGATTTGAAGATTAGAAGCAAGGTGACAAAAATCTGAGTCAGGCCCAATAAAAAAGCCTGATTCATAAAGCAAAATAGCCCCTTCAGCTGAGCACTCTGTTTCTAGATAAAAAGGTTCAAAACCAAGGAGTTCCAGCGCCTTTTTAATCTTTTCATATTTCTTTTGAATGTTTTTTGAAGGGACGATTGCTACCCTTTTTTTATGTTTTCTATGGATAAGGTGTTTAAGGGGTAAAAGGCCATTGTTTTTTGAATGTTGCTTTACACAAAGAAGGGATGCAATCGCTAAGGAGATGTTTTCAACCATGGGGAGTGACTTATTAAAGACACGGTCAAGGGGGGTAAGGGTTGGGTGGGTCATTTTTCTATACTCGGGATAAAAAACAGAAAGAAGCGTTTGTTTACTTGTCCTAAAGTGGGCAATTAATTCTTTGCATAAAGGGGAATTGTCGTACTGCAAAATAATAAGGTCATATTGAGCAAATTCTTCAAAAAGGCAATCCTCTTGGTCTAAAGCAATCAGAGTGTGAGAAGGAAACCACACTTTAAGGCGACAAAGACTTTTGTGATAGGTGGAAACTTCAGCCCCTTCATAAAGTAATCTGTGGGAGGCAACCATCATCATCAAGCCATGTTGAAGAGACGGAGAGGGGACAATAGCAACTTTCTTTTTCTTTCTTGTACTTTGTTGGGTCATATGATTTACTATATCGAGAAAAAAGATTCTTGAAAAGGGGGGAATAATGAAGGGGTTTTGGATCCTTTGTATGTCAGTGCTGTTTTGTTTTGCAGAGCAATTAAATTATGCACCTAAGATAGAACATCCTGCGGAAGAAAAAATGTTTGTGATTGTCATTGCCTCATATAACAATGAAAAATATGCTGAAGAGAATTTAAAAAGTATCTTTTCACAAGACTACCCCCGTTATAGAGTGATTTATACAAACGATGCCTCTTTAGACAACACAAAAGGGGTGGTTTTTGATTTTATTGAAAAAAATCATTGCGAGGAAAAGTTTACCTATATTGAAAATGAAATAAATCAAGGGGCAATGTACAACTACTACACAATGGTTTCAATGTGTAATAATGATGAAATTGTAGTCATTGTCGATGGGGATGATAGACTCTTTCACAATGGGGTTTTAACTCGCTTAAATCAAGCCTATGCCGATGATCATGTTTGGATGACTTACGGTCAAGATACCTCAGCACTTTTCCCTGAAGGTCATAGTCAAGCGACCCCAATCTCCTATCTAATTGACGGTTCATTTCGTAAATTATCCTATCGCTGGAGCCATCTTCGAAGCTATTACGCTGGGCTGTTTAAGACCATTCCAAAACAGATGTGGACTCATCAAGGAAAATTTTTTCCTATGGCACAAGATATCGCCCAAATCTGCTTTTTAATGGATCGAGCTTGCGAACATGTCTATTTTATCCCCGATATTTTATATCTGTATAATCCTGAAAATCCCATCAATGAATTTAGAAAGGATGGGTGGAGGCAAAAATATTTTTGTAAAATTATAATGGGTAAGCCTCACTTAAAAAAGCTTTATTCTAAAGAAGAGTTTTTATAAAAGGATTGTTTTTTTCTTCCGGTAAGTTGTGCAGCAATAGTTGCTGCATCTTTTGTAGAAAGGGATTGAGTTAAAACATTCATCAATAGGTCATCTTCAAAATCAAGGGTCTTTTTTCTTAAAGCACCTTTAATAAGGAGACAAAATTCTCCCCGTGTTAAGGAATCTGTGTATAGATGAACTTCTTCGGGGGTTAAAATAAACAACCCCTCATGTATTTTAGAGAGCTCTTTAGCTACATAGATTGTTGTTTTTTTTGGAAAGAGGGAAAGGGTGTCAATGATTCGATGGGGGGATTCAAAAAAGATAGAGACCCCATCGTAGTTTAAAATTTCATCAATTAAAAGGGTTTTTTCAGAGAGCTTTTTTGGAAAAAAACCTAAGAATTGGAAACGATTGTACTCAAGCCCTGATAGAGAAAGTGCTGTAGGTATCGATGAAGGTCCAGGTAAAGAGGTGACGGGGAGTTTTTTTTGATGAAGGAGGGAAATTAAATGAGCTCCAGGATCATTGATCGAGGGGGTCCCGGCATCAGAAACTAAACAAATCTTTTTACCTAAGGAAATATCTTGAATAATGGCTTCTTCAACCTTTCGTTCATTATGTTTATGAAAAACGACAAGTTTTTTTGATAATTGAAAGTGATGTAACAAAAACCCTGTTTTTCGAGAATCCTCACATAGGATGTAATCACAGTCTTTAAGCGCTTCTAAAGTGCGTAGGGTAATATCTTTTAAATTACCAATTGGAGTTGGGCAAATGATCAACATGAAAAGAGTCTAACAGAAGGCTCTATTTTTAGTGTGAACATTTTTAGTGAACTTAAAAAATGGTTTGACGATAACCCTCTTACAAAAATTCAATGACATTAATTCACTGAAGGTAGTATACTCTTTTGTTTATGGTGGCATAGCCAAGTGGTAAGGCCGTGGCCTGCAAAGCCTCTATCCCCAGTTCGAATCTGGGTGCCACCTTTTTTTCTTTTCATTCATCTCGTATTAGGGTATAATTGAGTCATGAATAGAGTAAAATCATTTTTTAAACCTACACTTTTTTTTGCCTTTTTTTCCCTTTTGATAACGCTTCTTTACACAACTGGGTGTTTTGAATATTTTAAATGGTCTGTATGGAAAGACATTCATGGGGATATTAAAGAGTTTGTCTCTCTACATCTTTGGATTTCGGTTTTTTTTGCGGCCCTATCCTATGTGGTTGTTATTTTAACATTTTTACCCGGACTTTTACTCCTTGATCTTTTAATTGGATATATGTTCCCTCAAACTCTTGGGGTTTTAATCATCGGGACAAGTGCTGTCGTCGGTGCTATGGTTATTGTCTCTGCGTGTCGATTTGGATTTAAAAACTTTTTTTTAAAAAATGATAATAAATTGTTGAAAAAGATTCAAAAAGGATTTTCAGAAAATGAAACAATGTACCTGTTGTTTTTACGCTTTGTCCCTTTTTTCCCTTTTGCCCTTGTTTCAGCAGGGCTTTCTACTCTCCCTGTGTCGTATAAAAAGATTGCAATCACAACCTTTATTGGGATGATGCCTCTTGCCTTTGTTTTAACAAGTGTGGGGCGCTCATTTGGAGAATTAATGAAATTAGAGGCAATGCCCAAGTTTACAGAGATTGTCTCTGAGGAGATAATGATTGCTTTTTTTGTCTTATCAATGATTAGTGTTTTACCAGTATTGATCAAGCGTTTTGTGAAATCATAGACGAAATTATCCCTATTTAGTATCCTCCAGATATGAAAATACCTTTAAAAAAAATGGCAAGAATTTTTGGTCTACACACTGAAAGTTCTTTAGATGTGGATTCTTTTGCTTTTGACTCTCGCACTGTTCAAAAAGGGGGCGTTTTTTTTGCCCTAAAAGGGAAACATTATGATGGGCATGATTTTTTAGAATCTGTAGCTCAAAAAGGGGGGTATGCTGCTGTTGTCGATAAAACCTATCTTGGACCTGGATTTGGATTAGAGCTTTTTTTTGTTCAAGATGTCCTTGAAGCTTTGCAAACTCTAGCTTCGGCTATGCTTAGAGAAAAGGGGATGAAAGTGATTGCTGTCACTGGATCGGTGGGAAAAACAACGACAAAAGAGATGATTTATGCCCTTATTTCAATGAAATTTAAAGTCCATGCGACCAAGGGAAATTCAAATACAAAAATCACCCTTCCAATCACTATTTTAGAGGCAAAAGGGGATGAGGAATTTTTGCTCCTTGAAATGGGAATGACAGAAAAAGGGCAGATTAGGGCTTTAACAGCTATTGCCCCACCCTATATAGCAGTCCTTACACAAATTACCTATTGTCATAGTGAAAATTTTCCCTCAATAGAGGCAATAGCTGAGGCAAAAGGAGAAATTTTTTTACCAGAAACCACATTTGGGGTCATTCATCATCAGTCAGCGCGCTTTGATGGGGTCTATAGGCAATGTTTTTGCAAAAATGTCCTATACCCAAGAGCTATCCCTGTAGTCTCCCCTTATAAAGAGACCCATTTTTCAGAAAATTTTTGTGCTGCTTATGAGGTAGCCACCTTTTTAGGGATGACAGATAGCCAAATTCAACTTGCAAGTCTAACTTTAGTTGGAAAGGCTGTCCCTCATCGATTTCAAAAAATTGTCCGTGATGGGGTATTATTCATAGACGATAGCTATAATGCTAGCGCCCTTTCAACAGTTGCAGCATTAGATAACCTCCCATCCCCTGATAAGGGAGGGAGGAAAATCCTTGTTTTTGGAGAGATGAAAGAGCTGGGGGACGCAACCCTTTCATCCCATCAAATCGTTGCAGATAAAGCGCTTGACTCTGTAGACATTGTTTTTTGCATAGGAAGGGGTGCAAAAGTTATTTTTGACCGTTTTATCCAAAAGGGTAAGGAAAGTCACTATTTTTATGATTATAGGACCCTTAAGGAGGCTCTATATAAAAAAGTGAAAAAAGGGGATGTGGTCCTTCTAAAAGGGGCAAATTCTCATAAATTATGGAAATTATTAGAAAATAGCCCTGTTTTATACTAAATTAATGGATAGTTAATTATTATTTTGATATAATTAAGAGAAAATGGAGTCCATGTTATGGATGCAATGAAGGGTGCTTTTCAAAAACTCATCGATCTATTTCCAAAAAAAGAGGAAAATAAACCCCCTCAACCT
>Ga0172367_10001030_pt1 | contig 41888 bp, 37 predicted proteins | sample Lak10m_FD_114542 | JGI IMG/M metagenome (GOLD analysis project Ga0172367, IMG submission 114542) | Freshwater microbial communities from Kabuno Bay, South-Kivu, Congo - kab_022012_10m | ecosystem: Environmental > Aquatic > Freshwater > Lake | place: Democratic Republic of the Congo: South-Kivu... | reverse complement strand
GTCGTAGGTTCGATCCCTACTGGGGGCATTTAATCGTTCGTCATCGTGTTAGACTCGCCACGATGATTAAAACTAGAGTCATTTAGGAGTTTAATTATGGCAAATGTTATTTCGAAGAAGCGTCGTGTTCTCAATTATCTCGCAGCTGGTCGTGGCATCACCGCAGCAGAAGCTCGTAGCCGTTTTGGTGTAAAGAATATTCGTGCAATGATGAGCGATATTCGTACTCTTGTTGAGCGTTATGGTAATTGGGAAGTTGAGACTGAGGAGACACGCAGTGGTGGTACTCGTTACTTCATGCGTAATACGACTGGTGGAAGTCGTAAGTTCTCTTTTGACACGACCCCCTCGCGTCGTGCTACTTGCAGCACTCGCTGATATGCTTATTCGGGGAGAGGTGATTAACGTCACCTCTTTCTTTTATGATTCCTAATAATGAAATTCTTGAATTTGCTTTTCCTTTGTGCTTGGAAATTCCACGCCAGAAAAAGCATATCTCACTAATCTTTAATAAGAATCGCCTTGTGTCTGTTGGTGCTAATTATTTTAAGACGCATCCGAAGGCAAAAAAGTTAGGATATCTTTACAATGAAATGCATTCTGAATTAGATGCATATCGTAAGGTTCCAAAGTACATTAAGAATAAGAAGTTAACGCTTATTAATGTTCGTATGAATGCTGATGGTGAACTTCGAATGTCTCGTCCGTGTGAAGTTTGTAGTGGTTGGTGTGTTGAAGTTTTTGATCGTATCTATTATACTGATAATGAAGGTTTTAAGCGACTATGAGCCAGTATCGACTCCATATTGATATTCCCATGCCATTTACTGAAGAAGAGGCTCTGAAGGCTTCTGAATTGATTGTAGGAGTTATTAATAATACAATTTTGATTGAACGTACTAATATTAGTGAAATTAATTATCGTCTTGGTCATGATGATGATCGACAGAAGAGTAATTATTTTATGAAAAACGAAAATGGTCATGTGAATAATAAAAAGAGCAAGATTAACTTGACAAAGATAGAAACTATGGTAGAATAATACCAACGCGCCGTGGGAGGTCTTGGTTATCTCAGTTCGACTTATAATCGAATAAGACTTGGTTCGAATCCAAGACGGCGTATTATGGCAAAACGAAAATGGGATTCAATTGATGAAGAAGCGGAGCGTCAAGGCTTCGCTTTTAAAATTCAACTAACACAAATCTCGCGTGTTGGATGGGGTAAAAAAATTATTAAACAACGTAAAACTCAAAAAGATGCTGATAAACGAATTGAATGTAAACTTATCAAGCAATCATATTCAAGATAAATATTTTTACAATGACTATTGAAGATATTATCAAGAATTATAAAGTTATTGGTCGAAATCAAACCAAAACTGGTGAAGATAGATGTTTCTTTTTAAATGAAACTGATAATATTTTATATTGTTTTGGACCATCACATTATATTCGTCAAGCATTTGATAAAAAAGATAGAGAAAAAATAGTTATTATTGAATTTGAAAATGGTCCATATCTTGAAATAGGTGATAATGTTTATGCTGAAAAAGTAATTATTAAATTTGAATTATTCACAGATCATGGTATTCCAATTGCAGCATTGCATCTTGGAAAAAAGATAGAACCAAAGAAAAAGAAAAGAAAGAAAGGGAATACTGGCGTAGTATAATATTTGTTATTCTGCTTTATATTTCCCCACAATGATTACGCTACATGTGTAAAAAAGGACGAAATCTTAGGCCCGTCATAGAATTGAATAGCAATTATATATACTGATAGGTTCAACTCCTACCATTCCCGTTATGAAATCTAAAAATAAATTATTTTATACTAAAATTGAAGTCGATGGTCGTTGTATAGATCTTCTTCTTACAGAAAAAGAAATTACTAAAGGATCGAATAGAATTATTGATCCTGTAAATTCAGATTTCATACCTAATATAGTTAATACATGTTGGCCCATTGAGCAACCGCCAAAATGCTCATTCTGGGATAAAATTCTTGGCAATTGTTCGTGTAAGGAAAAATTATGAGTGAAAATATTACAATTATTCGTCTAAATTCTGGTGAAGAAATTATTTGTTCATATGATATTCAAGAAACAGATGATGGTGTTTTTTACAACATCAAGAGTCCTGCTATTCTAATTCCTGGACCAGAAGGTAAACTTATGTTTGCTCGTTGGTTACCATATATGAAGCAAGACGAAGGTATTACCATTCCAAAGTCTGCTATTGTTTTTGAAGGTGAGCCAATGGATGATCTTAAGGATCATTATGTTTCTGTTGTATTGAATAATCTATTTATTCCACAAAAGAAGATTGCTGGTCCTGGAGATCTTAAGTTGGCACTTGACTGATTTAAGTTAAGTTTTATAAACCATGATCAAATTCTCAATGACAATTAGGACATAATGCTATTAGATTTTGATCATGGTTTATAAGACTAACTAAAGTTTATGTAGATTCGATGCGGGTGTATCGGCTCTGTCTTCTAAGCAGAAGTACCGTAACTGGATGATGTAGGTTCGATTCCTATCACCCGTGCCTTAAAGGAGAAATTATGCGTAATTCTAGTATTGTTTTAAGTTTTATTGGATTGAGTGTACTTGTATTTGGTTTGTTTACTTCATTTATTGTTAAGAATCAACAAGTCGCAACGATGGCAGTTATTGCATCTGTGGTTTTGTTTGGAGTAAGTGGTTTACTTACAACATTTGGAACACCATCATCAGAGCAACTTCTCGAAAACGAATTTAATCAGAATAGTGAAATGAATTCTATTTGGGAACGAATTCGTGATGTACAAAACAAATGTGATCGTAGCAATGATGATATTTATCGTTGGTATCAAGATGAACTAGATTCACTTTATACACGTTTAGAAGAACTTGAACAAAAGAAAAAGTAAAGTATAATTCAGAAACCCAGATGAGAAATCATCTGGGTTTTTTTTTATTCAATAAATAATTTCATGTACGAATTAGTATTTAAGTTTAACTTTACATTATTTGGCGGAAAGCCAAAAAGAGATATAGAAAAACTCCCTGAATGTAAAGTATCATCATATGATGTTGTAAATGATGAAGTAAATTTGAATGTAATTTGTGATTCTTTAGATACTGCTGATAAATTAAAACAGTATTTTGCTATACGCTATGAGATATTTCCTAAAAAAGAAATAAAAATCTAGCGTCTTGCTGTTATAGACATACTATTAAGTAGTCTTACTGTATTATCCGCAATCACAGTAAGTTTTTCTACAGCAGTTTGTTGTTTTACATTATTTGGTTGTGATGGACAATAAGAATTTGACACAAAAGAAAAAGAATCACCATTTAATTTATCTGCACGCAAATTACATTGTAATTCAGTTTGATTATCAAGACAAAAACTATTTACACCATTTACTATAGTACAATTACCAAGTGTAGTATTGTCAAAATTATTAATATCAATATTACTTTTATTTTTTACATGAATTGTAATATTAGTTAATGAAGTTGATAAATCTTGTTGTGTTAATTCACCATTGATTTCTATTACTTCTTTACCTTCTTCATCAACATAAAAATCAATTATTTCAAATTTTTTAGATGATAAAGATGTTGAAATATAATCACCTATATTAGCACCAAGATATTTAAATGAATTTTTAGAATTTTGACCTAATATATTTGTAATTTTTGTAACAAGTAAATCAGCCTGTGAGGAATTTACAAGTAATATAAAATTTGGTGTATCAATAAAATAATTCTTATCATAACGAGTGACATTTGTTGTATAATTACCAATATCAACAACATTTGCAAATAAAATTCTATTTTTAAATTCACTTATTGTGTAGGTTCCAGATAATGATATTTTTCTATCTGTTAATTGTGTATTTAACCAATCTCCTTGTTCTACTGAAAATGTAGTCCCAGATAAGTTTAATGAAAAGAATTCTTTGATTTCATCATCGGATACTGTATTTTTATAATCTGAAAAATCTACCATAACCTTTGTGTAATTATCATAAAACACAAAATTGGGAGAAGCAACTATACCCCTTTTATATGATGATGTTTCTAATATTTTCTTTTCAAATTTTAAACCATAGAAAGCATCAGATCGAACACCAACAAAATCTTTTGTTTGTCCTTGTGGTTTATTTTGCCTGTTTAAACTTGATTTAGAAATCATCAGGATGCAATATAATTAATTTTTTGTAATGTCGTATTTGCTAAAACGTATATTTTATTTAGATTATCAATTTCAATAAACAATGCTTCACCAGGATCTAATGGAAATCCTGAAGTAGAACTTGTAGCCAAGCCAGAATTACCAACATAAACTGTTGATGTATTTGATATTGGTGCTTTAAGATGAACACCACTCTTCAATGGGGTTGATGTTGTAACAATAATTGAAGCAGTAGATGATAAATCTTTATAACCACTAAACAATTTTGTTGGTTTAATAATTTCAGAAATCTTAGCAGAAATTGTACCAGAACTTAATTTATCGTTTATAGTTGAAATTATTGTTGTATTTGTTTTTATCGAAGCAAGATTTGATACAATTGGTTTAGAAGTAGATTCAAGTGAATTAATAATATCTGTATCATCAATTATAACAGTTCCAGTAACACCCACAGGAAGAGCAGTTGTAGCAGTGACATCTATTGCACCACTTCCAATTGTACCTTTTACTAAAATTGGACTATCTGATGTTACGCCACTACCAATAACTTTAAGTGGCAACCCATTTCCATTTGTAACACCTACAACTGGATTAATTGTAACTGTAGCACTTATACCAGCACCAATTACATTTACATTTAATGCATCGCCAGAATATCCTAACGTGGCTCCATCACTAGCGTAGATCTTCGATAAGACCTTTGAGCCAGAATCTGATCCATAAACCCTTACGCTATCTGTGGCGGCTGCTAGGCCAAATCCACCGCATATACCAACATATCCAGTTACCGTCACACTATCTCTTGAACTTGATAATGGTCGTCCACCAGTAATACCAACAGCAACTCCACCACTTAATCCTTGAATAGTAACTGTATTTGAAACATTGACAGAACCAGTGATTCCGAGTAAAATACCGTTTGTAGTTCCCTGAATGTTTCCAGTAACTGGAACGCTTTGATATCCACTAATTGAACCACTTGGGCCACCTACAACAAGATATGTTCCTGCTCTATTACTAACAGACACAGAACCAGTTATGGCTCCAAAAGTAACACCTAGTACATTCGAACCACCAGTGACTCCAAGAATGCTTACAGGTAATGGTGTAGATTCGGTTACTCTATATGCTTGAGACTCAGATCCCCATGCTAGTTTTTGTATTGGAATATGTGCAAGAGAAAGTCCAGTGCCACTTGTACCATAATCAGTTCCAAGTATTGCAGTGGCATCATATGTTGTAATAATAATGTTATTACTTGTGTCGGCTGTTGGCATATAAAACCCTTATAAAATATATATAAAGACTAAAATGATATTCGATATTACCAAAGAAGAGTTCTCCCGCAAAGTAGAAGATACTGTTAAAAAATATAAATATTCTTATATTGATGCAGTAATTCATAATTTAGAATTAGCATCAATAGATTCTTCGGTTGCGGCCAAGTTATTGACCAAACCTTTGATTGAAAAGATAGAAAAAGAAGGTTTAGAAATAAATTTAATTCGTAAACCAAAAAATCGTTTACCATTCTCTTGACATGGTAAATACAATAAAGTACAATAAACAAGCAGGGAGTTCCTGCTAACAATAGACCGAAGGAGATCTTCGGGGAAAGTAGATTATATGAGCACATTTAAGGATTTTAAGAACAAGTCTAAAACCAGTATTAATGATTTGATGAAGAAGCTTGATGAAAGCACCAAGAAGGATTATCGTGATGATCGCTTCTGGCGACCTGAACCAGATAAGATGGGAAATGGTTTTGCTATTATTCGATTTTTACCAGCAGGAAATGGTGATGATGCACCTTGGGTGAAGTTATTTTCACATGCTTTTCAAGGTCCAGGTGGATGGTATATTGAAAATTCTCTCACAACCATGAATCAAAAAGATCCAGTGAGTGAGTTGAATACACAACTTTGGAATACTGGTTCTGAAGAAGACAAAAATATTGCACGAAATCGTAAGCGAAAGACAACTTATATTTCAAATATTTTGGTTATCAAGGATGAAGCAAATCCTCAAAATGAGGGAAAGATGTTCTTGTTTAAGTATGGTACAAAAATCTTTGATAAGATTCAGGAAAAGATGAAGCCAGAATTTAAGGATGAAGAACCAATCAATCCATTTGATTTCTGGTCTGGATGTAACTTCAAACTGAAGATGCGAAAGATTGGTGGATATACAAATTATGATAAGTCTGAGTTTGATTCATCTACTCCATTATATAATGGCGATGACAATAAGATTGAGGGTATTTGGAATCAACTAAATTCTCTTAGTGAGTTTGTATCACCCAATAATTTTAAGTCTTATGATGAACTGAAGAAGCGTCTTTATGATGTTCTTGGTGGTGATATTCGTGGCACTGCTGGAAATGAAAAGACTGCTGAAGATATCGAAGAGAGTGATTTTCAACAAAAGCCTTCAAATCTAAAGCAAAAGCCAAAGGTTGAAGATTCTGCGGATGAAGAAATCGACGCTCTAAGTTATTTTGAGCAATTTAAGAACGCTTAATAAATTTCCATTATTATCCGACAGTCGTTCTCCATGGGGGGAGCGACTGTTTTTTTATTACAGAATTTATGAATAAAGGAGCATCAATCTTCTCTTTGATAAGAATATCTGGTTTATTTAATTCTGATGGAATACTATTTAATAATTTATCTTTAGCTAATAATTTACTAGTATCATCCATCGGTATAACAGATGATGGAGTAAATTCGTTTGTAGAATTAGCTTCTAATTTTGATGTTGATTCTTGTTCAGATTGTGAATCTGATGAAGGTCTTTTTATTTTTAAATCTGGTGATAATTCAGTTTTCATCAAATTTTTTGAGAAGGATGCCGATTCTTTTTTATTTAAAATCATTTCACCAGCATGTATTTTACCTATTGATTCTGTTGATACAGGCCCATTAGTACCTTCTTGATATGCTGGCAATGCGTATAATATTTTATTTTTATCAATGTTTATAGGATTTAGTGTGGAAAAATTAAAAATACGATTATTATTTTGTATTTTATTTACATTTAATATTTTTTTATTACTTACTTGTTGTGATATATTTTTAATTTTTTCTTTTAATTTTTGTTCTTTGAAATTTACATTTTTAAGAGTAGATTTATTCTTTTGATTTATATCAGCTTTGTTTAATTTTAATTTATTTTTTAATATTTTTAGTTGAGTTATAGATGGTATTGTAAAATCTTTATTATCTATTTCAAAATTTTGATTATTAACACTTTCAAATTGAAGATTTTTTATTTCATTCGGTTTTTGTAGTAACTTTATATTATAACTTTTGAATAAATTAAATGTTTTATTTACATTTTCTTTATTCATATTAATATTTTTTGTTATAAAATTATTATTTGTATTTGTTTTATTATGAATTAAATTTTGTTTTAAACTTGTATTTGTGCTTAGTATTTTTTCTTTTTTATACAAATCTTTATTTGCAATATTTAATTTATTGGGCTGTAATGATATCTTAGATAAATGATTTTCTTTATTTTTAGAAATTATTATTTTATTTAAATTTATAATTTTTTCATTATTTGATAAAATTAAATCTTTATTTTGAATATTTTTAATAATAGCTATTGATTTATCTTTGGATTCTTTTGTTTTTTCATTTGAATTGAGGTCAATTTGATCTGCCGGATATTCATCCTTTACTAAATTTAATTTTGAATTAGTATTTACAACTTGAAGTAATTTCTTAAAAAATATATTCTTTAATTTATTTTTTAATTTTTCAAATTGTAATTTTTTATTTTTCATCTTGGCCCTTTAGATTTTTTATTTGCTGCTTCTTGTAGATTTTTTAAGTTCTCTGTTTCTATATACTGCCTCAGTTGTTCCACATAAATGTCTCTTTCCCATGGCATCATTGTTTCTAGATCACTTAAAGAATACTTATGATGTTGCATTAATTGAAAATTAATGTCAAAGAAAGACATTAAATTTATGTGACTGAGGCTAATGTGAAAAAATCATCAATACCTGATATGACTATTTTTCTGTCAACATCATCTGATGTTTTATAATTTATTACATATTCAAATTTTGGTAGTGAATCAAAAAAATCTATTATTTTTGCAAATTGTTTCTGTGTTAGTAAAAGAATATTATTTATTTTTTGTTCTTCAGAATAAACTGTTGTGTCTATTGTTTCATCTTTTTTATGAATATATTTTAAACATCTAGCTGTAAGTTTAATTATATCATCATATGAAAAATTCTTTTCTTCAAAATCATCTATATCCGAATAACTTGGTGGTCTAAATTCAAAAATTATATCTTCTGATAATTTAATCTTTGTTTGTAATTTATCCAAACCAGTTATTTCAATATCATTTAAATTTATATTTAAATTTATTTTTTCACCAGTATCTGGACATATAAACTTAGCATCAATGATTTCACCTATAGATTTACTTCTTAATTGAATATAAAAATAATCAAATTCATATGTGGGTAACGTTTCAATAATACTATCATAATAACATGATTTTAATACACTAGTCAACCCTTCAATAATATCATTCCTAGTTCCAAGTTCTTGAGCTATTAATAATTTTTTTTCTTCCTTTACTAAAATTGGTCTAAAAAATACCAATTTATTATTTGTTGGTCTTTTGAATGAAAATCTCGGTAAACTATCGATTAATGTTTGTTCAATCATAATTAATATCCTCCTACTAATGGTCCAGCGGAACCATATGCTATTGTTGTATAATAACGATATGCAAAATTTACAGTAAAAATTGTATATCCTGCATTGTCTGATGTAAATGATGTTGGTGTTATTAAAAGCGGATATGCATCATAAAAATCAAATTCAGCTTCTGGTTTAGAAGAACCAGATCTTCCATAAAAATTAATGGTTATTTGTCTAAGATATTTTTTTAAATCATCCGGTAATATATCTGATGATTGTACATTAATATTGTTTGCTTGATATGGGAGTATCGTGTCCATCCATTCATCAAAATATAAACGTTCTGCCCAATCTTGATACACTATAAAATTTACTGATAATTCATTATATTCTCTTTTTAATGGTAATGTAAATTCTGGACCATAATATGAGAATGGAGTGTTGATAAAATTTCTACCTGGTAATAAAATACTGTCTGGATATAATATCTTTAGACTAGATCCATCTATTTTCATTGTATAATGAGATGGACTTTGAGTAAATCTACGAGCTTCAACATAAGATTTATATTGATTTATAGTATAACCCATTAAAATAAGTCCTTTTCGGTTAATATTTTAAATTTAATACCATGATCTCTGCAAAATTTATCAGCAGATTTCCATTTTTCAACATTAATTGCATATGTTAAAGTTTCACTTATAAGAGTTTTTTTCTGTTTTTTGCCTTTTTCTGGCATTTTTGTTTGTTTTTCTGGTTTTATTTCAACCATCAAAGTATCTACTGTTCCATCAATGTTTCTTTTTTCTACTAAAAAGTCTGGAATATAAAAGTGTACTTGATTATCGGTTGGAGATAGATAAGGTATCTTAAGAGGTTCTGATGCCCAACTGACGATATTCTTATTTTCATCAAGATATTTACAAAATTTTCTCTCCCAAAGTGAACGACATACTATTTTTTCAGGATTTCCCTTATATTTGCTAGTATTTTTTGGTATAAATTTTGTTTTATATGCCATAATATATATTTAGTATGGCAACATCTGATCCATTAAAATTTAATCCTAATATTATCTTTCCATCTGGAAGACTTACCAATTCCAATGAAGATAAGTTATTGGAAAAGACTTTGTTTTTAAAATTTTGCTGTAGAAAGTTTGTTGATACAGTTACTTCTTCTGCATTAAATATAAAAGCAACTGATTTATATTCTGGTATGGATCAAAAAATATCAACTATATTTGTACCTGCACCAAAACAGATTATAAGTAACACAACTCTTAAATTTACAGATGATACCACTACGGCTACATCTTTAAAATCATTAGGAATTGGTGCGTTAGAATTTATAACTGAATTTGGTGGGCTTGGTAAGCTTTTTGCATCCCAAACTGAAGGGCGTAGAGATATTGATAATACCCAATCTTTGTTTTCAAATTCTGAAAAACGATCATTTAGTCTCAGTTTTACTCTTTTGGCCACAAGTACAGTAGAAGCCAGAGAAATAGCATTAATTGCAAATACTTTTCATGCTTTGGCATTGCCAACATTTAAAACTTTGGGTGGTTCTGTTGGAGGTGCTGCTGCTGGTGCTGTTTCTGGTGGTGCGGCAGGAGCATCAGTCGGAGCTTTATTTGGTGGTGTTGGTGCTATTCCAGGAGCTTTGATTGGTGCAGGAGTAGGAAGTGTGTCTAGTTTAATTCCTATTGATAAAGGATTCTCGCCTCCATTGTGGAGATTTGGTATTGGTACTGGAATTACTGGAAAGATCGATCCATCGTGGTTAGGACAAACACAAATATGTGTTTTAAAATCAGTTTCTATTAATACAGCTGCTGGTGGAAGTCCTTATATGATTGAAGATAAGGGAAATATGCCAAAACCATTATTAGTCAGCTTTGCATTAAATTTCACAGAACTAGATCCGGTTTATCGTCTGGAAGACGGAATCAATATAATTTCCAAGAATGCAGTATAATGTATTTAAATAAATTACCAAAATTAAAATATACCTTTAATGATACCGAATATGATTTGGCAGATATTTTTCGTAGAGTAAGTTTTCGACAGGCTACGCTTGATAATTCTAATATATTTTTTACATATTATGTTACTGATGATGATACTCCAGAAACAATAGCCAGAAATTTTTATAAAGATGCAAATCTTTGGTGGTTAGTATTATTACCAAATAATATTATAAGCAATAATGAATTTCCAATTTCTGAGAATTATCTTACATCATATATTGATACAAAATATCCAGGTAAAATATTATTTTTCTCGGAATATATACCAAATTTAAAAGTTGGAAATATAATAGCAGGTGTTACTCTAAATGCATCCTCTACTGAAATAGAAAATACTAGTGAAGAAAATTATGCTGTTGTTGCAGAATATAATAAACTTTTTAGATATGCTTTAGTGAATCAAATAAATGGATCTTTAGAAGCAAATGATATAGTAGGATTTTATGATAAAGAATCAAATATTGTAAAGCATGATTATATTGATTCTGATGGCGGTAGCATTAAAACAAAATCCTGGGCAACTATTAAATTAATTAAAAATAATGTAGATTCTCCTGTAGAATTTTTGAATGCATTTTCAAATTATATTTCTCCGTATTATGTAAATTCATTAAATGAAGCTAATTCAACATGTATTGGTACATATTCTGGTTATATAGATGATACAAATACAATAAATAATACTTCATTATATAAATTTATGACAAATGTTGCTGATTCAAATGTTTCATTTATTACAACAAATAAATCTAAAACAATAAGAGATAATGAAAAATATAGAAATATAAAATTACTCAATCCAAAATTTGCATTGAGAGTAATTACAGAAATAATTTCACTAGTAAATTCAAATTCTAGATCAATTAATATTACGGTAACTACATAATGGCATCTTTAAATTTAGCATCTTTAGTCCGAAAAATTCAAATTGTTAAAAATGATATTATCTTTGATGTTTATCCGTGGACTCATAAGGGGATAAATCCACTTGAAGAGTTTAGATTTATACAAGATATAAAATCATTAATTTTAGGTGGTCATTTACAAATTAAAGATGTCTATAATTGGTCTGGAACACTTAATCTTATTGGAACTGAAAAATTAATAGTTGAATTTTATTCAGATATTACTTACGTTAATACTAAAACAATAGAATTTAAGATATTTTCTATTGAGCAAGTAACAAATACTGCAATTAATGTGACAATGAATGAGTCAGAGTTTTATAATATTATAAAAATAGATTTTTCAACAGATAATTTATCTCCAGAAGAATATGAATATGATATTTTAAATCTCGGTGATGACTTTGTTGGATATATTGCAACTGATGGTTCTGGGGAAATTCCTGGTCTTGTAAACGAAATATTCAACAAATTAGAAATAGAAGAATTTGATATTGAACCTTCATATAATGGTGTATGGATAAGGGCGAACGAACTCACTTATCCATGGGCTAAACAAAAAGGACAAATAAATTTAGAAAGTCTTTTACGCTATATTACAGAATATAGTGTTTCAAAGGATAATAAAAACGCAGTTAATTATTTTTTATGGAGAGATATAGATGGTTATCATTTCAAATCAGTAGAAAAAATGATAACTGAACCAAGCGAAACATCAGCAGCGTATATCTTTACGAGTGAAACTACATCTCCTTATGCAGTAAAAGCTGTATATCAAATGTCAGAATCAAACATATTAAAATTATCTGATGAAAATGTATTTCAATCTTTCTATGAAAAAGTAAGCCCAAATTATGATGAATTTTATTTAGATTTTGTTGATAATGGTTTATCGTACAAATACGAAATAGTTGATTTTGATTATCATCGTGATTTCAATTCATGGAGAAGTATTGAAAGTAACAAAATATTACCAGATAATGTTCCTACTTCTGTATATTCAAAAAATAAATTATTACAAAATCTAAAAGTGGATGATGATGTTTATGGTTATTTTGATAAATCAAAATTAAATACTCCATTTCCACAATCATGGGATCATATAGGAAAAACAGCTGATTCGCGGTGGAACGATATTAATTTTATTCCTCAGTATGATATGACTGAGTTAGATATTAAAACTTTTTATACTATTCATAAGAAAATACGAGAACCACTTCGTGAAAAGCGTGTACGATATTCATATCTTAAAAATTTAAAAAGAAAATGGGAAGTTTATAGATGTTCCATTTGTTGTTTATCAGATCGTCTTGGTGGAATTAAAGATCAACAGGATATTGATGCCTTTCAAAATATTGAAAATCCTGCATCTAATGCGGATTTTAAATTATTATTTGGTCCTACTGGTATTTTTAGTGATTTGGGTGTTCAATATAATATAGTTGCTGCTGGCTCATTTACTGATGTATATAATTATGATGAAAAACAATTAGATTCTCAGGGAATTTCTTTATCGTATGATTTTAACAGCAGTCCATATAATGAAACTATTGCTGATTTTTATCATATTGATGATATGAAAAATTATAAAAAATATGTTATTGATTATGGTTTAGAGATCTATAAAAAGCATATAGAAGAGCATGAGAGAATAATCTCAATAATTGATGATTATCTTGCTCAAGTTCCTACTTTTATTAATATTGCAAATACTGCTTTTCAATCACAATTTGAACCATTTATATCAAGTTATGATGAAGAAAGACCAACACGTGAAATACAACTTAGTAGTACTTTTATACAAAGATATCAATCATATTATCCAATGCTTGCTCCAGAAAATACAGAGCAAAAAAAAGATTTAGCTATACCATATAATTTATATAAAGTCTGTTCATCTCATCCGTATATTCCTGGTCCTAGGGGTTCACAAAATGATGAAGCTTATTATGCTTTTTTGATAAATTATACTGGATTTAGTAATCAAAAATTTAACAAATATTTTAAAGATATAGCTAATTTTTATACTAATCCGAATGATGTTACTAAAATTGGAAATAATGGTATAGGTGATAATTTTGCAGATGAGACATATATTTGCGATGTTTGTACAAATTCAATATCATTAGAAATAGTAAAAAATAATGCAATCAAAGAAAAATCTGTAAGACAGGTTCAAATTAAATTGCTTAAATATATTTTAGATAATTTGACGGCAAAGTATACTACAGGAGATACGCCATCAATTATTGTTGGTGTAAGTGGTGAGCAAGAATTATATTATAATAATATTGCTAATTATTTACAAAAACCAGCCTTTTATATTTCAAATAGAGGATTATCATTCGAAAATAATTTAAAAAATAATGCTATATCAACTAGTTTATCATTATTCAATGTAAAATCTATTACAAGAAAACCTATACGTGGATCTCGTTATGAAATATTGGCAAAAAGTAAAGGTATTAATGAAAATGTAGGTGAATATCTATATAATATTTTCTTCGAAAATCAAACTTCAATTGATGGTGATGGAAATCACCCATATTATGATCAGACATACAAACAAAATTTAGGTAATTCTTCATTTGTTGATTTGCCTAAAATTAAAAAAATAAAATCAATCGATGACTATAGAACATCACCTAATAATATTACATCTCCATATTCTTTTCCAGTAAGTAATATTATTGGTGGGGGAAAAGAAAGAGCTTTAATTTCATCAAAAGAAAATCAAATTACTACTAATTCACCATTAATTGATGAAGGTTATATTAATAGTGAATTAAGAGCTATATCCTCAAGAGTTGAAAATTTTGATGAAAATGAATATATTCAAAGATTTAATATATTTAAACCAAATCTTGTTGGTAAAAAACCACCAAATATAAAAAGGGAAGAAATATCTTCATATATTCGAATTGAATTTAAGCAGCCCATAGGAATTGAAAGTTTAGCAGATTTTCCAAAAGGTTTTATAAGAAATGCTGGTCATGAATATTTTTTACCATATCTAGTATCTTTAACATCTGGTCCGAATGGAAGACAAACAATAAATCAAAATTTAACCATTATTGGTATGGATCCATATGGTTTTGATGTTGCAATGAAAAGAATTGTTGATCAAAAAAATTCAAATGGAGAATATTATTGGTGGTATAATGGTTCAGCATCACCTGGAATGTTTTTATGGTCTTCATTACCTACTGATCCAGTAGTGTATTTTGAAACAAAATATACTTATTATACAGCACATGTGCCAAATAAACAATTTATTAATTCTGAGGCAGATTTATTGGGTATCGGTGGAAATAGTGATTCACCCAATTTAATTGATGATTATAATGTAGTATCATCGCAATATAATTATCCTTTTGATGTTTCGAACGTAGATACTAATACTTTTATTAATTTAACAATAGAAAATCTTCCTACAAATATTATAAATGAGAATGAAGGTAAAGGTGGAGTACAAGCTAATTCAAGATATACTTATGATTTATCATCTGATAATTATGCAAGTAATTATTTAATGGAATCACATAAAGTAATTAAAGCAATTAGAAATTATTGGTCCTTCAATATACCAGATAATATTAAAATTATACCATATTTTAAATTTTTAACGGATGAAATATCATATGCTTTTGGGCCATTTGAAAATCAATTCTATAGTGATTTTATTTTTACTGAAAGTACACATAGAGGATCTTACTCATATGGATATGGTAGCTATGGAGATGAATCTTATAGAAATGCTTTATATAATTTAGGAAAATTAAATTATAATATAGATTACGATAAATTATTTCATGATTGTTATCTAAAACTTTTAGATTCGAATGATGTATATAATGATGTAATAAATCCGTTATTACAAAATAATTTAAAATTAATTTTACAAAATCATGCTGTCGATGAAACTGTAAGTATTTTTAAGGATGATATAGATTTTGGAATAACAGATGGAGAGGATGTTCCAGAATTTAAGAAATATTTCAGCCATTTAACAAATTATTGGTTAAGAGAATCAAGATTTGAAGAAAGTGGTTTAATTGATGATATTTGGAAATATGATCTATCTGGTTATAGTGAATATGGAATTATTTTACCTCCTGTAAATGCAAATCACCCAGATATATTTGATCACAATTTTGCTGGTCAGTTTATCGTTTTTGCCAAATCAACAGATGTTTGTAAGAAAAACAATCTTAAATGTATAAATCCATCTGGCTCAATAGTATCAAGTGGATGTCCTCCGGAAAATCCGTACTGCAATTGTCCTGCACAAAATAGAAAACCAATAGAAGCTGAACCATCTTATCTTGAATTATATAAATTGGAACAAGAGCTTAAAGAATGTTCTTTAATAGAGGAACATTTAGGAGAGGATTGGCTTGGATGTGTCTGGTCAAATCCAGATAACACAGCAAGTTGCAATTGTCCAGAGGTAGGGGATAATTTTATGAAATATTTGGAATATAGTAGGACATATGCTACTTTCTGGAATACTCCATCCAAAACACCTTTGCTACGCAATGCTCAAATTAAACTACTTTTTAGTTCAACTATTCAGATAAAAGTTCAAGCAAATCCTGCCATTAAAGTTGGTGATGTTGTAGCCTTACTTCAACCAAATACAGTTCAGGATGATAAAAATCAATTTAAGAGATTTTCTGGTAGATATTTAGTAACTTCTATAAACTATGTCTTTACAGGAAATGCTATTGATTATTACGAACTAACATTAAATAGAGACACCCCATTCTTAAATTCAAACGAGGCATCAGAACCATTTGAATAAATATACTAAATAATATTATGATATTACAAAAAAATTTATACTCTGATTTAAATTTTTTTATTAGTAAAAATCCTTTTACTAATGATTTTGCAATTCGTAAAGATCAAAATGCAATTAATCAATCAATCAAAAATATAGTATTAACTAATTTTGGTGAAAGACCATTTTTACGAAATTTTGGAAGTAATATTTATAATTCTGTATTTGAACATCCAGAATTAATTGCTTTTTATGTGGATGAAGCGTTAAGATTGGCCATCAATACATTCGAACCAAGAATCAATATTATAGACATTGAATATAATACAACCGATAATATTTTCAATGTAGAAATTTCATATTCAATTACATCCTTAAATATAACCGACACATTTAATATAGAAATAGCGAGATCCCGATAATGTCAAATAATATTAATTTAGGTTCTATTGATTATGAGCAAATAAAAGATAGCCTAACAGAATTTTTGAAAAAACAGGATGTTCTTAAAGACTATAATTTTGAAGGTTCAGTTCTTCAATCATTGGTAAGTCTTCTGAGCTATAATACTTTATATTATGCATTTTATTCAAATATGTTATCGAATGAAATGTTCTTGGATTCTGCTCAAAGAGAACAATCTATTATATCATTAGTAAAACCTTTGGGTATTACAGTTCCATCAAGAACTTCAGCAAGAGCAAAAGTAAGAACAGGTGGATTAGAAATTCTACCTCAATTTTCTCAATTTTCTGGTAAAAATGAATCTGGTATAATTTATAATTTTTATGCTTTAGAAAATTATTCTGAAGATAATGATAATTTTATTAATAATATTGTATTAGTAGAAGGAAAACAATTAATACAACATAGATCTATTAAATCTTTAATTGACTACACAAATCAAACTTATTTTATTCCAGATAATACCATTGATATTTCAACACTTATTGTAGAGGTTGATGAGGGTGATGGTGTTTATAAAAAATGGATATTAAGTGATAATATAGGAGATTCTACTGAAAATCTCAGTCAAAATATTTACTTTATTGAAAGATATGAGACTGGATTTGAAATTCAATTTGGTAAAGAAAATTCACTTGGTAATGAAATTATTGATACTTACAATACTCGTATAAGTTATTTAATATCAAGTGGTTCTGCTGCTAATAATGTTGTAAATTTTGAATATGTTCCTGATACCAACGTTATTGTTGAATTAATTGAACAAGCAAATGGTGGTCTTAATGGACCAGATTTAGACTATTTAAAATTCATAGCACCAAAGTTTTTTGCTGCTCAAAATAGAGCAATAACAAAAGATGACTTTTTGGCCTTATCTACTGTTTATTTGAGAAATAAAGGATATGATGTAACTAAAGATAATTTTAGTATATTTGGTGGAGATCAATTATTTCCTCCACAATATGGTAGAGTTTTTATAGCAACTGATGTTATTCCAAGAACTGATATTTTAGATTTAGTAGCACACCTAAAAACTAAATGTGCATTAACAATTCTTCCAGAATATGTTGATTCAAACCAAGATACAATATTTTTTGATTTAGATATTAAATTTAAATCCACTGTTTTAGAAAGCGAAAAACAATTTTTAATAGCAAATATTAAAAATTATATAACAAATACTTATAATATATTAAATAAGTATAATATTGATTTTAAAGGTGATATTATAGAATCTGATCTTCAACGAACATTTGATGGTATTAGTTCTATAACTTTAAAATTATATTATAATTCAATAAAATCTAATGGAGAAATTAATATAAATTTAGAAAATCCCTTAGATTTTAATGTTGGAGAATCTAAGAATGTTTGTGAACAATTTACAAACATTAATAATAATATTATTAATTTAAAAGTAAATATAACATCAAGCGAGGATCTAAGTAAATTAATAAATTTAAAAACTTATGTATTAACAAATGGTACACCAATATTTAATTCTTCATTAAAATATGGAAAAATAAATGTTAATCAAGGTATTTTGCAGATTTCAAATATTTATAGTGGATCAATTAATATTACACTGCCTCTAAAGAATAAATCTTTTATTTCTTCTACAAATACAAAATTTAGCATATTACTGAATAAAATAGTAGAACTATGAATCCGATATATTTCAAAAATACAGTATTAAATAACAATCATGCTATTAATAGCCTGATTGAATTGGCTACTTCTGAAATATTATCTACAACAGCAACGAATACATCAAATTTAAGACTCAGTGAAAAAGATCCACGTTTTAACTTTAACAATGTAGAATCATGCGGTACTCTTTTTGATATAACAAAGTTTATTCCACTTTGGGTAATAAAAGAAAAACAACAAAGAATAAATTCTGGTGAATCTGTTTTAACCATATATGATTTTTTACAAAAATATTATGATTGGTTATATTGTGATGCTTCCATTGGTGCTCAATACAATTTATCTAAAAATATTTTAGATTTGATCGATATACGAAAAACAAAAGAAAACTTAATACAAAACCTGTATAAAATGTATGCAGAATCATTTACAGGTATATTTGATTCTAATACATTAGATATTGGTAGACCAGAACTTGAAAAGTTTTTAATTGGCATTCGAAGAAACTTTTATCATAAAAAAGGTACTGAAGATGCTATACGAAAAATATTCACTACATTGTTTGTTGTAGACGAATCTGATATTCAAATTGAAATACCAAAACAATATATTTTAAGATTGAATGGTGGTAAATTTTTAAATACAAATTTTTCATTCAATACATCAACAGGCGACACAGGTAGTTATTTAGACAAAGCAGATTTATCTGGAAGTTATTTAAATTTTTCAAGATTGCATGATACAAATTGGTATCATGATTATTCTTATCTTGTATTTGTTGGTGATAAGTATAGCGATAATGATGATGCTGAAACGCTCTATAGAAAAGCAAATCATCCAATAGGCACACATTTAATTTTTGGAAAGCAAATATCAGATTTTGAACCATCTGATCCGGACTCTGAATCTGGAATTGTTTGTGAATTTCCAATGCTTAAAAATTATGCTCCATATCTTATAGGGGCTACTTATCCATCAATAGATACTATTAATGGATTAAGTTTCTTTGGATTATCTTCCTGTGTAGGTTGTTGTGGTACAAGTTATTCAGGATTTACTGGACCAACTCATAGATTCCCAAACTGGACTCAAGAAATAACAGAAACTATATTTGGCAATATAAATATTCAAGATTTCATTTTTCTTTGCTATTCTGATGGTTTAACAAGCCCTAACGATAATCTCACATGTACTGGTTGTAACTAATGTCTAAAAAATCTAACGATATACAACGATATCTCTCATCAATAGGAAAGACTGAACATCTTCATGTTTTTGTTGGTAAGTCATCCACAACTGCTGAAAATAATACTATTGATTCATCATTAGATTTATGGAGAGATATGACATTTAGTAAAAAGATTAGTAAGTATGATGTTATGGGTGTTATACCCAACATTCCATGGGTTTCTGGAAATGTTTATCATCCATGGAAATCATCAAAACAGAATACTGGTGCTTATTATGCTTGGAATAAAGAAAATGGAACAGTATATCTTTGTATACAAAATAATGAAATGTCAAGACTTGATCTTGATGGTTTAAATGCTTCTACATATATTCCAAATCATAGTTATGGTATTCAAGCATATCCTGATGGTTATTCTTGGTTGCCATTGTATAGAATAACTGGTGATCTTTTAAGATTTGTTAAAACAGAATGGATTCCAGTTGTATCTTTTGAGGATTTTGAGGAAGAAGCATTTACTTCAGAATTTCTTGCAAAAAGTAGTTTTTGTGATGGAAATGTAGGTGGAACTGGAAATTGTTCATTATATTTTAAAAATTCATCTGAAATACAAGTAAGTGGAGTAAGTTTTGATCATTATGAACAGGGTGAATTATATACTAGCGTAATTAGTGATTGTGATAATTGTTATACATTATTTAATACTAGTGAAAAATTCATACCTAAATTTTATGAGACTGGCTCATCAGTAGCGTCTACGATTACTGTAGAAAGTAAATATGATCTTATAGGACGTTTAGTTTCTGAAAATAAAATATCTCCATCTACATCATATTATGCTTTATATGATATTGCTAATAATGGTCCAAGTGATGGTGCTATTATATCAGCACATATTGATTTAACTGGAATTACTGGAAATGACTTGATCGTAAATCAATCAAATCCATCAATAACTATAGATTCTTCCACTGGTTCTGGTGCTGTTTTACAATTCAAAACTTATAACACAATTAATGGAAAATATGTTATTGATGGTGTTTTGGTTTCATCTGGTGGATTGAATTATAGAGATGCTGTATTAGATATCTCAAGTAGTATATTTGATAATGCAAATATTAAGGATGTTCTTTTAGCAACCATAACTCTTAATTTTGATGAAATAGACGGTTTAAATGTTGATCCATATGATATATTAAATTGTAATAATGTCATGGTTGATACACGAATCGATACTAATGAATTATCATTATCATCAATTGCATTACCTGATGAAATTAATATTTTTGGTTTAGTTTCAAATCCAATTGAAGAAACTGCAAATGGTGATTTTGTTATTGCAGGATCTGAATTATCTCCATATGGATCAAAATTAAAATCTGGAGCCACAACTTTAGCAGTTGTCTATCCTGGAGATGAAGCCAATCCATCAGATCCACCATCCGTGAATCCAGTAACTGGAAATGCATTAAGTACTTCTTTACCTGCTGGAACTGCAAAAATTAATTATAGTACAAAAATATTGAGAAATATAACCGATAATCTTGGTTTGGTGGCATATGATTATGCAATTTCTATTTATGAATCAGTCATTACTGTATCTGGTTTAGATTATTCTAATATAGATGATCTTACAGAAATCACAGATGCAAATAATGAAACATTTAACGTAAATTATGTATTGGAAAAACCGTCATTGTCTCAATATAGTGGAAAAGTATTACAGACAAAAAAACTTAGTAAAAATCTTAAATTAACAACAACAGACAATAGCGCAACCCGTGTTATTAGAATAAATATGATTAAGGGTATATAAATGGCAACAGATTTATTTGGAAATACAGAAAATTCTTCTACATTAAGTAGATCTCCATTTTATTCAAGATTTACTCTATTTGAAAACACAAATAGTAATTATGCCCTTATTGCGTTCACTCCTGGATTAGCACTACAGGCAGCAGAATTAAATGAATTGCAAGATAATTTTCATAAAGTTTCTACTTTAAATAATATCATGATATCTAATTGGACATTAGAAGTTATGAAAAATATATCTATTGTGAATACATTGAATGGTGTTTTGTGGACAGGTACAGTACCACTCAATCCTAATCAAATATCAATAAATGGTGGTACAATAACATTTGGTGAAGGTTGGTATTATTATAATCATAAAAGCAATCTTCAATATTGGATTTATTTAGATTCAGATCAAACTTTTGATGCTTCATCCTTGTCTAATACCTACATTGGATTTAATGTAAATCTTGTTGATGTTTATTCAAATACAGATTCAAGATTAAATGATAATTCAAGTGGCTCTGTTAATTCAAATAGTCCCGGATCTTATAGAGTAAGTTTTTTATTTGATTCAATACAAGCATCTACTACTTTAACAGCATATAGTCCAATGATTGAAAAACAAAATGGAAGCTATTATTTCTTAAATGGTTTACAACTTCAATAAAAAAAGGTAAGAAATGCCAGTAACAAATAACACATATGTAATACCAACTTTAGGATCAACAGCAAGTTTTTATGATTGGTTTAATAAAGAAAATACTGATATAATTGCAAAGTTGAATTTACTTAAAGTTTATGGAGCCACAAGTGGTGATGGTATTTTAGCATCTACAGACACAAGTGGTCAATTAACATTATCAATAGGTGGAACTTCTGGAATTATTCAATCGCCTTTATCATTCAATGGAGTTGTGTCGTTCAATAATCTTGTAAATTTACCGAGTCTAAATTTACAAACAACAGGTATTACAACTGGTTCTGCTGGTTATACTTTTGGAACTCCAGTAAGAATTTTTCTGGATGGATCTCAAAATATTGGTTATACAGCTGCTAGAGCAAATTCACCAGAAAATGCAGAAGTTTTAGGTTTATTATCATCGATAGGTCAAACATATTCGTATATAGCATTGTCTGGTAAAATATCAGGAAATTTTAGTGGAATATATGGTCAAGGATTAAGCGCAGGATGTATTTATTTTCTTGAAGAAACAGCTTCTGGTATGATTGATGATGATGAACCACAAACAACTGGCTCAGTATCAAAACCAGTATTGTTAGGTCTTACATTAACAGAGGGTATAGTTTTAAATTATCGTGGTAATTATTTGAATTATGATATCACAAGTTATGGTTCATCTGGTTCAAATCAAATAGTATTTTCTATTAATACGACGACATATACTACAGCAAATGCTGATATATTGTTGGGTGATGTGATTTCATTTTCTCCAGAATATGGAAATACAATCAATGATGCTTCACCATCATATGGAAATAGAAAAAATTATGGAGGATTTTTTCATAGTACAACTGGAAATGGAGAAGAAATTTATATTGTTGGTGTTGTTATAGAAAAAATATTAATATCATCAACATTATACATTACATTACAACTTTCTGGTTATACAGATGTGTTTAGTGGTAGTTATGATACTTTTGGTGGAATGTATTTGACTAGTGATTTTGATTTAAATGATCGAACAACTTTTCCTCAATTAAAATCATCCGCAAGTAATCTTTCAGATTTAACATTGATTGCCATAAATTATGATACATCTAACGGTTATTCTGTAATTGATATTAACAAACCATCACAATCTGAACAAGGATTTCAAACAAGATCCAATTCAAGCAGCGGATCAAATAACTTACTTGTAAATGGTAATTATGAAGTTTGGCAAAGATCAAATACAGGCAGAGATGTATCATATACATCAACCGGATCGTTGGCTTTTGCTGACATGTGGAGAAGACACGATGGAATCACTGGTGGGAATAGCTTTAAAAATTACTATATAACTCGTCAATCATTTAGTGATTATCAGAGTGATATTGAAGGTAGTCCAAATTATTATATTGATATTAAAGCACTGGGATCTTCGGCAGCTTCATATCCTGGAATTACACAGGGAACTTACCCTGGTTATACTTTCTTTGATCATCTTATGTTTGGCCATGTTGTTGAAAATGCCAAAACATTTGATGATACTAATATTTCAGTAAGTTTCTATGCTAAAACATCTCACAATGATTATGATAAAGGTATAGTATATCTTGCAAGATATAATGGTACAACACTTTTAGATTATAAAGTAATAGGAACAATTACCTTAACTACTACATGGACTCGTTATGATCTAACTACATTTATTGATTCATTAGCATCAAGCATGACTCCATTGGCCAATGATTACTGTGAAGTAGGAATTGATTTGATTCCATTAATTACACAGGCAAATGAAGCAGCAGAATCTATAGCAACAAATGTTTATGTTTCAATTGCTTCATTTAGTGCAGCCCTGGGTATTTCATCAATCAAGTATCATTACTTTGAGCCATATGGAAAACAACTACAATATTGCCAACAATATTATTATTCAACATATGCAAGAAGTGAAAGAATAGGCACACCTACTTTAGTATCAACTTTTATATCAAGCGAAACTACACCGTTCCTTGTAACTATTCCAAATTATGCTTCAGTAATTCATGAATTACCTTTACATATGAGAACTACCCCGTCAGTGACAATCTATTCTCCATATAGTGGAAGTTCAAACGAAGCATATAATCAAAGTGCTTCCCGAGAATTACGCTATACAAATGGAACTGTAGGATATGGAAGTGCTATAAGAAGTGCTGATGGAAGTACAGCCATCATAGCCACACCAAGAATCAATAATATTAAAATATCACTAAATAATGGTTATGTACCATATGATCAAGTATATTATCATTTCATTGCAGATGCAGACTATCCAATATAAGGAATAATAAATGCCATCGGTTAGTAATAGTTCAAATATACGAGCATCGAATACTGTTGTAAGTCTATCTAGTGATAATGGTAATCGTATTATTATTCAACTTGATAATTCTGTTATAGGATCCCCCGGATTCTCTGCTGGGGATGCAATTCACTATAGTGGTATATGTGGTTGTTATAAGAGATCAAGAGCAGATGATCCAGCAACAGCAGAGGTATTTGGTGTTGTTGAAAGTCTTGATATATCAGGAATTGCAAATGTTGTTTTATATGGATCAATTGGCCTTACTGGATATATTGATATGAGTGATGGTGGTAGTGGTGGACATGATGTATATTTTTTAAGTGGAATAACTTCTGGAAAATTGCAATCATTAGCACCCAATACCCAAGATCATATCGTAAAGGCAGTATACCAGAAAGCACCTCATGGTAATTTTACAGGTGCAGTAATGAATTATATTGGATATAAAGTACCAACCACATGAGCATTATAGGTAGCAGTAATATATTCTCAGATAACATTGAATCCTTTCGAAAAGGATTAACTGGTCTTACGGGTTCAACTGGAAATCCTGGTCCAAGAGGTGCTACTGGAAATAGTATTATTGGTGGTACTGGAAATACTGGACCAAACCTAGTAAATATTACAATTGATAACGATGATGCGTTTATATTTTATTATGATGATGGAACTATAGTAAAATCATCAGAAGCAATACTTGGTAATGATGGTTATTCAAAGATTAAATTGCTTGGTGTGAGTTTAGGAAACTTTAGTCCTCTTAAATTATCGCAACAAGATCAAACATACGGAACCGATTATCCTGTTGATATTCTCACATTCAAAGGATTATCATCAGCAAGTTCTCCGTATATTTTTGTACAAAATTCTGAAAATTATATAAAACTATATGCAGATTTTTCTGGAATAGCTTATCTCGGCGTAAGTGGTGGTAGTGTTCCTAATATTATGCAGAACATTAATACTGTATCACAAACAGGTATTACTGCAACTGCATATGATGAAGATGAAAAATCTATATTAATACAACATAAAAATATTCAGGAAAGTTTAGTAATTGTAAAACCAGTTGCTATTAATTCATCATTTGTATATTGGAAAGTTGACGTTGATCAAGGAACTGTATTTCATTTAAATCCATATACAAGCACAGTAAATCAAAATAATGAAATTAATGGATTTGTGGTTTTTATTAAAAAACCACCAGTAAGTAATTATTCTAAAGGAATTACAATACAATTTCCTTCTACATTCACTAATACTAGTAAAATATATTATGTTTTATATACGAATGATTCTGATATAACAAGTGGAATTACATTTAGCGAAACTTTTTATAATAATTTTGATACTGCTGGTGTTGAATGGCAAAATAATTCATATTTTTGTCCATCGGCTTCATATAATGCACTTAATCTTATATCTCTCGGTTCAAGATATTTGGCCATACCTGCACAATTCAATCAAAATTCAAGTTTAAGTAATTCTGAAGTTGATTATGATTTATATAACACAGAATGTTATCCTTATTTTTTAGATTCTGATACTGCTACTCCACCACAGTCATATTTTGTTGGTGGATTATGCTGTCCTGGTAATTGTTCAAATGCTGTATATGAATCTAATTATGGTGGTTGTACTGGATTTTTCATACCAACAAAAAGATTAAGTAATTCATCATTATGTACTAGACTTGGTAGTTGTTGTATAAAAAATTCAAATTCAACGTTTACACATATTGATACAACATATTGTAATTGTTCTACATTAGCAGGGACAAATGAATTTATATGGCATCCATATGAAGGTCTGAAAACAAATAAAGACTGGTTTTTCTGCGATGATTCGTGTTTTAATGATAGTGTTGGAGCATGTTGTGATGGATTAGGTAATTGTTTTATTAATACACAAAGTGTTTGTGATGGAACAAACAGCTTTTTCCAAGGTAGAGGAGTTCTTTGTAAACCATCAAATAGCAATTTTGATTATAGTATTTGTTCTGGTGGTTCTGGTGGATGTTGTGATTCTGGAGTAACTTGTTCGAATGGATATACTGGCTCGCAGTGTATAGATGAATATAAATCGTATTTAGGTGATCAAAAATTCTGTCAATCGTTTACATGTTCACCCGATACAATATCATGTTCACAAACAATTCCTGGTATATCGAATCTCAAACAAGGGGATGAATATGCTGGAGGAATTGTGGTGGGTATATTTGATCCAAATACAAGTAAATTATTTGGTAATATTTCTTTTAGTACATTAGATGAGATTGATACAAATATTTCTGATCAAATTGAAACTTTTAATTACACCACAAATAATTCACGTAACTATGATTCAAAATATGATTATACAGGATATGGATTTAATAAAACATTCGCAAATCGTTTGAATAAAAATGATAAAGTTATATTAGTTGTTTCTAAAAATGACATTTCTTACGAAGAGTTTACTATATTTGTTTGGTCAAAGGGTCAAACTGCATGGGGTGGTATATACAATCCATTAACAAATATACAAGAAGAAATCACAACAACAGCTATATTTAATCAAGGTGAAGGAAATGTTCAATTGGGTTCATTATTACAAAATAATACATTCTCTTCATCATCGATTAGAACTTCAGGTGAATCATTACAATGGTTATTAGTTGCTCCATCTACTGGTTATAACGGAAAATGGAGAAGAAGTTTTGGTTTATATAATACACATCGTTTGATGACATCGAAATTTGCTTATTCAGAAGATGCTTCTATTACCGATTATACTGTATATGATGCAATTAAAAAATATAATATTGATAATCCACCAACATCATCAAGAGAATCAAGTTGGTTTATACCATCACACGATGAGTTAGCATTTATTTCTTATCTAACAAGAGAGACAAATGACTTCAATATAAATTCTTCATTATTACTTGATGGTTTTTCTGCATTGAATGGTACGTATTGGACATCTACCGGAGCATTTTCTAAAGAAGATATGGATAATAGTTCTAAAAGAGGATCAAAAGCGTGGATACATTATATTGATTCAAATAATCCATCAAATAATTATTCGATTACTTCAAATAGAACAAATAAATACAAAGTTAGAGCCATAAAATTAATACGATGCGATGGTGATTATCCAGAAAGCTCAGATGATACATATAAACTTTGGCGATTGCCATTAGGTATTCAATGATTATAGGAAGTTCATTCTTTACTTTTTATGATAATATCTCTGGGCCAACTGGACCTACAGGAGCCACTGGTCCAACAGGTCCATCTGGTCCAACTGGACCACTTTTAATTGGTCCTACTGGTGCTAGTGGTCTTGGAATCACAGGATTTACATCAACTACTGATAAATTTATAACTATTTTAATAGGTGGAACTTCAAGTGTTTCCTTGAATATACAGGGAAAAACATCAGCATATGCAAATCAATATGCTCTTTTAAGAGGAACAACCACAAATGGTGTTTCTGTCATTCGTCATGCTGATCCAAATGATGCAATCTTAAATATACAAAAAATATATCAAGGTGATACTGGAGAATTGCAAAAAATTCAATTTGGTAATGGATATTTTGATTTTTCCGAAGATGTAAATAACATTTACATAGCAGCACCAACATTTGGAATATATTCACTTGGAGATACTGGAAATATTCTATATGCTTATACTTCTACTAAAGCAAAAGGTATAGAATATAGTTATTGGGATAATGGTATTTCTATGTTGGATTTACCATTATCCTCAGAAAGACATGCAGTTCATAATAATAAAAATTATTTTAGTAATTTATTATCATTCTCTCAAAATATAAGTGGTTTTTCTGGAGCCACAGGTATTTCAGTTCCATATTTTGAATTTGATAATGAATATATAATTAATCCAAATTTTTCAAGATATCAGGTTGATTTTAATGTAAATAAGGAAATAAATCTTGAACAGACGTTATATGTAGGATCATCTGGTGCAACTAATCTTGATATAAAGTTTTTAACTAATACGTATAATAAAGGCTATTCATTTACTCCACAGATTATTACTGCAAATGATCTTGGATCATGTTGTTTGTGTGAATTGAATGAAAATGCTGGTGATATTAAATGTATTGATTATGTCAATAGACAATACTGTATTGATATGGGTGGTAGTTTTAATACTCTGTCATGTGCAAATAGAGTAATTAATGGTGATTGTTTTGCAGAAGGTGCATGTTGTTTAAATGATAAATGTGTTAATACTTCACAACAAATGTGTTTAAAATATGGTGGTATATTTTACCCAAATAAGATTTGTAATAATAATGAAGGTAGTGAAGCATACTTTACATGTCCATCATCATGTCCAATAGAGTTTAAAACAGGTAAATGTTGTGTAAATGGAAAATGCTTTGATAATTTTACTAACTTTGAGTGTGCATCTATAAGCAACTCAACATTCTTTGAAGGTCAACAATGTCAGGGTGATTGTGATCCACAATGCAAAGAGACATCTAAAGGTGGTTGCTGTATTGAAAATAATATAACAGTCAAATTTGCAGAAGAGTGTGCTCAACAAGGTGGAGTATTCCTCGGTCCTGGTATTTTATCAGGTCAATGCTGTTTTAATTCTGTAGCATTTCAATACTTTATGGGTTCTACATCATGTAGAAGTACAATTAATATTCCATGTTTTGATATAGGAACAAAAATTGCTGGTGGATATCTTGTAGGAATAATAGGTGAACCCTCACCTTGTACGGATGCATTTAAAAATCCACTAATTGCTGAAGGTCAAATGCTAGGATGTAGATATCATCCAAGAGGATTTGTAAATAATTATTTGGGATACAAATTTAAGAATTGTTTTGGAAATTCTGGAGTAACATTTGGTTCCACGGATCTACCTGCTTCAAAATTAAATATTCAATATTTTGCAAGAACACATCCATTTGTTTTACCAGAAGAATCAAAAGAGACTGGATGTTTATTCAAAGGTGGTTCTCCATATGTTATGCAAACATTTGATGGATTCGTAAGAAATACAAGCACATCAGAGGATGAAGCAGCTTGGTCAGATCCCGTTATGTTTGATGGTAGTCCAAATGCTTCTCAATTATCGTATGCTAATTCTGATTTAGATTCTGTACTATTATCAGAATCTTTAGGAGTAGGAAATACGGATCTTTATAGATTGATGGCTCAACAATTCTATGCCTCTGCTGGAATTCCATTGTTATGGGCATTAATTATTGCTCCAGATGATGTAGAATTAGATAATGGAAATAAATTACTCAAATGGGGTATGTCTGAAGGTCGTGTAAAGGGATTATCAAATTATAATTTAGAACCAATTAGTACCTGTCCATTAGATGGTTTATTGACCACTAGAATGCATGATGAATCATCAAAAGAAAATACTTATTTTTGGTATCGAAGAAATGATGGAACTGATAATTTAGCTTTCGATAGATTCTGTTTTTATGATGGTTCAATAAGTGGTAAGTCTAATTGGAGTGCTACAACAAACGAATCACTTATCGAAAATAATAAAGATGAATTTAAAGAAAAGTATTCAATAATGTGGGATAATAATAATCCTACTGATACATGCACCAAGCAAATATCTATTATAAATCAAACCGGAATAAATGGATATACTGATTGGTATATTCCTAGTATTATCGAATTAAATTACATATACGCTAATCGTAGTGATTTAAATAGTTCATTGCTAATTAATGGTGATGAACCACTTGACACAGATTTGAATTACTGGAGTTCTACTAGTATGTGTGTTTTGCATACTTGGAATAATAACAATAGTCAGGATTCATCATTATATAATATTTTTGAAACTCCATCTGGATCATATAATAGTAAATTTAGATTTACTAAAAATGATTTTAATGAAACAGATAAAAATCTTTATAATTTAAGTATGAATGTGTGTGCTGGTGAAAATATGTTAGTTCAAAGTTTTGATGATGGGTTTATGGAATCCAAGAAAAGAAATGAGAATAGTGCTGTATTAAGGCCAGTACGAAGAATACCAATCATTAAAAGTGAATGTTTTGAATATTCTATAATTGATGCATATGATGATTTTATAACTTCTGGTGATCCTTATGCCACTTGTTTATCATGTCCAGATGGTTGTTAATAAATAATATAAATTGGATAAATTATGGCAAATAGCACTATAGGATCATTCGTAATTCTAGGACCACAGGGGCCATCTGGGCCTATAGGTCCAACTGGAGATACTGGAAATACTGGTAATACTGGCCCAACAGGACCAACAGGAGATTATGGTAGATATATAACAACCATATTACCATCTCCAAATAAAATTATTTTTACTTTATCTGATGGTACAACTCAAGAAGTATTCGGTAATTTTAGAGGTGCTACTAGTGAATTTTTTATTGACGGAATTACATCTGGTTTTGAATTAACTGGTTTAGAATTTCTTAATGATTATGGAAATATAATATCTTCATATGATGATTCTACTAAGACATTGTATGTTAAAGGTTTGTCTGCTTATGGATCTTTATATTTAACAGAAGATGATGATTATATCTACATCAATTCCTCATTAACTGAACAAAATTCACAAAAAGATATTGCCTCTCTTCAATCAAGAACATTAATATATCTTAAAGAAAATTTTAAAATATCAAGTACTTCGGTTGGTATTAGTTATGATGATGGAATTTATTATAATGGTACTTTAGTATATGATGATACTGGATCTGGTAACGGGCGAGCAAAATTAAATGCATCAGCCAAGATAAATTATCTTGGTCCAATATTTAAATCTGAAAATCCCATATATTTAAATGCTGATGAGGCTGGTGTATTTTATCTAAGTACACCCATTGGTATAGCAGGAATTACAGGTACATTTAGAAAAAATGAATCTATATCATTGACAATAATACCTGAAAGTGAAAATATATGGCATTTCCCATCCAACATATATTTTGAAGAATCGGAAAATTATTTAACATGTGGTAAGAGCGTTATAAATTTAATTTCTACTGATCAGGGTGAGACATGGCTGGCCACGGTTGCGGCAAGAGGATTTGATGTCTCTACTGGAACATGTACTATTTCTAATACACTTGGCTCATGCTGTTATCAGGGTGCTGATTTTTCAATAAAATGTTTAGATTATACATCTAAAGAAACATGTGATTCCCTTGCAGGAACTTTTTCTGCATTACAATCATGTGATACTGCATGTGGAATAACTGGTATTTGTTGTTCAAATGGAAAATGTATAGAAAATTCAAATCCCTCTGAATGTGAAGCATTCGGTGGTAGATTTTTTCTTGGTTTGACTTGTGGTGCATATAACAATGATCCAAATAGCACAAATTTTGGAACAAGATTATGTCCAAATAATTGTGAAGAGGATGGATTAGTGTCATGTTGTAAAGATGGTGTATGTCTTGGAGAAGATTATACTAAATTATTATGTGAACATTTGGGTGGCGTTGCTTTTGAAAAAAATTGCGTCGAAGCAAAATGTTGTGAACAAAATATAGGAATCGGACCATGCTGCACAAGTACAGGATGTAAACAATTAACAAAAGCAGAGTGTGATGCTTCTGTTGGTATTTACATGGGTGAAGGATTTGCTTGTGAAGAAATAAATTGCGACTGTTTTGATATTAATGAAGAAGTAGGTGCATGTTGTGATGGTGGATTTTGTTCTCAAAAATATCGAAGCGAATGTAATGAAAAATGGATTGGTGGTCCATGTACACCAAATATATGTGACACAGAAACTATTGCTTGTTGTTATTGTAATAATGGTATTACTACATGTTTAGATACCACTCCTGCAAATTGCGAATTATTAAATGGAACAAACATAGGCTTAGGCTCATCTTGTTTAGTTGTGTATTGTAAATTACCTAATTGTAGCACAAATGAATGTAATACTACATTTGATCCAGATCCTTGTGATGAAAGTTTAAATGAACCAATAGTTGGTCAGACATTCGTAAGGTTTAATAATCCTTATAATACGAATCCACCTAGAAACAATACTCCTGGCTCCGGTGCAAATAATACTAGTGCTCCATCTTCATTTGAATTTTCAAATATACTAACACCAGGAATTTGTAATTTAGGAATTATTAATTTTATAGATGGAAATGACAATACAGGTACAGTAGATAAATATGTACTTAGAAGTCCAATAGCAGTTAAAGATTTTTATATTCCTGTCGGTGGTTATCATACTATATCTGGTCAATCAATAAAAATTGATCAAGCTACTGATACTGCAAGATTTTGCATGTCAATTAGAGTAGATCCAAATAAACTTAAATCATTTAGAGTTTATTTACTTCGTACAGGATTTCCTAAATTCTTCTCACATAATTATGCTGCATATTTAGGATTGACATATAATGGTCAAAAATATCAATTATTGGATAATATTAGTGGAAATTTAGCCCTTAAAGAAAATAGAGATCCGCCATATGGTGGTTCTAGTGTTGATGAAGATTATCAAAATGGTGATATTAAATATGATACACCAAGCAATCAAGATGGGAGTCCAATAACAAGGATATTCTTACCTGGAACATATAAACTCAGAAGGACATTAAATAATCCACTTTATGGTTTGATTCGTTATAATAATGATTATGACTTTAATTTAAGTAGTCAGGGTGTAATTCCAGATTCTACTACTAACAATGATGCGTATGATGATTGGTTAACTAAACAGGGTGTTCATATGATGGGAACAGAATTTCGACCATCTTATGGATATACTTTTGCTTCATTTATTTCTGCTAACAATGGTGAAAATTTTAGAACAGTTTATTGTCAATTTGATGGTAATAATATCATAACTTCTCAATTTAGTCCAATTTTTAATTTTAATGAAACAACAACAAATTATTTGGCTGTAAATACCAAAAAATCTTTATGTTTATTTGCGGTATTTGGTAACGATCCAGGAGAATTAACTAGTAATCGACTATCGGATTATTCAAATCCCCAGAATCAAACAGCAATACTTAGAACTTCATTAAAACTACAAAAAGATAATAATTTAAAAACAATTATAGAAAATAATCCAAATTTTTTTACAATTACATCTTATAGTACTCCAGGCTATTATACGTATAATGCTTTACATGAGAATCAAGTACAAGCATATAAAGGTATTTTGTGTGGATATTACACTCCTGGATATAAAAAAATAAATTTAAATGTACAAAATACTAATGTAATAAATTCAACAGATAATATAAGTGATGGAACTTATCAATATATTTTATATAAACAATTAAGTAAATTATCAACAAACTATGCAAATTCATTTTTCTTTGCTGGTTCTACAAATGAAGCATCATTTTTTGGATTTACCGCATCAGATACTGGTGGTAATGATGTAATTGTTATTGAAAATGAAACAGTAAATACTGGCCATCCATGGACTGTCGATCTTGAAAATCCAGATTATAGAATAGAAATTGATAGTTTTGGTTTTAATCCACCAAAAAAACTAGTTGCAAATATTAAGAAAACTTATCCAGAAGCAATTATTTTTGATAGTGGAGCGATAGAAGTACAAACAACACCGATTTATGTTGAAGGAATAACATACTATCACAAATATCTTGAAGATATAGTTTTACCCAATCGTTATAATACAGTTACTGATTCAATAAATGCTAAATCAAGAACAACAAAAATTAAAAATTATTCATCTAGAGCAATAGCTGATCCATATAATAATAGAACATATCCATACGCAAAAACATCAGCACCTAATCAATTAGATAATGGTAAAGTAGTATTCAATACGTGTATTACTATTCCGAATGCAAGTAAATACATAAAAACTATAGATCCAGCGGATAATCCTAATGATCCAGCTTTAGGTGATGGTGATCAAGATGATTTTGTTGCAAGACTATTATATACAAATAACACATTGAGACTTGTTGTATTTACTGATGTTTCAGACCACACAATAGATAACTCAATGTCAACAAATACAATTCCAGATTTAACATTTGCATTTAATCAAATAAATGGCGAATGTGTTTTTGATACAACTGATGCAGCATGTACATATTGTGATCCAGTTACAAATCCAAATTCATGTACACCAGGAAATGAATTAATATTTAAATATAAGAGTACATCAAAGGGTGGAGTAAATTGTGGTGATTGTGTTGATATTGGTGGTGGTGATCGTGGTTTAGGTACTATTGGTGGAGGTGGTAATGAATCACAAGATCCTTGTTGCAATTGTTGTCCATCATCGAATGATGCAAAATGTGTCACTGGAAGATGTGAATTTAATAAAGAATTTTTAATTGAAGGAAAAATATCAAGATTTGATGATACTAATTGTAATAAATTAAGATTTTCATATGGTATATTTGTAAAAGGTGGTGGTAGAGTAGATACAACAGCCGGACAATGTGCAGGTGTGGCTGTAGCACGACCTAGTCAGGAAGAGAGCTGGCTTTATCCAAATTTCCCCGGTACTAAAGTATATGATATTCAAAGAGTATGTGAATATATTAATAATTCAGAATTTATTAATAATAGAGTATTCAAAAAGAATTATCCAATAATCACAGATCAAAATCCACCATATGATTATCCAGCGTTATATGTTGATGATATTTGCGAATATAATAAAACCATTAATGTATTTAATAATACATGGCCACCAAGTTGGAGATATTTATCCGATTATATTGAAGGTTGTATTATTAGTGAGGCTGGATCAGAGAATGCTATTGAATTTTATAAACAACCTGGAAATTTATTGAAAATAATCAATAAATTGATTGAAGTTTATAAACTTGAAGTAGATTATGAACCAAATCGCCCTGGTGTATTTTACGATTCACAAACACAAGGTACATTACCTTCAGAGTTTAGTTGTGATTCTAATTTTGCAGGAACATCGGCAGTTGTATATAAGAAACTTTATATCGATGATATCAATTATATTTGTATACCTATGGATTCACAGGTAGAAAATGTAAATAATTATGAGGATTGTGATGGAGGAGCCACATGAGCACTCAATTCAGATCAAGAATAAAATCAGTTGTAAATTATGGCACTGAACTAAAATCTGTAGGAACTTGTTGTTATACAAATGGTACAAGTGAATCACTGTCATTTTATGAATGCTTTGTGAAAAATGGAACATTTATAACAGGGACTGATGCAGCATGTCCAAATCAGGGTGAATTAAAAACTTGTTATGCTTGTGCGTTTTTAACATCATCACAAAAATTGCAAGTAATTGAGAATTCAGAAATATTAGATGAAAATCCTACATGGGGAACTAAAACAGTAACAGAATGTGAATGTTTTAGAGTTGGTGGTAATTTATCAAAAATAGATCCTAATAATGTAACAAGAGATATTCGTATTCCAAAAGCATGTTGTTATCTTGAATATAATGCGAATGGGTTTCCAATAGGTATTACATGTGAAAATGTTTGTAGTGAAAAAGAATGCTCACTGAAAGGTATAACATTTGAAAATGGAACGCTTAAAAATACACCAGTTTATACATCAAATTCGTTGTGTTCCGGAGTTGAATGTTCTCAAAATGACATTCCACTTGCAAGATTTGCTGAAATTGTTGCAGGATCATCATCATATGCTACCTTTGATATTGGTGCGTGCTTCAATTTAACAAAAAATACTGATGGCTATACTTATGATTGTAGTTTAGAAATGCTTCATAATTGTAGTGGATATTGGATATCTCCAGATTTTGGTAATAATAATACAATATTTTGCAATACTCAATATGCTCCACAAGTTCCAATCATAGAGTCGGGTAGAATTATAGAACCAGAATCAATGTCAGAAGCATCATTTGACGCACTCAATCTTGAAATAGGTGATGAATATCATGGTGGAATTTATATTGGTAAGTTTCAACCAAACTCATCAGCATCAAAAGTTTATGGTTCTTTGAATTTAACCAATGGTGTTGAAATGTATTATGATGATAAAACACCAAGAGAAACATATAGCAAATGGGCTTTAATTGTTGATAAAAATGAATATTATACAAATCTTATTAGTGAGCAAGAATTAGAATATTCCATACCGTCAACTTCAAATTCAGATGGATTCTATAATACATACGGCGATAAACAATCATTCTTTGGTTTAAACTTTAAAACATTGAATACTGTTAAGGGATTTGTAAGAAGAGGATTTGCTGATTATTATTTACCAAGTATCATTGAAATATATTTCTTAGCAAATGCTATTAGAAATAATTCAACTTTATTGTCAAAACTAGGAAATCCACAAAAATTAACATCATCATCCATATTTTTTGAAGATATAACGTCAAATAGAACAAAAAATTATAAGTTCAATAATAACATTTTCGTCTATGGACAAGTTATAAATACTAATAATGGTAATTTTGGTAAAACAATGTTAGTCTCTGGTGGAGCAAAATCTAATTTGAGATTCTTTAGAAAGGTGATTTTAACATGAGTTGTAATTGCAACAAAAATAAAGATAATGAAAAATTTAGAACTCAGGAAATTAAAAAAGATAATAGTATAACTGAAAAAATAAGCATGGTGCAAAATTTTGCATCGGCCATCGCTTCAAGAGGTATATCAAACGAAAAAGTAAGTATACCTGTAAAACAATTGAGAGTTTTATCATGTTTTGGTAATATGCGTCAGGGTGGAGAATTACCACCATGCGAACACCTTAAGCCTAGTACAACTACCGGAAAGTTTTTCTGTGGTGGATGTGGCTGTGGAGATCGTAAGGGTACGTGGTTAGTTTCTGATGGTGATGAATATTCAAAACTTGATTATCCTAAACTCTCATGTCCGTTAGAAATGCCTGGATTTTCAAATTACAAGAAATCAGATCCATCAGAAGGTCAAGAACCAATAACTCGTAGATATTATATTGAAAAACAGATTGCATACAAGGATCTTGAAAAGATTAATGTCACTGTACCTGATAAAAAGTAAATAATATCTCCATATAAATAAAATAGGAGATACTATGGGAGCACCTAACTCAAGAGATACTATTATTGATTATGCCCTAAGAACTCTTGGTAGTCCTGTTATTGAGATAAATGTTGATCGTGAGCAATGCGAAGATCGTTTAGATGAAGCATTGCAATTTTTTAATGAAAGACATTTTGATGGCGTTGAAAAGGTTTACTTTAGACATCAAATTACTCAACAAGAAATAACAAACAAATATATTAATATCTCTAATTTGGGTGGTTGGGATGGTAATGCTAACTCTAGACCCAATGGTAATGATATTATCTCTGTGGTTAAATTATTTCAATTTGGTAATTTTGCCAATATTGATATGTTTGATCTCAAATATCAATTAGCACTAGTTGATTACTTTGGAATCAATAGAGGGTTTAATGGTGGTGGATCAATGGGTTTAGCATCGTATGATGCTACAAAAAGATATATTAAACTAATTGAAGACTTCTTCCAAGGTGAAAAAGCAGTAAGATTTAGTAAAGTATCAGATAAAATTCATATAGATGGTTCACTGAGTGATTTATTGGTCGGTGATTATATCGTCATAGAAACTTACTGTGTTCTTGATCCAGAAGAATATCCAAAGATTTTTAATGATCGATTACTAAAAAAATATTTAACAGCACTCATAAAGCGTCAATGGGGTGCAAATATGGCAAAGTATGATGGAGTTCAACTTCCAGGTGGTATAGTTATGAAAGGCGGTCAGATATATGCTGAAGCCGTAAGTGAAATATTATCTATTGAAAATGAATTCTTAACTTCATACGAATATCCAGTAAATTTCTTCGTGGGATAAAATGGCAACAAATCCATTCTTCAAATATTCAAAATTAGATCAAAAATTAATTGATGATCTTACTATAGAGACTATAAAGGTCACTGGTGTAGATATTTTGTATATTCCAAGAGAATATTTTAAATTAGATAATATTCTTGGTGAAGATATTCAATCCAAATTTACAAAAGCATATACTCTTGAATGTTATGTTCAAACTGTTCTCTCGTTTGATGGACAGGCTGATGTTATAAGCAAATTTGGTGTTTTAATTACAGATAGAATGACAATTCAGGTTTCAAAAACAAGATTTCGTCAAGAAATATATGCCAAAGATTCTGAAATCATAAGACCAAGAGAAGGTGATTTAATTTATTTTCCATTCTCCGGAACAATATTTGAAATCAATAAAATGGAAGACGAAATTCCATTTTATCAACTTGGTGCATTAACCACATATACTTTAACTCTTGAGGCATTTGTATATTCGCATGAAGAATTCGATACTGGCATTGATATTCTTGATAATGCTACGAAAGATAGAAAATCTTTTGTTTCAAGAATATTACTCAAAGGTATTCAGGGCGGAAATTATTTACCTGGTGAATATGTAAATCATTCTGGATATACAGCAACAGTTCAACAATTTACGAAGGGATTCAGCTATTCATATATGTACGTATTCGATGAATTTGGTACTTATGTGAATGGTCTAACACTAACTGGTGCATTATCAAATGCTGGATATACCGGATTCGATAGATCAATTACATCAACAATTATTCCGACTGATCCTGTTAAGGATAGAAGCGATGGTGATAATGTTGATTTCGATATAGAAAGAGCAAAAAAGGATCTATTTGACTTTACAGATGTTGATCCGTTTAGTGAAGGGAAATACTAATGTTTGGAGAAAATGTATCATTCTATAATGAAACTATTCGTAAAAACATAGTTGCTTTTGGTACTTTATTCAATCAAATAACTATTCTCAGAAAGGATAGCAATGATAATATTACAAATAGAATCAAAGTTCCTATACTATATGGACCAAAAGAAAAGTTTATTTATAGACTAACTACTGAGACAGGTGTTACGGATAACACACATATTCAATCCACATTTCCTAAAATGGGTTTTGAAATTATTAATATTTTATATGATCCAACCAGAAAATTGAATAGAATATTTAAGAAAAGAAATTCTACTGCTTCATATAATGAAAGCACATTTATTGAAATTCCATATAATATTAACTTAAATTTATATTCATTTACACGAAATCTTGAAGATAATCTACAGATAATAGAACAAGTAATACCATATTTTGCTCCAGATTTTACAGTTACTATTAATTATAATTCGTTAAATGAAAAAGTTGATGTTCCGATTGTATTAAATGATGTGAGTACATCTGAAGATTATGAAGGTGATTTTAGTACAAGAAGAAGTGTCACTAGTGTATTTAATTTTACCATGAAAACATATGTTTATGGAAATATTCGAAGAGATGCTGGTGGTATTATTGAGAATGCTCTTGTAAATATTTACAATGGTATGACAATGGAATCAAATCCAACTAATCTTGTTTATAGTCCTGGATATACAGGAATCGCATCAACCGGGAGTATTACTTATTATGATGGTGTTTAATTATGTCAAAAGATCCATTTGAAAATATATCAAAAGCTTTAGATACCACATTTGATAAAGCACCTGAAAAGAAAGATATTCAGGTTATAAAGGAAATTAAAAGATCCAAAGAAGAAGTTCTTGAGGCTGATTTTAACTCAGCCAGAACAAATATGAAAGAACTCATCAATAATGGTATGGATGCTCTTGATGGCATTATGAAAGTCGCTTCTGCAAGTGATTCACCGAGAGCCTATGAAGTTGCTGCACTTTTACTTAAAACATTATCTGATATGAATAAAGATCTTATGACTGTTCATGAAAAATCAGAAAATATTCAAAAAGAAAAAGTAACAAATATTACAAACAATTCAATATATGTTGGATCTACAACTGAATTACAAAATTTAATTAATAAATCTAGATCACAAAATAAGCAGATAGATAATGCCTAAAGAATATCAGAAAAAACCAGGTTATTTGGGAAACGCCAATCTAAAACCAATTGGTGTTAAGATTGATTTTACTAAACAACAGGTTGAAGAATATGTTAAATGTGCGAATGATCCTGTATACTTTGGAAGAAATTACGTAAAAGTTGTAACATTAGATCACGGTATTTCAAATTTCGATCTTTATGATTATCAAGAAAAATTAATACGAACATTAGAGAAAAATAGATTTGTTATCGGAAAACTTTCTAGACAAGCAGGAAAAACTACTACGGTTGGATGTTGCTATTTATTACACAAAGTCTTATTTAATCAAAATATGAATGTTTGTATTCTAGCTAATAAATTAAATACAGCCAGAGATATTTTATCAAGAATACGTGAGTCATATGAACATTTACCAACTTGGTTACAGCAAGGAATAGTTGAATGGAACAAGGGATCAATTGTTTTAGAAAATGGATCTAAAATAGTCGCAGCGGCTACATCATCATCGGCTGTTCGTGGTGGTTCATATAATTGTATTTCTGGAACAAGCATAATAACAATAAAAGATAATTTGACTGGCGAAATTTATAATATTTCCATAGAAGATTTTTATTCTAATTCGTCTAGAAATACTGATTATTATAAATATTTTGATGATAATGATGGAAAACAAATACAAGAAATGGTATTTTTCTCTGATGGAAAAAGCGAAAAAGAGAACAGATATATCACAGGAGTCAGAAAAACACCATATAATTCCACAATCTCTGGGTGGGACAAATACGAAAGACAATCTTGTTCAATTAACTATAAGAGAACATTTATTAGCACATCGCCTTTTACCTCATTTTTTGACTGGGATGGAAAAAGCAAAAATGTGCCATGCTTATTATCGAATGGTGAATGGGAGACAGGGCAAATATGTGAAAATGTCTCCATCAGCTATAATGGAAGCGAAAATCAATTATTCAGAAGCGAGAAGAATTATGCGTCTGGGATCAAAACATTCAGAAGAAACAAAGAAAAAAATATCCAAGTCAAACAAAGGAAAAATAATTTCACAGGAAGCTCGCCAGAAAATAAGCAATTCGAATACTGGTCGTTTGATCGGAATCAAAAAACCCAAGGGCTTTGGGGAAAAAATTTCAAAGATATTGACAGGGAAAAGGAAAACAAAAGAACACTCGGACAAAATAAACAAGAATCCAGAAAAAATCAAAAAGACAGCATTAACACATCGCGGAATGAAACGATCACCAGAAGCAAAAGAAAAAATGCGCCAAGCAGCTTT
>Ga0172367_10001028_pt1 | contig 41934 bp, 34 predicted proteins | sample Lak10m_FD_114542 | JGI IMG/M metagenome (GOLD analysis project Ga0172367, IMG submission 114542) | Freshwater microbial communities from Kabuno Bay, South-Kivu, Congo - kab_022012_10m | ecosystem: Environmental > Aquatic > Freshwater > Lake | place: Democratic Republic of the Congo: South-Kivu... | reverse complement strand
TGCGGCAAGGATGGGCAGACTTGGATTTCCGCGAGGAAGCCGAGCTAGGCAAGATGAGCAATCTGCTGGAGACCCTCGAGCTGGAGATCTTCGCCGTGCTGGAGGCGCTCAACCAACTGCGGGAAAGTGCGGACTACGAACTTACCTGTCTGGCGGAGCGCGAACCCGGCCTGCTGGCCGGCGTCGCCAAAGCGCAGGCCGAAGCGCTCGGCGAGGAAAGCCAGAAGCTTGAGACAGAGGCGGCGGAGTTGGCGGAGGAGATTGCCGGGCTCACCGGCACTGCTCCGTCACGCATTGCTTAGCCCAGCAGTGTCCGTAACGCGGCAGCACGGCGACGGGACTCTTTCTGGCGGGGCATTCGCTTAGCCTACGGTCAGCACGGGTTTCCCGAGCACATCCATGCGCGGGCGGATGCCCAGGCCGGGGGCAGTGCCGGCGGTCATAAAGCCGTTCACGCGCTGCGGCGCGTCCTCGGCGGTGCTCACGGTCACGTAGCTGTTGAAGTCCGTGCTGGTGAAGCGGAATTCCTCGGGCGTGCTGTGGGCAAGGTGGGCGATGGCGGCGGTGGTGATGTCGCCGCCCCAGCTGTCCTCGAGGGTCATGCCGATGCCCATGCTCACGCAGAGGTCGCGCACCTGCCGGGTCTTGGTGAGGCCGCCGAGCTTGCTGATCTTGAGGTTCACCACGTCCATGGCCAGATCGGCCTTCGCCCGGAGGAGCATGTCGAGGCCGTCCACGTTTTCATCCAGCACGAAGGGATGGTCCGTGTGCCGGCGGACGGCGAGGCATTCCTCGTAGGTGAGGCAGGGTTGCTCGATGTAGACATCCACGTCACGCACGGCGCGGACGACGCGCATGGCTTCGTGCTGGGTCCAGCCGGTGTTTGCGTCGGCCACGAGGCGGTCGGTGGGCTGCAGCATGGCCCGGACGGCGCGGATGCGGGCGATGTCGGTATCCGGGTCGCCGCCGACCTTGAGCTGGAAGCGGGTGTAGCCGGCGGCGCGGTAGCCGGCGACCTTCTTCGCCATGATTTCGGGATCCTCCTGAGAAATGGCGCGGTAGAGCCGCACGCTTTCGCCGAAGCGCCCGCCCAGAAGGGCGCAGACGGGGAGTCCGCTCGCTTGCCCGAGGATGTCCCAGCAGGCGATGTCGATGCCGCTCTTCACATACGGATGGCCTTTGAGGGCAGCGTCCATGCGGTGGTTGAGCTTGGTGAGTTCCCGGGGATCCCAGCCGAGGAGGTGGGGGCCCAGTTCGAGCAGGCCGGCCCGCACGCCGCTGGCGTAGGCGGGCAGGTAGAAGGGGCCGAGCGGGCAAACCTCGCCGTGGCCCACGAGACCGGTGTCGGTCTCCACACGCACGATGGTGCTGTCAAACACGGAGACGGACTTGCCGCCGCTCCATTTGTAGGTGCCTTCGTGAAGCGGCAGGTCAACTTGGTAGGCGAGGATGCGGGTGATTTTCATTGGCTCGAGGGACGGGATGGTTCGTTGGTTGGCGGGTTTAGGGCTTGCTGGTCGGCGCTTTGGCTGCGGGCGGGGCTTCCCAAATTTTCAGCAGGAGATCATGCAGGACGGGATCGTGCTCTTTCAATTCCGCGCGGACAAACGGATAAAAGTCGTTGCGGTAGAAAAAGGCTTCCGTGCCTTCCGCGAAATACTCCTGCGGGGTGGTGAGGCCGTAGTGCTTCACGCGGCGGCCGGTGTGCGCAAGGATGCTGTCGTAGATGCCGGCGGCCTTGGCCTTCTCGTAGGCCGCCTTGATTTCGAGGTGATCAAAGCCCAGCACCTGGTCGTGATAGGCGTGCGCCAGCTCGTGAAGGATGACGGCGGGATGCTTGAGCATCTGGTCGCGCGAGAGGAGTTCGCGGGCTTGGGGGATGTGGACCATTTTAGTCAGCCGGGGGTCGTGCTTGTTGGCCACCAGCCACCCGCGGCTCGGATGATACTGCATCGGTTTGAGAATCGGGTGGCTGTGTTCGATCCAGATCCCCACCTGCTGCAGGCGGGCGAGCGGTTCCGGTGGGACCAGGATCCTGATGCGCTGCAGGTGATTCGCGAGCATGGCCAGCACCTTGTCACCCTCGTCGCGGTGCTCGCCGTTGATCAGCGTGGGTTCCACCTGAATCTTCCAGCCCTCGATTTCCCGCACGACCGGGTCGAAGCGAACGCCGTCCGTTGATTGGGGGCGGGGCGGGGCGGTCTTGGGTGGGGGCTGCGGCGCGGCGTTCGCGGCATCGCTGCGCGCCTGGGCCTGCTGACGGATGAGTGTCTTCAGTTTCGCCAGGGGTTCGGGCCACACGAACGTCGGGGCCTTGGCCGGATCATAGCCCGCCATGTGACCGGTGAGCCGGGTGGTGGGCTTGGTGTATTTCAAAACGGTATCGCCGAAGACCTCCCGGCAAATGGCGGCGAGGCCGGCATCGTAGGCGATCAGTTCCGCACGTGTGTTGACGTGGTTGTGGTCGTGGTCGTTTTCGCGGTTGTTGTCGAACCACGACTGCACGCCCTCGGCGAAATACTCGTGGTGATTCACGCTCGCGTATTTGCCCTTCCACAAGCCGGCCTTCATCGCGGCGTCATAAGCCGCCTTGAGCCGGCTGTCGAAAGTGGGATCGACATTTACCAGGCCGCGCAGGTGCATGTTGTGGGCGAACTCGTGGATGAGAATGTTCTCCGTCGAGTAAGGATCGCCGGCGTAGGCGAGCAGGTTCTCTTCAGCGCAGGAGCAGAAGGGATCGGTCAAACTGCCCCCCATGCCGCGCGCGCGGGCGTTGCGGTAATCGCGGGTGGAAACTCCAGGAAAGCCTGCGACCGGCATTGCTGCTAGCCATTCCCACTCGGGTTGATCGCAGGTGAACTCATTCCAAGCCAGAATGGAGAGCCGCGCGCCGCTCTTGATCATGGCGTCCCGCACGTCCGGGCGTTTCGCCAGCATCAGATCAATGATGTAGGCGGCCTCCTTGAGCGCGTAGGGATTTACTTTTGACGATGCGACGATCGGATAGCCACCGGCCGTGATGCGCTGCGTGTAGAAGGTGGGCACGCCGTCCTTGTCCGGCGGATCGAAGCGAAACCCCTGCACCGGCATGCGGCAGGTGACGGTTGCCTCATGCTTGTCCACTCGCCCGACCACAGCGAAGCTATGGCCGATGGTCGTGGTGATGATCGTGTGCTTGCCGGGTTCGACGGTGCCGTTCGGCACGCGCTCGGTCTCATTCTTCAGCCAGAAGACATCCACGGTTTGTCGGCTGCCGTTGATGATTTGCAGCTTGGGCGTCTGCGGTTCCGCAGCCGGACAAAGCGGGCGCGTCAGGATGGCGAGGAGGAGCAGCAGGCGAGAGCACAGGTTCATAGGCTGGGATCAATTCTTTGGGGCTCGTTTGGATTCTACCGGTGGGATCAAAGGCTTCATATCTTTCGGTGCCAGCGCGCGCAACTCGGCCAGCTTTTCCCGGTGTTCCGGTTTCGACGCAAGATTCGTCCACTCGTGCGGGTCACTGGCGAGGTCGTAAAGCTCTTCGCCGCCGTCGAAATAGCGGAGGTAACGCCAACGCTCCGTGCTCAGGGCATAGTTCTCCGGCCGGTCGAGCTGCGTGATGGCTGCGTGCGGCCACGGTGTAGTGGGATTCCGCAACAGCGGCAGGAAACTCCGGCTCTCGATTCCCTGCTTCGCGGGGAGTCCGCACAATTCCGTCAAGGTGCCGAACAAGTCTGTCAGACTCACCGGCCGTTCACAGACTGAACCCGCCCGAGTGCCTTCGGGAAGCCCGGGCACCCCTTTCGGCACGCGCACCATGAGCGGCACTCGGGCGCACACGCGCCAGCCGGTAAACTTCTGCCAATGCTCCTTCTCGCCGAGGTGCCAGCCATGGTCGCTCCACAGCACGACGATGGTGTTGTCGCGCTGCGGACTCTTCTCCAGGGCATCCAGCACTCGCCCGAGCATCGTGTCGGCAAAGTGAATGGAGGCAAGGTAGGCTTGGATGCCCTTCTTCCATTGGCCTTCGTTCCGGATGTGCTCGAAGTAGCGGTTACGCGCGATGCGCTGCCCGGCTGCCGGCACGTCATCCAGATCATCCGCTTTGTATCCCGGCGGCAACTGGATGCTCTCCAACGGGAACGGCTCAAAGTATCGCTTGGGAACGAACCACGGCTCGTGCGGTCGATACAGACCGCACGCGAGGAAGAACGGTTGTTCGTGTTTCCGATGAAGCTGTTCGCCGATCCACTTCGTCACGAGCCAGTCACCGCCGAATTGCTCGTCCGTCACGTCAAGCGCGGCCCAGTCGGTCTCGACGTATTGCCATTCACCCGCCCGTGGCAAATTGACTGGACGCTTCGCCGGATAGAATGTGCGCGGGAACGGGTTCTCCTCCGCCTTGGCCGGGAAGTAATCATCCCACGACTGCGCGTCGATGAAGTAATGCAGGATTTTGCCCGAGCCAGCTGACCAGTAACCGTTGCGCGAGAAGTAACGTGGTAACAGTTCCGCCTGCGGCATCACCTCGCGCATCTTCTGGCGGTTGTTGTAAAGGCCCGAACGGTGTGGCGGCAGGCCGCTCAGGATGGCCGCGCGCGATGGGTTGCAGGAAGCTCCCGGGCAATAGGCGTTTCTGAACAGCACCCCGCTCGCCGCGAGTCGGTCGAAGTTGGGCGTCCTGGTTTGCGGATGGCCACCGAGACAGCCGATCCAGTCATTCAAATCATCCACCGCGATAAACAGGACATTGGGTCGGCCAGGCCCCTTCGGCGTTGAGGCCTCATCCTTCGCCCTGATCGTTCCACCGAGGGAAAGCCAGCAGACGGCCAGAGCAACAATGGTGGGGGCACGCGTCACTTTTTGATTATGGCATCGGAAAATGGGGCGTCTTGTCCTAAACTGACGCCCTTCGCGTGAAACTTGGCACAGTCATAAAGTCCGTTCCGGGACCGTTACCCGCGGACTGGCGCACGGTCGAGGCGCTCTTTGATCACATGCCTGACACGGTGTTCTTTGTCAAAGACGCCGAGGGACGTTACGCGGCGGTCAACGCTACGCTGGTGAAGCGGTGCGGCCTGCGATTCAAATCGGAACTGCTCGGTCGCCGACCGGCGGATATCTTTCCCGGCGAACTCGGGCACCAACCCACCGCGCAGGACAGACGGGTCCTGAAGACCGGCCGCCCGATATTGGATCGCTTGGAACTGCATTGGTATGCCTTGGGCAAACCCGGCTGGTGCCTTACGACCAAGCTGCCCCTGCAGGATCAGTCGGGAAAGATTTGCGGGCTGGTCGGGATTTCCCGGGACCTGCGCACGCCGGGCGAGCGCGACAATATTCCGGCCAGCCTGGTCGATACGCTGCAATTCCTGGAGGAGCGGTTCGCCGAAACTATCTCGCCGGCGCAACTGGCCCGACGGGCCGGGCTTTCTCCCTTTCGCTTTGCGCGGCTGATCAAGCGCATCTTCCGCCTGACGACCGGCCAGCTCATCACGCAGACTCGCCTCGCCGCTGCGACGCATCTGCTGACGGAAACGGATCGGGGTGTTGCGGACATTGCCTTGGCCTGCGGCTTTTACGACCACAGCGCTTTCACCCGTGCGTTCCGCTCCGCAACCGGCATGACGCCCACGCAGTTTCGACGGAGGTAGTTTTCGCGGTGGCACGGTTTCTGTTCCTTCTGATGTCCAATCGAGCCCAGGTCACCGGCAACAGAAGGGGTGCTCCGGCTTCGGCAGCTTGTCATCCCGAGCGGGATGGATTCCTCGCTCCATGGTCAGGAGCGCGCAATTCGCGTGACTTCGCGGGTTGCTGTCGTTACCAACCCGCGCCGTGCTGGGTGCCGTTCTTGCCACGATTCTTTTCGCATTCTCCGCCGTCTCCGGCGCGCGGGTGGCGAAGCTCATGGGCGGCACGGAGGCGAATTTCTGGCGGCTTTCGCTCGCCACACTGTTCCTCGCGGCGCTGGCGCATGCCTTCGGTGCCGGGCTGGCGGGCAACGGGTTTTACATCTTCATCCTGAGCGGCTGCGTCGGGTTCGGGCTGGGTGATGTTTCGCTCTTCCAGGCATATCCGCGGCTGGGTTCGCGGCTGACGATTCTGATCGTGCATTGCCTCGCCGCACCGTTCGCGGGGCTGGTGGAGTGGCTGTGGTTGGGCACGACATTGTCGGCGGCCCAGATGCTGTGCGGGGCGGTGATTCTTGTCGGCGTCGCGGTGGCGTTGGCTCCGGCGCACGCGTCGCAGGAGGCGCGGCGGCAGTTTGGAATCGGCATTTTCTTTGCGGTGTTGGGCGCGATAGGGCAGGGCGGAGGTGTGGTATTGAGCCGCAAGGCCTATGAGCTTTGCCGGCTGGCAGAGCAGCCGATGGACGGGATCACGGCGGCGTATCAGCGCATTCTCGGGGGCGTCATCATTTCCGGCCTCGCGTTGCTGGTGGTGAAACGCCAATTTCTCATCGCCGGCGCCGGCGACTCGCAGTCCAAGTCACCCAGCACCGGCAAGCCCACCGCCGTCGAGGGCAAGCCGCCGGCACCGTCCACGGCTGAGAAATGGCGCAAGTCTGGCAAATGGATTGTTTTCAACGCGCTGGCCGGACCGACACTGGGGGTAAGCTGTTACCAATGGGCGCTCAAGACGACGCCGTCTGCCGTCGTGCTGCCCATCGTGGCGCTCTCGCCGCTGGTGGTGATGCCGTTTGCCCGTTGGCTGGAGCAGGAGCGGCCCTCGCGCCGCTCGACCATTGGGGCTGTCATCGCCGTGGCCGGGGCCGTCGCGCTGGCGCTGGCGAAGTAACTGGCCTGGTGAGCGGCCGGGGCCGCGCGCAGCCTTGCGCCGCCGCGGCTTCCCGGTAACTTCCGTCGCGCTGCGTCGGTCTGATTCATCGGCCCGGCCTAAATCCTGATTTTGAAAACCATGTTGCCTCGCATTCTGTTCGCGCTGTTGCTGACTGCCGTCTTGGTCCCCGCTCAAAACGGCGACAAACCCGGCGAAAAGCAGGAGCCGCGCGTGCCCAAGGAAAAGATCCCCGCCAACCCGCCGCTCTCCGCCGAGGCCGCCCTCAAGACCTTCAAGCTCCCGCCGGGGTTCCGCATCGAGATTGTGGCTGCCGATCCGCTCATCGAGACGCCCATCGCGATGCAGTGGGATGCGGCCGGCCGGTTGTGGGTAGTCGAGATGCCCAGCTACATGAACACGCCTGCCGCCGACGGTGAGTTGAACCCGATCAACCGCCTCAGCGTGCTCGAAGACACCGATGGCGACGGCAAGATGGACAAGAAAACCGTCTTCCTCGACAAGCTCGTGATGCCCCGCGCCGTGTGCCTCGCTTATGGTGGGGTGCTGGTTTGCGAGCCGCCCGCGCTCAACTGGTATCCGATCGAGGCCGGCCTCAAGCCCGGCAAGGCAGTGCTGGTCGACAAGAATTACGCGCCAAATGGCTTCAAGAATCCGGAACACACTGGCAACAGCCCAACGTGGCTGATGAACAACTGGATTGTTTCCGCGAATCACAACCTGCGCTTCCGGCGCATTGAGGAGGAATGGAAGCGTTCCGCCACCACCTCCCGTGGCCAGTGGGGCTTGACGATGGATGACTGGGGCCGCCCCTTCTACAATTCGAACTCCGACCAGCTCCGCACCGACTACGTGCCCAGCGAGTATTACTTCCGCAACCCGCTGTTCCGCACCACCGCCGGACTCATGCAGCAGCCGATGAAGGACCAGACCGTTTTTCCCGGACGCGTGAACCCGGGCGTGAACCGCGGCTACCAGGAGAAAACTCTCAAGCCGGACGGCCGGCTCGACAAATACACGGCCACCTGCGGGCCGGTCATTTACCGTGGCGACAATTTTCCCGCCGAGTATCAGGGCAACGCCTTCATCCCCGAGCCGTCGGCCAACTTCGTCCGCCGCATGATCCTCACGGAGAACAACGGCGAGCTGACCGGCACTAACCCCTACAAGGAAGGCGAGTTCCTGACTTCGACTGATGAACTCTTCCGCCCTGTCAACGCCTACACCGGACCCGACGGCTGCCTTTACCTCGTGGACATGTATCACGGCATCCTCCAGCACCGCGTCTTCCTCACGAGCTACCTGCGCAAGCAGGCCGAGGATCGCGGCCTGGACAAGGTCATCAAACGCGGCCGCATCTATCGGATTGTGCATGAGTCCAAGAAACCTGGCCCGCCCCCGCAGCTCGCCTCCGCCCCGCCGGCCGATCTCGTCAATACGCTCTCTCACCCGAATGGTTGGTGGCGCGACACCGCGCAGCGCCTGCTGGTCGAGCAGTCGCCTGCCGCCGCGATTGCGCCGCTCAAGCAGATGGCGCTCGAAGCTGCCGACCCGCGCGCCCGGCTGCACGCGCTGTGGACGCTCGATGGCATGGGGCAAATGGATGCGACCACGCTGATTTCCGCGCTCGGCAAGGAGAAGCACGGCAAGGTCCGCGCCGCCGCCGTCCGCGTTGCCGACGGGCTGTTGAAGACTTCTGACAAAGACAAGGTGCTGCTCAAGCTCGTCTCATTGGCGGACACAAAAGACATTCATGTGCAGGTCCAGCTCGCCTTCACGCTTGGCGAGGCGAAGGAGCCCGCCGCCGAGGCCGCGATGGCGGTCCTTGCTCGCAACGCCGGCACCAACGCCCTCGTTCGGGATGCGCTTATCAGTGGCTTGGCACTCCGCGAAGTCGAGATGCTCGGCCGCATCGCGGCGGACAAATCGTGGGAGGACAAGGCCAAAGTCAGCGGCGGTGAAGCCTTCATCAGCGCGCTGGCGAAGAACGTGTTCCAGCAGGCGCGCGGTGACCGGGTGAACAAGCTCCTTGACCAAATCACCCGCAAGGAGACCCCCAAGTGGCAGACCCTCGCGGTGCTCGCCAGCCTCAATGTCCCCCCCCCTGCCGCCAAGAAAGGCGAGCCGCCGCCGCGCGTGAAGTATGTGAAGCTCGCCGCCGAGCCGCCTGCGTTCGCCGCGCTGGCGCAGTCCGATGACAAGACCATCCAGGCCGCCGTCAAGAAGCTCGACAAGGTTGTCGTCTGGCCCGGCAAGCCTGGCGTCGTGCTGCCCGTCATCAAGCCGCTCACCTCCGCCGAGCAGGCGCGCTTCGACGGAGGCAAAGTCATGTTCGAGGCTACCTGCGCGGCGTGCCATCAAGCCCACGGTTACGGGCAGGATGGTCTCGCGCCGCCGCTCGTGGACAGCGAGTGGGTGGCTGGCTCGCCCGAACGGCTCGCGCGGATCATCCTGCACGGCGTCGGTGGCCCCATCACGGTCCTGGGCAAGAAGTGGGACATGGATATGCCCGGCCACGGCACGTTCGATGACGAGACCGTCGCCGCCGTAATGACCTACCTCCGCCGCGCCTGGGACCACGACTTCGACCCGGTCACGCCCGACTTCGTGAAGAAGGTCCGTGCTGCAACGGCGGGCCGGGAGTCGGCTTGGACTGACGTGGAATTGAAGAAGCTCAAGTAGCGAAAGAGACTGGTCGCACTGTCAGCCAATGGTGCCCTCGTCCAAAAACGTGGCCATCCATCCGGAGCGGATGCTGATGTTCGAGGGTAGGGCCACTTATACTTTCACGCCGCACGTTGACGCGTGAACAGGTCAGCCCTTAAATCCAACCCATCGGAAAAGCGGTTGCACCCAGCCGTGTCCTGCAATGAACATCATTGACCGAATCTGGAACTCCTCGTTGGGGAAAAAGTATGTCATGGCGCTGACGGGGGCGGCTCTGTTCGTCTTCCTCATCGGCCATCTCGTGGGCAACCTGCAAGTTTTCGGCCCGCCCGAGCTGATCAACGGCTACGCGCATTTCCTCAAATCCAAGCCAGGCCTGCTTTGGGGCGCGCGGCTGGGTCTGCTCGCGTGCGTGGCGCTGCACATTGCGTCCGCCGTCACACTCGCCCAGCTGAACGCTGCCGCCCGCCCGCAGGGCTATGCTACGAAGGGTGCTTACGGGGCGAGCACTGCTTCTAAGTATATGCTGCCCACCGGCATCGTCATCGCAGCTTTCGTCGTTTATCACCTCGCGCACTTCACGGCGCTGCTGCCCGGCGTCAACGGCGTCGGTGATTTCTCCAAGCTGACCACCGTGCTGCACGGCGAGACTGTGCCGGACGTCTACGCGATGATGGTGTTGGGCTTGCAGGTGCCGTGGGTTTGCCTCTTCTACCTCGTCGCACAGGCGCTGCTGTTCGTGCATCTCGGCCACGGCCTGGCGGCAATGTTCCAATCCCTCGGCTTCCGCAACCATGTCTGGTGGCCGCGCATTCAGCTCTTCGCCAAGGGCGCGAGCATCGCGCTGCTCGTCGGCTACAGCGTGATTCCTGTGGCGATTTGCTTGCGTGTGGTCGGTAACGACTACGTGGAGCGGAAAAAGTATGATTTGAAGGCCGCCAACCCGCAGCCTGCGCCCGCGATTGTCGCGGTGCAGGGAAAGGAGGCGAAGTAACATGGCCACGCTCAAAAGCAACATCCCCTCTGGTCCGCTCGCTTCGAAGTGGGAAAAACACAAGTTCTCCACGAAGCTCATCAACCCGGCCAACAAGCGGAAATACAAGATCATCGTCGTCGGCGCGGGCCTCGCCGGTTCCAGTGCCTCCGCCACGCTCGCGGAACTCGGCTACGAGGTGCATAATTTCGTGTTCCACGACTCACCCCGGCGCGCGCACTCGGTCGCGGCGCAGGGCGGCATCAACGCGGCGAAGAATTATCAGAACGACGGCGACTCCGTGCATCGCCTATTTTACGACACCATCAAGGGCGGCGACTTCCGGGCCCGCGAGGCGAACGTGCATCGTCTTGCCGAGGTGTCGGTGAACATCATCGACCAGTGCGCGGCGCAGGGCGTGCCGTTCGCGCGCGAATACGGCGGCCTGCTCGACAACCGTTCCTTCGGCGGCGCACAGGTTTCGCGCACGTTCTACGCGCGTGGGCAGACGGGGCAGCAGCTGCTTCTCGGCGCCTACTCGGCGCTGAACCGCAACATCGCCAATGGCGGTGTTAAGTCCTACACGCACTCCGAGATGCTCGACCTCGTCGTCGTGGACGGTCACGCGAAGGGCATCATCGTCCGCAACCTTCAGACCGGCGAGATCACCCGGCACAACGGCGACGCGGTCGTGCTCGCGACCGGCGGTTACGGCAACGTTTACAACCTCTCCACCTACGCGCGCGGCTCGAACGTCACGGCCATCTGGCGCGCCTACAAGCGCGGCGCTTGCTTCGGCAATCCCTGCTACACGCAGATCCATCCGACTTGCATTCCGGTCAGTGGCGATTACCAGTCGAAGCTGACGCTCATGTCCGAGTCGCTCCGCAACGACGGCCGCGTGTGGGTGCCGAAAAAGAAGGAAGACTGCAAAAAGGCGCCCAAGGACATCGCTGAAGAGGATCGCGATTACTATCTCGAACGGATGTATTCGGCATTTGGCAATCTCGCCCCGCGCGACATTGCGAGCCGCGCTGCCAAGACCGTCTGCGACGAAGGGCGCGGCATCGGCGAAACCGGCCTCGGGGTTTATCTCGATTTCTCCGCCGCCATCGGCCGCCTCGGTGAAAGCAAGGTCCGCGAGCGCTACGGGAATCTGTTCGCGATGTATCACGAGATCACGAACGAAGACGCCTACAAGACCCCAATGCGCATTTATCCCGCCGTGCACTACACGATGGGCGGCCTGTGGGTGGACTACAACCTGATGAGCAACGTTCCCGGCCTGTTCGTGCTGGGAGAGGCCAACTTCTCTGACCATGGCGCAAACCGGCTCGGCGCGAGCGCGCTGATGCAGGGTTTGAGCGATGGCTACTTCGTGCTGCCGGCGACGATTTCCGGCTATCTTGCCGGACAGAACCCCGGCAAGCGGCCCGCAACTGACAGCGCGCCTTTCAAGGAAGCAGAAGAGAATGTCCAGTCACTGACCAAACGGATGCTCGGCAACCGGGGTAAGCGCACGCCGGACAGCTTCCACAAGGAACTGGGCAGGCTGATGTGGGAACATTGCGGCATGGCTCGCAACGCTGCCGGCTTGGAGAAGGGCATCAAGGCCATCGCCGCCCTCCGCGAGGAATACTGGAAGAATGTGAACGTGCTCGGCGAAGCGAACGACTGGAATCAGTCGCTCGAAAAGGCCGGCCGCGTGGCAGACTTCATTGAGTTGGGCGAACTCATGTGCCGCGACGCCCTCATGCGCGAGGAGAGCTGCGGTGGCCACTTCCGGGAGGAGTATCAATACACCCCCGAAGACCCTGAGACTAAACAGGGCCTCGTGAATCCCGGCGATGTCAAACGTCGCGATGACCAATTTGCCTTCGTGGCCGGTTGGGAATACGCCGGTGCGCCGGACAAGGTGCCCATCCTTAACAAGGAGCCGCTGGTCTATGAGGAAGTGAAGATGAGCACGCGCTCCTACAAATAAGCCGCAACCCCTGAACGATCACAGACGCGATGAAAGTTACGCTCAAAGTTTGGCGGCAGAAGAACCGGAACACCCCCGGCTCGTTCAAGACCTACGAATCACCCGAGTTGAACGAAAACATGTCGTTCCTCGAGATGCTCGACGTAGTCAACGAGCAGCTTGCCAGCCGTGGTGAGGAACCGATTGCCTTCGACCACGACTGCCGCGAAGGCATCTGTGGCACCTGCTCGCTGGTCATTGACGGCAAGCCACATGGTCCCCACAAAGGCATCGCCACCTGCCAGACCTACATGCGCAGCTTCAAGAACGGCGACGAAATCGTGATCGAGCCGTTCCGGGCGAAGGCCTTCCCGCTGGTCAAGGATTTAGTCGTGGATCGCAAGGCCTTTGACCGCATCCAGCACGCGGGGGGCTTCATCACCGTTCGCACCGGGGCGGCCCCGGACGCCAACTCCATTCCCGTCCCCAAGGAGAACGCCGACTTGGCCATGGACGCCGCGCAGTGCATCGGCTGTGGCGCTTGCGTGGCCGCCTGCAAAAACGCGAGTGCGATGTTGTTTGTCGCGGCAAAGATCAGCCACCTCGGGCTCATGCCCCAAGGCCAGCCGGAACGCTACCGGCGCGCCAAAGCCATGGTGGACCAAATGGATGAGGAAGGATTTGGAGCCTGCACGGTAACGGGCTCCTGTGAGGCGGTTTGCCCAAAGGAAATATCTTTGGACTTCATCGCCCGGATGAACCGCGACTACGGCGTTGCCTTGCTGAAAGGGGATGCGAAGGCCGTCAAGGGCGGCGGGGCCGGATAAGCAATCCGGATCGCTAGCTTACCACCAGCGACTTCGCCCGCTTGTGCATTTCCTCAATAAGTGCCAGGGCGACCGGCGGCAGATTGGGATGCCTTAGCACCGCAACGGTGATGGGCTTGACCCCTTCGATGGCCATCACCTTCAGTCGCTTATCAATTGCCTTGCCCGGGATCGCCAGCGACAGGCCGATTCCGAAGCCATTGGCGGCGTAGGTTTCCACCAGATCCAGGGAGTTAACCTCCATGCCCGGCGGCCAGGCGGCGCCGCGCCGCGCGAGATGATCCTGGAAATTCTTGGTGATGGTTTCATTTAGCGGCGGGCTGATGAGCGTCTGGTCGATTCGATCGCGCTTGAGCAAGTCTTCCACGCTCGCGAGTTTCAGCGCCTTCGGCACCAGCAGCACGATCGGCACCTGCAAGAGCGCTTCCGACTGCACGCCCTGAGGGGGGCTGCCATCGAGCACGGTCACCGCGAGGTCTACCTCCTGATCCGTCAGCCACTTCTCAATTTGTGGCTGCACGCCCTCCCGCAGCAACACCTTCAGTTTGGGAAACTTGGGGCGGAGGGTTTGCAGCAGCTCGGGAAGGTGATCCCGGAGAATGATGGACGACGCGGCGAGTCTGACCACTTGCGTTGCCCCACCGCGCACCTTCTCTTCCATCACTTCAAGTCCATCGAAAAACGGCTTGATGAAGGAGAACAAGTCTTCGCCCGCGTGCGTGAGAGCGAAGGGCCTGCGCTGGAATAATGGCCCGCCCAGGTAATCCTCCAGCGCGAGGATTTGCCCGCTAATGGCCGGCTGTTGGATGCCATAGGGCATGTTGCGGGCGGCGGCGCTGACTCCCTGGTGCTTGGCGACGTAGTAAAACAGTTCGAGGTGGTGGATGTTGAGCATGGCAAGTGGTGGTGGCTGGAAGTTGAAGCCAACTCCGTCCGCTGCGCAAGTGGCGAAAGATTTGACCGTCCGCACCACCGAACGCCACACTTGGTCTAGCCATGCACGGCATCTCTTTCCTGCACGACCTCGCGATCGTGATGATCGTCGCCGCGCTGGTGACCGTGGTTTTCCACCGCCTCCGGCAGCCGGTCGTGCTGGGCTACATCCTGGCAGGGGTGATCATCGGTCCGCACACGCCTCCGTTTCCCCTCATCCATGACAAGGCCACGATTGATACGCTCGCCGAACTGGGCGTGATCCTGCTGATGTTCTCGCTGGGCCTGGAGTTCAGCCTGCGCAAGCTCAAGTCCGTGGGCGCGCCTGCGTTCATCGCCGCTCTGCTGGAAATTCTCCTCCTGTTCTGGGTCGGCTACGAGGTGGGCCGATTCTTCAAGTGGTCCACGATGGACAGCATCTTCCTGGGAGCGATGCTGTCCATGTCCTCCACCACGATCATCGTCAAGGTGCTTGGCGAGCAGGGAAAGATGAAGGAGCGCTTCGCCCAGTTGATCTTCGGCATCCTCATCATCGAGGACATTCTCGGTATCGCCATGATCGCCCTGCTCTCAGGCATCGCGATGACCGGCAATCTCAGCGTGGGCGACGTCGGCGTAACGCTGGGCAAGCTCGGCATCTTCCTGACGGTAACGCTGGTGGTGGGCCTGATCACCGTGCCCCGGCTGATCAGCTACGTGGCGAAGTTCAAGAGCAGCGAGATGCTCATCGTGACGGTGCTGGGCCTGTGCTTTGGCGTGTCGCTGCTGGCGGTGAAGCTGGGCTACAGCGTGGCGCTGGGAGCGTTCCTCATCGGCGCGGTGATCGCGGAGGCGCGAGAGATCCACCGCATCGAGACGCTCATTGAACCGGTGCGCGACATGTTCAGCGCGATCTTTTTTGTGGCCATCGGGCTGTTGATTGACCCGAAGCTGCTGGTCACCTACTGGCAGCCCATCATCGTGATCACTTTGGCGGTGATCGTCGGCAAGGTGGTGACCTGTTCGTTTGGGGCCTTCGCCGGCGGCAATGACCTGCGCACGTCCCTGCGGGTGGGCATGGGATTGGCTCAAATCGGGGAATTTTCCTTCATCATCGCGTCGTTGGGCGTGACGCTAAAAGTCACCAGCGGCTTTCTCTATCCTATCGCGGTAGCGGTTTCCGTGCTCACCACGCTGCTTACGCCGTATCTCATCCGTAGCGCGGACGGGCTGGTCGGCATGTTTGATCGCCGCGCACCGGCTCCGCTCGTGAACGCCTTGGAGCTATACACACGCTGGATCGGACAAATTGGCGGACGCGCTCAACCTACGATGGTTTCGAATCTCATCCGCCAGTGGATCGCCCAGATGGCCTTGAACGCCGCGCTCATCGCCGGCGTGTTCATTGCGGCCGTCTATTTGGGGCAGCGCCCGCCGGACTGGTTACGGCGGCTGGAACTGGGCGACCCGGTCCAAAACGCCTCGCTCTGGTTGGTGGCAATGGTCGCCTCGCTGCCCATGTTCATCGCGACTTCGCGGAAACTTCAGGCGCTGGGGATGCTGCTGGCGGAAACGAAGGTGCCCGCCGACCTGGCCGAAGAACGTGCCATTGCCATCCGTGCCATTGTGTCCAACGGCGTGCCCATTGTCGGCAGCGTGGCGCTGGGCTTGTTCGTGCTGTTGCTCAGTTCCACGCTGCTGCCGCCTTTGAAGGTTCTCCTTGTGCTGCTCTTCGTGGTTGGCCTCATCGCATGGCTGCTTTGGCGGTCGTTCATCAAGGTGTATTCCAAAGCCCAGGTGGCGTTGCGAGAGACGTTCGCCCATCCGCCCCCGCCTCGCGTGGAAGGCACTACGCACATGCTACGGCTGCTCTCCCGCGCTCAGCTCCGGGTGTTCAAAGTGGCTGCGGACTCACCCGCTGCCGGCAAGCTCATCCGCGAACTGTCGCTTCGCAGCCGCACCGGGGCCAGTGCAGTCGGTATCGAGCGCGACCAGGAAAGTATCGTCAACCCGGGTCCGGATGAGGAGGTGCGGGCCGGTGACAAGTTGCTGCTGCTGGGCAGTTCCGATCAGCTGACGCAGGCTGCGGCAGTCTTTCAACTCGTGCCAGTGGAACTGGATTAGCCCGGACAGGGCGAGTTCGACCGCGTGGGTGCGACTTGGTGGCTAAAGGTATCCTGTTGAACTTGGTGCCTAGAATCACACGCGTCTCTCACCGGAAAACAAAAAGGCGCGAACCTTAAGGTTCGCGCCCTTTACGTGATTGTTTTGGCCTCAGCGGTTGAACGCCATGGGTGCCCCGCCAGGCATTTCGTGAGCGCAAGGCTGGTTCGTCGGGGCGTCGGGGAGCTTGGTGTTGGGCTGCACCAGTCCATTGGCCAAGAGATAGGCCTCCACTTCATCGCCGCTGACATCGGCGAGCATCTGGCCGTTGATTTCGAGCGTGGGCTGCTTCGTCTGGCCGGTCTTGTGGACCATCTCCTCGAACTGGTCCGGCCGGTTGATGATGTCCCGGTCCTCGTAGGGCAGGTCGTATTTCTTCATCACGGCTCGGACGCCCATGCTCCAGCCGCAGGAAGGTTTCAGGTAGGCGATGATTTTGGGTTTGTTCATGGCAGTCAGTATAACTTCGTGGGTGTAAAGTGCCACGGGAGCCTTGCTTGACAAGGCTTTCTTTGCGGGGCGGGCGAGCCTAAGCTCGGCGCATGTCGCTTCGCGTCCTAATTGCGCCGGACAAGTTCAAGGGCACCCTTACCGCCCAAGCCGCCGCCGCGGCCATCGCCGCCGGCTGGCGTAAGGCGCGCCCGGCCGACGATCTGACGCTGCTTCCGGTCAGCGACGGGGGGGACGGCTTTGGTGAGATCCTCAGCGCGGCGCTGGGGGCGAAGCCGCAACGGGTGCGGACCGTGGACGCTGCGCATCGCCCGCTCGAAGGCGTGTGGTGGTGGGATGCAAAGACGAAGACTGCGGTCATTGAGTCCGCGAACATCATTGGGCTGGCCATGTTGCCGCCAAAGCAGTTTCACCCCTTCCAACTCGATACTTTCGGCCTTGCCGCCGTGCTGCAAGTGGCGGCGGCGCAGGGCGCACGGCGCTGCTTCGTCGGCATTGGCGGCAGCGCGACAAACGACGGCGGGGTCGGGGTGGCGCGTGGCCTCGGCTGGCAGTTCTTCAACGGGCGGGATGAGGAGTTGGTCCGCTGGACGCACCTTCAGCAACTGCGCCGCCTGGCAAGGCCGCGTCGGAGCAAACTGTTCCCGCGGCTGGTCGTGGCCGTGGACGTGCAGAACAAGCTGCTTGGCGCCCGTGGCTGCTCGCGGGTGTATGGACCGCAGAAAGGTTTGCGGCCGGAAGAGTTTCCCAGCGCGGAGCGAGCGCTGCGCCGGCTGGCCAACACGGTGAAAACGCAGCTTCATCAGGACATTGCGCACTTGCCCGGCACTGGCGCAGCGGGCGGGCTGGGCTTTGGGCTGTGCGCATTTGCGGGCGCGAAGCTGGAGCCTGGCTTTGCCCTCATCGCGCGGCACGCGAAGCTGGAGCAGCATCTGCGCGCAGCGGATCTCGTCATCACGGGCGAGGGCTCTCTCGACCGCTCATCACTGATGGGCAAGGGGCCGGGCGAAATAGCCATCCGCTGCCGCGCGCGCAAGCTGCCATGCCTCGGCCTCGGCGGGGTGGTGCAGGACGAAGCGGTGCTGCGCAAGTGGTTCCAGTCCGCGAACGCGCTTACGCAATTGACCACGTCCGAGGAAGCGAAGGCGGGCGCGGCGATGTGGCTGACCAAACTGGCAGAGCAAACGGCCCGCAACCTGGCATGAAACTTTTCTACACGGGCCCGGTAATCAACACCGAGATGCTGGTGACGATGCTGGAAAAGCACGGCATCGCGGCGGTGCAGGAGTATGTCGATCCGTCACTGCTGGACGACGGGGATATGAGCCGTGAGGCCACTGTGCTTGTGCCCGAGGTTGACTACGATCGTGCCTACCGCCTCTTCTACGAGGACAAGGAAAACGAGCTGTAACTCCTGTTGACAGCGCAAACCGTGGGTTGGTCGGGGCGGGAAAATCCCTTGAATTCGCGCCGCGTTGGGGACATCAGAATTGGCAACATTTCTCCTCATGAATCTGCGCCCAGAACACATCGGCTGTCCGGAGTTTCGCCGTCTTTTGCGTGCTGACCGCCGCGGCTTTCTGCGCGCGGGCTTTCTCGGCTTCGCGGGCCTGTCCATGTCGAACCTGCTGCGCTTTGAGGCTCAGGCCAAGGCGGCCGGCGGCAAAACCTCACGTGACAAGTCCGTCATCATCCTGTGGATGCGCGGCGGTCCCAGCCAGCATGAGACATGGGATCCCAAACCCGACGCACCGCAGGATTATCGTGGCGCGTTCGGCGCTATGAGCACCAGCGTCCCGGGCATCCAAATTTGTGACCTGCTGCCGATGTCGGCGAAGATCCAGCACAAGTATTCGATCATTCGCAGCCTGCACCACACGGACGCGGGCCATTCCGCCGGCGACCAGATCATGTTCACCGGCTATCCACCGGGCCAGAACGTCGAGCAGAATTTCTACCCTAGCTGCGGCTCCATTGTGGCCAAGGAACTCGGGCATGTGAACCCCAAGCTGCCTGCTTATGTGGTGATTCCGCGCAATGTCCCCGGCACGGGACCAGCCTATCTGGGGGCGCGCTACGCTGCCTTTGAAACGCAGGCCGACCCCGCCAAGTCCGGCCCGTTCTCCATCCCGAATTTCTCCCCCGTCGAAGGCGTTTCCTTAGACCGCCTTGATGAACGCCGCAAGCTCCTCGGCAGCTTTGACCAGATCCGCCGTGACGTGGATGCCTCCGGCATCATGGGGGCGATGGATAGCTTCCAGCAGAAGGCATGGGACATTGTCAGCGGCCCCGAGGCGCGCGCGGCGTTCGATCTCGACGCCGAGCCGGCCGGAATCCGCGAGCGCTACGGCTTCATGCCGGAATACGTCGCGCCCACGCCCGACCGCTGCGGCGTGCCGGCCTGGAGCCAGCGCATGCTGCTCGCGCGCCGCTTGGTCGAGGCCGGCGTCCGCCTGGTGACCGTGGATTTGCGGTGGTGGGACACGCATGTGAAGGGCTACGAGACCATGCGCGACGGCTTCCTGCCGCGGTGGGACCGCGCTTACACCGCCCTCATCGAAGACTTGGACCAGCGCGGGATGCTCGAGAATACGATGGTCATCGCCTGGGGCGAGTTCGGCCGCACACCGCGCGTGAACTCAACCGGTGGCCGCGACCACTACCCGAACGTCTTCAGCGCCGCCGTTGCTGGGGGCGGCATCAAGGGCGGCCGGGTCATCGGCGCGTCAGACAAACAGGGCGCTTTCCCAGCTGAGAATCCCAAGACCGCGCAGGACGTGCTCGCCACGATGTATCGCCATCTCGGCATCGACCCGACCAAGACCTACGACGACCACCAAGGCCGCCCCGTCGCCATCCTCCCGCACGGCACGCCAGTGGATGAGTTGTTCGCCTAAGTCGCGGTAGGGCGGACGCCATCGAATACACCTCTGGGATTGAGAGGCTGGACAAATGCCACCTTCTTGGCTAGCAGTGGCGGTATGAACACTCCCCACGCTGCGCCTCAAAACTACGAAGACTTAGACAAGCTCACGCGGCTTGAAATGGAGTTGCGAAAGGCTCGTTCCGAGCGGCGGTGGTGGCGTCCAAGTTGGGGCACGGTGTTTCTAAGCATCGTTTATGGCTTCATAGTATGGGGATTCGGCAGTTCACCCTCAGCGGAAACCGAGTTGATCAACTCCCTCCTAATCCTGACCATCGTCTTCTCGATAGCAGGAGACCACCAACAGCACATGGAAGATCGCCTGCAACGGATCGAGAAGCATCTGGGCGAACTGACTGAGGAACTTGCGCGACGCTCGCGGCATCCAGATTCCTGAGCCGCCGATCACCCGCCACAGCTTGTCATTGCGGGACGCAATGGCGGCTTCGCAACCAAGCCTGCGCCCCATCGAGGTCGCCGAACTGGCCTTCCAACTGCGCTTCAAACGCCTCGTGCAGCAGCGCCTTGAACTCCTTGCCCGGAGTCATGCCCGCCGCAATCAAGTGCCGGCCCTGTAGAATCGGTTTCGGTGCTGCGTCGCGCAGGCGGAGTTCCTCGGCCTTCGCGAGCAGCGTCCTCACGCCCTCCGGCGCGCCCGGCGGCTTGGGCGGACGCCCGCTGTGGTCGGCGGTCATCACCACGCACAGGCCGGCGATGGTCTCCGGCTCCAACCGCTTCGCTAGCCGCCGCACGCCCCGGTCGGTGACGGTTTGCAGGTGCGCGAGGTGATTGTCCACCAGCGGCGGAATTCGGCGCAGATAAATGTTCGGCGCGTGGATGCGCTCGAGGAATTTCAACGTCGGCTCCACGCCGCCTTGCTCGTGGCCCGGAGAAACGATTCGCATCCGCCCGTCACGGATGGCTTCGTGCGTCATCGCCGGTTTGCCGAAGTCGTGCGCAAGCACCGCGAGCATCCAGGCAATGCGCGACTCCTCGTTCGCCGACACCCACTCCGGCAGCTTCGCCAAGGCGTCGCAGCAGTGCGCCGTGTGCGTGAAGACATCGCCCTCGGGATGCCACTCGGGATCCTGCGGCGTGCCGCGCAGGGCCGCGACTTCTGGAAAGTGTTCCAGCCATTCCGTGTCCGCGAGGAAGCGCAGGCCCGCCGACGGCACAACGCTTTTGGCCGCCCACTTAAACCACTCGTCGCCCACACGCTCAATCGCCAGCTCGCCGAAGCTCGCCTTGATGCTGCGGCACAGGGCGACCGTTTCGGGGGCGGGCCGCAGATTGAAGCGTGCGGCGAACTGCATCCCGCGCAGCACACGCAGCGGGTCTTCCACAAACGCTTCGCTCGTGTGCCGCAGCACGCGATCGCGCAAATCCTCCAGTCCGCCAAAGAAATCCAGCACCTCGCCACGACGCGGGTCGAACATGAGCGCATTGATCGTGTAATCCCGCCGCCGCGCGGCCTCGGGTGGCGTGATGCTGGCGTCGAACTCCACTTCGAAGCCCTTGTGGCCGAGCGCAATCTTGCGGTCACGGCGCGGGATGGCGAAGTCATAGGCCAACCCGCTGCCGGTCGTGAGTTTCACGACCCCGAAGGACCGGCCGACCAAATCCACCCGGCCCCGACGCGAAAGGGCCTTGCTCAGGGACTCGTAGCTGACCCCGAAGACCTCAACATCGAAGTCCTTCACGGGCAACCCCAGCAGTGCGTCCCGGACGCAGCCGCCGACGAGGTAGGCCTGGGCGAGTTGCGGCGTCTCGGCAAGGAGACGTTGCAATTCGGGAGGCGGCGTGACCGGCATCGGGCGCAGCCTGCCAGCGGGCGGAGGGCGGCTCAACTCAGTTCCCGTAGTTGAACGGGTCAGAGAGCTTGGGATCGGCGGCGAGATTGGTGTCCGTAAGCGTCTTCATGAAGGCCACGAGCGCGGCCTGCTGTTGCGGGGTCAGGTTGAGGCGCAACGGTGTGCCGGAGGCCGGGCCGTTACCGGGCGGAACTCGCAGCGGGCCGGAGAGATTGGGGTGTGTGACAACGCCGGAGTCGTAGAACTCGACCACCCGCTCCAGCGTGGCGAATCGCCCATCGTGCATGTAGGGCGCGGTCAGCTCGATGTTGCGCAATGAGGGCACCTTGAACAGTCCCTCGTCCTGCGGTTGGCCAGTCAGCGCACCGACTCCCTTGTCCACGTATGGGTTTTCGAGGCCGTTGTTGAAGATGCCGCCACCGGGCACGAAGTTGTCCGTGCCGTGGCAGCGCACGCAGGTGACATGGGCGAAGGTTCCCTGGCCAAAGAAGATTTGCCGGCCCAGATTTTCCTGCGCGGTGAAGTTGGCGAAGTTCATCGTCACGCCCACATCGTATTTCGATTGCACGGAAACGATGGAGCGGACGAACTGCGCGAGCGCCCGGGAAATGCGCTCGGAAGTGACTTCCGGGGTGCCGAAAGTCTGCGCGAATAGGTTGGTGTAAAACGGCTCGGCGGCGAGTCGGTTGGTCAGCGCGGTGAGCGTCATGCCCATTTCAAGGCTGTCCTGGATGGGGCGCAGGGTCTGGTCCTCGAGCGTGGCGGCGCGCTCATCCCAGAAAAATTTGACCCGCTGATACCAGCGCGCGTTGCTCAGGCCCATGGAGTTGCGGCCGGTCAATCCTCCGTTGAAACCGACGCTGAACCGGCGCGGATCGGAGAATCCGTTTGCCTGCAGATGACAGGAGGAGCAGGAGACGGTTTGATTGGTGGACAGCCGCTTGTCATAGAAGAGGACGCGGCCCAGCGCCGCCCCGGTGTCACTGGTGACGTTGGTGGCTGGCATGTTGTCCTGGGCGAGGATGGGATTGATCGAAAAGCTGGGCGGCAGGGCAGGGGAGGAGTAGTTGAAGGGCATCGACGGCAGTAGCAAGGCATTGGTCAACTGGCTGGTAATCGTCTGCCGCGCTGGGAGGAAGACGGCCCGGAACAGCGATCTGGAAGACGACGGCACGCTGAAACTGTAGCTGCCGTTGTGCAGTTTGATGGGAGCAATCTCAGTCCAGTTGGTAAGGTCGGAGGATCGTTGCAGCACCCATACGTAATTGCCGGGGTCGGTGATGCGAACGGCTGGCCCGTTGGTGCCGGTGCCCGGAACAATACCAAGCGTCGCTCCGGTGGATGGCTGGCCAACCGACAGGCGCGTGCTAAACCCGAGGACGGTGGCGAGGGCCAGCAGTCGGATAGTTTTAGATTTCGTGCTCATCTTGGGGCTCAAGATTGCGCCTCATTGTAAAGATAGTATGAACTCGGGCCGTAATGCCTCCCAAACTGGCTACGGAAAAACCCGGAAAGAGCGTGATTGAGACGGACTGGAATTCCCGGCCAAACTCCTTCGATTGCAGGTCATCGCGGTGGCTTTGCAGAGCGGCGGAATCCCTCGCTGGCGCAGTAGCTGGCCAGAGATTCCATCTGATCTCCCGAAAGGATTCCGCCGGCTTGGATGGAAAAGCCCGGCATGAGAGTTCCGGGTTTTCCGTGGGCGATCCATGGCAGCCAGTATTCGCGCGGCGTCGGCTTGTTGGGCGAACGCAAATCGGGAACCATCGACGCCCGGTGCGTTGCATCATGGCAGATGCCGCATGCGGCATCATAAAGCTCCCGCCCCAGCAATCCGCGCGCGGGCGCAGCATGGCAACGCGCACAATCGCCGCTGAAAATGGCCTGGCGGTTGTCTTTCGCCCGCGCTTGGTTGAGCGCGCGTTCAGCGGGGGTGACCGACTCCTGTATGTCCACCTGATAAGTCAGTTGCTGCGCCCCGACAGAGGATTGAACGATTACGGTTTTAAGCAGTGAACCGCGCTTGCCCCGCACGTCGGTAACTACCGAGAACCTGCCGCTTGCACCAGCAGGCAAAGACCACGGCTTGGCGGGAAACTGGGCTACACTGCAGCCGCAGGAAGGCACGATATCATGGATCACCACCACCGAGTGGGAGCGGTTGGTTACGGTGAAGTGCGCCGCCACATCGGAGTCACCAAACCGGGCGACAATGCGCTGGTGGGACACATCAAAGGCCAACGGGTCAGAGGCGTAAGATTGCCCCAAGCCATTGGCCGCGGGGCCGACACCAACCAGCATCAACCGAAGAAGCACACCCCACTTACCAAGCCGGAGCAAGGTAGGTGCAAGCATGGTGCCTTCTCAGTTGGCAGGTGTGGCCGCAGTCGAGGTTGCTGCGCCGGAAGCTTCGACCGTTTCGGGCGGTTTGGGCGCGGGCGGAAGCGCCTCAATCCCATCGATGCGGAACCGGTGTTTGGCTCCTTGCAACTCGAACTCCACCTCGTCACCAACCGGATGATTCAGCAGTGCCTGCGCGATTGGGCTGAGGTAGGCGATAACTCCATTGTCTGGGTCGGAGTCCCAAGCGCCGCAAATCTTGAAGGTGACGGGCTTCTGATTGTTCACGTCATGAACGGCGACTTTCGTGCCGATGCTGACCACATCGGTGCGCGTTCCCGAGAAATCGGTGCCGCGGGCACGGTTGAGCTGGACCTCCAACTCGCTCTTGCGGCGCATCAGCACCTTCTGCATTTCCTTGGCGGCCTTGTATTCGTGGTTCTCGCGCAGATCGCCGTAGCTGCGGGCGAGGGCAATATCCTTGGAGTTGGCGGGAATGCGCTTCTTGCAAAGATCCTCGTATTCCGCACGGCGCCGCTCGAGGCTTTCCCACGAAACGATGAAAGTGTGGTCCTGCTTGGTGGCCTCGCCCGTGATGAGCTCCTTGACGACCGGGAAAACCTTGACGATGCGGGCCAGCAGCGAGCGCTTATCCATGTCGTCGAAGCTCGGCGACAATTGGAGCGCGCGGGTAAGGTCCTTGACCACCTCGACATCGGCCGAGGAAATGAGCTCCGACATCAGCTCGTGGTCAGAAAGAATGTAGTCGCGCAGCTTGTTGGATTTCTTCTCGTTGAAGATGTCGCGTTCGATGGCGCTGACCATGGCGCGGAACACTTCCGGGGTGAGGATGTCAGCAAAGGTGTCCGACCGTTCCTTGGCCAGCCAAAGGAGGAGTTCGCTGCTCGCCTGATGCTGGCTGATGAGCCGTGCCAGCGTGTCGCGGAGTAGGTCCAGCTTGCCATTTTGCATCAGGATGGTGGCGCACTCGCCGGCCAGCTTCGCGGGAACGGTGTTAAGGATGCTGATGACCGCCTCGTGCCAGAGCGTGGGAGTGGCATCTTTGAAGGAGTCGAGCGTGCGGCGGTGCTTGGCTGATGGCATGGCCTCGAGAATGGCGCCCAGCTTGTTGCCCTGGTTCCAGAAAGCAGCTTCAGTCAGCTCCCCGTCGGCGGCCGGCAGCCCAGCCGCCTTCTTTAGTTCGTCGCGCAGGAACACAGCTTCCAACGCCAGTGCGGGTTGCGTGCGCTGATGGCTGGTGATCTCCGTGTTCAGAGTGGCCACAGCCTCCCCTACGGTGGTGGACTTGTTGTCCAGATCGTCCACGCTCTTAAGCAGTTCGGTGGCCTCCACCAAGCGGGCCTTGAGGCCTTTGGCGGCTTTGAACTTGCCCATCACGCGCTGCTGGAGGGTGGTTTCCTGAGCCTGATAGACGATGGGGTCGGTCTTCTTCAGGGGCACGATGAAATGGCCGTCCTTTTTCATCTCCCGCTTGGCCACTTCGATCCACTTCTTCCAATCGTCGGAAATGACATCGGGCACGAGCTCCCTTTGGATTTGGTCGAGCGAGGCCCGGCCGCCATGGCTGTTCAGCACCAGTTTGATCACTCCGAGGTGATCCCGGGCGGCCATCTGGCGGAGACCGTGGAGATCGGCAGCTTTTTTGGCGAGGATGTGGTCGGCGGGAATGGACCGCAGCGATTCAGCCGCGAAGGAAAGGTCCATCTTGTGCCCGGGCTTGCCCTGAAAATCGATGGTGAACTGGCAAAACACGGTGTCCACCGTGGTGATGCGTCCAAACCCCCAGCTTTTGTGGGCACAGTAGCCGCCTTGGGCGAGGGTGAGGAGTGGCTCGATGTGCTTGCTGCCGATTTTTCCCGCGACAGCCAGTTTTTCCAATTCGTCTCTCATAGTTCCAAAATGCTCGCGCTCTGCGAAATGTCCGCCATTGTTACGTCGTGCAGCGAGCAACACCAAGAGAAATTTCCGGCCGGCGTGAAGACCGCGGCGGCCAAAAGCCATTCCGCAAGCCCGGCGGAAAACCCTTTGGCAAGCCGTTCGGCCCGGGCGGCGGCTTTCGTAAGAAGTTCCCTCGGCCTGAGCCTATGAGTGAGGCCGGCGGAGCCTCCGCTCCGAATCCGCCGAAGTTCTTTGAGCGATTCCTCAAGAAACCAAGGCAGAAGCCGGACGAACGGCAGGGGGACCAAGGCGGCCCACCGCGCTCCCGTTGGTTGCAATCCAGTGAGCGGACGGAGCGCATCCCTTCCTCAGCCGGCTCGCGAGCTTTCAGCGGTTCGGATGAGCAGAAAGACTATCGAGACAGGCCAGCCCAGGCGGATTACCGGCGGCGCGAGGATGGTTTCCGAGGCGATCGCCTACCGTCCAGTGGTCGCCAGGAACGCATGGGAGCCGCCTCAGGCGGGAGGAGCGACTTCAGCACAAGACCGCGCCGCGGAGATTTCACCCGCCGCGATGACGAACGCAATTACGCAGGCGAGGGTCGCCGGGAGCGGCCGTTTAGACCTGCCGGGGCCGGTGACGGAGGTGGCAGTTTTTCCCGTCCGCAGCCGCGGCCGGCGCCGCACCTCGAGAAACGCATCATTCGTTCTGAAGGGGCAAAAGCTGACCAGCGCCCATTGCCCGCTCCCGTTCTGCCGGCGGAGAAAGTCGTGTCGCGCGCCCGCGAAGTCGCCGCACGGGTATTGCTTCGCCGGCTTCATGCAAGCGCATACGTGGAGGATCTGTTGGAGGACGCGTTTGCTGCCACCAGGATGCGGCCCGATGACCGGCGTCTCGCGCAGGAGCTGACTTATGGCTGCGTCCGTTGGCAGGGCACGCTCGACTGGCTGGTGGCCCGGCGCACGGATGATCGGCTGCAGCTGGCCACCGTGCAGGTTTTTCTGCGGCTGGGGCTTTACCAGCTGTTCTTCCTCGACCGCATTCCCCCGCATGCGGCGTGCTATGAAACCGTAGAACTGTCCAAGCAGCTGGGCTGCGGCAATCAGTCGAACTTCATCAATGCCGTGCTGCGCCGCAGTGAGGCGGAACGTGAAGTCATCAAGGCGGAGCTTGCGGAAATCCGCGAGGCATCGCCGCATCTGGGTTATTCGCATCCCCAATGGCTGGTGCAGAAGTGGACAGATCGCTGGGGGATGGAAGACACCCGAAAGCTGCTCGAGTGGAACAATGCCGCCCCCGCCGCGCATGTCCGGGTCAACCTGCTCAAGACCACGCCCGAGGCATTGATCGAGCGCTGGCGCCTCCATGAAAATGTGGAATACGACCTCACTCCTTGCCCATGGGCCGAGGATGGCCACGTCCTGACGCTTAAATCGCATCCTCCCTTGGCCACCATGGGCAGTTTCCGGGAAGGCTGGTTTTACGTGCAGGATCCCAGCACGCTGCTTGCAGTGCAGGCGGTGGATGCGTGGGCAGGCGAGTGCATCCTCGACCTCTGTGCGGCCCCGGGAGGGAAAACCTGCTACCTGGCACAGAAGATGGAGAACGATGGCGAACTCGTTGCCTGCGACACCGCCCCGGAACGGTTGAAGCTCGTCGCGGAGAATTGCGGACGCCTCGGCGTGACCTGTGCCAGGACGCTTGCCTTGGGCGATCACCCGGATCAGGTGCTGTTCGGCAAGCGCTTCGACAAGATTCTCGTGGATGCGCCCTGTTCAAACACCGGGGTGCTGCGTCGCCGGCTCGATTTGCGCTGGCGGCTTCGTCCGGAGGAAATCAGCCGTCTGCGCGCCACGCAGTTGAAGCTGGTTGCCCTCGCCGCCCGGCACTTGAAGCCCGGGGGCACGCTCGTTTACAGCACGTGCAGTTTGGAGCCCGAGGAGAACACGGAGGTGGTGAAGGAATTCCTGGCCGCCCACCCGATGTTCAAGCTGGAGTCCGAACGCGATCTGTTGCCCTTCCGCGATGGCGTGGATGGCGCGTATGTGGCGCGGCTGCGGCAGCAATCCTGAAGGTGGCCCAGCGTCACTCGTCTTTCCACGACTCCAGTTGCTCGAGCGGGACGAAGAGCGGGTAGAGTTTGCCTTTGCTCCGCAGTCCTTGGGACCGGCTTTTCAGCCCGGTGTTGTGCGCCTCAAAGTCGCGCACATAACGGCCCACGAGGACCTGGTCGTATTTGCCCGCACTGCGCAGGCCCAAGGCCACCCGCAGCCCGCTGAAGCCCGCCTTTTCCTCCGTCAAGGCGACCGAAGTGGCTCGCCAAGCCTGATCTGCCAGCCGCTCGCGCAGCTTGGTCGACGCCTTCTGCAGGCCCGGCACCCGCACGAGGAAAATCACCCGGTCCTGATGCACCTCGCAAAACGCGGTAAAAACCGCGGCGTTGGTGCCGGCCACCGCCGCGTCTGGCCGGGTCCGCGCCTCGGCCAGATAGGCATCTTCAAACGCCTTGGTGAAGGCGTGAGCCAGCTCCATGGCCTTAAGGGTGTTGCCCAGCATCTTGCCGTCCTGCGTTTCGGTTATCCTGCGGTCGGCGAGTTCGAATTCTGCTGTCCCTGGCCCGCGGGCCGGCTCACCCAGTTTTCCCTGTGCCACGGCCCATACAAGCCAGGCTATGCCCAGCCATAAAGCGAGGGACAAGCCCGTCATCATCAAGCCCAGTCCCCGCATCAGGCCACCCGCCGCTCCGGCAGGTCGGTGCCGGGCGCAGGCGGCGGCGGCGCGGGCGTGGCCGACCTGGCGCGTCAGCGTTTCCAGCGTCACATCCCGGCCGCCCGCGGCATTCTGCTGGATGGTGCTGATCACCCAGAGCGGCCCGGGGATGCCCCACCATCCCAGGCACAACGAAATCAGCGAATGCTTGAAGGCCAGCGGAAAACAATCCTCACCGGCCCGCACCAGCACGGGATGCGAATCCCGCCGGAAGGAAAGCAGCAGTGACCAGCAGTGCTCGAACACCAGATACCGCCCGCCCGCGATCACAGCGCGTTCAGACTCCGTCAAGGTGGACTCGTCCAGTTCCTCCAAATCGGCATTGGGGAGTGTGGTTTTGGACGGCGTAGTTGGCGTCTGACGGACCTCAGCCGGCTTGTCCGTCGGGAGTTCCCCGCCTTCCAGCCGCTGCTGCCGCTGTTCCAGAAACCGGCTCACCGGCTGCCAGTTCTGCTCTCCTTCGTAACAAACCAGGTCGCCCGCCCTGAGTTCGCCACCGGAAGTCATTTCCTCAATGGCTCCGTCGGGGTAGGGGCCCAGCTTTTGTCCGCGTCGCAGGATGAAGAAATTCATGTCCGAAGCCTGGCCCACTTTTGGCTGGCCAGGAAACACCGTGGAAACATGCTGTGCTCTAGCCGTGTTCCTCCTTGATTACAACGGGAAAATCCGACCCGTCTCAGGGTTTTGCGCCGGTGATTTCCGCCAGCAGCCTGAAGAAGCCCCGCTTGCGTGCGCTGCTGATGCCCCAGTTGACCGGCACGCTCTGATAGCCTTCCGCAAAGCCCTCGTCTTTCATCCGAAAATCGAAGTAACCCCAGCCCGCGCCCGCACTCACGGCGGCGAGGAAGTTGTTGACGGGTTTGTCGAAGTCAAAGTGGTCGTCCTCGTTGAACAGGATCGGCATCGGCCGGTAGTCCGGCACCAAACGGGTCAGCCGCACCAGTTCCGCGATGCGCTCGGGCCGGGAAACGCCATTCCCATGCAGCAGGAGAAAATCGGCGCAGCGCACGACGTTCTCGCGCGGAATCTGGTTGCCGCCGTAGCTGGTGGACACGAGCAGGCGGCGCGCGCCGCGCTTGGTCTCCTTTACCCGCTCGATGAGTTCATGCACCCGGTCAGGTTTCAGGATGGCATGGTCGTAGCGGACGTTGCATTCGTTGTTGACCTCCACCAGCACGTTGCGCCAGCCGCCGTCGAGCAGCCACTTCGTCGCGTTGTCAGTCGCGCGAAGGACGGCGGCCTCGTCCTTCAGGCGTTCGTCCTGGCCGAAATAGAAATAGCCAAGGATGACCACCATCCCGAGCTCGTCGGCCCGGTCGAGCACGCGGGCCATGCGGGCCGTGAAGGCCGGACGCAGCTCGCCCTCCGGCGTGAACGCATTGTTCTCCCAAGGCTGTTCCTTCGAGTAACCCTGCGGCGAACCGCCTTGGAAGTTAACGGTGATGCCCAGCAACCCATGCCGGCGCCACTCGGGCATCGCGGCGAGGAATTCCCGGGTGTTCCGCTCGGCATCCCACTTGCCGGTGTCGGGATAAGCCCACCGGCCCGCCGTCTCCGGGTTCAGGTCATCGAACGTCGCCTGCACCATGCGCGAGTTGAAGAGCAGGCCCTGAATTTTCCGCCCGTTCCAGCGCCGGCCCTCGTAAGTCGGCTTTCCGTTGAGGTGAAATTCCTCACCCACGATGCTCACGGTTGTCTGGCGGACCGCGCCGGCTGCGGAGTTCTTGAGCACTCCGCCAATCAACACAAGGACGACCAGCAGGGTTTTCATCTCAGCGGTAGGGTTGATGCAACGCCACTTTCGTCGCCTGCCTGCTCCGCATGCGCATGTTCAGGAACTCGACCCCGACGCTGAACGCCATCGCGAAGTAGATGTAACCCTTGTTGACGTGCTGATGGCAGCTTTCCGCCACGAGCATCGTGCCGATCAGGATGAGGAACGCCAGCGCCAGCATCTTGATCGTCGGGTGCCGGTCCACGAAGCCGCTGATCTGCTCCACAAACAAGACCATCACCGCCATGGCGATGACCACCGCCGCAATCATCACCGGGATTTGCTTCACCATGCCCACGGCCGTGATGACCGAGTCCAACGAGAACACGATGTCGATGAGCAGGATCTGGATGATCACGCTCACAAACGTGGGCGCGAGGTGGTTCGTCACCGCCCCGTCCTCGCCTTCGAGCTTCTCATGAATCTCCTTCGTGCTCTTGGCGATGAGGAACAACCCGCCCAGCAGCAGGATCAAGTCCTTGCCTGAAACGGCCAGGTCCCAGTTGAAGATGCGCGCCTGCCAGAACGGCTTGTCCAGCGACACCAGCCAGGCCAGCGAGCACAGCAGCAGGATGCGGGTGACCAGCGCCAGCGAAAGTCCCACCTTGCGCGCCCGGGCCTGTTGCTCCACGGGCAGTTTGCCGCTGAGGATCGAGATGAAGATCAGGTTGTCGATGCCCAGCACGATCTCGAGGAGGCTGAGCGTGAGCAGGCTGATCCAGAGTTGTGGGTCAGAAAGCCAATCCATAACGGCGGCAAGCCTAGGCGGTGGCCAGTCCTTTGCAATAGTAACAGACCGCCGATTTCCACTCCGGTTGTGCGTCGGCAGTGCGCCGCGCTTGCTGCCGATGCCCGCTCCGGACTGCCGCTCACCCTGGTGGCTGGGACCACCGGCCGGCGTAACCCCGGGCACCGCACACCGCGCTTGCCCATCCGTTGAGGAACAAGCTATTACCGGGCACCCGTCGGTGGGGAACCAGCGCCCGCTTCAGTGCCATGGCCGCCCCCCCCCCGCCCTAGTCATGAGAAAGCCCCTGGCCCGAGTCCTCGTGGTCGAAGACGAGCTCCTCCTTGCGCAAGGCATTCAGGCCGCGCTGGCGTGGCGATGCGTGAAGGCCGAGCACGCCGGCACCGCCGAAGAGGCCCTTGCCATCCTCAACACGGCCACCTACGACCTCCTCCTGCTCGACATCCGACTCCCCGGGATGAGCGGATTGGACCTGGTCCACGAAGTCCGGGCCAACCTCCGCCTCCGGCGCATCCCGGTGATCTTCATGACGGGCGATGCCAATCCGGCCAACCGCAAGGAAGCCCGGCGACTCGGCGCGGCGGACTTTCTGGAAAAGCCCCTGAACATGGACAAGCTCGTCACCTGCCTTCTGGGCCACCTGAAGCTCGGGCCAGTCCGCCGGCCAAAGACGCCTGCGGCTTGGAAGAAGCAGACTTGAGCCTCGCCACTGGCGGGCAAGACGCGCTGTCCTCAATGCGCCCCCAACGACGGTCGCATTCCGCTGATTGGCGTTGGGGTTGAGGAAATCAACCCGATGAATGCGCTGCCACCAAACCGGCTGCCAATCCCATTCAGTAATTTGGCTCCACCGCTGGAGAATGGGCCTCACCAGCTTCCTGGCGCGCCAAATCACCGAGTTATACCGGTGAAAGACCTCGTGGCAGACCGGCCCGACCTCCCGTTATTATTCCCCCCAGCCGGGACTTCGGATTGCGCACCAACCGCGCCAAGGAAGTGTCGCCTTTGGCCGTCATCCTCATGCCCGGTTTCGCAGCGAAACCCCATGGACACGCCAGCCTGACCGCACTAGCGTGCCTCCAGCAAATAACGGATTAGGCTGCAAGTTTGCCCTTTACACAAATCTTAGGCCACTTCGCACGCGCATGAAGATTCCATCGCCTCTTGCTGGTGTCGCAGGCGAGTATTTCGTCGCAGCCGAGTTGTCGCGGCGCGGTTACATCGCGTCCATCTCGCTTCGCAACACCAGGGACATCGACATCCTCGCTACCAACGCAGAGGCATCTCGCTCCATCACAATCCAATGCAAGACCAGTCAGGTAGCCCGGAAGATTTGGGTTCTGAACGAAAAGAGCGAGGACTTCATATCCGCCACGCACTTCTACGTGTTTGTCGCACTTGGCGGAGTCTCGGAGCGGCCTACCTACCATATCGTTCCGAGTCACGAAGTCGCCAAGCACACCCGCGAGTCACACGACGAGTGGCTACAGACACCGGGGCGAGGCGGCCGAAAGCACGTTGATAATCCCGTGCGGAAATTCTCGGACCAGAACGACGCCTATTTGGAGCGATGGGATTTGCTTGGATTATGACGCCGCCGCCGGACCATGCGCAGCGGCGGACCCGGCCATCTCGTTGCGGATGCCATCGTGGCTTTCCGCGGGCCGGGCCGCTGAGCTTGGGGCGTCAGCCCACTTCAACATCGTGAGCACCCCGTCACTCGTTAAGGCTTTCTATGAGCGCATCTGGAATGCAGGCGACTTCGCAGCCATCCCCGAACTGCTGGCAGAGGGGCTTGTATTTCGCGGCTCGCTAGGCTGTGAGTTGCGCGGTCATCAAGCATTTAGAGATTACGTAGTCTCGGTGCGCGGGAGCCTGAGCAATTACCGGTGCGAGGTTCTTGATTGCGTTTCGGAGGGAGATCACGCATTCGCTCGGATGCGTTTTTCGGGGCTGCACACCGGAGTTTTTCGAGGGTTTGAGCCAACATACAAACAGGTTCAATGGCTTGGCGCGGCCCTGTTTCATATTGAGCGCGGGGTCATCTCTGAGTTGTGGGTTCTCGGAGACCTTGCGAGCTTGGACCTTCAGCTTGTAGCCAGCCGGGTGACCTAGCCATCCGCAGCGGCGGACCCGGTCATCGCGTCGCGGTTGCAATCGTCGCGTCCCGCGGACCGGGACCGGGCGCTGAGCATGGGTCGCTAATTCTTCCCCACCCGGTTCAGCGTGTAATACGCCGCCGTGTGCAGCGGGGCGGTGCCGTCGGCGGCGCGGAGGTTGGCGTGGTGAAGTTCGTAGATTTTTCCCGCGCGCAGTTCCGGCAGCTTCAGCCGCACGGTGCGGCCGTCGGCGGAGACGGTGGCGGTGGTGACTTTCACGGGCGTGATGTCCTGCTGCGGGGAGCCGTAGGCGGCGCGGTAGAGGTAGTGGTAGTGCGAGAGGGACCAGTTGGCCGGCGCGGTGGCGGCGGACTGGTCCACGGGCCGCGTGAAGCGCACGTCGAAGCCGTCGGCGGTGAGCTTCAGGGTCTCGATCTCGAAGGGCACCTCGCCCGTCCACGCGAGGCGTTGCAGGCCGAAAGATTTTCCGCCCGTGCTGCCCCAGCCGCGGTCGGTCTGGCCCAGGAAGAGGCTGCCGTCGGGCGCGAAGGCGGCGCGGTTGTTGCCGCCCTGGAAGCCGCTGCGGAAGGGCAGGCATGCGCCCTGCCATTCGCCGGCCACCTTCTCCAGCGCCACCCGCACGACGATGCATTTGCTCTCGTCGGCCACGAACATCTGCCCGGCGAAGGGGCCGAACTTCCCGCCGGTCGTGTCCACCACCGGCTCGGCAAGGGACTGGCCCATCGTGCCGTAGGGGAACTGGATGGCGGGGAGCTTGCGAATCTTCGCGAGGTCTTCGGCCTTGCTCGCGTCGCCCTTGAAGTGCGGCTCCCACTTGAGTGACGCCGGGTGCCCGTGGAACGCGCCGGGGCTGACGTGGTGCAGCGGCGAGGTGCCGACCCATTCGCCCTGGTTGTCGGTGATGAAGAGGTCGCCGTCGGGCGTCATGCACAGGCCATTGGGCGAGCGCAATCCGCTGCTGACGGGGATGAACTCGCCCTTGGGCGTGACCTTGAAGCTCCAGCCGAAATGCTTGCCCGGCCCGCTGATGCCGATGCCGGAGATCGCGCCCCATAAGTTGCCTGCCTTGTCCCGCACGGGGCCAAAGATGTAGGCGTGCTGGCTGGCGGATACGCCGCAGTTCTGGTCGAGCGTCTCGAACAAGTCCGCCTTGCCGTCGCCGTCGGTGTCCGCGATGCGCGTCAGCTCGGAGCGCTGGACGACGAAGACCTCGCCGGGCTTGCCGGTGAGCAGGCCAAGCGGTTCATGCAGACCCGTGGCGAAGAGTTCCCAGCGGTCGCCAAATGCCGCGCTGGCTGACGGTGTCTTGCCGGCGAGCATCGCCGCGCGGTTCAAGCCGGGCTTGGCGCACTCGGCTTGGAGCGCGGCGTTCACGTAACGCCAGATTTCCCCGCGTCGCGTGCAGATCATCAGCGAGCCGTCGGGGTTAAAGGCCATGCCGCCGACTTCGAGCGCGATGCCGCTGGGGATGGCGACGGTTTCAATCTTGTAGTAACGCGCCTCGCCGGTCGGCGGGAAATCGGCGGTGAGCCGGGCGTTGAGCTGCTCGCGCAACTCGCGCCCGAGTGGGTCCAGCTCGAAGTAGAACGGCACCGTCTCGGTGAAGGTCACGGCGAGGAAGTTGTCGCCCGCCCGCAGCTTGACGTGGAACGGCACAGGGTCGGCGATGTTGCCAATCTGGCCGGCGAGCCAGCCCGGCGGGCCGAGGTCGGAAGGCATCGGGCCGTTGTTGAACTTGGTCTGCACGGGTCGCTTGCAGCCGAGGCGGATGGACACATCGCGCTCGGCGTCGGCGTGCAGGACGAACAGGAGCGACTTCACCGCCGGCTCAAGCGTGGTCCATTGGGCGTTGGGGATGGTGATGGTTTTCGCACCGGTCACGTCGGCGGAACCGTCGGGCTTGATGGTGGGCGCGGCGGGAAGCGCGTGAATGCTCGCGAGGCGGGCGGCAGGAAGCTGCTTCAAGGTTGCGAAGGTCGCGGCCTGCTCGGTTGCTTCGCGCGTGGGGAGCTTGGTGTAGAGGAGTTGAGGCTTCGTGGTAGGGACGCGTTGCTGCGCGTCCACAACCGGGCCGGCGGTTTGCAACCGCCGCTCTGACGGGCTGGCCGCCACGGACGGCGATTTGAAATCGCCGGCACGGCGGTCATCGAAGTTCCACAGGCCGATTGTTTGGGCGTCCGACTTCAGCGGCTCCTTGGACACGCCGGTGATTTCCCGCACGCCCCGCGAGATGCGGACGTCATCCAGCAAGCCGTCGCAGCCGAGGCCGCCCTCAACGAGCCGACCGATCGCGAGGCCGCCGGGCTTTGCCGTGCCGGTAAGCGGCTTGGCGGGCGCGTCAAGCACCTGCTTCCCATCCACGTAGAGCCGCACGCGCTTTTCCTCAATGACCGCCGCGAGCGCGTGCCATTGGCCGTCGCAGATGTTCGCCGCCGACTTGAACTCCCCGCCGCGCCCCGGCAAGTAGGCGCTGAACACGCCGCTGCCGGAGTAGCTGTAAAGCTCCCAGTGCTGCGCGGAGGACTTGGGATCGCTGGCGACGAGGATGTTGAAGCCATTCTTGGAATGAACCTGTGCCCGCAATTCGACGGTGATGGGCAACTCGCGGTAGGCGTCTTTGCCCTCGGTCGCCATGCCACCGGCGAGGGCGTAGCCGAATTCCTTCGCAAGGGACGGCGGGGCAGACTGCCCCGTGCCGGCGGTTTGCAACCGCCGCTCTGTTGTCTTGCTGACCGCCACAGACGGCGATTTCAAATCGCCGGCACGGGCGAGCGTGCGATACTTGGGCTTCGCGCCGGCGGGCTTGCCGTCGAGTTGCGGCAGGAGCCAGTCGAGGCCGTCGAGGTTATCGCGCAGGCGCTGCTCCACGTCGTCCTGCGTGTGGCCGATGATGCCGATGGGACCGCGGTAGCCGGACGCGGCGATTGTTTTGAGCAGCGGCAAATCCAATTCGCCCGAGCCGAGCGGGAGGATTTTCTGCCCGCGCTTGTCGCCGTCGCGGGTCATGCCGTTAAGGTTGAGGCAGAGCAGGTGCGGCTTCATCGCGGCGAGCGCGGCGGCGAAGCGGTCCACATGGTCGTGGCCGTGGTGCTGGTTGTAGATGATGCCGACGTTGGTCGCAGTGTGCTTGGTGCGGAGGAGTTCGCAGATCGCGACCATGTTCTCCGGTTCGCCGCCCCAGCCGCCGTGGTTGTAGAGGCCGAACTGGCTGCCGGCCTTGGCCGCGCGCTGGACCGCCGGAAGCAGTTGCGCGGCGGCCTTCTCCACGCGCTCGGCCTGCGTTGCCCCCGCCGGACTCGGCACAGTCATCCAAATCTGCGGGTGGAGGTTGTGCTTGGCGAACTGCTTGAACGCCTCCTCGTGCGTGGACCAGAAGGCGAAATAGTTCAGGCCGCGCTTACGGTATTCCAGAATCTCCGTCTCGAACTCGGCCACGTGCTCCTGCCGCCAGTCGTAGGCGATGTGTTTGAAGCCGAGCTTGGCCGCCATCTCCGCGCGCTCGGCGGGACCGCGCTTCTTCGCGTCGAACGGCACGATGCACCAGGCGACGAGGTTGGTGCGGGCGAAGATGGCCGGCGCGGCGAAAGCGGTGGGAAGAGCGGCGCAAGCACAGGCAAGCGGCAGAAGAATCCGCAGAAGTCGTTTCATGGCTGGTCAAAGTTTAGGCAGGCGGGCACGGCGGCGGTAGCAGATTCTTGAGCTTCCAAAACAGAGGGTTGCCCGCGAAACACGCGAAAGGACGCGAAAAGTAACCCTTTGGCCGGGCAGGGTGCAGGCGGACAATCACGACCACGCGCCTTCTCCTTTCGTGTGTTTGGCGTGTTTCGCGGGCGCATCTTACAGCAGCGCGCTCAACCGCTTCAGCAGCGCCGCCGTCGCCTCCATCCACCAGCCCAGCACCGTGAGCAATCGTCCCTGACCCGTCAGCAGCGGAATGCCCAGCAGCAGCACGAGCACATTGCCTAGCCAGATGACCACGCCGGAAAACAGGTAGCCTTGCCCGGTGATGTCCGACTGCCGTGTCTTGAGAATCTCCCACGTGAGCGTGAGGTGGAAGGCGTAGGCCGCCCCCAGCAGCAGGTGAAAGAGGGGCGTCCACCGCGCCCAACCCCAGATGAGGTGCCCGACGAGGAAGACCAGCACCACCAGCACTGCGTAGAGCGGAAAGAAATACGGAGCTAGCGCGACCAGGAAGTTCGACTTCGTCACCACCACCTCGCCTCCCGAAGCGGAAGCGCGGAATTTCTTCACCTTGCCGCCGAAGAGCCAGGACCACACGACATGGGTCAGCTCATGGCCGACCACGTAAACCCACATGGGCTTGGGCAGCAGTGCGAAGATGACCAGCCAGCACGCCGCACCCGCACCGAGCGGCACCCAGACGTCGGATGCCCCGCCGCTGGCGCGCACGACCTTGCCCAGTGCCGGCAGCGCCCCTGCGCAGACTGGCAGCAAGAGCAGGCCGAGGAACAGCTTGAGCCACTTGGGCACGGCGCAAAGTGCCGGGAAGGGCAGGGGAGAATCCAGTCCAAAGGGTCATCAGAAAAGGGTGGTTTGACAAACCAGTCTGATGAGCGCGATAAAAGGGGGTCACCAGTCGCTTATGAAGTTCGTCACCTCAAGCCGCCGCAAGGGTTTTACCCTCATTGAACTGCTGGTCGTCATCGCCATCATCGCGATTCTCGCGGGGATGCTGCTGCCAGCTTTGTCCAAGGCCAAAACGAAGGCACAGGGTGCCAAAGTTCAGTCGAACATGCGGCAAATTGGCTTCGCTTATAAAATGTATAGTGACGACGCGGACCAGAAACTGGTTGAGCTCGCACGCCTTAACGGACAACTGAACCAGCCAGTGCAAAGCCAGATCGTAACGAACGCTACCCACCAGTGGTGGCCAGATCTGCTCCTACCGATTCTCAAGAGCCGTGAGGTGTTCCAGGCTCCATCCGTGAAGGTTGGCGACCGGGTTGGCATTGGCATGAACCATCCTGAACTGGGACTCTGGATACCGGGCACCGGCACTTGGTTGCGGGAAGTCCAAATCGCTCGTCCTTCTGAAACTATCGTTCTGGCTGACGCCGCCCAAATGGATGCACCAACAGCAGCAAACATCAACCCGGACAATTGGAAGCCCCGCATTCCCTATTCCGGAGTCCATCTTTGGCGCTGCCCGAACAACAATCCCTGGTATGATGGGCAGGGGACTCCTGGTCCCAGTTTCACCTTCGCTGAGCGAGCGTATGGAAGGTATGGCGGCAAGGCCATGACCGCGTTTATCGACGGCCACTCCGAAATCTTGGCCCCCAGCAAGTTCGGGTTCCAAGACCCCTCCACAGGCGCGCCCCTTCCTGCGGGTCATCCCTTGGCTTTGTGGGACAAGCAGTAACGCCCCTACTTCCCGACGACAAAGGTGCGGGTCTTGGGGTTGATGACATATCGGCCGCCTCCTGGCGGCACGGGAGCCTGTGTTATCAGCCCTCCCCGAACAAAGTCATCAACACTGCCAGGCAGTGGTTTGCCCGACATCTCCCAGACGGCCAGCAACTCATTTAGCCTAGCAATGACCACCTGAGGGTTTCCGCTTTGTAAATCGCGGTTGAGCGTGTTCATTGCTTCCGCCTGTGGCGAGTTGGGAACGGCGGGGGAGGCCAGTGCCGCGCCTGACGCACCCTTGGTTGCGGTGGGTGAGTTTTGCTCCCCAGCTTGTGGTGCGGGAGCCGGCGTTGGTGCGGTTGGCGTCGAGCGGCGACGACATCCGGAAGCCATGAATAAGGCGGCGATCACTACCGAAAGGAGAATGCTTTTCATGCGAGTAGGTAGTATTCGAGTTTGCATTTGGAATCCAGTCGCAAAAGGCGATCTGGGTGCGTCAGATGGCATGTCGATTTAGAACAATTCTAAATCTTGACGTCGGCGGGGAGCGCCCTAACTTGCCGCCATGAATGCGGGAGCGACCAAATCGCCGCCGGAATCCGACCTCAATGAGCGCCTCGCCCACAGCGGGCTGCGGGTGACACCTCAGCGCCAGAAGGTCCACGAGGTGCTCATGGAAAAGATGGACCACCCCACCGCCGACATGGTCTTCATGCGCGCGAAATCCAAGATGCCGGAGATCAGCATGGCCACGGTTTACAACTGCCTCGATGCCCTCGTGCAGTGCGGCATGGTCCGGCAGGTCACGCTCGACCGCGGCGCGACGCGTTACTGCCCGAACATGCAGGACCACTCGCATTTCTACTGCGACGAGTGCGGCAGCGTTTACGACATCCTCCAGACCATTTCCACGGATGACGCAAACATCAAACTGCCCCGTGGCTTCCGGCTCAAGAACATCGAAACCAATCTCCACGGCCTCTGCCCCGACTGCGCGGCGAAAGCGAAGTGAAGACACGAATTGCACGAATTTTCACGAATGAAGACCACACCACGCCGCCTCTCTCCAATTCGTGCCAATTCGTGAAATTCGTGTCGCTTTTTTCCTATGAGTGAATCCACCAACACCATCGAACAGTTCGTCGCGTCCGACTACAAATACGGCTTCGTCACGAACATCGAGTCCGACACCGTTCCACCGGGCTTGAGCGAGGACACCATCCGTTTCATCTCGGCCAAGAAGAACGAGCCCGCGTGGCTCACCGAGTGGCGGCTCAAGGCCTTTCGCCACTGGCAGACGATGACTGAGCCGAAGTGGCCAAACGTCACCTACGCGCAACCGGATTACCAGGCCATCAGCTACTATTCCGCGCCCAAGCAGAAGAAGTCCCTCAACTCGCTCGATGAGGTGGACCCCGAGTTGCGCAAAACCTTCGACAAGCTCGGCATCTCGCTCAACGAACAGAAGCGCCTCACCGGCGTGGCCGTGGACGCCGTCGTGGACAGCGTGTCCGTCGCGACGACCTTCAAGGGCGAACTCGCCAAGCAAGGCATTATCTTCTGCTCGTTCTCAGAGGCGGTTCACACGCACCCGGAACTCGTGCAGAAATACCTCGGCTCCGTCGTGCCGCACACGGACAACTTCTACGCCGCGCTGAACTCCGCCGTCTTCACCGACGGTTCCTTCTGCTACATCCCCAAGGGCGTGCGCTGCCCGATGGAGCTTTCCACCTACTTCCGCATCGAGGCCGCGAACACCGGCCAGTTCGAGCGCACGCTCATCGTCGCGGACGAGGGCGCTTACGTGAGTTACCTCGAAGGCTGCACCGCGCCGATGCGCGACGAAAACCAGCTTCACGCCGCCGTCGTGGAACTCATCGCGCTCGACAACGCGCAAATCAAATACAGCACCGTCCAGAACTGGTATCCCGGCGACAAGGAAGGCAAGGGTGGCATCTACAACTTCGTCACCAAGCGCGGCCTCTGCAAAGGCACGAACTCGAAGATTTCCTGGACGCAGGTCGAGACCGGCTCCGCCATCACCTGGAAGTATCCGAGCTGCGTCTTGCAGGGCGACAACTCGCAAGGTGAGTTCTACTCCGTCGCGCTGACGAACCACATGCAGCAGGCCGACACCGGCACGAAGATGATTCACATCGGCAAGAACACCCGCAGCACCATCGTGAGCAAGGGCATTAGCGCCGGGCGCGGCCAGAACAGCTATCGCGGCCAGGTGAAGGTGATGAAAGGCGCAACGAACGCCCGCAACTTCTCCCAGTGCGACTCGCTTCTGCTCGGCGACAAATGCGGCGCGCACACCTTCCCCTACATTGACGTGCAGAACCCGACCGCACAGGTCGAGCACGAGGCCAGCACGTCGAAGATTGGCGAGGACCAGATTTTTTACCTGAACCAGCGCGGCCTCGAGACGCAGGACGCCGTGAACATGATTGTGAACGGCTTCTGCAAAGAAGTCTTCCGAGAGCTGCCGATGGAGTTCGCCGTCGAAGCGCAAAAACTGCTGGGCGTGAGTTTGGATGGGAGTGTCGGCTAGCCAGATGTTGAATGAAGGCCCGCCTCTACCTCGAAACCACCATCGTCAGCTACTTGGTCGCCCGGCCAAGTCGCGACGTGGTTCTGGCTGCGCATCAGGCCATGACCCATGACTGGTGGAAGAAGCGCCTCAAGGATTTCGACGTGTTCATCTCCGAAGTCGTGCTCAACGAATCCAGCGCAGGCGACGCCACCTTTGCCCGCAAGCGGCTGGAATGGCTCGCGCCGTTTCCGGTGCTCCGCGCGACGGCCGACGTGGAGTCGCTCACCAATGCGCTCCTGAAGTCAGGCGTTGTGCCGCAGAAAGCCGCCGGTGACGCCGCCCATATCGCGCACGCAGCCGTTCACGGGATGCACTTCCTGATGACTTGGAACTGCCGTCACATCGCCAACGCGGAAATCCTCCGGCGAGTAGAGAAGGTCTGCCAAACGCATGGACACAAGTGCCCTGTGGTTTGCACCCCGCATGAACTGATGGGAGCCTGAAGCCCTATGAAAGACGAAATCCTCGAAGAAGTTTGGCGCACGAAGGGTGCGCTGGCCGCCAAATACAACTACAGCGTCGCCGCAATGTTCGCCGACCTGCGCGAGCGGGAGAAGACTTCCGGCCGACACTACGTTGACTTGAGCAAACCAACCAAGCGCGCTGCCAAACCCAAGCGCCCGGCCGCCACCAAGCACTGATTACTGAAAACTGACCACCGAACACTTTCCGAATGAAACAACCCCTCATCGAAATCAAAAACCTCAGCGCCGGCATCAACGGCAAGCAAATCCTCAAGGGCATCAACCTCACCGTCCGCCCCGGCGAAGTCCACGCCATCATGGGACCGAACGGTTCCGGCAAGAGCACGCTCGGCTACGTCCTCGCCGGCCGCAAAGGCTACGACGTGAC
>Ga0172367_10001027_pt1 | contig 41936 bp, 37 predicted proteins | sample Lak10m_FD_114542 | JGI IMG/M metagenome (GOLD analysis project Ga0172367, IMG submission 114542) | Freshwater microbial communities from Kabuno Bay, South-Kivu, Congo - kab_022012_10m | ecosystem: Environmental > Aquatic > Freshwater > Lake | place: Democratic Republic of the Congo: South-Kivu... | reverse complement strand
ATAGTATAAAATGTCACGTTTTTACATATCGCATACATTTGCAAAAACTTTGTGACAAAAACTACAAACTTTTTTCCCGCAAATTTCAATTCCAGCGTTTCCTGAAATACGATTCAACCCTGCGCCAGAAGTTCCTTTACCAGATTCTCCGGCACCTGCACCGCAACCAATTCCCCGCGCACAGTGATTACGCCATTTGCGACGATCCATTCTTCTACCACCACTTTGCGCCCCTTAACTTCCTTCACTTTTCCGCGAATCTCCAACGTAGGACCCAGCGGCGTGGGCTTGAGATAATCGACATGCAGGGAAGCGGTAAGATAACGCAGGGGCGGCTGGGTATCCATGCCACGGAGTTCGGCACGATAGCCAGCGGCGGCGGCAGTTCCCGTACCGTGACAATCGATCAGCGAAGCCAGCACCCCGCCGTAGACATAGCCCGGAATGGCGGTGTGATAAGGTTGGGGTTGAAAATGGGCGACAGATTCGTCTCCATCCCAAAAACTCTTGAGTTGGTGTCCCAGCTCGTTCATGCTGCCACAGCCGTAACAATGCGCGAAGTAGTCGGGGTAATAATCTTGAAATGCCTTTTCAGTCACAAGAACCTCTTCGGTTTACGGCGTCGCCTGCGTGGGAATTGGCGCCAAGGTCGGCGTGGCGGTGGGCGTGGCGGTCTCAGAGCCGATCACGATAAAGCGCCCGACTACTTTCCAATCGTACCCCATGAAAATCTGTACTTCATACTCGCCCGCCTGCCAGCCGCCAATGGGATTAGAACATTCGGTATAACCGCCAATTCCGCCTGTGCCGCCATTCCAGGGCTGGGTTTCATAACAGACCAATTGACCGTTGTGATACCAGAGCGCTGTCCATTGCACGCCGGGAATGAGGTTGTTGTAATCGAATCCGCCGTACATCTTGCCGATGGGAAGTTCGAACACCGTCTTCGGGTCAAGCGGATTTGTGCCATCGAACTCCGTCGAAAACTGAAGCGGCGTAAAAAGCGCATCCGGGTTTGGCGTGACCACCCCATCGAACAACGCTTCGATTGCCAGCGGCAGGAAGGGCGTCAGGGTTAGCGTGGGCGTATCCCTCACCAGCGGAGTTGGGGTCAGCGATGGAATAAGCGTAAGGGTTGGGGTTTGTGTGATGGTCGGCGTCAGCGTAATGGTCGGCGTCAGCGACGGGGTGGGCGATGGCGGGAAATAACCGTAAATTATCGGCTCGCCAAATACAGGAAGCCAGACGGCGCAACCGAATAAGGAGAGTGCAAAAAAAAGCAGCCGCCAGGCATTGGCATTCCGCATCCGCCGCAGGCTGTAAAAAGCCAATTTACGCGCCGCTTGCATGACGCGAATTGCGCCGCGTATGGCAAACACTGCCGAAATTACCATCAAAACCGATGCGGCAATAATTGCGGAATGAACATCCATAATGCGGGATTATAGCATGGGGATTCAAAAAAATACCGATGAAGAAAACGCCATTGCAGCAGCAGGGATCTCCAATTCGAGAGAGTGACAAAAGAAGTGACAAAACTCTCTTGCTTTTTTGCACACTTCCCTAGATAATAGGACAATTAAAATTATATATAATTTTGACAAGGAGATTCTATGGCACCCAAAGCAAAACCCGCCAAAAAAGCCGTCAAGGCAAAAGCCAAGGCTGTAAAACCTGTTGCGAAGAAAAAGGTCGTAGCTGCGCCCGCAAAGGCAAAGAAAGCCGCCGTCGTCTTCAAGCCGACAAAATTGAAACTGCTGCGCCCCGTTCCCTCCGACATCGAAATCGCGCAGGCGGCGAAGGTCAAGCCGATTACACAGATTGCCGCCGAACTCGGCGTCCGCGAAAACGAACTTGAATTGTTCGGTCCGTACAAGGCGAAGATCAAGCTGGAGATTTTGGAACGCCTCAAGAATCGTCCGAACGGCAAATACATCGACGTGACCGCCATCACCCCCACCCCGCTCGGCGAAGGCAAGACCACCACCACCGTCGGTCTTTCGCAGGCTTTGGGCGCGCATCTCGGCAGGAAGGTCATCACCGCCATCCGCCAACCCTCGCAGGGACCGACCTTCGGCATCAAAGGCGGCGCGGCAGGCGGCGGATATTCGCAAGTCATCCCGATGGAAGATTTCAACCTGCACCTGACCGGCGACATCCACGCCATCACCGCGGCGCACAACCTGGTTGCCGCCGCCCTCGATGCGCGTGTGATGCACGAAAAGACCCAGGACGCCGAGAAGATGTTCAACGCGCTGTGCCCCATGGACAAGAAGGGCAACCGCAAGTTCTCGCCAAACATGCAGCGCCGTTTGAAGAAACTCGGCATCGAAAAGACCAACCCCAACGAACTAACTCCCGAAGAACAAGCCCGCTTTGCATATCTCAACATCGACGAAGCCACCATCACCTGGCGGCGCGTGGTGGACATCAACGACCGCATGTTGCGCGAGATTCAAGTCGGCTTGGGCAAGGATGAAGTTGGACACGAACACAAATCCGGTTACGACATCACCGTCGCCTCCGAAATCATGGCGGTTCTGGCGCTGACCACCGACCTCGAAGACATGCGCGAACGCTTCGGCAAGATGGTCGTGGCGACCAACAAACAGGGCGAAGCCGTCACCGCCGAAGACCTCGGTGTGGCTGGCGCGGTCACCGTGCTGATGAAGGACGCCATCAAACCCAACCTGATGCAGACCCTCGAAGGCACGCCCGCCACCGTTCACGCGGGACCGTTTGCGAATATCGCCCACGGGCAGTCCTCCATCATCGCGGATAAGATCGCCCTGAAACTGGTCGGACCCAACGGCTTTGTCGTGACCGAATCAGGCTTCGGCGCCGACATCGGCATGGAAAAATTCTTCGACATCAAATGCCGCTACTCGGGTTTGATCCCACAGGTGGTGGTGCTGGTTGCCACCGTCCGCGCGCTCAAGATGCACGGCGGCGGACCGAAGGTTGTGGCTGGCAAACCGCTCGCCCATGAATACATCGAAGAAAACCTCGAACTGCTCCGCGCTGGTCTGCCCAACCTCGAACGGCATGTCCAGAACGCATTGAAGTATGGCGTGAACGTGGTCGTGGCGGTAAATTCCTTTGCCACCGATACCCCCGCCGAAGTGGAACTCATCCGCGAAGCCTCGTTGAAGATGGGCGCGATGGATGCGGTTGTCTCGACCCACTGGTCGGACGGCGGCGCGGGCGCAAAGAAATTGGCTGAGGCAGTCATCAAAGCCGCCGACAAGCCGACCAACTTCCAGTTCCTGTATCCGCTGGAAGAAACCATCAAGAGCAAGATCGAAACCATCGCCCGCGAAATCTATCGCGCCGACGGCGTGGACTACACTCCCGAAGCCGAAGAACAGATTGCGCGCTACACCCGCCTGGGCTTCGATCACCTGCCCATCTGCATGGCAAAGACTCACCTTTCCTTCACCACCGATGCCTCGAAGAAGGGCGCGCCCACGGGCTTCCGCATTGCGGTGCGAGAAATCCGCGCCAGCGTGGGAGCGGGCTTCCTGTACCCGATCCTCGGCGACATGCGCACCATGCCCGGTCTGCCCACCCGTCCCGTCTTCTACGACGTGGATTTGGATTTGGAGACTGGCAAGGTCGTGGGTCTGTTCTAGGGAAAGGTAAATTGGTATATTGGGGGGAAGTTGGTAAGTTAGTAAAACCGCCGCGACAGAGTTGTCGCGGCGGTTTTCATTTGTTCTACTGTGGAAAGCGATTAGCCGCCAAGCGCTCCAGAAACACTATCGAAGGTCTGGGCAATGACCGACGAAATAATGTTGAGGATGATGCCGAGGATGATGGCTCCAGTCCAAACATACATCCAAGTCTTGAGTTGAAGTTCTTCCTTCTTGATGTTCTGCCAGCCCCAGATGTAGGTATAGAGCATACAAATCAAGCCCAGGATACCCTTCAAAGCGCCTTCCTGCTGGAAGAGCTTGACAAGCACCATGATCCCCGCGACAAAGGCGATAAACGAACCAATCATGCTAAGCATTTGACATTCTCCTTTTATTAGAAAATATTTGGAAATGGGAGAATTCCCATCAACCGTATCATCCAATACAATACCAGCGCGGACAAAAGAAACGAAGTTATCCCGCTTTGCGTTTCCAATTTTCTGATCATGGATGTCAAAGACAAACGAGTTTTTTGTGGAAGCACAAACACAGCAAGCATGAACAGCAGGGCAAGCAAAAGAACAGGAGCAAAGGCATGTGTTTGCATGGAGGAAATGACATCTCCGCGCAAAAGCTGCATCGTCGCGTGGGTCAATCCGCATCCTGGGCAGGGAACTCCCGTCACCACCAGGATGGGACAACTCCAAGCGGGCAACTCCGCCCAACTCAAGCCCAAGTGCAGAAAGCCAGCGCCAATCATAATTCCCACTTCACGACGGTTTTCAAGCAGGCTGGAAAAGGCAGGCACATACCAGGCTTCGCGAAAAGTGGCGGTCATAAAACCCTGTCGGCGCTTTACTTGACCATTCCAATCCTGACGCTGACGTTCAACTTGTCGCCAATATCCTCCAGCGCGTCGCTCCAGGCATGAAAAATCAAATTAGGCGGAACCAGGACAATGCCCTTCATCGTAAACAGCGGCGTGCCGCTCATGGGGGCGGGCGCGGAGCTTGTATCCATGCTTTCGATGTTGATACCCTGCGATGCCAGGTGATGTGAGATGTCGTGGATGATTCCCTCGTGATCGGCGCCATTTACCTCGATCTCGTATGGCAGCCAGCCCGCATACTTCTTTTCATCGTCCTCGGTCAGCAACAGGGAAATCTGGTATCCCTCGCCGCGCAATTGCGTAAAACCCTGGTCGAGTTTTGGCAGTTCACTTTCAGAGAGGGAAATCAACATCAGCATGGCAAATTCCCCACCCAGCCGCGCCATACGGCTGGATTCCACATTGCCATCACGTTTGGCAATCAGGCGGGTAACGCTATCCACAATTCCAACTTTGTCGCGTCCTGTCAGGGTCAACACAATGTTTTTTGGCATGGGAAACTCCTGTTTTTCCATTTGGGCTGTGAGTATGAATCCAAGTATAGCATAAGGCAGAGCGGGATTAAAGAAAAGCACAAACGCGGATTGAAATAATCAATCCGCGTTTGTGCTTTTGAGGAAAGCAGGTCTTGCCCAAACTGTCGGGGTGGAGCGATTTGAACGCTCGACCTCACGGACCCGAACCGTGCGCTCTACCGGGCTGAGCCACACCCCGAACGGGCTGCATTATACCACTTTGGTCTGTTTTGTCAGGGGGAATTTTCCATTACTCATGGAATACCGAGCGCCACTTGATTCGAATTCACCAACAACATGGGCACATGAACATTGAATTGCGGCAGGTAGGGATTGGCAATTTCCGCTTCATAAATCGACAGCCACAGCGTACGCATCACATCCAGGCTGGTGCCAACATCGGTCTGTGTCGAAATTCGTATCTTGCCTTTCAATATAAAAGAGCCGACCATCACATCCATTGTCTGCATGGTGCGATTTAGCTCACTACTATCATAGTCTAGCGGCTCCTGGGCAGGCGGCGCGAGATGAAAAGCCGTAACCTGCGCGGTTGGAATAAATATCTCGCCAAATGAAAAAGTCTTGGGGGCGCCGCCGGCAAAGGAAATCACCTGGGGTTTGAAGAGATGAATGTAATTTGGAACGCCCTGGGTGCGAAGCCAGATACTCACCCGCGCATTCCCCTTGGCAATCATCTCGCCACGGGCAAGGGCGCTGTTGGTATACACCATTACCGTCACGATTTTTTCGTCTTCCGCTAGTTGTCTCATTATTTACTCCTTTGTTTGAACGGCTATTAAATTATACAACACCCTTCCACACGCCTGCATGAACGTTTATACTCTGCCAATCACTTTCTCGATATGACACTTGACATGCGCCACACCAAACACTGGAACATCTCCCCCATCATCTCACCCGAAGCGGATGCCGCGCTTGCGGAATTTCCATCCATCCTAAGACAAATTCTCTTCAACCGCGGCTATGCAACCGACGCCGAAGCGCGCGCATATCTTAACGCCAAAGCAGATTTCGAAGCCAACCCGTTTCGAATGACGGGAATGCGCGAAGCCGTCGAGCGCATTCAGGCAGCCATCCACAACCATGAACCCATTGCCATCTACGGCGACTACGACGTGGATGGGGTAACATCCACCGCGCTGCTGTTCGAAACGCTGAATTATTTCAACGCCGATGTGCGCGGCTACATTCCCAACCGCTTCGAAGAGGGCTACGGACTCAATAACGAGGCAATGGACAAACTCAAGGCAGACGGGGTGCAGTTGATCATCACCGTGGATTGCGGCATCCGTTCTCCAAATGAAACGCTGTATGCCCGCAACCTTGGGATGGATATTATCATCAGCGACCATCATCACCCCGCCGAGGGCGCCCTGCCTCCCGCCTTTGCAGTTATCAACCCAAAACAGCCCGGTGACCTATATCCCGACAAGGACCTGGCTGGCGTGGGCATCGCCTACAAAATAGCGGAAGCGCTCCTTGCAGAAAGCGCCGAACCCTACATCCTTAATTCATTGCTCGACCTGGTTGCGCTTGGTACAGTTGCCGACCTTGCCCCGCTGGTGGGAGAAAACCGTTCTCTTGTGCGGCGGGGCTTGAAACAAATGCGGCAAACCCAGCGGCAGGGATTATTCTCGCTCGCCGCAGTGTCCGAAATCAAACTGGCGAAAGTCAACGCGGGAACCATCGGCTTTTCCCTGGGTCCGCGCCTGAATGCCGCCGGCAGATTGAAAGAAGCGCTCGCCGCCTACGAATTGCTTGTGACCAAAGACGCCTTCCGCGCGGGGGAATTGGCTCAGTTGCTCAATATCCAAAACCGCGAACGCCAAGCCATCACCCGCGAGATACAGGCGCAGGCGGAAATCATTGCCCTTGCCGATGATCCAAAAGCCTACCTGCTTTTTGCCGCGCACGAAGAATTTAGTTCGGGCGTGATTGGGCTTGCCGCTTCGCGCCTGACAGACACCTACTACCGCCCGGCAATCGTGGCAGCCAAAGGAGAGGAGGAGACGCGCGGGTCATGCCGTTCCATCCCGGAGTTTCACATCACCGACGCGCTGGATCAATGCGCCGACCTGCTTGTGAGACACGGCGGACATGCGGCAGCGGCGGGATTCACTGTCAGGAACGAAAACCTGCCCACCCTGGTCACACGGCTAAAATCCATCGCTGAAGAAAAGCTGTCACAGGCTGAACTCCAACCGACGCTGACGGCGGATATGGAAGTCTCGCTGGTGGATATCCGCCCAGAGTTATACGAAAAATACCTGAGGTATCTCGAACCAACAGGCTATGGAAATCCGAACGCGGTTTTTGTGGCGCGGAATGTCAGGGTAAAAAGCGCGCGCGCCATCGGCGCCGATGCAAAACACTTGAAACTATTGCTCGAAGACGAAGCGGGCTACACTCACGATGCCATCGGATTCAGGCTCGGCGACTGGCAAAGAAAGATGCCGCCGCGCGTGGATATTTTGTTCACCTACGAGATAAACGAATTCAACGGACGCATCAGTTATCAATTGAATTTGAAGGACATTAGACCTGGCGGGTAAATGAAACAGGAACGTCCCACAATAACCCTGTCAAAGGATGTATCCCGTTTTTTTCTGATTCTGACCGTTTTCTTCGGATTGTACATCCGCCTGTTTCCGCTCGTTGCGGCGGATTTTCCGCTTGTCGATGGCGGCATGTTCTACACAATGATCAGGGATCTGCAAACGGCGCACTTTACGCTGCCAGCCTTCACCACATACAACCGCGCAGAAATTCCATTTGCGTATCCGCCCCTGCCGTTCTACCTTGCGGGAGCGATTAACTCGTTTGCGGGGATTCCCCTGCTCGATCTCATCAAATGGCTGCCTGTTTTTTCCAACATCCTGACAATCCCGTTTTTTTATTTCTACATCAGACAGGTATCCGACTCTGAGACAAAAGCGGCGCTGGCGACATTGATATTTGTGCTGACGCCCAATTCTTATTGGTGGAACATTGTAGGCGGCGGACTGACTCGTTCAACGGGAGCATTGTTTTTTATCCTGACAGCCATTAGCGCCCGGCAAATGTATCGGGGTGGAAAAAAGATTTGGATCGCCGCATCCATTTTCAGCGGGGCATTCGTCGTTCTGAGTCACCCTGCCTGGGCGCTGCAATCGGTCATCATCTTCCTCCTGTCGTGGCTGTTTTGGGGGAGAAACAGGCAGGGCGCTATCAATTCGATCAGCGTGGGGATGGGCATCCTGCTGGTGACTTCGCCCTGGTGGTTTACCGTTATTCAACAGCATGGGGCGGGGATATTTCTTCGGGCAGGGCAGGTTACGCATTCCCGCTGGCTATCGTGGACAATTCTATTTGCGCTTTCATTTACGGGGGAATATACGCCGGTGATTGCTGTTTTCTGCCTGGTTGGGCTTTTTATCCACCTGGCGCGGCGGGATTATTTTTTCCCGCTCTGGGCGCTCCTCTGCCTGATTGCCGACCCGCGAGGCGGAATCCCCGCTTCGGTTTTTCCGTTTGCGATGCTGGCGGCTGGCGCGATTGCCGATGGAATTGCGCCACAGTTAGTGAGTCTGTCAATGGAAGACCGCCGCCCCGAAAATTGGATTCACGCCCTGAATTCCAGGACAGGCAAGCTGTTCTTCGGTTTCTTCATCATTCTTTTTTTGTATAATGCCTACAGCGTTTCGGAGACGCTTTCACATCAGTTTTTGGGCACGGAGGAAATCAAAGCCATCGAGTGGGTAAAAACCAACACAGACGCCGCCGACCGTTTTTTGATTTTGGATGAGCAGGGCAATCCGCTGCTTTCACCGCTAACCGAATGGTTCCCTGCCCTCTCGGAACGCCGCAGCATTGCCACCATTCAAGGCACGGAATGGCTGGAGGGAGACAGACACTATAACCAACAATATTCCGTCGTGACCAGCCTGCACCAATGCCTGTATGAAGACGTTGGCTGTCTATACGCGCTGGCAGAAAAGACGGAGTCGTATAAATTTATCATCATCTCGTCGAGGACTTCTGTGCCGCTCTGCATTTCGTTGGAAAATCATGCCGATTTCAAATTGGTCTATTCATCAGCGACGATTAAAATCTTCCACACACAAGTGGGAAAGAAAGACGGTTAAGCGCCGTCTTTTTTCAACCTGCAGGATGAGAAAACAGCCAGCGCAACGAGCAGGATCCAGACAAAAATTTCCATTTCCATAAAAAGGCTGTAGGTCAGGTTCGCAAAAAAAGTATAAATCAGGAAGATAAAAGGAAAAAAACTTTCAAGGCGAGGCTCACGCAGAAAATAGCGCACAGACACCACCCAGGCTCGCAGGTAATATAGCAAGAACAAGGCAAGACCAACAATTCCAAGATTTAGCAGAATGTCGATAAACCCATTATCGCCGATCATGACAGGAGATGACCAGCCCGCTGCATCACGCATGGAAAGACGGAACGAAAGGTCTGCCCATATTGTGCCAAATCCCTGTCCAAGCCAGGGGTGGAAAGGGAATACCTCCCGAAACAATATCCCCCACATGGGAATGCGTCCAGTCAAACTCGCCTCACGATTCACCAATCCAAACACAAAATCAAGATTGAGTAACGCGACAGCAATCACAATGACGGTAAGCGCCAGAGCAAGGTAATAGTGCGACAGGCGAAGCAGGTGCCTGAATTTCAGCCACAGAAAAGCCGCCCCGAAAACGACATGAATAATAAAGACAAGGAGATACCCCGATGCCGAATGCGAGAGAAAAACTGCCGCCAGCGATAAAATATACAATAAAACCACAGCCGTTTTTTCAAAAAACCTGCCGCAAATATCGGGTGAAAAAAAATACATCATGAACACCAGTGTAAAAATGGGCAGGATGTTCCCCAACTGGTTTTTATGCCAGAAAATGCCACGCCAGGCTCCGTTGTAATTAATATCAGCACCCAGCGCCGGGACAAAAAGCGCCATCACATAACTTGTAGCCAGAACAATGGCGCCAAGCAGGGTTAACATGCGCAGGAATTGATGTAGCGAATACCTTACGCCCAAATATACAGCCATGGCAGTGCCAAATGCAAATGCCAAAAAGCGATGAAGGGTGACAATCCAGGAAGTTGACCAAAAAATTGAGACAAGAGAAAAAAGCACGAATGCAATCAAAAGGGGCTGCCGCCGCCAGGCACCCAGATAGGATTGAGACAAATCATGTTTTGTCAACAGGTAATACATAAGGAACAGGGTAATCAGCCAGAGCAACGTTTCGCGCCAGGCGGGGGCAGAGATTGTATCCAGCGGCGGATAGAGGCTCCAGAAGATCGTCGAACGAATATTGGCAAGAAAAAAAACAAAGGATAGAAAAATTACTTCGGCGACAACAACAGGTCTAATTTTCATAACGGTCTCCTAATATGAACCTTTGCCCACCAAAACCACCCACACGGTACGCATCAAAATCTGAATATCAAGCCAGATGGAATAATTCTGGATGTAATACAAATCATCTTCGGTATGCAGGTGCATGGGCTTGTCACTGCGCCCGCTGACCTGCCACCAGCCCGTCAAACCAGGCGGCACAGCAAAACGCTTCCGCTGCCAGGGTTGGTATTTCTCGACAAGGTAGGGCATTTCGGGACGGGGACCGACCAGGCTCATGTCTCCGCGCACGATGTTGATAAACTGAGGAAGTTCATCGAGGCTAAAACGACGCAGGAATTTTCCGATTTTGGTGACCCGCGGATCGTCCTTTGATTTATGAATGAGGTTGCCGTCGGCGTCCTTTTTTTCCACCTGGCTTTGAATCTGCTCGGCGTTTTTGACCATGGTGCGGAATTTGAGCATTTCGAACAGCCGTCCATTTTCGCCGACACGCTTCGGGCGGTACAAGATCGGGAAGCCATCTTCCAGAAAAACCATCAGCGCGGAAACAGCCATGAGCGGCAGGGCAAGAATCAGGGCGATGGTTCCGAAGAAAACGTCGAAGGCGCGTTTCATCATCCGCTGGTAGTCGTCGATGGCAGAGGCGCGCAAATCGAGCATGGGGATGCCTTCGAAGTCCTCGATGGTGGTGTTGTATAAGGCAAGGTCGAAAAAGCCAAGCGCAACCCAAACCTGAACGGGCAGGTCTTCCATTCTCTGCACGATATCCCCCATTCGATGGTAGGCGGAGTGTGGCAGGGCGATGATTACATCGGTTATTTCATGCCGTTTTAGTACGTCACGAATTTCGCCCGCCTTCCCCAGCAGCGGCTCGGAATCCTCCACCTGAAAGTCATCATCCACGTATCCAATGAAAGAGAGGTTGGGCGGCTGGGACGCCAACAACTGGGATTTGACTTTTTGTCCAAGCGCGCCCGCGCCGACTACCAACACGCGGCGCGCGCGACCTGGGGCTGTTCTTTGGGCGCGAAAATATATCCGCGCCAAAATCCGCCAGACCAGGCAGGTGAGATACGTCAACAGGATGAATACAATGAACAGGGCGCGCGAAACGTCACGATAGGATAGATATAAAATTCCCGCCGCTGAAATGGACGCAATCAGCATGGCAAGCGAAAGCATGGAAAATTCGTCCATGGCGCGCAGGAACTTCCGCCCGTCGTAAATGGATAACGCCGAGTAGATGAGAATCCAAATCAACGGGAATAGGGCGTACAAAGGGGTGGGAATGGCAACCTGTGAAGGAATCAGCAAGACCCAATCCAGCGCGTTAAGGGCAGGGCGGAAGAACGCCGCCAGCCACAGGCTCGATAACACAGCCAGCCCGTCGAGCGTCATCGAGAAGAGAGCAAAGTTGGTGGAGAAACGTCTGAGCATGGTTATTTATTGTCCTGCAAGGGAACTCCAAGAACTTCATGAATGAGAATCCGCCAAAGGAACAGGGGGTTGCCCACAATATATCGCTTCCATAAGCGGCGCGGCTCAATAAAAAGACGACCAAGCCACTCCAAGCCGTTGTCCGTCATCCAACGCGGGGCGCGAACTACATCTTCTGCAAGATAATCAAAAAAAGCGCCCACAGGAATTGCCAAATGAACATTCAACTGGGACAAATTCTCTGCAATCCATTTTTCCTGGGCGGGCATACCAAAGCCCACCACAAGGATATCAGGCTTGGCGGCATTAATCATTGCAACCACTTCGCGGCTTTCAGCGGACTCTGTGCCTTTGTCAAAAAATCCGTGATGCATTCCAACAATCCGCAGGGATGGGGAGGATATTCTTATGTTCTCAGCCGCCTTTTCAACTATCGTCTGCCGCGTACCGAGAAAAAACATGGAAATCCCCCGCTCTGCGCACGCCAAAGCCAGCCTTCCAAACCAATCGGGCGGAGTCAGGCGCTGTAATCTTTTTCCCTTTAGAAGACGGGCTGCCCACTTTACGCCAAAGCCGTCGCAAAAGACAACTTGCACACTGTTAATCATATTCCTGAACCAGGCGGTTTCATACGCTATATTGAGCGCATGGACATTGACATTTGAAATGACCGCCTTCTCTCCATTCTGAACAATGGCAAGCGTGTAGGCTATCAGTTCATCGAGGGAAATCAAATCTACTCGCGTGCCAAGCAGAAAAACATAATCAAATTTCATTTTCCCTCGTAAATTTGCTGGTATTCACGGATAAAGGCTTCGCTCGTAAACCTACGCGCCTCTTGCGAGCAAGCAACAGACATGGCTTGGAACATTTTTAGATCCGCGCTCATGCTCGAAATTGCAGAAATCAGGGCGTCCACCGAGCCGGGTTCAACCAAAAGACCTGTTTCGCCATCGCGGACAATCTCAGGGTATGCGCCAACCCTGCTGGCAATAACAGGCAATCCATGAGAATAAGCCTCTGCAATGACAAGACCAAAAGACTCTGGGGCAAGGGACGGAGAGACCAAAACATCGCTTTTCGTAAATAGTTCGTCCTTTTGAGCGCCGAAAACAGCGCCGACGAATTCAATATTTGACTTATCTCGATATGTTTCCCGCAGTGAAGCATCCAGCGGACCCCAGCCTGCAATCGTCAGCGATAAATCTTGCTTATCTGAAATTTGAGAAAATGCCTGACACAACACCTCAATTCCTTTTGCCTTATCCAACCTTCCAATACAAAGAAACCGTCTGGCGCGGGCAATTTCAAGGGATTTCCTAATCAAATCTGCTACTCTCAAGCCATGAGTATTTGGGATAATTTTTGTACTTGCAAGTGGGAAGAATTTCATTTTTTGGTGCAAGTCCATGACATAGCGGCTTGGAGCAATCGCATGATGAACCAATCTCGAAAAATATCTTCTTACGCTCTGGTATGGACGTATAACAAGGCTCTGTTCCCGCGCCAGTTTGCCTACCCTGCCCATAAGAAGTCCTTCAGGACTCAACAATTCAAAATCATGACAAGTATGAACTATTTTTTTTATGCCAGCAGATGAAGCTGCGCTCCAGATGGAAGGGGATAAACCCCGTAATTTATGAGAATGCACAACATCAGGCACCTCATTTTTGATGATTTCACGAGCCAGAAGGTAAATCAACGGATTCCAAATATCAAACAACTGCCAGGATATTTTTTTATACATCGGCTGACGATCCTTGTCTGCGACCCAATAAAGGTTGGAAGCCGGCAGGCGGATGATTTTCATCCCAGCCACGTTTTCGGTTTTTATCTGATGCCCAGCCCAGGTCGTCAACACAATAACATGGTGGTCGTGCCAGGTTAACATTTGCGCGAGTTGATTCAATACAGCAGAAGCTCCGCCGCCAATTTCAGCTTCGTAGAGAAAGGATGCTAAAAGAATTTTCATTAATCGAAGTTCTATGTTTCGTAAGGATAGAGGGGCGAAGCTAATTTAGCGACAAATTCATATCTCATATCCAAGCGCTCAGTTGTATAAACTGAGTAAGAAAGAGGCATTTTTTCCCAATATGCGCCATTCCAAAATTTTTCAAGCCTTATCAAATTATGAGTTATGAAACCAGAATATCGCAACCATAATGGCGCCTTATTTCGAAAAGATTTTAATTCAACAAGTGCGTTTTCACTATCGCCAAGATTTGAACCAGTAATCATAAAAGCTGAAAAATATTCATTAAGATGATGGGCAACAAATCCTTTTCTCAAAACCCTAACTACAAAATCCGCATCGCCTACTGTTCTCCAGCCTTTATCAAAAAACACCCCCGATTCAAAAACATTCCTCCTTACAAACATTGAACTAGTATGGGTATACATATGGGACGCCCAAATATAAGGCCAACGCGGGACAAAGCTTTTTCGGTAGGCTAATAATTTACCGTTGGGGTGGATAATGAGCGCATTACCAAACAAGATATCAACTTTGGAATTACGTTGAAAAAAATCCCCAACTCTTTGTAAAGCTCCCGGCAAGTATTGCTCGTCGCAATTCAGGTATGAAATGATTTCGCCCTTAGCTATTCGAGCACCTTTATTTATGGCGTCATACATACCATCGTCTTTTTCACTTACACTAAGTATATTAGGATGATTTTTCAACCAGGCAACAGTACCATCAATTGACAACCCGTCCACTACTATATGTTCGCAATTAACATTTTGATCAGAAACAGAGTTGCAACAAGCGGGCAGAAATTGAAGCATATTGTAGCTGGGCGTAATAATCGAAAAAAGCGGTAATTGTTTTGTTGGTCTCTCAACCATACTAGCTCCGCAAAGCAATATTTTGATAGCCCATCGTTAAACACCCTCGCATTTTGGAGCGTCTTTACGTTTGTCTAACTCTTCTAAAAGCCACACATTCGCCCAAACAGTAAAACGGTAACCAGCATAAAGAACTGCCAGAATAAAGCCACGAACGCCATCACGATAACCTTGCCTAACTATGAATCTGCCCATGAACACCCTAATAGGCTGACCAATTAATCCTAACAGAGAGAACCGGATTCCTCGCCTATAGTATTGTTCCCCCTCTACTCGCGCATACATCCCCAACGTCTTGCAGACGTATTTTTCAATTGTAGGGTAAGCCAGATGCAAAATATAATACTCAGAACCTAGTCGCAGGTTGTTTGGGTACATTCTCATTGCAGTGAAATTATTGTGGACATTTTCTTCATTGCTGGTATAGGTTTCCAAGTAAACCTCTTTGCGGAAGAAACGTGTCCAAATATCACTAAAGAAACCACCATGACGAACCCATCCGCCAAAATACCAATACAGAGACCAAAACGACACGACTTCTACATCTTTATCTCGTGCAAGTTCACGCAACCTTGTCGCAAGTCTCTCAGTCATACGCTCATCAGCATCTAGCACTAGCACCCATTCATGTTGTGCTTGCGATATGGCAAAATACCTTGCAGGTTCAACAAACCCCATCCTCTTATGGAAAACAACCTTCGCACCATACAATTCGGCAATTTCAGCTGTGCGATCATCGCTGTACATATCACACACCACAATTTCATCTGCGAGTCCTTGCACACTACGGATGCAATCAGCAATATTGTTTTCCTCATTAAGGGTATTGATTACTACAGAGATACTCGGCATGGAATCAATTCCTGCGTAACAAAAATAGTGCCCCCCCTTGGGCATCTGGATGCCTTCTGAACTTAGGCACATTCCTGTAATACCCTGGAACAAATTGGGTCGTCTTTTTACCTTCAACATCTTCCCGCGTACATGATTGACCATTCACGCTATATTCTGCCAGCAACACTTCAAAGCCCTTAGTTAAAGCCAATACCCTTCCAGTATCGTAAATACGGTTGAGGTTAAAGACTACGGTAGGGTAACCATAAGGAATCGTTAATACCACGTGTCCACCAGGTTTCAGAATTCGCCATACCTCTTGCATTGCCTTTATATCACCATTAACATCTAAAGGGTCACCCCACCGACCTAAACCGACATGTTCAAGCGTAGAAATAAATGCCACAAAATCAACTGATTCATCTGCCAGATTTGTATTCATGCAATCGCCCTGAACATATTGAACCCCGTATTTAGATTGGGCGGGGTGATTAACTACATCTACCGACAAAATTTGCGCATCAGGTATACGCAACAAGATTGGCACTACGGTTGAATAACTATTTCCGCCGCCGACATCTACGATAACATTTTTACGAATATCAGGGTTACATAAACAACGCGCTAAAAAGGCGTATTCAAACTTACGCAAGTGATCAATGCCGTCAAATTTTTGGACCAAATACTGAATGACTGTCTCAGAATTAGTGTTTCCCCACCTGCTTTCCATTGTTCGCCATGCCTGTTCGGCTTCGTGATCGTTTGTGTCGCTCTTATCACCTTTACCTAAAAGCAAACGCCACATATTACGAAGCCAACCGCGTAACGTACGTGAAGGACGTTCATCTACAATCCAAAACAACAATTCGGCTTGATTATCTGAACTGTAATTCTTGATAAAATCTTTCGGATTCAGAAGGTTCTTTACCATGATATTTCTCCTTTTTAGTGACTACCATATTGAAAGAGGTTTAACAGCGCTTATTGAAGTATTACCATAAAATCACGATTTCTTGTATTTCACCTAACTGAAACAATGCAAAATTATAGGCAGGCTCGCTAACAACATCGGATTAATATAAACAGCCTACGGGGTGTACGGTTTCAAATATAACATGCAAAACACAACGTATATAGATCATATCTGCATTTTTCAATATATTTAACCATACCTTCAATCTTACAAGGATTCGTTTATAACTATCTTCACTAATTTCTAAAGATATGACTGGGCAACACTCGCGACCAGACCTGACGTAAAATATCCAATTCCTGCGCCTGCCAGACACCTAACAGAATTGTCGTCACAAAAAATATAATGCAGCCACCGCTCAATGCTAGAAACAAAGTGGGAATACCTGTAATAAATGGACGCACTAGGAATAAGCCCCCCCCCATAATAAAGCCTGCAAATGTTGGACGTATGATTGTTACTATAAAAACTTCGGGCAAGGGGACTTTCAAAAATCGGTGGTTGACATACCAGAGAAAAACAGGCACAGCAACAAGTGAGCCAAACACACTAGCCATCCCTGCGCCATCCACCCCGTAAGACGGTATAAGTAGAAAATAACCTAACAGATTACTCAATCCTAGTAAAACAACAAAGGCAGTATTGACTTCTGGATGTCCAAAGCCTGCTACCATGCCTGCCATCACAACATTAAGCGCAAGCAAGGCGTAGGCAATCACGAGCAAACGGAAGACTAAGGCAGCTTCAACAGCAAAACCGTCACTAATCCAAAACCTTAGTATCTCTGGCGCTAGTATCATCAAAGGAACTGAAAGCATCACTACTAAAACTACATTTAAATTCTGCGCCCGTAAAAATAAGCGCCTGATTTGTTCAGTACGGCTTTGAGTCTCTAGTCCGCTAGAAAGCGGAAAGACAACCTCCAGAGCCCTGGCACATAACTGATGAATACGAGTAGCAATAGATAGTGGAATACTATAGGTAGTCACTGCCGCTACACCAATCCAAATTCCAAGCAATGTCCGGTCCAATTGAGACATCATGACCCCAAACATGACATGCAACGTACTAAAAAAACCATATGAAAGGATTCGCCGAAACATAGCTCCGTCAAAAGCAAATATCCAATTCTCATCTGGCAACAAACTCTGTACACTCCACCAATATAAAATAATCGATAGAACAGCACCAGTCACATTTGCCGCAATGACCCCAATTACCCCCCAACCCATCCGAATTGACAAGAGACTACCGAGAGTGGAAACCGTATTCGTTGCGATAGATATGCCCATCACCCAGTCAAATCGCTGAACACCTACCAAAATTGCCCCACCCCACCATCCTACGGTTCCCAAACAGAATCCCAATCCCGCTAGCCGAAAAGCTACTACACTTTCTGTGTGAAGTTGAATGGGGATTTTGAAAACATCGATTACCAAAGGTTCAGAAAAAATGAAAATACCCCCCCCCCCTAAAACACCCACCAAAAGATTAAAAATAAGCGATGTTCCTTTTAGCTTACGAATACTATCGCGATCATTAATAGCGATATATTCAGCCAAGTACTTGGTACCTGCTGTCTGCAATGAATTAAATATTGCCATATAACCAACTACATTGCCCACCAACGCCCATACACCATAGGCTGCTTTCCCCAAACCTTGGACAACATATGGCGTAACCGCCAATGCTAGGATAATAGACCAGGCAAACCCTAGTAGACTAAAAATAATACTGCGAGCTATATGCTTCATAGGCAGAAGTTACAAATTCCTTATATCCAAAGAATATTAAAAATATTCATATAGTATGCCAAAGAATTGGATTGTCACCCACCTCGACTGTCGGTTTTGATTCAAATGTTTTTTCTTCGGAAAGACGTGTGCCCAATCCGCCTGCAAGGATGGCAACTTTCATGAGAAAATTCCTTTCGATAAAAGATGCATTAATTATACATGTATTGCAACGGGGGCTGCCTTACAAATTTTCAAGAAATTAACATCAGCGCTTGCCCGCCAGCGGATTGAACCCCCTCCCCAGTACTTCCTGCGCGGGGGAGACAATTACAAAGGCTTGCGGGTCTTCGCCTGCCACGACGGTTTTCAAGTTGTGGACTTCGGTGACGGTCAACGCGCAAATCAGAACCGAACGCTCGCTTCCTGTGAACATGCCCGTGCCAGACATGGCAGTCACTCCCCGCCTGAGTTCGCTCATGACGCGTTCCGCAACAGGTTTGGCTTTGTCGGTGATGATGATCGCCAGCATTTGTTTTCGTTGATGGTGTGGAAATAAAATGGAACGCATTCCGTCGGCAGAATCGTTCTTCCCGTAAATTTCATGCCCGCCATCCTCTCCAAAGCGCGGAAGGATTTCGCCCGCTGCCTTGTTCATGCCAACAGTGACAACCGCAATCACAGCCAGGATGCCATAAAAGACTGCGCCCAACCCAAGAACCACCTGCCCTGGTATCGGACCGATTCCAGACCGCGCGAGGTATTCCGCCGCGTTGACCGGCTGAGCGGGAAAAAGCCAGTTCTTCGCCAGCCACGAGACGCCAAGCGCCAGATAAATGAATGAATAATTCCGCCGCAGCCTGCGCCCAAACGCCTCCCACATGGATATGGGAAACCTGGGAGCAAGCAGGTTCTCTGCCAGGCTTTCCGCCCATTCCGGCGAAGGATGAAACGGAGGGACAAGCATCGCCGCGTAAAAATCGGTTTCCATCAGGCGGATGCGATAACTCCATAATTCATAATACCGATAACGACGGGCTTCGGTCAGCAGGAACCACGTCACCAGCAACATATTGAGGATGATAACGCTGTGATGGGAATCCGGCTGGCTGAATGCGATGGACAGCGTCGCGCCGGTAGATACCACCGCCCAGTTGGTCGTGGTATCCAACCGCTGACGCCAGACATTGGCACGCTGAACCTCTGCCCGGAAGAGATGCACCATCGCTGTGACAAATTCACTTGCTTTCAGACGGTAACCGCGATAAGTCCAGACTGGCTCTTCAGGTTCTGGATTTTTCGAGAACGTTCTTTTTTTTGCCTGGGCGCCTTCTGTAGTCATGGTGATCCATCCCGTAAAAATTTTGATTTTATTTTCAAAGACATGGTAGCACACGAAACACGCTTTCGCAAATCTAACTCAAGCCACAAGCGACGGTAAGACAAAAGCGTCAGCAGTGATTTGGATGTGTTTCATCTGTTTGGTCGTTTATAATTGAAAATATGCACCGCAGACTATTACAACTCACCCGCTCCACCCGCGCTTCGTTGACTCTGACCATCCTTTCTGGATTCTTGATCGGCTTGTTGACCATCTGGCAGTCGTGGCTGCTCAGCAAGACCATCAACGATGTATTCCTGCTGAAGCAACCCATCGGGCAGGTGATGGGATTTTTGCAATGGATTCTGGTCGCCATCGCGGGTCGCGCCCTGCTGACCTGGTTGAGCGAGGTTGCCGCCAATGCGGTCGCAGTGAAAATCAAAACAGATTTACGCAACCGACTCTTCGACCATATCCTCAAACTGGGTCCCGCCTACTCGCGCCAGCAGCGCACAGGGGAATTAACCGCCGCCGCCGTCGAAGGCATCGAAGCGCTGGACGCCTACTTCAGCCAGTATCTGCCGCAACTGGTCGTCACCACCCTCATCCCGATTTCGATTTTGATTTTCGTCTTCCCCATTGACCTGCTTTCGGGCTTCGTCTTCCTCGTCACCGCGCCGCTGATTCCCTTCTTCATGATCATGATTGGCAAAGGCGCGGAGGCGGTCACCAAGCGTCAGTATGAAACCCTGCGCCTGCTCAGCGCTCACTTCCTCGACAGCCTGCAAGGGTTGACCACGCTCAAGTTGTTCGGGCAGTCGAAGGCGCAGACCAAGACCATCGCCAAAATCAGCGAGAAATTCCGCGACACGACCATGAGCGTTTTGCGGATTACCTTCCTCTCTGCGCTGGCTTTGGAACTGCTCGCCACCCTCAGCACCGCCATCATCGCCGTCGAGATTGGATTCCGCCTGCTGTACGCAAAAATGGAATTCCAGCCTGCGCTCTTTTTGCTGATTCTCGCCCCTGAGTTTTACATGCCGCTGCGCGCCCTCGGCGCCAGGTTCCACGCGGGGATGAATGGCACAACGGCGGCGAAGCGGATTTATGAGATTTTGGACACCCCAGTAATTAGTAACCAGTTATCAGGGAACAGTAATCAGTTATCAGGGAACAGTAATCAGTCATCAGTGAGCAGCGGGCGGGTTGAAAATTACCAGTTACAAATTACCAATCTCTCTTTCATCTACCCCAACGAGTCCGCGCCCGCGCTGGAAGGAATCAACCTCACCATTCAAAGCGGTCAACATATTGCCCTCGTCGGAAAGACGGGCGCGGGGAAGTCCACGCTGGTCAATCTTCTACTTGGATTTATCCAGCCAACTTCTGGACAATTCATCCTTCATCCTTCATCTTTTATCCTTCGCTCTTCAATCGCCTGGGTTCCACAACGCCCGCACCTCTTCCACGACACGATTGCGGAGAATATCAAACTTGGCAAGACGGATGCGACTCACGAAGAAGTTATCGCCGCCGCGCAAGCCGCCAGCCTGCATGACTTCATCGAAAGCCTGCCGCAGAAATATGAAACGGTCATCGGCGAAAGCGGGGCGCGGCTTTCCAGCGGACAGGGGCAGCGGCTTGCCCTCGCCCGCGCCTTCCTCAAAGACGCGCCGCTTCTGATTTTGGACGAACCCACCTCCAGCCTTGACCCAGAAACCGAAGCCCTGCTCGAAGAATCGACCCGCAAGTTGATGGAAGGGCGAACCACCCTCACCATCGCGCACCGCCTCAACACCATCTTCCAAGCGGATAAAATCATCGTCCTCGAAAAAGGGCGCATCGTCGAGCAAGGAACGCACCGCGAACTACTGGCGATGAATGGCGCGTATGCGGGGATGGTCAAGAGTTACAGGTTACAAGTTACGAGTAACAAGTTACAAGTTGAAACTCCGCAAGCCACACCGAATCCGCCAACGTTCAACGTTCAACATGCAACTGATGTCCAATTACCAATTACCAATTACCAACCTCCCATCCTCCCCCGCCTGCTCTCCTTCCTCAGCGGCAACTGGCAGCGGGTGGCGCTTTCGGTGTTGATTGGCTCGGTCACGGTCGGCGCAAGCGTGGCGTTGATGGGGACTTCCGCCTGGCTCATCTCCACCGCCGCGCTGCACCCGTCCGTCGCTGACCTCGGAGTCTCGGTGGTCGGCGTGCGGTTCTTCGGCATCACACGCGGACTCGCCCGCTACTTTGAACGGCTTGTCTCGCACGATGTCACCTTCCGCCTGCTTGCCCGCCTGCGAACCTGGTTCTACGAAAAACTCGAGCCGCTTGCCCCTGCCCGCCTGATGGAGTTCCGCGCCGGCGATTTGCTTGCGCGTATCATCGGCGATGTGGAAACGCTGGAAAATTTCTATGTGAGAGTTGTCTCGCCGCCGCTGGTGGCGGTGGTCATCGGATTTTTTACCGCGATTTTTCTCGCCTCCTTCCACCCGCCGCTGGCTCCCGCCTTCCTGTTCTTTTTCCTCAGCCTCGGCTTGATTCTGCCCGCGCTGGCGCAAATCATCAGCCGCCGCTCGGCAGAGCAGACCATCACCCTCCGCGCCGATTTACACACGCGACTGGTGGACGGGATTCAAGGCATGGCGGATTTGCTCGCCTACGGGCGCGGCGCTGACCGCTTGAATCAAATCGGCGCGAACGGGTTGGAATACGGAAACGCCCAACGCCGCATGGCGCGGGTAACAGGCATTCACTCTGGCTTGACCACCCTGCTGACCAACCTCGGCTTGTGGACGATTCTTGTCCTCAGCATTCCGCAGGTGACGGCGGGAAATCTGGCGGGTCCCATGCTTGCCTCGCTGACCCTGCTGACCTTCGCCGCCTTTGAAGCCGTCATCCCGCTGCCGCTCGCCGCTCAAATGTGGAATGCCTCGCGCGAAGCGGCGAAACGATTATTTGAAGTTGTGGATACAGAGCCAGTGGTCAGCGACCAGTTATCAGTAACCAGTAATCAGTCTCCAATTACAAATTACCAATTACAAATTACCAATCTCACATTCGCCTACCCATCACAAACCATCCCCGCCCTGCAACGTGTAACGTTCAACATTCAACAGGGAACTTCCACCGCCATCGTCGGACCCAGCGGGGCGGGAAAATCCACGCTGGCGAATCTGCTCTTCCGCTTCTGGGACTACGAGATGGGCGACATCGCTCTCGGTGGCGAATCGCTCAAGTCGCTGAATCAGGATGAGGCGCGGTCACGCATTGGGTTGGTCTCGCAGAACGCGTACTTCTTCAATACATCCGTCCGCGAGAATCTGCGCTTCGCCCGCCGCAAGGTGACGCAAAAGGAAATCGAATGCGCCGCCCAAGCCGCGCAAATCCACGATTTTATTATGAGCCTGCCCAAGGGCTACGAGACGCTGATTGGCGAACAGGGCTTGCGGCTTTCGGGCGGAGAGCGTCAGCGGCTGGCAATTGCGCGGGCAATCATCAAAGACGCGCCGATTTTGATTTTGGACGAACCCACCGCCAACCTCGACGCGGTCACAGAAAAACACGTGCTTGAAACTTTATTCGGCGCGATGAAACAAAAAACCTCGTTACTCATTACCCACCGCTTAATCGGTCTCGAAAACATGGACGAAATTCTGGTGATGAATCACGGTCAAATTGTGGAGCGCGGAACGCACGCAAGCCTGCTCGAAGCGGGCGGCTTGTACCAGCGGCTTTGGATGTACCAGAACCGCATCTTCGATTTGGATGCAAACTAACCAACGGCAAAACAAAAACAACCGTTCCGCAGGCACTCACGGAACGGTTGTTTTCTTATCATTTGTAAGTCTAGTTGGGACACTCTCCCATATTGACCGTGATGGTCACAGAGCCGACATCCCCAGCCGGCAGGGGAGCGCAGCAATTATTTGCGGCGTCATACCCCAAGCCCGCCTGGCATTGCGCGGCTCCCATTTGAAGGCTCGCGCTGCTGCAAGCGGTATTTGTAAACTTGACCTGGCTTGACCATGATTCTGTGCCATGGCATTCGACCACATGCTTGCCATCCACCATCGTGCCGTTATCGGCGCAGGTCAGTTTGGCTGGGTCGAGGACTTCAAAAGTAACGCCATCGTCGATGAGGATATTCTGATACGGAATTTTTTCCACACAATATCGATCCGAAGCAACGGTATCCACGACAGCGGGCGCGGCGCATGAAGCGGCTGCCTGACAGGCAGGGGCGAAAGTTTGGACAGTAGCGGCAGGCGCGGCGGGTTCAATCGGGGCTTGTGTCGGGGCAGCCTCCTGAACGGGAGCCTGGGTGGGAACTGCTTCCACGGGCGGCTGAGTGGCAGCCGGGGCGGCGGCGCAAGCCGAGGCAAACAGAACCACCAGAATGGTCATCGCAATCATTAAATAAGTTGTCTTTTTCATAAGATCGTGCTCCTTTTCACTGATTTATAAGACGTTATCATTGTACAGTATCAGTACAGATAGACTATGGGAGGATTGTCCTATTTGGTTATAATAGACCTTACATGAACCTTTCATCTTTATCCCTAACCGACCAGCGTAACCTTGTGAAAAGCAAGGAAATAGAAGCCGCAGACCTTGTCTCTGCCTGTTACCGTCAAATCGAACGCCTCAACCCGGCGCTCAATGCTTTTATTACGGTTATCCCGCCCGAAGCGCACATCGCGCAAGGCGGGGCGCTTTGTGGAATTCCGCTGGCTGTAAAAGACCTCTACGACACAAAAGGGATTCTCACAACGGCGGGTTCCCGCTTCTTCGCAGATAACATCCCGGATGAAGATGCATTCGTCGTGCAAAAAATCAAAAAAGCGGGGGCGCAAATCATCGGCAAGACCAACACGCATGAAATCGCGCTCGGCGTTACGAATAACAACCCGCATTATGGAGCGTGCAAAAATCCCTGGGATGTCACGCGCACCCCGGGCGGTTCTTCCGGTGGAAGCGCGGTCGCAGTGGCAACCGGTATGGCAATGGCGGCGCTCGGCACAGATACAGGCGGGTCGATTCGTATTCCCGCCTCCTTGTGCGGCGTTGTCGGACTGAAACCCACATACGGACGTGTCAGCCTGCGCGGAATTTTGCCGCTTTCCTGGAATCTCGACCACGCGGGACCCATCACCCGCAGAGTTGAAGATGCCGCCCTCATGCTGCAAGTCATGGGTGGATACGACGAATTGGACCCCAATTCGGTCAAGACCCTGCCGGGTGATTATTCCAGTCACCTGAAAGACACCATGAAGGAACGCAGGATTGCGCTTGCTGTGGGCGATTTTATCGAAGAAGCCGATGTCGAGGTCTTGGAGGCTGTCCGCCAGGCGGCAAAAATACTGGCTGGACGGGGGGCGCTCATCACAGAGATAAACGTGGATTTTCTCAAGGAGGGCACGCTCGCCAACGCCCTGATGACCCAGGCAGATGGCGCGGCATTTCACCGCGAACGGCTGAAGGAGCATCCCGACTGGTTCGGCGCAGATGTGCGCCAAAGGCTGGAAACCGGAGCCGCGTTCACCTCCACCGATTATGCCATTGCAAGGCGCGCCCAGTCCGAAGTCAGGAGAAAATGCGATCTGCTGCTCAACGCCTATGACGCGCTCATTTTGCCCACCACCCCCATTCCCGCGCCAATTCTCGAAGGAGAAAATGCCGTGGAACGCGCCCGCCAGTTAACCCGTTTCACCGCGCCCTTCAACCTGACTGGACTGCCCGCGTTGAGCGTGCCATGCGGATTGACCAGCAATGGACTGCCCATCGGACTGCAAATCGTCTCACGCGCATGGAACGAAACAGGCGTACTACGCACAGGTTTTGCCTTTCAGGAAGCCACCGATTGGCACACCCGAAGACCGCCCCTTTTATAAATTTCGGCTCACCCGTTTCTGGCAGGAAAAAAGACGATGAACCATTTCTTTGCCACAGATTACACAGATTTTCACCGTTTTTTTTACTCAAATCCGCGCAAATCCGTGAAACACCGCACTGGCGCGCGGCGCAAGTGTTCGTGGCTGTGGTTTTGGCTTTCCCATTAAAAACGGTAGAACCTAAATTTCCCAATCAAAAAAAAACGTCCCACAGTTTTGGCTGCGGGACGTTTTTTTGATTCATCTTTCAGCTATCTAATTTCGCACAAGCCATCCTTCTCATCCCAGCGGCAGAAGGGATTGTGAATACAGCGCGTCTCGTTGGTGATGGGAGTACAGGTATTGACAGGGCGGCTGCATTGAAGCGTGGTCACATCGAGCGTAACACAGCCGGGACCCGCAAGCCGTATTTCTCCCGGTGAACACGCGCCGAGTTCCGCGTTGAACGTGGAGCCAGGCGGGCAGCCCGGATAAGTTCCACCGCTGACAGCCTGACAGCATTGGAAGGTCTCGCTGTACGAAAAGCCCGTCACACACCCGGCATAGGATTGAGCCGCCAGTGTCGGGTTATCGATGCCGTATGGCGCGTCTGCCAACCCGCTTGGAGCCACGCACCTGCCAGCCAGGCTGTCGAAGTACAAGCCGGCGGGGCATTCTCCATTCGCATCCGTGTTGATGACGCAAGTCTGCTGACCGCCCCGCTCGGCAAGAACATAGCCCGCAGGACAACCTGCCACACTGACCTGACTCGAAATCGGCGAGTAATTACACGATCCGCTTGCAGGGTCGAGGACGTAACCGGGGTCACAGGTGGGAACAGCGCCTGTAATGTTGGGTGAATTACTGCAAGTCGGGTTGCACACGGTGACTTCGTTCGTGGCTTCCTTGGATTTAGGTCCAAGGCAGGTGAGAATGCGCTGACCGTCGACCACCGCCTCCTCGCAGGTTAAATCCTTGCTGGCTTCATACACTGCATCTGCTGGAAGGTCGATGGTGGCGAAACTGTTTCCGCCCGCGCAATATTGACCTGCAACGCCGGTGACCGGCAACTCGCAGCCGTTGGCAACAATCACGCCGGTGGGGATGTAGGCGGCAAGCTGGCAATACGGCGCTGTCAGTTGGGGATTCGTCACCGCGCAGCGAAATCCCAGGTCGCGGCTATGATAGACTTGCGCCCCAAAATGACGGATGGCGGATTCCACCTGATCGAAATCGGTCTCGAAGGAACTGCCGCGAATGGAGCGATACTGACCGCTTTCGGGACCCGTTGGGTTTGCGGCAGGCGCGCTGCTGTAATACGCCTCGCCGTACCAATCGGCAGTCCATTCGAAAATATTACCCGCCATGTCATACAAACCATACGGGCTGACGCCGTCGGAGAAGGCATCGACTTCGGAGGTGCGCCCCGAACAATAGCCGAGGTTGAGCAGGTCACAGGCGGGCTTCTCGTTGCCCCAGGGATATGTGTTCCCTTCGACGCCGCGCGCGGCTTTTTCCCATTGCGCTTCGGTCGGCAATTGCCCCTGGGACCACGCGCAATATGTCTGTGCCTGATCCCAGTTCACGCCGACGATGGGATGGTTGGCGTATTCCGGGTTGCTGTACACGGGACCGCCCAACTCCTCGGTGGGAGCGGAACAGGCGCCCACCGCCACGCACTGCGCGTACATGCGATTGGTCACCTTTGTCTCGTACATCCAAAACTCATCCACAGCCACCGTGTGAATCGGGGCATCGAAGCCGCCGTTTCCCATGACGAATTCCGAAGACGGGATGTAGACCAGCGTGCTTCCATCGATCCACTTCATGGTGGAGCCGTTTTGCGGACCCGACAAAGGTACGGGGACGAGGGTCGCAGTCGGTTCGGGCGCGGGAAGCTCCGTCGGCGGCAGGGATGTGGCTGTCACCACCACCATGACCGGCGTCGGCGAGCCGCACGCAGAGAATAGAAATGTGAGTATTAAATATGCAAACATCACATAACGCAGTTTTTTCATTCAATCTCCTTTTCCCGCAATTTGCGGGACGGCAATTATTATAATGCAGTGCAAGGATTTGCTTTCAGCGCATCCATTCCGCCTGTCAATTTTGTGAGAGGCAGGATTTCCCCAAATGATGCGGTGTTGCCCGAATCTACCTGTTCAATCTGTGAAATCTGTGGATTATTTCGGATAAAGTCTATTGACCGGGGGTGGCAGTGACCAGAAATTGCACCAGCCCGATGTCGAGTGTCTGCCCCGCAACCACCCTGACGGGATGTTCCTGCCCCGTTGTGGCATTGGCAACCACCAAAGACTGGTCACCCGAGGGCACGCCTTTGAGGGTAAAGGAACCATCGGGCGCGGTGCGCACGATCTGATCGACCCCGATGACAAACACATCGCAAACAAACGGAACTCCCTGCCCGTCCACCACCCTGCCTTGAACTACGCCCGTCCCCAGCAAAAAAGCGCCCGTCGCAGATTGGAGAAAGTTTGCGATTCCCAAAAACAGGACAAGGGTCAAAAACAAACCCAGAACAATACGCATCCTTCGTTTTTGGATGGATGGATCGGGCAGGTTTTCGGGGAATCCCTTTTGATAGTCGTCGAGGGATGGAGATTCTTCAAAAGACATGACATCCTCCGTTAGGGAAGGGATTGCATTCCAAATTGATCGAAGCAGACCTGGGTGCTGTCCCAGGTTCGCAGTCCGCTGCCGCCGCTGGTGTAGGTTGAGTCTGTTGCGGTCAGGATTGCTTCGCCATCCACATACGCTGTGAAAGTATCTCCCTTCACGTCGACGCTGATGTCGTGCGGGGCGCTGTACCAGTCATAGCCTGGCATCTTCTTGACGGCAATCGGCGTGCTCAATTCGCGTCCATTGACCCACTTGCGGATGATAAATGAGCCGGGATAATATCCGGGATCGTATTGAAAAACATAGCCTGTCATGCCGGTTGGGGTATCTTCGGCGCGAAATACCAGACCATATCCCGAACCAGACTTTAGGTCCGCCCCATTCAGCGATACAGTGTAATCCTCCAAGTTACCAGAGGAGGTGGAGCAGTTGTTGAGCGTGCGGCTGTAACTGGGTGGACAGTATTTCCCGTCTTTTATGCTTCCCACGCTTCCCTCTAAAAGAGTCCAGCCTGACAGGTCACCGGAAAAATCATCCTGGCAGATTTCGGTTGGTTTGCAAGCCTGTCCCCTGGAAACCTTATCTGCGACATTGCAATAGGCTTCCCGAACCGAGATGCCGTATAAATTAAGCGCCAGCGCAATACCGACAGCAATCAGGGAAATTAGAAGGGCGTATTCGAGAAGCCCCTGTCCATGAAGATATTTTTTCATCGCATTCGTCCAATCTGCATTCTACGACTGCTGTTTTTGACGCGCGCGGGCGCGGTCACGCACCCGCTTGTATCCGTCCTTGGCGATTTGCGGAGCGGAGGAACGGTGGCTTTCCTTGCTCCAATGATAGGCAAGGTCTTCGAACAAGGCGCCGATGGGACCATTGGGATCCTGAAAAGTCGGGGGCTTTCCATAGGTCAGGGCGCTCACCAGGGCGTCTCCAACATTGGGCAGCACAATATCCACCTTGCGCTTGATGGCTTTTTCGATTTCCACTCGCGCTAACCCCTTGCCGGAGAAAGTCCAGTTCAACAGGAGCTTAATTTTCTCAGAGGGGTAGCCGAGTTTTTCGAAGACTTCCAGGGCAACGCTCGCGCTGCGCACTGAAGACAGTTCCGGGGACAATAGAAGAACAATCCGATCCGCCGCATCGAGGGCGGCGATGGTGGTCGCGCTGAAATCATGGGGCAGGTCGAAGATGAGATACTCGAACTGGGTCTTGAGCAAATTCAGGGCGCGCTGCACCTGTTCAACACCGAGTAGTTCGGCGTCTTCAAAACGCTTGGGACAGGCAAGTACGCGCAAGCCCGATTCGTGACTGAGCAGGATGTGCTGAATCATCTCGGAGTCGATTTCGTTCACGCGGACACCGGCAAGGTCGCTCCAGCCGTTTCGCAGGGGAACATCCAGCATCAACGCGCTCTGCCCGTTGATCAGCGCCATATCCACCAGGCAGACTGGTTCGGACCAGACCTGCGCCATCCCAACGGATAGGTTTGCCGCAACCGTCGAAACGCCCACGCCGCCGCGCAACGAAAAAACCGCCGTTGTTTCAGCCTGGAACGGTACGGCTGGGGCTTCCGGAGGGGCAAAACGACGCAGGAGCACTTTCACACGCGCCTGTAATTCCTGGGGGTTGAAAGGCTTGGCAATGAAATCATCCGCCCCGGCTTCGAACGCCTTTAATCGTTCGTCGATTTCGCTGAGGGTGGTGAGGATGATGATGGGAAGGTTTGCCGTTTCGGGACGGGAGCGCAACTGGCGGCACAACTCGTAGCCATCCATGTCGGGCATCATCACATCCAGAATTGCCAAAGCGGGGCGCACCGTATCCACATCAGAGAGAATTTCGGCGGCATTGTGCGCGGTTTCCACTTCGTATCCCACAGCCTGCAAAGCCGTGGAAACCATTTTCAGGTTGATTTCATTATCGTCCACAATATAGATGAGGTCTGCCATATTGCACCTTCTTCTTCGAAAACAAAAGGGATGGGAATGCTTATAAAAAGATTATACCCCAGCGCTCCCCCGCCAAAAGTCCACAACTTACTCCACGCAAGTTCGGGTCAACGACGCGCCCGCATCCCCGTCGCATCCATCCGAATTAACCTGCTCGCGCAGATAGTCGTCGTAGAGTTTGCTCATCGTCACCAGTTCCCAGTTATTTTCTTTCAGCCACGGATAGACCTGCGCGCTGGAGTTGTAATCCTGGGTGCGGATGTGCATCTGGATAATGTCGCCGCCCTTGCCTCTTTGGATTGCCCTGGTGACAATGCCCGGGTCGCCGCCGCCGCCGATGGAAAAGAGCGCCGCCACCAGCCCGCGCTCCTGACAGAGAACATCCATCGTGTAACTGATGATGTCGTAGGGCGGGCGCACAAAACGGACGTTGTATTCCCTGCCCAAGACCTGCGCCAGCGCGGCATACCATTTGTCGTAATCCAGCAACGCGGTGACAGGCGACATGACTCCGAGGTTGACATGGTCGAAGGTGTGATAGCCGATCTCGTGTCCCTTTGCCACCAGCCGCTTCCAGATGCCCGCATCCTGTTCTTCGAGGTGGAGCAGTTTGGAACCGACGGGGAAGAAGGTCACTTTGAATTCGGGGTAGTCGTCGAGCAGTTCTTCCAGCGCCTGCATCTTGTTCAGCAGGTAGCAATCGTCGTAGGTAAACGCCATGCGCTTGAAGGTGCGGCTTCCATACCAGATGAGCGGCGCGGTGAAATAGGGTTCGTCGTTCTGCGGGGGGATGAATTTGCTGGCAGAAATTCCCAGCAGCGCCGCGCCGCCGAGTTTCAAAAAGTCCCTGCGTGACAGGTAGCGGTTAGCCATGCGCGGCATTCGCCCAAGCCTTGCGCCCAAGCGTCAGGAGCGCGATCCCGACCCAGGCAATATTCAACCCTGTGGACGGGTAGGCGCGCAAGTAAAAGGTATTGATAATCAGGAAGATACCTGCGAGGATATTCAAACCCTGATACAGCCACGAATCGCCTTCCACCTTTTTGGAAGAGATCAACCCGTAGGCGGCGAGGTACAAAATTGCCCCAGTCCAACCGAGGATGTCGATGATGATTCGTTCCATTATTCCAGGATTTCCACACCCATCCCAATTTGAATCTCACCCTCCCCCAGTGGGATGACGTTCATGCCGAACATTGCGCCGCCTTCCTGCGTTCGATATTGACCCAGGGTTTTGAGCGGCTCCTTGTTTTTCGCCAGTGTTTCCTTGTCGATGGTGGTGACCACACAGCGCGGACAAGGCTTGACCAGCGCCATCTCGATCCCGCCGATGCGGATACGCTTCCACGTGTCTTCGGCGAACGGCTCACAACCTTTGACGACCAGGTTCGGGCGGAAGCGGTTCATCGGGAGCGGGGCGTCGAGCCGCGAGTTCAAGTCTGCAAGCGATTCCTCCGAGAGAATCAGAATCGGGTAGCCGTCGGCGAAGCCTGTGTGGTCTGCGGCGCTGACCGCGTATTCGGGGTTGAGGCTGCGCTTGAAGCGTTCATCCACGTGAACAAGGCGGACGGATGTCCCCAGCCAGGTCGAAAGCCAATTGGCGGCAACGTCGCCCTGATCAATCGCATGGACACCCTTGCTCTTCCAAATATTGACCAAAATTTCCGCGCCCGATTTTTGAATCTCGAACTGGAGCGAATCAAAATTCGGCGCAGAGAGCGTGACACGACCCTTGCCCAGCGTGGGAGTGACCAACGCCAGTTTGGGATGTTCGCGCTGGGTGAGGAATTCGCCATCGGGCGTGACCGCCATCATGCGGCGGTCATCGGCAAGCCCCATGCGTTCCACCCGCGTTTCGGTCACGTCGAATCCGCGGCAGGCTTTGATGGGGTAATACGTGAGGTTGGAAAGTCGAATCATGTAGGCAATTGTACCGCAAAGAAAAAGCCCGCCAATCGGCGGGCTGACTCGTTGCTGCGGACTAAAATCCCCGCTGTGCGTTGATCTGCTCCACGGCGGCTTTGGCTTCTGCCAGACCCACGCCCGTTTTCTCGCGATAGATTTTGATGGCTTCGATGAAGTTGTTTTTCTTCAACGCCTCGATAATGCGCGGGTCGACGGCTGGGCTTCCATCTTCGTTCATGCTGACTCCAAGATGCTTAAAAAGAAACTCCATCTGCGCCTCCAACCTGACGATGCGCTGCCTGAGCAATGCGATTTCCTGTTCCTCGAACGATGACATGCGAAGCCTCCAGTAAAAGATTTTGACCGATTATAGCCGTGGGTTTGGCAGCGTATATCGTGCGGAGGTACTGCCTACTCTTCCCGTTCCAACGCGTTGACCGGCTTATGCGCCGCGAGCCATTCCGTCCGTCTGCGGAACAGGTCGGGGACGGCTTTGTTCGCGTCGGCGATGAGTTCCTGAATATCCGCCGTCAGCAGTTTGCCGTTTTCCACGACGATTTTGCCCGCGACCATGGTCATGTCCACGTCGCCGCCCCTGACCGCGTGGACGAGGTTATGGTGCAGGTTGCCATCCGCGCCGCCGATCAGCGGGGTCATGCGCGGCGTATCGGTGCGGACGGCGATCAAGTCCGCCTGCTTGCCGACTTCAATCGAGCCGATCTCAGAATCCAGACCCAAGGCACGCGCACCGGTGACTGTCCCCATGCGGCAGACCGACCAGGCGCCGAGGGCGGCGGCATCCAGCCGTGACAATTTCGCCAGCAGGGACGAGGTCTTCATCTCCTCGAACATGTCGAGGTTGTTGTTCTCTTTTTCGCCGTCGGTGCCGAGCCCCACCGCCACGCCGCTGGCGAGCAAATCCACCACACGCGCCGCGCCGCTGGCGAGTTTCATGTTGCTGACCGGGTTATGGGCGACGCCGACCTTGCGCGAAGCAAGAATTTGAATCTCCGCATCCGAGAGCCAGACGCAGTGGGCGAGCAGGGTGCGGGGCGCGTCGAGCAAGCCGAATTTTTCCAGCGCCTCGATGGGGCGGATTTTGTAGCGCCGCGCGGTTTCCTCGACGTCGAACTTGCTTTCGTTGCTGTGGGTGTGGAATCCCGTCTGGTAGCCGTTCGCCATTTCGATGGCGCGTTTCCAGGCTTCGGGGGTGGCGTAGAACATGTGCTCCAGCCCCACCCACACGTTGACCCGTCCGTCCGCGCCGCCGTGCCATTTCTGGATCAGCGCCTCGTTGGTCTTGAGCGTCTCGAAATAATCATGGTCGGGATGTTCCGCCACGTACGGAACCAGCACCGCGCGGATTCCCAACTGCGACGCCGCGTTGGCGCTGCCGTGCATGTGCCGCCACATGTCCACGACGGTGGTGGTGCCGCAAAGCAGGGATTCGGCGTAGCACAAAAATGAGGCAATCTCCGCCTCGCGCTCATTGACCACGCGATGCATCGGGTCGATGAATTGCTGGAGCCATTCCCAGACGGGCAGACCTTCCGCCGTGCCGCGCAGCAAACCCGAATGCATGTGGGCGTTGACCAGCCCCGGCATCAGCAGTCGATTCTCCAGCCGTTTGACCTCCACCCCGGGGTTGGCGGCGATGACCGCATCCGCCTGCCCCACGGACTGAATCCTGCCGTCCGCGCCGATGAGCACAGCGCCGTTTTGCAGGACAGCATTTTCGGCGTTCATCGAAATTATATGGTCAGCTTGGAGAATGACAGGGTTCACAGGGTTGCTCCTTGTGCATGGAATATTTTCGACAAAACCTTTGACTAACCACTGAGGCGCGGAGACTCTGAGAAAAGACAATAGACTTCTTGCAAAAGTCCAATGCCTAACCACTGAGACACAGAGACGCTGAGAAAAACCAATTAAAACTCCGTGACTCAGCGTCTCCGTGGTTTAGAACAGAAAGAATGGGTGGTTTATAACAACAATCTTCCTACGCCGCTTCCATTGCCGTGATGGACGTTTCCCCTTCGCGGTAATAGATGCGATACGGGATGTTTTCGAGGACGGCGAAGTGTGTTTCTGCGGAAATGTCAAACTTGATATCGCCCAGCGCGCAGGAATAATTGAATACCGCGACCTCATGTTGTTCCCCCTGCTCGTAGACGGTGGTGCTGCTTTGGGACATATCCACCTTCGGCAACCCTTCCAGTTTTTTCAGTTTGCCTTCCTGCGCCTGCTTGCGGAATTCATCCAATTCCGACAGCTCGTAGCCGATGGCGTTTGCGAGGGCTTCGTTCAAACCTTTCCGCATTTCTTCTTCGCTGGAGAGCGGTTCCGCGCCCAGGAGGTAGCTGCGGGTCTCGAGGAAGAAGAAGCGGTAATCCCCCGGCGGCAGGGATGCCTTCGCGCCCGCCATCCCCAGCGGAGCCAGTTTCAGCCCTTCGGTGGTTTCGGCGTCGAATTGGAGGGATACCGTCCCTTCCCCGACCTGAACCTTGTCCGCGAGGATTTTGCGGCGGACGTTCCACGAGGAGAATCCGCGCACGGCGGCGAAGAAGCCCACCGCGGCGATGATCCAGCCGAAGATGCTGATCGCGCCGCTTCCGCCCATGGCGTTCATCATCGAGGAGAAACATCCGCCGAAGACGAGGATGCCCAGCCCGAAGTACAGCCACAATCCCGGCTGAACCGCCTCCTTGATCTCCTTGATTTGCTTTTCGGTTTTTCCCCCCCGCTTGTTGACTTCGATTGTCTTGGGATCGAATATTTCCATCATGACAGCCTCCAGTGAATTCGACTTTATACCGTGAACCACAGATTTTGGTAAGCGTGCTATCGATTGTCCAATTATACCTACCTTGGTCAAATCGCCCCAAAAGGAATCAAAGCCAGGAGTGTCTAAAAGAATGGGCTTTAATTGACCACGAAGCCGCCAAGCCTCGACGACTCAAAGGATTCTTAGCGGATGCTTTTGTGGTTCACCCTGTCAAAGTCATTTGTATTTGCCGTAATGCAGGCAGCCACGAGAGTCGAAACAAAAAGAGGCTTTCGATAGACAAAAGCCTCTTTCTTCAACACAAATTATTTTCTAGAACAACGCTGTCCAGAAGGTCGGCAGGAACATGCGCAGCAACATATCCGCAATAAGGGCGAGGATGAGGTAGCCGCCGAACTTGCGATTGTGATTGAAGGCGAACCCGGCAAACCACACGGGCCAATAGTTCCAGCCTTCGGGCGCTTCTGCGGGGCGGGCTTTGTTCATCACGCCGATTGCCATCAACGCCTCTTTGTAGGCAAGGAAGACGATCAGCATGACGGGGGTGAAGTAGCGCGGCACAAAGACCAGGTAGGCGATGACCAGGTAGATGAGGACGATGGACGCCTGCGTCACGCGGCGGGCAACGGCTTCACCCGCGCGGACGGGGAATGTGCCAACGCCTTTCTTGCGGTCGTCGTCGCTTTTATCGATGTGCTTGGCAATGTTGATGCTGACCACACTCAAGCCGAAGGGCACGCCCGCGAGGACGACGTTCCAGTTCCAGCCGCCGGTGAGGACGAAATACACGCCCGTAATCAGGATCGGTCCCCAAATCAGGAAAATCATCAACTCGCCGATGCCCCAATATTTGAAGGGGTAGGTGTAGGCAAGCAGGACAATTGCGCCAAAGGCAAACAGGTAGATGGTGGTGGGGGCAAAGCCGGTGTGGAAGAGGGCATACACGCCCGACAGGGTGGCAAGAACGCCGCTGACGATGAACCAGCGGATGGAGGTGGCTTTATCCCAGAAATTTTGAACGAGCGGATGGACGCCGTATTGGGTGCGGAAGTAGTAACCCTGATCCACGCCACGGGTGTAGTCGGTGTAATCGTTGAGGATGTTGTTCGTGCCGTGGGCAATGAACAAGCCGAGGGTGACGATAATGAAGGTCAGCCAGTCGAATTTTCCGCCGATTTGAGAAAGGTCGCGCCCAGCGAGGATTCCCGCAATGATGCAGGAGTAGACCGTAACCATCGTCACAGCCGAGCGGGTGGCGATGAGCCACTTGGAAACGACATCGAGGGCATCCCATTCCTTCTTGTCGTCCATCTTGATTAACTGCCAGGATGCTTTGCGCCACATGGCGAAATTAATGTGCATGTTTTCTCCTTGAGTGTCGATCCGAAATATTCAACAGGTCGGGCTGCCAGGAGCCCGACCTGTTTCAATTTGCTATATCTCGCTGGTCATGATGAAGAGCGGCTTCATCTCGAATTTTTCGTACTTGGGACGGTAGCGGTCGGTGTCGTAGAACTGCGGCACGTTGACCAGTTTCTTGGTCGAGGTGATGATGTCGAGCGGGACGTTGTCGTAGCGTCCATTCTTCAACACCACCAGCCTGCCGTGAATGTTGTTCAGCACCAGGTCGAGCGCCAGGTTGCCAAACGCCATCGGCACGATGGAATCGATGGCGTCGGGGTCGCCGCCGCGCACCATGTAACCAATCTTCTGGTTGATGACATCCACCCGCTTGCCGTTGTTGACTTTGGGTGAAATCTCCTTGATGCGCTCCGAAACCAGGTCGCCAATGCCGCCCAGTTTGGCGTGACCGTAGGCGTCGGCGGTGCGGTCCTGGAAGACCATCTCGCCGCCTTCGTACATGGCGCCTTCCGAAATCAACAGCACAGAGTAGCGGCTGGGGTTGGCGGCGCGATCCTTGACCAGCAATTCGGTCAAATGTTCGATATTGAACTTGTATTCGGGAATCACACAGCGGTTTGCCGCGCCCGCCATGGTGGGCAGCATGGCGGTGAAGCCCGCATAACGTCCGAACACTTCGAGAATCAAAATGCGCTCATGCGAGCCGGCAATGGTGCGCAGGCTGTTGGTCAGCGAAATGGTGCGGGTGACGCAGGTGCTGAACCCGATGCAGTAATCGGTGCCGGGCACATCGTTGTCCATCGTCTTCGGGATGGCGACCACCTTGAAGCCTTCCTGATAAAGACGGACGCCGTAGCTGAGGGTGTCGTCGCCGCCGATGGGAATCATGGTATCGATGCCGAGGAACGCCAGGTTCTTGAGCACTTCCGGCGTCAGGTCGTTGATCTCATCCTTGTACTGGTCCTTCAAATGTTCGGGGACGCTGCTTTTTTTCATCTTGCCCGGGTTGGTGCGGGATGAATGCAGGAAGGTTCCGCCTGTGCGTCCCGCGCGATTGACCACATCTTCGGTCAGGTATTGAAAATTCGCGCTGTTGTCGGCGTCCTTGTCGCGGATGATGTCCACCAGCCCGCCCCAGCCGCGGCGGATACCGATCACCTGGTAGCCCTCGCGCAGCGCGCGAATCGTTACGGCGCGAATGGCAGGGTTCAAGCCCGGCACATCGCCGCCCCCGGTCAAAATACCGATTACACCTTTCTTGTTGTTCATGACTGCGACCTCACTTTGTTGAATTTTTTTGGGAGATTTTTTGCTCATTGCAGCAACCTCACTTTATTGGGTACTGGGGATGTTTTGCGTTCGACGGTAATTTTATCGCAAAGCATCCTGTTGGTCACGTTCGAAACCAAACCACTTTTCATGATGGAGGGCGGCTACCCCTCCCCAATCTCCGGCAGCGGTTCGAGCGGGGCGCGGCTGGCAAGGTAATTTTCCGCTAAAAAGATGACCAGCGCAAGCCAAACGATGCTGAAACCAATCAATTGATTGTGACTGAACGGTTCCTTGTAAACGAATACGCCGATCAAAAATTGCAGGGTCGGCGCAATATATTGAAGCAAGCCCACCACCCACAGCGGAACAGAGCGCGCCGCCGAGGCAAACATAAGCAGCGGAATCGTGGTCACCAGTCCCGCGCCGACCATCAACAAGTCCGAGCCAAGCCCGGTGTGTAAAAAAGCGCCACTGCCGTTTGCGTCGGCAAAAAGCAGGTAGCCCACAGCGGGAATAAATAGAATGCCCGTCTCGACAGTCAACCCAAAGAGCGAACCGAGCGGCGAGATTTTCTTGACCAGTCCGTACAAACCGAAGGAGAAAGCCAGCGAAAGCGCAATGTAGGGCAGGCGTCCATAAACAAAGGTGAGGTAAGTTACGCCGAGCGCGGCAAGGATGACAGGAATCCACTGTCCAAGCCGCAGGCGTTCCCGCAGAAAAACCACCCCCAGCAGGACGCTGATCAGCGGGTTGATGAAATAACCGAGGCTGGTTTCGACGATATAGTCCTTGTTGACCGCCCAAACATACAAGGTCCAGTTGATGCCGATCAGAATGGCGGCAATAAAATAGATTCTCAGGGTTTTCAGGCTCGCCGCCGCGCGAAAATCCGTCCACTGCCGGGTGAGAAAGATGACGATCATCAACAGGACGAAAGACCAGATGATGCGGTGGCTGATCAACTGGAGGGCATTGACGTGATGCAATAACTTCCAATAGATGGGGAAAAACCCCCAAAGCACATACGCGCCAATGCCATACCAAATTCCTTTTTTCATGAATGCTCCTTGAAATGCTAAAAAAGAAGACCCTGTTGCTTCGGCAACAAGGTCTCTGATGATGGTGAGTTTACACTCTTATAACTTTCTCAAATACCATTTGCCTGAAACGACTTCGGCGATGTCGCGGGCAAGGTCGCCTGCGGTGGCATAACGGTCATGGGGATCCTTTGCCATCGCCCTGGCGACCACATCCTGCCAGGCGGCGGGAATTTTGTTTTTCACTGCGCGAATGTCTGGGATGGGCAGGTCGACATGGGCATTGATCAACGCCGTAACCGAATCGTTCGAGAAGGGCAGTTGTCCCGACAGCAGGCGGAAGAGGACAATGCCCAGCGCATACGTGTCGGCGCGTCCATCCACAGGATTGCCAAGCACCTGCTCCGGACTCATGTACGCGGGCGTGCCGACCAGCCAGGTTCCGTCGTCGTCTTTCACGGTCGTCGCCTTGGCAATCCCAAAATCGGAAAGAAAGATTTCGCCCGTGGCATCGAAGAGAAAGTTGGACGGCTTTACATCCCGATGAATGATATTGCGGGCATGGGCGGCGTCCAGCGCCTCGGCAATACGCTTGAAAATGTGGGCGATCTCGGTCTGCTTGAGTTCCTCTTTTTGCAGTCGGTCGGCAAGCGAGCCGCCCGCCATGTGACGCATGACAATATAGGGCTGCTGTCCGTACCAGCCAAAATCATAGATCGGGACAATGCATGGATGCTCCAGCGCGGCGATCAACTCGGCTTCCTGCTGAAAAAAATCACGATACACGTTGTCAAGCGTGCGGCTGTACATCAGCACTTTTATAACAACCTGCCGCTGGATATAAGGATCGCGAGCGAGATAAATAATTCCCATCCCGCCTTGCGCCAATTCCTTCTCGATCTCATAACGTCCGATTGTGGTTAGATCCATGTTCTCTCTGCCATCTGTCAGGATGGCGATAGTATAGAACAGTTTGAGGGATATGACAACGCCCAAAAATAAAAGCCCTCCGAAATCACCGCAGGGCTTGACTTCCTATGCTAAAACCGCTGTGTAGCCTTTTTTCCTGACCGCCGCGACGATCTGCTCCTCGGTCAATTGGGTCTCGTCGTACTCGATGACCATTTGCAGCTTGTGATAACTGGCGACGACTTCCTTCACGCCGTCCAGCATATCCTCCAGTGATTCAAGCGTCATGGCGCAGTTGGCACAGGTCATATCGGGAATTTTGAAGGTTTTTTTTATCATGAATTTCTCCAAGACCCTAAAGGTCTTAAAGACCTTTAGGGTCTGTAATTTCATTCAAACACAATTTGTCCCGTGTACATGCCCATCGAGCAGGTGAAGAATAACTCACTCCCCTTTTCTTGGGCGGGGATGTTGACTTGTACAGTTCCAGTGTCGGGCAGCAATTCGTTATAGTCCAGCGCGGGGATGACGAAATCGCGGGCGCAGGAATAGGTCTGGTCGGTGACAAGGTTGAGAGTCAAATCCTTGCCGGCGGGGGCTTTGAGAGTGGCGGGGAAATAGCCATCGTTTTCGACGTTGAGGACGAGTTCATCGGCGGCGGGCTGCGGAGCAGATTCCGCTGTGGGCTGGGACTCGGCTTGGGCGGGCAGCCAGCCTCGGGTGAGATTCTGAAACGAGAGCGGGGAGCCCATCAAGTTGAGTCCGCCGTCGAGGGTGACGAATCCCAAAATCAAAACGACGACTGCCACGAATCGCATGAAGAAATTTTCGAGCTTCGCGCCGAGTTCGGTGGCGAGGTAGGCGATGATGAAAAAGACCGGGCTGGTGCCAAGCGTGAAGGCAAACATCAACGCCGCGCCCATTGCCGCGCTGCCTGTGCCGAGGGCGGTTGCCATCATGGCTTGGGTCACGCCGCAGGGGATGAAGACGGTGAGCAAGCCGAGAAAAATTGGCGCGGCAGTATCCGTCCCTTTGGCGGTGCGGCGGATGTAGCGGGTGATAAATTTCGGCGGCTCGATGGAAAAGTAGCGGAAGATGGGGTGAACGTTGAACATCCGCAGGGCGTTGCCGACCATGAAGACGCCAATGGCAACCATCAACAGGGCGCGGGTGAAGGGGCTAAGGGTGAGGTAGGAGCCGAGCAAACCGAGCAGCGCGCCAAGCAAAGTGTAGGCGGCAAGTTTGGCAACGAGAAAGAGAAAGATGGGCAGCGCGCTGTTGGCGCGAAGCCTTTTCTTTTGCGCGACCTGCGCCGCGTAATCCTGCTCGATTTGATGGGCGAGGGAACTGGCAAGCAAGCCGCCCTGTACCGCGAGACAACTCAACCCGCCTGTGGTCAGACCGGTGATAAATGCCACCATGAGTTGACTCATTGTGCCTGTATTGCCTGCACCCGCGGGGAACATCGCTACGACAACGGCAATAACGAGCGCGACAATTCCGATGGAAATGATAATGACGGGGTCAATTTTTATGTTTGTTTTCATTCAGCCTCTGGGGGGGGATAGGTAAACAGGTAACCAGGTAAATAGGTAAATAGGTGGACATTCGTGTGTGTACTTGTGTACCTACCTACCTGTCTACTTTTGTACCTTTACCGCTTCCCACCATCCCAGACAACGAAGGGCATGTTGATGACCACGCCAGGTTGTTCGATGGTGAGTTGGTCGGCGGCTAAAGCTGCCAGCACCTCATCGGCAGACTTCAGTTCACGGGCTTGATTTGCATCCGCCCAAGTGACTAAATTCAAGCGTCGCAGCGGGGTGTAGCCGTCGGTACCGGGAGGATTGTCAAAAACATCGGGCTGGAAGCCGAACGGACCGGAACCTGTCACACCGTTGGTAAAGACATAAACATTCGCCAGAGACTCATCGGGGACATTTGCCAGCGACGGCACAAGCATGACGGGCGATTTCATCATCGCGGTTAATTTTTCAGCAACGCCCGCATCCGAAGCCTCAGTGTGGACAAAGTAGATTTCCTTGCCTTCGGCGTATGCCTTGCCGGCAGGCAGTTCCGCTTTGGCGGGTCCGCTCTGCTGGGGAGCGCAGGCGGTGAGTAAAACCAGCGTAACGATAAAGAGAACGGTAAGTTTTTTCATGTTAAAGTTTTTTTCCTTGTGTAGGTAAATGGGTAAATAGGTAAACAGGTATACAGGTAAATAGGTAAATAGGTATACAGGTCTTACCTGTGTACTTGTCTACATCTTTATACTCTCTGCCTTCGCAACCGCAGGCTATTCGACACCACGAACACGCTGCTGAATGCCATCGCGCCAGCGGCAAGCATGGGATTCAAATAGCCGAGCGCGGCGGCGGGAATCAGAATCACGTTGTAAATGAATGCCCAAAACAGGTTTTGTTTGATGGTTGCCAGCGTCTTGCGCGAGAGATTGATGGCCCGCGCCACACCGCGCAGGTCGCCGCTCATCAGGGTCACGGGCGCGGCAGCCATCGCCACATCGGTTCCGGTGCCAATCGCCAGACCCACGTCGGCTTGAGCAAGGGCGGGGGCATCGTTTACGCCGTCGCCGACCATGGCGACAACGTTTAACGTTGAACGTTCAACGTT